>JAEEGK010003055.1_pt1 | contig 41874 bp, 36 predicted proteins | sample 8958771 | NCBI WGS metagenome assembly JAEEGK01 (sample SAMN16246547, study PRJNA631951) | gut metagenome | biome: gut microbiome; feature: rumen; material: SC-attached | host: Bos | place: Iran: Karaj | collected 2018-10
ATCGGCTGCGTGCAGTCTCTACATCGTAGAAGCACTGAGCCAAAGCCATCTCGTAAGAGTGAACATCAGCACGGTTGGCCAGCATCTGGATTCCTACGCCAGTAGAAAACTCTGTAGGCAGACTCTGTCCAGCAAACTTTCCGCGAGGGATAGCCTGACCTGGCTGACCAAGCAGCAATGAGAGCGAATTCTCAGTCTCGCGCATCTGGCGCTGCAGGTCTACACGCTGACTCTGAACCTGATAGTAGGCAGCCTCAGCACTCTGAACGGCTGTTGAGCGATAGCCCACGCGGTTGTCGTGCATAAACTGCATCTTCTCCCAAGTCTCCTTGGTCAGATTCTCCATATCTGTCACAATCTCCATCTGACGGTCAATCATCAGCAGAGTGTAATACAGGTTGGCGATAGTAGAGATAACATTTGTCTTTACTACTGTCTGATAGTCCTTTGTAGCTATCAACTTCATCTGCGCCGAACGCTTGGCGCTGAGCAAATTGCCAAACAAGTCAACATTCCAACTGGCCGAGATGGGCAGCGAGTATACTTTTGAAGCAGCAGCTCCGTCAAATGAGCTGAGTGTACCCTGTGCATTAATGCCTACCGATGGCAGGAAGGCCAACTTGGCCACCTTGAGAGCCTCGTTCACCATCTGTACATTCAGTGCAGCATTCAGCAGGTCAGGATTATTGTCAAGTCCCTGCTGGATAAGTGCCTGCAACTGTGGGTCGGTAAACACACTGCGCCAAGGCATATTGCCGAAAGATGTAGTATCCTGTACGGCAAGGGTATCGGTCAGCGACTGAGTGTCGCGAACCAATCCCTTGGTATCTACCTCAGGGCGCTCGTATTTGTTATAGAGTCCGCAGCTCGACAGCAGCAAGGCTGCGGACATAAATATCATCAGTTTCTTCATATTACTTCTCAAGTTCATAATCTACAGGTTTTTTATGTGCATACTGAGCCAGCTCGGCAGCCACCTCTGCATTCTCCTCATCCTCGAACTTCAGCGGACTGATCTTCTCCTGGATAGACTGGAAGATAACAAACAGTGTGGGCACAACGAACAGCTGCAGGATAGTACCAATAAGCATACCACCTACGGCAGCAGCACCCAGCGTCTGGTTACCATTCTTACCTACACCGCTGGCAAACATCATTGGCAGCAGTCCGATAACCATAGCCAGAGATGTCATAAGGATAGGACGCAGACGGGCAGCAGCTCCAAGCACAGCCGACCACGTGATAGCCATACCCGTCTGGCGGCGCTCAAGTGCGAACTGTACGATAAGGATGGCATTCTTAGCCAACAGACCAATCAGCATAATCAGCGAGATCTGCATGTAGATATCGTTGGAATGACCAAAGATATTGGTGAACAAGAAGCAACCTGCCAGTCCGAATGGAACAGAGAGCACTACCGACAGCGGCAGAATGTACGACTCGTACTGTGCAGACAGAATGAGGTAGATGAAGATGAAACACAGCACAAAGATGATACCTGTGGTGTTCGAAGCCTTAGCCTCCTCACGTGTCAGACCTGAGTAGTCGTAGGTATAACCTGTAGGCAATACCTGCTTGCCCACCTCGTCGATAGCCTTCAGGGCATCACCAGTAGAATATCCGTTAGCCACAGTACCCGTTACGTTAATAGATGTAAACAGGTTGAAGCGGTTGATATTCAACGGACCATATACGCGCTCCAGGTTGCAGAACTCCTTGATAGGCGACATTCCCGCGGGCGTGCGTACATATATACTATTAAGCGACTCTGGTGTCATACGAGTCTCGGGCGAACCCTGAATCATAACCTTATAAAGCTTACCAAACGAGTTGAAGTTTGAACCATACAGTCCACCAAAGTATCCCTGCAGTGTGCTCAGTACCAGTGTAGGCGATATACCACTCTGCTTACACTTAGCCACATCCACGTGTACCATATACTGTGGATAGTTAGGATTGTATGATGTCTGAGCCGTCTGGAACTCTGGACGCTTGTTCAGCTCGCCCAGGAACTCCTTCACGATACCAAAGAACTTGTTCAGGTCGCCACCAGTACGGTCCTGCATTACCAGCGAGATACCACTGTTGGCAGAGAATCCAGGAATCATTGGGGGCGAGAATGCCAGAATCTGTGCATCCTTGATGTGGGCAGTCTTGATGAATATCTGGGCTATCACACCTGTTGCATCGTATGGACTGATAAAGAAGCGATAGATACCATCACCCTGCCACAGTCCGGAGAGCTTCCACCAGAATCCCTTCTGACGTTCTGCGAATGGCTTCAGCTTGATAATGAATGTACCCTGGTCTGATCCAGCTCCAGCGATGAAGTTGTAACCCTGCACCATCTCACGGTTCTTGATAGCAGGCATCTGCGACAAGATAGAATCAACCTGCAGCACTACCTGCTTGGTGCGAGCCTCTGATGTAGCAGGAGGCATAGAGATAGTACAGAACAGTGTACCAGTATCCTCATCGGGCACCAGACCTGTCTTGGTGGTAACAAATGTTACAGCCAATACTACAATACCTACTACCACTGTAGCAATGATAGCAAGAGGCTTGCGTACCAGTTTCTCAAGTATTGTCTTATATTTGGCCGTAGTGGTCTCGAAAGCTACGTTGAACGACTGATGGAAACGGTCTACGCGACTCATCTTCTTCTCGTGTCCGTCCTTATCGTGAGGTTTCAGGAACACAGCACACAGTGCAGGCGACAGCGTCAGGGCGTTAACAGCCGAGATGATAATGCTAATAGCCATGGTTACACCGAACTCGCGATAGAATGTACCAGATGTTCCGCCGATGAATGATACAGGTACGAACACAGCAGCCATCACCAGTGTGATAGATATGATAGCACCCGAAATCTCGTTCATCGCATCGATTGATGCAGTAAGCGAACTCTTGTAACCTTGATCCAACTTAGCGTGCACAGCCTCGACCACCACGATGGCATCATCCACCACGATGGCAATAGCCAGCAGAAGTGCCGAAAGTACCAACAGGTTGATCGAGAATCCCATCACGTTCAGGAAGAAGAACGTACCAATCAGCGATACAGGCACGGCAATCAGCGGGATAAGTGTCGAACGCATATCCTGCAGGAAGATGTACACTACCAAGAACACCAGCGCCAGCGTCATAAAGAGGGTGAATACTACCTCCTCGATTGAGGCATACAGGAACTCTGTAACATCGTAGTTGATCTTTACCTCCATGCCTGGTGGCATCAGTTTCTTCTGCGACTCAAGCTCGGCTTTAACCTGCTTTGCAATTTCGTTAGCATTTGATCCGGCCACCTGCTGTATCATTGTCATTACCGATGGTACACCATTGTTCTTCATCGATACCGAGTAGCCTTCACCACCCAGCTCAATCTTGGCCAGATCCTTCAGCTTCAGCGTCTGTCCGTTGGCATCACTCTTTATGATAATGTCACCAAACTCCTCAGCTGTACGGAAACGTCCAGTATAACGCATCGAATACTCATATGCCACGTTAGGAGCCTGCTCACCAAACTTACCTGGTGCAGCCTCGATATTCTGCTCAGCCAGGGCAGCTGTAATGTCCGATGGAATCAAGCTGTGCTGCTTCATCACGTCAGGCTTCAGCCATATACGCATAGCGTAGGTCTTCGAGCTGAATCCAGAAGCATCACCCACACCCTCGATACGCTTCAGCGCAGGCACGATGTTGATGGCGTTATAGTTGGTCAGGAACTCATCGTCGTAACGACCGTCGGATGTCAGTGAATACATCAATACCTGTGACGACTGACGTTTTACCACGCGCACACCAATCTGGTTAACCTCGGAAGGCAGCAGAGCAGTGGCCTGCGACACACGGTTCTGTACGTTAACCGCACACATATCAGGATTCATACCCTGACGGAACATAACCTGAATCATAGCCGAACCAGGTGATGCGGTACTGGTGATATAGTCCATTCCTTCTACACCGTTGATACTCTCCTCAAGCGGAGTCACAACGGCATTCTTCACCGTCTGTGCATCGGCACCTGGGTAGCTACCCATCACCACGATGTTAGGCGGTGCAATATTCGGATACTGCTCGATAGGAAGCGAGACCAGTCCGATAAAACCCAGCAACACGATGACAATAGATATCACCGTCGACAATACCGGGCGTTTAATAAAATTCGTAAATGTCATATTCTAAATTCTAAAATCTAAAATCTCAATTACTACTTCATAGCGCCTACGATGTCGCCAGATGTCATAGCCTTAGCCTGCTCGTCTATCTTCTGCTGATAGCGCTCTGGGGTGATGGGCACAATCTCCATACCGTCGCTCAGCTTGGTGATACCGTTGGTCACGTACTTGTCGCCAGTCTTCAGTCCGCCTGTCACGATGTAGTTCATACCATCGTTCTGTGGAGCCACCTGAATCTCGCTGTACTTCACCTTGTTGTCGCTGCCAAGCAGGTATACAAACTTCTTGTTCTGTACCTCTGATACAGCACCCTGTGGGATGATGATAGCTGATGAAGCCTTGTGAGGGATAACAATAGAACCCGAGCCACCGCTCTTAAGTACGCGCTGTGGGTTCTGGAAGAGTGCGATCATCTGTACCGAACCTGTAGCAGCGTCAATCACACCGCTCATCTTTGTCACGGTACCGTCGAGATCGTACATTGTGCCGTCGGCAAGCTTCAGCTTAACTGGTGGGAACTTAGCCACAGCAGCACTCTGACCACCGGCATCCTTACTCATTTCCAGAGCATCTTTCTCTGTTACTGAGAAGTAAACCTCCATCGATGAGTTGTTTGATACGGTTGTCAGCACGTTGCCTGTGCTTACCAGCGCACCTACCTTATATGGCAGGGTACCTACTACACCTGCAGCAGGGCTCTTCACATAGCAGTAGCTCAGCATCTCCTTGGCCGAAGCCAGCGAAGCCTGTGCCTGAGCCAGACCAGCCTTAGCCTGCTCGTACTGATTTGTAGCGCTCTGCAGTTCAAAGTCACCAATCACGCCGTTATCGTGCAATTTCTGCGAATTTTCGAAACTCAACTTGGCTGTATTAACACTAGCCTGAGCAGTATTAACGCTAGCCTGGGCCTGACGCACCTGAGCCTGATAGGTCACGTTGTCGATCACGAACAACACCTGTCCGGCACTTACTGTCTGACCTTCCTTCACATTAATCTGTGTAATAAATCCAGCCACTTTGGGACTAATCTGCACGTCCTGTACACCCTTGATAGTTGCGGGATAAGTGGTCTGAGTTTCAGAACTCTGAGTACCAACTGCAGTTACAGGATACTCGTTGTCGCCAAACTGAGGGCGACCACCGCCACCACCGCACGATGCCAGGACCAGCGATGCAGCAGCCATTACCAAAAACTTACTTTTCATCATACTAACTATTTGTATCTAATTTAATCTCATAAAAAAACGCAACCCGAAAACTTTCGGCATTACGCGGGGTTTTCGGGCTGCAAAGGTACGAAAAATATATCTTAAGATATATCCTCTGCAATGAATTTTAACAAAGTTTATTGCTAACCTATAGGGCAACTAACTTTTTAACATTTAGAGAGGGAATACGAGGCCTACACTCAGTGTGCTCAGGCCATCGTACTGAGTCTTGTAGTTATATTCTGCCTTAAATGCTACGTTTGATGAGAGGGGCACCTCTACACCAACACCGATGTTCAATCCCATCTTCGAGTCACTTTTCTCGCCACCGCTGAAACCAAGCACATTCAGACCGGCCAAGGGATAAATAGTTACAGCATCAGACACATTGAACAGATACTCTACGTTTACGTTACCATTCCAAGCGCTTTGACTATTCTTTGCAAAGAAATAGTTGAATTCTGCCACACCACGGATGTTATCAGCGAAAACATAACCATAATTGGCACCAATACCAACGTTGTTTGGCGAATCGATCATGTAATCGAAGTGAACACTTGTAGTTGATTTACCTATCTGTGCGAAAGATGCTACACTGAACATCATTGCGCAAACTACCATTAAGATTTTTTTCATAATAGTTGTTTTTTAAGAAATTAATTAATAATACAAATTTATCTATAGTTTGATATAGATTTTCTTCCGATATAGTACATAGCCGATTGCAAAATTCAGCAGTACAAAGTATATAGCGTAGGCTAGCGAAGCCCACTTCAGTGCGGGTATCACGGCGTGTATACCATTATACACCACCTCCGACACACCGATATTTCCTAACAAAATAGCCAGCAATTCGCTCGACACGTAGAGTGCCAGCGCATTCACTCCGAACACGTGGAAGAATGTGGTCCAGCCGCTCTTCTTCTGTATGTCGATCACGTACATCAGCAGCGCCTGCAGCAGCGATGCCAGTCCGCAGGTCATCAGCACGTAGCTGGGACTCCAGATACGCTTGTTCAGCGGCAGCCCGTAGCTCAGCAGATAGCCACCTATCACACCGATTGTTCCCACCACAAACAGGGCGATAACCTTCTGCTCTACCGTCTCGCGCTTCTTAATCATCATTCCGCAGTAGAATCCCAGCAACACGTGGGCCACACTCGATATTGTACCCATCAGTCCCTCCGGGTCAACGGGACTCTTGTGATAGATATGGTCGTAGCCAAACAAATTCAGGTCTACCTGTGCCAGCACGTTCACGCTTGCATCTTCAACATATCCGTTGCCCATTACCAGTATTGCGGTGTAAATCACCAGCAGACCGATAATTACGGGCACCGTGTACTTATGATTGCAGAACAGCGCAAACAGCGACACTATACCATAACACAGCGCTATGCGCTGCATCACGGCCCATATGCGCAGATGGCCGAAGCAAAGCAGGTCGCCCTCGATAGCGTGGTCGAACCAGTTGATAAACAGACCGATAGCAAACAGCAGCACTGTGCGCTTCACTATTCGGCGGATTACCTGCGGTGTAGGCTTAAACTCACTCTTCACCAGCGACAGATAGCACGATATACCCATGATAAACAGGAAGAACGGAAACACCAGGTCGCAGGGCGTCATGCCGTTCCACTTTGAGTGTCCCAGCATCTCAAACGATTCTCCCCAACCGTTGTTTACCAATATCATTCCTGCTACGGTGATACCGCGCAGAATGTCCAAACTCAATAATCGCTGACCGTTTGCCATTAAACATTAAAGATTAAACATTATTTTATCATCTCGATTACTTCCTTGGCTACATCCACTGGATTGCCCTCGGGGGCGGCGCTATATGGAGTCTGGTCGAGTGTCCAGGGCTCCTCCATAGCGTAGTAGTCCAGCTTCACCTCCTGTGGCAGAGCCATTGCAAACAGCTCGGCAGCTGTCTTTGTGGCATTCGGGCCTCCACCCAGCAGTTCTGGCTGGGGTGCAGTCTGTGCCGTCATCTGTGCAGCCAGAGCGTCAAAGTATGACTTCCAGCGCACATAGTAGAAGTCCTTCAGCAGTCCCTGCCACTCCTTGTGGGCATAGTCGCGCAGTCCGCCTGTATCGGCGCAGTAGCGGTTGCCCCATGTGGTTATCTGCACGCGTGCGTTCCACTCATACAGTTTCTTCTCATCGGCAGTACTGCCCGCATTCACAGCATCCTGAGTCCAGTGGCCCACACGGAACTCTGAGCGGGTACCCAGCAGTTTGTCCTGCATCAGCAGCATCTTCAGAAATCGCTCAGCATCCTTATCAAACTGCTTGCGACTGAATGCCTTATAGTCGGCGATGGTCTTCTGATACTGCACACGAGCCTGGTCGGCCAGCGCCTGTCGGGTGATGTCCACCAGATCGTATTCAAAGTTATTGTTGCCACGATACTTCTCTGCCACGCTGTTCATCAGTTTGGCAGCCTTTCTGGTGTCAGCCGGATCGTAATAGTTCTTCATCTTCGACCAGCTCGAAGCCTGGAAGTTGTTCAGCGTTGGGCGTCCGCAGAAGATACTCTCGTGAGGCCCCTGCTGGTTGTTACCTGCAGGACAGTTGTAGATGCTCTGAGCCAGTACCATCCACGCTTTCTCGATAGTCTTATCCTCTACGCCGTAGCGTGCCTTCACATAGTTCTTTACCCAAGCCTCCTTGGTGAACTTCTCGGGGCGCCAGGGCAGTTCGCTCATCAGCTCAAACATCACTGGATTGTTCTCGCTTCCCTCCATTGTAAATCCTATGCCCTTGCAGTTCTTCTTACCAGCGTAGAAGTTATCCAGCAGCTGGTCCATACGTCCGTGCAGACCTACGTTGCCACCAAAGTTCTCAAGCATACAGAACAGCCACTGGTGCTGCTTGTAACCATGCTCGCGCTGCCATATGCTGGGTATGCCGAACATGGGGCGGCACTCCGAGAAGAGGTCGAGCACCAGCAGATCGCCGGTCTTCATGCCGTCCACCATAGCCTCGCGTGGGTTTTCGGTCCAGCCCTGTATCACCCATACTGCCTTAGGATTCACTCTCTTCATGGCCTGCATCATAGCCTGGCCAGCCTTGGCATAGTCTATCGATGGGTCGTCGTTACTCTCGTGGAATGGGTCCATCGAGTAGTAGTCGGCCTTGCCGAACAGCTTTGTCAGTTCATTATAATATAAGGTAGCGATTTCACTGAATCTAGCATCGGTAGGCAACAGGTTGGCAGGACGCTGGAATCCGTTCCACAGTCCGGCATCAGCCACGTTCAGTCCCAGTCGCTCCTTAGCGTCGTGAGGCACCATTCCGCAGTATCCGGGCAGCACAGGATGCATACCCAGCTGCTTCATGCGGGCCAGTATCTGCTTCTGCAGTTTCTCCTGTCGGGCGTACCACGATGTGGGCAGCGGACCGCCCCAACCCTCCAGGTTGTTCATCTCCCACCAAGCCAGAAATGCGGGGCCGGCTATAAACTCGCCCACCTCTTTTTCGCTATATCCCAGCTTTAGCAGCATGTTGCGCCACACACACTCCTCGCCTACTATGGCCAGGGGTATGTTTATTCCGTGCAGCGCCATCCAGTCTATCTCCTTCTCCCAGCGCTTCCAGTCCCAGAATGCCATCGAGTAGCTGAATGTGCAGTAGTTAAAATCGTAGCGCAGCGTCAGGTCAGTCTCGTGGCGCTCCTTCTTTGCCACCTTTGGCAGTGTGGCGGGCAGCTTTGCCTGCATTTGGTTCCAGCTCAGGTGCACACCTGCGTAGTACTTCAGATACCAGTTTAGTCCCGATGCGATGTTCACCCACGAGTTTCCGCGGATAACCACCTTCTGTCCCTGCTGGTCGAGCTCAAAAAAGTCCTTGTCGCTCTTCACCAGCTCCGTTTTAAACTTCTTCGAAGCGCCCTTGTCGATACGCTCAATCAGGTCGTCCACTGGATTAGCCCATACGTTCAGGGCCATCACAATTCCGATAATAGTTAGTAGTCTTCTCATTATTATATCAGTTTCATTTCCCTTGCCTTTGTCATCAGCAGTGCCATCAGCGGTTCGCGTTCGTTCTCCACCTTATTATCCAGCACAGCATCCTTCAGATACTGCTTCAGTGTGCCCACCTCGCGACTTGGTGTCAGGTGGAACATCTCCATTATCTCGTTGCCGTCTATCACGGGCTGCAGCAGGCGCACGTAGTCCTTCTCCTTCAAGTCGGCCAGCTTTTCGCGCACCATACGGAAGTTCTCCAGAAACATTTTCTTACGAACCTCGTTTTTCGATGTGATATCAGCCTCGCACAGCGTCATCAGGTCTTCGATGTCCTCGCCGGCATCGTTCAGCAGTCGTCGCACGGCCGAATCGGTCACTATATCGTCGGCTATCACTATGGGGCGCATGTGCATCTCCACCAGTTTCTGCACGTACTTCATCTTCATGTCCATCGGCAGCATCAGTCGGCGGAATATCTGCGGCACCATCTTCGCACCTATCAGGTTGTGATTGTGGAATGTCCATCCGATAGCACCGTCCCATCGCTTCGACTTGGTCTTGCCCACGTCGTGCAGTATTGCCGCCCAGCGCAACCATAGGTTGTCTGAGTGCAGGCACACGTTCTCCAGCACCTCCAGCGTGTGATAGAAGTTGTTCTTATGCGCGCGTCCGTTCTTCTGCTCCACTATGTCCAGCGCAGCCAGTTCGGGCAGTATTATCTGCATCAGTCCGCAGCGCTGCAACAGTTCCAATCCTATGCTCGGGTGCTTGGCCAGTATTATCTTGTTCAGCTCGTCCTTTATTCGTTCGCCGCTCACTATCTTTATGCGGTCGGCCATGCGCTCCAGCGCCAGATACGTCTCGTCCTCTATCTGGAAGTTCAGCTGTGTGGCAAAGCGCACGCACCGCATCATGCGCAGCGGGTCGTCGCTGAATGTTATTCCCGGCTCCAGCGGTGTGGCTATTATGCCATCCTCCAGGTCGGCCAGGCCGTTAAACGGGTCTACCAACTCGCCGAATCGGGCCTTGTTCAGACAGATGGCCATAGCGTTGATAGTAAAGTCGCGGCGGTTCTGATCGTCCTCCAGCGTGCCGTCTTCTACTATAGGCTTGCGCGAGTCGTGGCTATAGCTCTCCTTGCGGGCGCCCACAAACTCCACCTCGTACTCTGTGCCCTTCTGGCGGAACTTCACCTGCGCCGTACCAAAGTTCTTAAATACGCTCAGATGCGCCTTACGGCCCACCATACGCTTCAGTTCCTCGGCCACGCGTATTCCGCTGCCCACCACAACCACGTCTATATCGTTAGAGGGTCGCTCCAGGAATATATCCCTTACGTACCCTCCAACCACATAGCACTCCAGGCCCAGATGGTCTGCAGCTTCGCTTATCTGGTGGAATATTTCTTGATTTAATATCTCTGCTAACTCTTCGTCGCTATATAGTTTCATCCCTTACATTTACATTTATGGGTGCAAAGATAAGGTTTTCGCCCGACATTACAAAATATCTGCGAAAAATAAGTAGTTAATTTTGGTATTTTTCGAAAATAAGTACCTTTTTTTATTAATGCATCATCGAGTACTTATGCATGTTCTTCTCTATCTCGGGGTATAGAGGGTCCAGTTGTACTGAGGGATTGGCTAAGGTGTAACCCAGAAAGTTGGCAATGAAGCGACTGGCGCTGTCGGCGGGGACGGAACCCAGGTTGACCGACTCGTCGTAGTAAGCCTGCATCTGTGGACTAGAGGGCTGAGCAAGAAGAGGTTTCCAGCCGTAGAAGGCCAGACAAACCAGCAAGAGAGCTGAAATCAATAGTAGAGTTTTCTTCATATTTTGTTGGATACCATTTATGGTTGATGGTGCAAAGATATGACTTTTTTTGAAATAACCTTAGGTTTTTGCGATTTTTTTTGTATTTTTGCCCGCGAAAGTTATAATTCAGGCATACAAATGGAACCAATTAACGACTTTTTCTCGCTTCTGAGCTCATTTCTGTGGGGATGGCCGATGATAATACTGCTGCTGGGAACGCATGTGTTTCTGACATTCAGACTGCGCATACCTCAGAGAAAACTATTTACGGGCATAAAGCTGAGCATAAAAAAGGACACTAAGGCTGAGGGCGACGTGAGCCAGTTTGGCGCGCTGGCCACTGCACTGGCGGCTACGATAGGTACGGGCAACATAGTGGGCGTGGCTACGGCCGTGGCTCTGGGCGGTCCGGGCGCAGTGATGTGGTGCTGGCTTACGGGTATATTCGGCATGTCGACCAAATATGCCGAGGGACTGCTGGCAGTGAAATACCGAGTGAAGACGCCCGACGGCCGTATGCTGGGCGGACCGATGTATGCACTGGAGCGCGGACTGGGCATGAAGTGGCTGGCCATACTGTTTGCGATATTCACCGCGCTGGCATCGTTCGGCATAGGCTGCACGGTGCAGGCCAACTCGATAGCACTCTTGGCGAACGAAACGTTCGGTGTGCCCACATGGCTGATAGGTATAATGGTGTGTCTGCTGACGGCACTGGTGATACTGGGCGGTGTGAAGGCGATAGCCAAGGTGTGCACCATATTGGTGCCGTTTATGGCGATACTTTACGTGATAGGATGCGTGGCCATACTGTGCTTTAATTATAATTATGTGTGGCCGGCTGTGCAGCTGATAGTAGACTCGGCATTCAACCCTGCGGCTGCTGGAGGCGGACTGGCCGGAGCTACGGTGATGATGGCTGCAAGATACGGTATAGCCCGCGGACTGTTCAGCAACGAGAGCGGACTGGGTAGCGCACCCATCGTGGCTGCTGCGGCACAGACTCGCAACCCCGTGCGACAGGCGCTGGTATCGAGCACCGGTACATTCTGGGACACAGTCATTATCTGTGCGCTGACCGGACTGGTGCTGGTGAGCAGCATATTGGCCTATCCCGACATAACATTCGACGACGGAGCCGCGCTGACCAAGGTGGCATTCTCGAAGATACCATACGTGGGCGCTCCGCTGCTGTCGTTCGGCATACTTACGTTTGCATTCAGCACCATCATAGGCTGGAGCTACTACGGCGAGAGTGCTGTGAACTATCTGGAGGGCCGACGCACCAACCGATTCTATCGCATACTGTTCATAGTGGCGCTGTTCTTCGGATCTATCATCAATCTTGACATTATCTGGAACATAGCCGACTGTATGAATGCACTGATGGCAATACCCAACCTGGTGGCACTACTGCTGCTGAGCGGCGTGGCTGCCAGGGAGACAAAGAGGTATCTGTGGAGTGGTCATCTAGACGACGAAATGGAGGATGTTAAAGATTAAACATTAAATATTGAATTTAACTAACTAATGAAATATCATAATTATGAAAAAGAACTTAATGATTTTGGCCGTGGCACTGATGGCGGCTGTGGGTGTGACAACAACGACGTCGTGCGGTAGCAAGACTCAAAAAGAGGAGAGCAAGGCAGGACAGGTGAACAACTTCCGCATTAAGCGCGGTACTAACATCAGTCACTGGCTCTCGCAGAACGAGCAGCGCGGAGAGGCCCGCCGTCTGCACATTCAGGAGGACGACTTTGCACGTCTGGAGGAGTTGGGATTCGACTTTGTACGTATCCCCATCGACGAGGTACAGTTCTGGGATGAGGACGGCAAGCAGCTGCCCGAGGCTTGGGGACTGCTGAACAACGCTCTTGACTGGGCACAGAAGCACCATCTGAGGGCTATCGTTGACCTGCACATTATCCGTGCACACTACTTCAACGCAGTGAACGAGAGCGACAAGGAAGCCAACACGCTGTTTACATCGGAAGAGGCACAGCAGGGACTTATCAACCTGTGGAGCCAGCTGTCGACAGTATTGAAGGACCGCAGCTGCGACTCGGTGGCCTACGAGTTTATGAACGAGCCCGTGGCTCCTGAGCACGAGCAGTGGAACCAGCTGGTGGCCAAGGTGCACAAGGCTCTGCGCGCACTGGAGCCTCAGCGCACACTGGTGATAGGTAGTAACCTGTGGCAGGGACACCAGACTATGAAGTATCTGAAGGTGCCCGAGGGCGACAAGAACATCATTCTGAGTTTCCACTACTACAACCCGATGATACTGACCCACTACGGTGCTTGGTGGGCACCACTTACCGCACAATACAAGGGCAAGGTGAACTATCCCGGAGTGCTGGTATCGAAGGAGGACTACGAAGCTGCTCCAGCTGCAATCAAGCCCGAGCTGAAGCAATACACCGAAGAGATATGGGACATCAGCAAGATACGCGAGCAGTTTAAGGATGCCATCCAGGCAGCTCAGAAATACGACCTGCAGCTGTTCTGCGGCGAGTGGGGTGTTTACGAGCCCGTTGACCGCGAACTGGCCTACAACTGGTATCGCGACATGCTGACCGTGTTCGACGAGTTTAACATCGCATGGACCACATGGTGCTACGATGCCGACTTCGGATTCTGGGATCAGCAGCGTCACACATACAAGGACCGTCCGCTGGTAGAACTGCTGATGAGCGGAAAGAAACTGGGTGAAGAGTAATTGAAAATTGAAAAATTGAAAGATTGAAAAATTGAAGAAGATTATTCTGCCATTATTGGCGATACTAGTATTAACAGCTTGCGGCGAGAGCAATACCCGAAAGGAGATAGCTCGCCGCAAGGCTGCTCTTGAGGAGAAACAGCAAACGGAGTTGAAGAAGGCGCAGGAGGAACTGCGACTTACGGACAGTCTGCTGCTGATAGCCGAGAAGGAACTGGCCGAGATGACACCCGAGGTAGAGGCGCACAAAAAGGCACTGAAGGCCACGCCCGAAGAACTGACTGCGCTGACCCAACTGCGGGTGCGCCGCGACTCCATCCGCACACAATACGAGGCGTTGGGACTGAAAATCAGGTACATCCGTAAGAAAATTAAAGAGGTGGAAAAGCTAAAAAGTGAAAAAAAGTAGCTATTCGCTATCCGCCTTTCATAGAAAATTAGTACCTTTGCAGCCGATATGACTCAATTTGAAAAGACAAACGCTCAGTTTGAGCAGGCTCTGGCTGAATGCAGAGCACTGTTTGAGAAGAAGCTTCATGACTATAAAGCCTCTTGGCGCATTCTGCGTCCAGCATCACTCACCGACCAGTTGTTTATCAAGGCCAAGCGCATTCGCAGTCTGGAGATCAAGAAGGAATCTCTGGTGGGCGAAGGCATCCGACCCGAGTTTGTGGCTCTTATTAACTACGGCATAGTAGGGCTGATACAGTTGGCCAAAGGGTTTGCCGATACAGTAGACATTAGCAACGAAGAGGCGATGGCTATGTATGATGAGCACGCCAAGGAAGCTTTGGAACTGATGAAGCGCAAGAACCACGACTACGACGAGGCGTGGCGCGGGATGAGGGTTAGCAGCTATACCGACCTGATTCTGACCAAGATTGAAAGAATAAAGGAGATCGAGAACCTGCAGGGCGAGACACTCGTGAGCGAGGGAATCGATGCCAACTATATGGACATAATAAATTACGCGGTCTTTGGAGTAATTAAACTGACTGAGGAGAGCGACGACGCAACAGCATGAAGAAAGCTGCCGTTAACATCTGCCGAATAGTGCTGGCACTGACATTTATCTTTTCGGGATTTGTCAAGGCCGTAGATCCACTAGGTTCTCAGTACAAGATGCACGACTACCTGGTGGCGATGGGACTGGGCCGACTGCTGCCCGACTTCACCACGCTGGCATTTGCAGTACTGCTGGCTGCCACAGAGTTTTTTCTGGGCATCTGTCTGCTGTTTGCCATACGTCGCCGCATAGTGTCGAAACTGGTGCTGGCCATCATGGCAGTGATGACGCCCCTCACACTCTGGCTTGCTATCGCCAACCCTATCAGCGACTGCGGATGCTTCGGCGATGCACTGGTGCTTACCAACTGGCAGACACTACTTAAGAACGTGGTACTGCTCTGCGCAGCCATCGTGGTGTGGAAGTGGCCGCTGGAACAGCCCCGACTGATAAGTCAGGCCAACCAGTGGATAGTGATGAACTACACGCTGGTGTTCATACTGCTGTTCATCTCGGGCAAGAGTCTGTACACCCTACCCCAGTTCGACTTCCGTCCCTATCACATCGGAGCCGATATACGCGAGGGATGGAACAAGATGATGGAAGGTGAGGAATCGGCCTACGCAGAGCTGTTTATCGAGGCAGCTGAGGATGGCGAAGACCTGACGGAGCAGATTATCAGCGACAAGGGTTACACGTTCCTACTGATAGCGCCACATCTGGAGCAGGCCGACGACTCGCGACTGGACGAGATAAACCAGATGTACGAGTACGCACTCGACAACGGATACCCGTTCTACTGTCTGACGGCAAGTGGCGAGAAGGCGATGGAGAACTGGCGCGACCTGACAGGAGCCGAATACCCATTCTGCCTGACCGACGACATCACACTGAAGACCATCATACGCAGCAATCCCGGACTGGTGTTGATGAAGGACGGTAAGGTGATACGCAAGTGGAGCCACAACGATCTGCCCGAGGAAACAGAGTTGACCAGGAAACTGGAGGACAGCCAGCTGGGCCAGATGCCCACCGAGACAGTAACCACCAAGATACTCTGGGTGCTGACGTGGTTTGTGCTGCCGCTGCTGATACTCACTATCGCCGACCGACTTTGGGCTTGGACCAAATGGGTGAGACGAGAAAAGAGAATTTAGAATTTAGAGAGAATAGAGTTTTATACATATTAAATTTATTTAGTAGAATTATGAGAAAGAAAATTGTAGCAGGAAACTGGAAGATGAACATGAATCTCCAGGATGGTATCGCTCTTGCAAAGGAGCTGAACGAGACTTTGAAGGCTGAGAAGCCTAACTGTGGTGTAGTAATCTGCACTCCATTCATCCACCTCGCTTCTATCGCACAGTTCCTCGACCAGAACATCATCGGTCTGGGTGCTGAGAACTGCGCTGACAAGGAGAAGGGTGCTTTCACTGGTGAGGTTAGCGCCGAGATGGTAAAGAGCACTGGTGCTCAGTACGTTATCCTGGGTCACTCAGAGCGTCGTGAGTACTACAAGGAGACTCCAGAGATCCTGAAGGAGAAGGTGCTGCTGGCTCAGAAGAACGATCTGAAGGTTATCTTCTGTATCGGTGAGAGCCTTGAGGAGCGCGAGGCTGGCAAGCAGAACGAGGTAGTAAAGGCCGAGCTCGAGGGTTCAGTATTCAACCTCTCTGAGGAGGACTTCCGCAAGATCGTTATCGCCTACGAGCCAATCTGGGCTATCGGTACTGGTAAGACCGCTACCGCTGAGCAGGCTGAGGAGATCCACGCTTACATCCGCTCTATCATCGCCGAGAAGTATGGTCAGGCTGTAGCTGATGACACTACTATCCTCTATGGTGGTAGCTGCAAGGCTAGCAACGCTCCTGAGCTGTTTGCTAAGCCCGACATCGATGGTGGTCTGATTGGTGGTGCTTCACTTAAGGCTGCTGATTTCAAGGGTATTATCGACGCATTCAAGTAAGAAAGTGAAACGATTTATCATCATAATGACGCTCTGCATCGGCTGCTCTATTGCGGCCGATGCTCAGTCGTCGTTTACGCAGAGACTGCAACAGAGCAAGAGTGGCGAGGGAAAAATCACCGTCACTCAGGATAAGGCTATCGACGAACTGGTTAACGGTCCGCAGACAGTAGCCGCACCAGCCAAGCCAAAGACCAATACAAACACTCAGCCCAAACAGACTGAGAAGAAAGAGAAAGACAACAATACTGCTACAAATCAAGACAAAAAGACAGAGCAGCCTAAGGTTGTTGTGGCAGAGCACAACGACTCTACCGCCACCGACGCCCCCGAGGAGATCCAGAAGAAGGTGATGAAGGGCGTAAAGATGGCAGGATACAGAGTACAGGTGTTTGCCGGAGGTAATACCCGCAACGACCGCATCAAGGCTGAACGTATAGGCAGCGAAATCAAGGGACTGTTCCCAGGCGTGCCCGTATACGTACATTTTTATTCACCACGATGGATTTGCCGCATGGGCAACTATCGTACATACGAGGAGGCCCACGCTGTGCTGCAGCGCGTAAAAAACAACGGATATCAGTCGGCCATCATCGTAAAAGGTAAAATAACCGTAGCTTACTAATGAAGATAGAGATAAAGGAATACGACAACGAGAAGTATCGTGAGGGAATAGAGGAGCTGGCCGATCACTATGAGAAGATACTGGGCCTGCTGGGCGAGGATCCTACCCGCGAGGGACTGGAGAAGACACCTATGCGTGTGGCCAAGGCTATGCAGACGCTTACCAAGGGCTACCACATGGATGCCCACAAGATTCTGACCGATGCACTGTTTAAGGAGGACTACAATCAGATGGTGATTGTAAAGGACATCGACTTCTTCTCGCTGTGCGAACACCACATGTTGCCATTCTACGGCAAGGTGCATGTGGCTTATATACCTAACGGATACATCACCGGTCTGTCGAAGATAGCCCGCGTGGTCGACATATACTCACACCGCCTGCAGGTTCAGGAGCGTATGACTCAGCAGATTAAGGACTGCATAGAGCAGACACTGCACCCACTTGGAGTGATGGTGGTGGTAGAGGCCAAGCACATGTGTATGCAGATGCGCGGCGTACAGAAACAAAACAGCATTACCACAACTAGCGACTTCTGCGGAGCCTTCAATCAGGCCAAGACCCGACAGGAGTTTATGAACCTAATTCATAATAATCAAATCTAAAACAAATATGTATCAAGCAGAGAACACCAATTTCAAGACTAACCAGTCGTTCACCCAGGAGTTCACACGTAGCTGTCTGGGCCGAATCATCATCGCAGGCGTCATCTTGCTGGTAGCCATGCTTGTGGCTTACTTCACTGCCCCTAAGGAGGCCGACATGAATCTGGAGATGACCGACAACATCATGCAGTGTCTGGAGGTAAACACCGAAACCAAGGGCGATGTAGTGGATGACTATGTGCACAATCTGGCGTTTGTGTTCACTACAGCCGATACAACAATGATACCTAAGGATATACTCGATACGTATTACAAGTACAATCGTCTGGAGTCATATCGTCATACATTCTTCTCGACCACTTACATCCACAACAACATGCATCCTGAGGGCACACGTGTGGGCTTCGGCATCTTTGGCCTCATCATCCCTACAGTACTCTATCAGGACATACTGCTCGATGTAGGTCCGGTGCACAAGGGCTACGAGCAGAAGCTGAACCAGGAGGTGATTGGCAAGCCTGAGGAGATTGACATGGGTGTAACACCCGAAATCACCGAGTTCCACTACAAGGGCGATCTTGAAGATTAATCTCTCCCCCTACCCTGCAAATAATAACTTATATCACTATATGAAACCAATAACCACCTTAGGCATCGCACTGATGCTTTGTGCCTCCGTGAGCGTGCAGGCACAACCCAATCGAGACAATAAGAGTGAGAATCTGATCACCGACATGATCGACAACCCTATGCTGTGGGCCGATGTGCCTGATCCCGACATCATCCGCGTGGGCGACACCTTCTATCTGGTATCTACCACCATGCACCTGATGCCTGGAGCACCCATCATGAAGTCGAAGGACCTGAAGAACTGGGAGACCGTGGGCTACATCTTCGACAAGCTTACCGACTCGCCCAAGTACGACCTCTCGCCTACCGAGGGTACAGTTTACGGTCGCGGTCAGTGGGCCACATCGCTCAAGTATCACAAGGGTAAGTTCTATGCGCTGCTGGCTCCTAACGAGGCCGGCTCTATGGGCGACACCTATATCTTTACAGCCGACAAGGCCGAAGGACCTTGGAAGCAGGTTTCGCGTATGCGCCACTTCCACGACTGCTCGCTGTTCTTCGACGATGATGATCGCGTGTACGTAGTATATGGTACAGGCGAGATGATGGAGCTGAAGAAGGATCTGAGCGATGTCATCGAAGGCACACATCGTCACATCTTCAAACGCGAAGCCGATGAGACCGGACTGCTTGAGGGTTCACGAATGATCAAGCACAACGGCAAGTATTATCTGCTGATGATTTCGCACGTATATGCTCCCGGACGCCATCGCCGCGAGGTGTGCTATCGTGCCGACAACATACAGGGTCCTTACGAGAAGCGCACCATTCTGCAATCAGAGTTTGGAGGTTTTTCGTATGAGGCTCAGGGCACTATCGTTGATACCCAGGATGGCGACTGGTATGGAATAATCTTCCAGGACCGCGCTGGTGTGGGCCGTGTGCTCACAGTGATGCCTTGCCGCTGGATTGACGGTTGGCCAATGCTGGGCGACGAGGAAGGAAAAGTTCCTGCCCGCGTTCGTCCCCTGAAGAGCGGCGAGCCTGCCAAGTCTATCGTTTGTGCCGATGATTTCTCGAGCGAAAAGCTGGGACTGCACTGGCAGTGGAACCACAACCCTGTGGACAAGGCCTGGAGCCTGACCGAGCGCCCAGGCTATCTGCGACTGAAGACCGCCCGCGTGGTACCTAATCTGTATCTGGCTCCCAACACACTTACTCAGCGTATGGAGGGACCAAAGTGCACAGGTTCCGTCGCCCTCGACCTGTCGAGGATGAAGGATGGCGACATTGCCGGTCTGGCTGCATTCAACGACCACTCTGCCGTGATGGCTATCAAGAAGGTGGGCAAGAAGCTCACACTCGAGTTGAGCGATCAGCAGGTACGATTGACTCAGCGCGAAAAAAAGGTTGAGAAAGTAGAAGTGAAGGTGCTTGAGAGCGTAGACCTGAATAAAAACCAGCAGAAGATATGGCTTCGCATCGATGCCAACTTCATTCCTCGCACCGATATAGCCACATTCTCATACAGTCTCGACGGTAAGGAGTGGACCAAGATAGGCGGCGACTTCCGCATGGGATTCGACTGGCAGCGATTCTTCATGGGTACCAAGTTCGGTATCTTCAACTATGCCACCAAGAAGGTTGGCGGATATGTGGATGTAGACGAGTTTGCTTACAATAAACACCAATAAAAAACTATGAACAGAGTAACAGTAGCCATTCTTGCCTTGCTGACACCAATAGCTATGTGTGCACAAGGTGTAAAGATAGAGTTCTTTACACCTTCTGTTGTACATGTGGTTAAGTATCAGGGGCAGGCCGTATCACCCCAGAGCAAGGTGATAATCGCCAAACCGCAGGATGTAAAGCTTACCCGCAAGGGCAACGCCACATCGAGTAGCAACCTGACCGTAAAGCTCGACGAGAAGACGGGCTGCATCACATTCCTCGATGCAAAGGGCAAAGTGCTGCTGCGCGAAAAGTCGCACTCGTTTGCACCGCTCAACCAGACTTTCACACTCGATAAGGGCGAGGCCATCTACGGACTGGGCACCATCCAGAACGGCAAGATGAATCGTCGCGGTGAGCACAAGCGTATGGAGCAGAGCAACCTGGAGGACTTCCAGAACGTCATCCAGAGCATCAAGGGCTGGGGCATTTACTGGGACAACTACGCACCCACCCAGTTTGACGACGATGCCCGAGGCATGTCGCTCACCAGCGAGGCTGGCGATGTGATCGACTACTACTTTATGTATGGCGGTTCGGCCGACGGTGTGATTGGTCAGATGCGATTCCTCAGCGGCGACGTGCCTATGTTCCCACTGTGGACCTACGGATTCTGGCAGTCGAAGGAGCGTTACAAGACAGCAGCCGAGACCGAGAGCATAGTCGACAAGTACCGTGAGCTGCAAGTACCTCTTGACGGTATCATTCAGGACTGGCAGTATTGGGGCTCAAACTATCTGTGGAACGCAATGGACTTCCTGTCGGAAGACTTTGTTAATGGCCCACAGATGATTAAGAATGTTCACCAGAAGCATGCACACTTCATGATTAGCATCTGGGCAAGCTTCGGTCCACAGACACAGCAGTTCCGCGAGCTCAACGAGAAGGGCCTGCTGCTGCCCATCGAGACTTGGCCACAGAGCGGACTTTCGCACATCTGGCCTCCACGCATGGATTATCCTTCGGGCGTAAAGGTCTACGACGCCTTCAGTCCCGAGGCCCGCGCCATCTATTGGAAATATCTGAAGAAGCTGTACGATTACGGCACCGATGCATGGTGGATGGATTCTACCGATCCCGATTTCTTCAATCCCCGCGAGAGCGACTACCAGCACCCCGTAACCGGCGGCACCTGGCGCTCGCTGCGCAATGCATTCCCACTTGAGACCGTTCGCGGCATCTATCAGTCGCAGCGCAAGGACGACCGCGGCAAACGTGTGTTTATCATGACCCGCAGCAGCTATGCCGGACAGCAGCACTACGGCTCAAACATGTGGAGCGGCGATGTGGCTTCGTCGTGGGAGATGCTACGCAATCAGATACCTTGCGGACTAAGCTTCACGCTTACTGGCAATCCCAACTTCAATACCGATATCGGCGGATTCTTCTGCGGTTCTTACAACACCAAGGGCCCGGGTTCTGCACCCAGAAACCCTCAGTTCCAGGAGCTCTATGTGCGCTGGATGCAGTACGGACTGTTCTGCCCTGTGTTCCGCAGTCATGGTGCCGATGCTCCTCGCGAGATATGGCAGTTCTCCGACGAGCGGAGCGGCAAAGCCGAGCGCGGCAAGAAGGGCGAGCCCGTTTACGACGCTATCGAAAAGCAGATTCGTCTGCGCTATCGCCTTATACCTTACTTATATAGTATCGCTTCGCAGGTAACTACCAACAACGATAGCTACATGCGCCCGCTGTTCAGCGACTTTGCTGCCGACAAGAAGGTGTGGGATATGACCGACGAGTTTATGTTCGGTCGCAGCATCCTGGCCGCTCCTATCGTAGAGGCACAGTACACTCAGGAGAAGATAGTGAAGGAAGATGCAATGACTGGTTGGAACAAGAAGGAAGTAAGAGGTGAGAAGTTAGAAGTAAGAGATATCGACTGGGGCGAGACAAAGACAGCTACCAAGTATCTGCCAAAGGGTGCCAACTGGTACGACTTCTGGACCGGCAAGCTTTATAAGGGTGGACAGAACGTGGTGCTTACCACCACTCTCGATAAGGTTCCGATGTTTGTTCGCGCTGGTAGCATTCTGCCTCTCGGCCCTGAGATGCAGTACGTTGGCGAGAAGGCTTGGGACAATCTCGAGATTCGCATCTATCCCGGTGCCGATGGTGAGTTCTCGCTCTACGAAGACGAGGGCGATGGCTACAACTACGAGCAGGGTTACTACTCAAACATCATTTTCACTTGGACCGACCGCACTCGCACGCTGCACATCAGCGCCCGCCAAGGCGGCTACAAGGGAATGCTGTTAGACCGCAAGTTCACCCTAGTCCTCCCCGATGGCACCACCAAGACCATCGACTACAACGGTAACCAAATAACATTGAATTTGTGATCCGTTTGGGGCTCGCGCTCGGCGACGAAGGAGACGCTTTCACAAAGTGAAACGACTGAAAGAACCCTTGGGTGAGAGCCCCAAAACGGGGAACGAAAAAAGAGGCCTTAAAAAGCCTCTTTTTCGTGATCCGTTTGGGGCTCGAACCCAAGACCCCAACATTAAAAGTGTTGTGCTCTACCGACTGAGCTAACGGATCGACCTTAGTTGATTTCGCTGAAATCGGCTGCAAAGGTACGAACTTTATTCGAATTGACCAAATTTATTCGGAAGAATTTTCTTCTTCGGCCTCAATTTCCCTATCTTTCGTCACATATTGTTGGTAATATGCTATCAAAAGTGTGGTCAGCGGCAGCGCAATTATCAGACCGATAAAGCCCAGCAATGCGCCCCAAACCGACAGCGACAGCAGCAGTATGGCGGGGTTCAGTCCCATGGCCTTACCCATCACCTTGGGCGTTACTATCATATCGCAAATCAGCTGCACCACTATGAACACCAGCAGCGCCAGTGCCAGTATTCCCCAGAAGTTCTGGCCTGTGTCGGCCGACTTGAGCAGAGCCAGCAGCACAGTAGGTATCAGTGCAAAGGTGTGCAGATATGGCACCAGGTCCATTATACCTATCATTATGCCCAGACCGATGGCCATCGGGAAGTCGATAATCGTAAAACCTATGCAGAACAGTATGCCCATGATGAGCGCCACAGTGCCCTGTCCGCGCACGTAGTTGTTAAGCGCCTGTCCGGCATCCTTGCCCAGCCCCTGCCAGAACGGACGGTTCTTCTTGGGGAAGATGCGAATCCAGTTGTCGGTCAGATACTCATAGTCCAGCAGTATGAAGAACATATATAATAAGGTGATGAGCGACGCCACGATACCGATGATTACCGTAGCCGTCTGATCGAGCACACTAAACACTCTGGGCAGCACCGTCTTAAGTCCGTCGGTAAACGTATCGCTCTTGAAGAATTTCTCTATCTCGCGGTTGTTCTGCTGTATCCAGTCCTGTATGGCTCCAGGTATATCCTTGATGTGAGCCTCCTTCTGGATATAGTCGGTCACCAGTCCGCCCAGCTTCTCAAACTGCTCTATCATTGGCGGCACTATCATATATACGATACCAGCTACCACAGCTATCACCAGTATCAGCGTGATAACGATACTGAGCGCACGATTGCCCACGTGCAGCTTGTACTGCACAAACTTCACCATCGGGTAGAGCAGATAGGCAAAGAACCACGCTACGAAAAACGGCAGAAGCACGCTGCTCAGGTAGTTAACCAGCAGCAGTACGCCCAGCACCAGCAGGCCTGCCCCCACCCAACGCACCAGTTGGTCAAGCGTTATTGTCTTTTCTTTCATTTTCTTCCTGTATAGCTTTTTGATAACACTCTCGGCACAGTGGCTCATACTCGGCAGTCTCGCCCAGCAGCACCCGCTGGTCGTTGTCCACCTTACGATGACTCACGTAGGCCAGGTTGCCGCACTTCACACAGATGGCGTGCACCTTAGTCACGTCGTCGGCAATGGCACATAGCTCAGGCATGGGCCCGAAGGGTTTCCCCTGATAGTCCATATCCAGTCCGGCCACGATTACCCTCACGCCGCGATTAGCCAGTTCGTTACACACATCCACGATGCCCTCGTCGAAGAACTGGGCCTCGTCGATGCCTACCACGTCGATATCGCTCGACAGCAGCAATATGCTGCCCGGCGAGTCGATAGGAGTGCTCTGAATGTGCTTCTGGTCGTGGCTCACCACATCCTCCTCAGAGTAGCGCACATCGATGGCGGGCTTGAATATCTCCACCTTCTGCCGTGCAAACTGAGCCCGTCGCATTCGCCTTATCAGCTCCTCCGTCTTGCCCGAAAACATCGAGCCGCACACAACTTCTATTCTGCCAGGTCTGTGTGCCTCACCTGTTAAATTCTCTGTCATATCTAGGTGCAAAGGTACGAATACTTTTAATAATTGCAAAGATTTTGGCGATTTTTTTGTCTATTCTGATAATTTGCTTTATATTTGTCCCTTGTTATGGGCATATTATATATCGTACCTACTCCAGTTGGCAATATGGAAGACATGACATTCCGTGCCATCCGAATATTAAAAGAGGTAGATCTGGTGCTGGCAGAAGATACTCGCACATCGAGCAAGCTGCTTAAGCACTACGACATCCACCCGGGCCAACTGATGTCGCACCACAAGTTCAACGAGCACGGCACGTCGGCCAACGTAGTGGCCCGACTGCAGGCTGGCGAGAACGTGGCGCTGATAAGCGATGCAGGCACACCCGGCATAAGCGATCCCGGATTCTTCTTGGTTCGCGAGGCCGTACGCGCAGGCATCGAGGTGCAGTGCCTGCCCGGCGCCACAGCATTTGTACCCGCACTGGTGGCTAGCGGTCTGCCCTGCGACAGGTTTGCATTCGAGGGATTTCTGCCGCAGAAGAAGGGTCGCCAGTCCAAGCTCGAATCGCTTAAGACCGAGGAGCGCACGATGATATTCTACGAGAGTCCCTACCGCGTGGTCAAGACGCTGCAGCAGTTTGCCGAGGCCTACGGACCCGACCGCCAGGTAAGCGTTTGTCGCGAGATATCCAAGATACACGAGGAGAGCGTGCGCGGCAGTCTCGAGGAGGTGATAGCCCACTTCAAGGAACATGAGCCCAAGGGTGAGATAGTAATCATCCTGGCCGGAAACGATAATAAATAATAAACAAATAAAAAACTTAAATTATTATGAAGAAGTTATTTATCTTTGCAATGTGTGCCATAGCTATGGCAAGTTGTAATGAGGGTGCCAAGAAGGCAGAAGCTCAGGCTCAGGCAGAGCGTGACTCACTTAACCAGGTAATCGCCCAGAAAGATGACGAGATCAACGACATGATGACCACACTGATTGATATCGAGGAGGGATTCCGCGAGATTACCGAGGCACAGAGCCGCGTAACACTCGCCAAGAACGGCGAAGGCACCAATACCAAGCAGCGTATCACCGAGAACTTCCAGTTCATCCAGTCGATGATGCAGCAGAACAAGGACCTTATTGCTAAGCTGCAGCAGCAGGTGCGCGAGAGTTCTATCAAGAGCGACAAGCTCAAGAAGATTATCGCCAACCTTACCGAGACTATGGAGAAGAAGGACCAGCAGATAACAGAGATGAAGGAGCAGTTGGAGCTGAAGAATATCCACATCGGCGAACTTAAGTATGCTATAAACACAATGCGCGAAGACGCTCGTGCACTGCAGGACGAGAACGAAGCACAGTCGAAGACCATCAACGCTCAGGACAAGCAACTCAACACCGCCTGGTATGCATGCGGCACCGAGAAGGAGCTTAAGGGTCAGCAGATTCTGGTTAAGGGTAAGGTACTGCAGGGCAACTTCAACAAGGACTACTTCACCAAGATCGACATCCGTGTAGACAACACTATCAAGCTCTACAGCAAGTCGGCCAAGCTGCTCACCACTCACCCATCTAGCTCATACACGCTGCAGCCCGATGCCAACAAGCAGCTCACCCTGCGCATCACCGACCCACAGGCATTCTGGAGCACAAGCAAGTATCTGGTAGTACAGGTTAAGTAAAAACGTTACACATATTTATATATAATAGTCGGGCACCCAGTTTTCGGGTGCCCGATCTTAACAATAATAACTAATTAATAATGAAGAAACAATTACTTACAACTGCGCTGATGGCAATTTGCTTCCTGCTGCCATCTGCTGCACAAGAGAAGATCAAAGTGGGAGGCACCGAACGTGAGTATAAGATATACGTACCAAAGAACCTTGGCGAAAAGCGACCTCTGCTCATCTCGTGTCACGGTATGAATCAGGACGCCGCCTACCAGATGAACATGCTCGACATCAAGTCGGTGGCCGATACAGCCAAGTTTGTTACCGTGTTCCCTGAGGGTATTAGTAAGAGTTGGGATCTCGACGGCAATCGCGACATCAACTTTATGTTGGCAATCATCGACGAGATGGTTGAAAAATACGACATCGACCGCGGCCGCGTGTATCTGTCGGGATTCTCTATGGGTGGCATGTTTACATATCACGCTATGAATAAGATTGCCGACCGCATAGCAGCCTTTGCTCCTATCAGCGGCTATCCTATGGGCGGTGCCACAGCCAAGGCCAGCGTGCGTGCTATCCCCATTATCCACACCCACGGCACCGGCGACGATGTGGTGTCATTCTCGAACGTACAGAAGAACCTGAACGTTTGGATAAACCACAACGGATGCCCCACTACGGCTACAGTCACCAAGAAATACCGCAACGCACCACACATCACCCGCCACGTATGGGGCCCTGGCAATGACGGCGTAGAAGTGGTGCTGATGGAGATGGCCAACAAGGGTCACTGGATATCAAACGACTACGGCGTAAAGACAGGCGACGAGATATGGCGCTTCTGCAGCCGCTACAGCATCGAGGTGAATGGTCCGGTGGAGAAAACGCAGTTGCAGCCCGACCATCGATATGCAAGCATCAACGAAGTTAAGGGCAAGAAGTTTGCTATCGTAAACGAGGCCGAGGGCATGGCTCTTTATGGTTCAGATGCACAGAACCTGAAGTACGACGACTACTCTACCGCCTTCGACGAGAACAACTCTGGCTACCTGTTTAAGCTAGTGCAGAGCGATGTGGCTGGTGGATATATGCTCAGACTTATTACCCCCGACGACGCTGAGTACAGCATCTGGGGCAAGCCCGGCTATCTCAATGCCCAGCCGCTCGAGTCAGGATGGTGCTGCTTTATCCTAGGACTGACCAATGGCAATGGCGAGGATATGGAGAACGGCGCCGTGTGGAACGTAGACTATGTAGAAGGCAAGGGATTTACGCTTAAGAACGTTGGTACAGGTAAATATCTTAAGAATGCCGGCAATGCCAACAACGACGATCCTACCTACTTCACATTCTGCACGCTGAAAGCCGCAACCACAGCCATCAACAGCATCTCAGCCGACAAGAATACCACCAACGCCATCTACGACCTCCAGGGCCGCCCCCGCGGCACCGCCCCATCTGCCCTGCCTAAGGGTATATATATAATAGGAGGAAAGAAGGTTGTGAAATAAAGCAAATCGGGTTATGTAATTTTTTTATTAGTAACAAACTTATTACTAATTTTTTAATTACTTTTATAATTAGACAAAACAAAATCGGGTGCCCAGATTGGGACACCCGATTCTTTTTCTGTCATGCGCCTACGCAGCTGGTGGCGCCTAGGGCCGTTAGGATGGCCGATGCTATCGATGCGATAAGCTGAACGATGAACTTTGCGGTTTCCTTTTTTGTCATGGTCTACCTCCTTCCGCTAGTTCTGGTCCATGCCGCTGTTGTCGTCATCGACGCGGGTGCTACCACCACCTTGGTTTCCACCCTGATTTCCACCCTGATTCTCAGGATCCTCGATTGTACCTGGGTCAGAACTCGTAACTCGCTTCACCTCCTTGCCGCTGCGGTCGAAGCAGGTAATCTGGATGGCGGTATTTGCCAGCTCGTCCTTCAGGTCAACCGTTGGGGTGAACACTATTCGGCGGGTGCTGATCAGACCGGTCTTAACCTCATCTGCAGTAGCCACCGACTTTGCTCGCAGACCGAATCGCATGGTTCCCAGACCTGGCAGTGCTACCGAGTGACCCTCTGTGGCCCACGCCTTGATCACCTCGCCTGCAGCATCCCAGCATGCCTGCATGATACCCTTGCTCACGCCGCTACGTAGAGCAGCCTCCTTGATCACCTTGTCCTGCGAGAGCGAGGTGTAAATCTCCGGCATCATCACATAGCGGTACTTTCCAGCATGAGTGCCGATCTTCTGCAACTTCTCTTGTGCTTTAACTTTCAGTGCCATAATCTTTTAATGTTTAATGTTTAATGTAAGATGTTTTTACTTTCTCTCTCTTGTCGCAATTCGTGGGGTGGATTTGCTGCCGCACGTGGAAAATTTTCTTGGTGCACGTGGGAAAAAGTTTTTCCGCGTGTGGGCGCCATCTCCCTCATTCATTTTGACGATGCAAAGGTACAATATTTTGATTGCGGTTCACGAATACTTACCCGACTTTTTTCAGACAAATCACACGGTCACGATGGTCACGGTCAAAATGGTCAAAATCGAGTTGCGATGCGCCATAAATGCCCAATAATATAATAATAAAAATAAAATTATTTTTATTATTATATTATTGCCCGGAAACGCTAGGTATGCCTGGTGATTTTGACCAAAATGACCTTGACCACTTTGACCACTTTTTCTAGCTATTTTTCGAGCAAACACGCCTGTATCTCGCAATTTATTAGTACCTTTGCTCCCCAAAAACCGGATTGCGCGACCTATACCAATACCAAATTATCAAATGCTTATTCCAGCATTTTGCTATTCCCGTCGGTTTACTACGGGTGGGGGACACTGTGCGACCAGACGGGGACTTACTTTGCGATGGGCTTGCTCTGCAAGTCTTTCTTAACCTGAAATAGGCTCATGTTGAGACTATGGGTAATCAAGACAGACTTGACAAGAGCAATGAGAATAATCATTGAGACAGAGTGTGAAGACGTAATTGCCCAGATAGAAGTCTGGGCAAAGTATGGACGTGCGAGTGTAGAAATCGACAGCAGTCCCCATCGCGTGGTGGGCGATGCCGAGATTGCAGATGCCATCAAGACGCTACTGCACGAGTTTACTACCATCACGCAGTGGGTGGCCATCTATCGCATACTGGTAGATTACCACGGATTTCCGCAACCTTTCTCCTATTTCTGCAAGCGCATCAATAGGTTGATGCCCAATTTCAAGTCGCGCTTTGCTTGCGACTACCAAGCCATCCAGAAGGGGATAGGCAACGGCATACTGAAGAAACCGTACGCAGAATGGAAGGTGTATCAGCCCAAGAAGAACGATAAGGTATTTCCGCGACAGAAACGCACAGCAGAACGCTTTATGCAGCTGCTTGAGAAAGTATAATATACGATGATTTGCGTATAATATACTATGTAATTTACTATCCGGCGTATGTTAGCTCATACTCGGTGCTAACACTCTAATTTTGCACTCGTCAATCGACCACTAGCGGCGTTGACGAGTGTAATTTTATGGATATAAAAGTTTTAAAAGTAGTGGCACAGAGCGAACCCGTGATGGTGCCAAGCAAGAGAGAGGAGAGCGGCCAGTTGGCCAAGTGTATGATCAAACTTAAGGAGCTGGGCGGCGACTATGAGGGCGAGTACAGCTGTGCCATGTTCGGCAACGTGGCCCAGTGCAAGTTCGAGCCGGGCACATTGGTGCTGGCAGCACTGAGATTCACAACCCACGAGGTGCAGGGTGCGGCATTCAATGATGTAACAGTAACCGAAATCCACAAACTCTAGAAATATGAAGAGGATTACAAAAAAGGACCTGACTCAGAAGCAGACAGTGACACTGGGAGGATTTATGGCCATGGGAGTAGACGATAAGAATCGTCGTGAACTCGACTTTGTGTGTTGTGAGGATGTAGAGGCCGAGGCGTTCGCCGGCAGATATAAGGTGCAGGGTATGCGCGATGGCAACATCTATATCACCGAGCTGCCCAAGCGGCGCAAGAACAAGCCTCTGTTTCGCGAGGACAACAGTTCGCTGTCGCACGGACGTAACGGCAAGTACTACTTTGTGCTGTCGATCGACGAGAACCTTATCGAGACACTGCCGCAGATACTGGTGAACGAGGCCAGCGCGATAGCCCACAAGATAATGAGTAAACTTATCTATCAGAAGTAATGAGCGTATATCAGATATACTTTAAGGATAGGGACAAAAAGGGCCCTAAGTATATGAGCCCTATCCGCTCGCGAAGTGAGTATCTGGCCATCAGGAATGGCGGACAGCAGATATCCAACGTGGCTCGTGTCCGTGCCGGCGAGGAGCACCTGAAGTTCGACCTAGAGCAGATGAACTACTCGTGTATGCCCAACGACGATGGGGGCTTGAAGGGTACTAAGCACATCACCACCACAGTGGGTATGGATATCGACCACGTGCCTGCTGCCGAGATGCAACCGCTGAAAGAGCGCATACTGGCCAAGAAGGACGAACTGGGACTGAAGATGCTGGAGAAGAGTGTCCGTGGCGAGGGCTATCATCTGGTGTTCGGTCGACGCACAGAACTCTCGCAGGAGCAGAACCTGAAATGGGCCAGCACACTGCTCGGAGTGGCTTTTGATAAACAGGCTAAGGATATCACCAGGGTATTCTTTACAACCACAGGTAGCGCTGAAGACCTGATATATCTGGACGATTCGATCTTTGAAATCGAGGAAGCACCTGTGGTCCTAGATAATGCGCCAGATAAACCAAGTTTTAAAGTATCAGATAAGCCAAGTGATATTTTGCAAAATCAGGCCATATCAGCTCCCACCTGCCCGGCCACACCGCAGGACTTGGCGGCGTTTGATCTGTGTGTAGAGCTGGCGGGACTGAAATCTGGCGAGATGGACTTATGGGGCGAGCACAACTGGCACAACAATCTGATGGCAGTACTATCAGTGGGCGTGGGCAAACTGATGGGCCGCATGGAGCTGCTAGCCGTGGTGGCGCAGCGACTGCCAAACTACTCAAAAACCGAAGACTGCCGCAAACTTATCGACTACTTCTACGAGAAGTACGACGCCTCAAAGGGATTTATGAATGCCGACCTGCGCGAGATTAACGCCAAGGCACAAAAGAAGGCTGATGCAGAATGGGAGACAGACGACGCAGACGACGATACACAATCATCCGAAGCTACGCCACAACTACCCATCAAGAAGATGCCTCAAGGCATCCGCGACTCTATCGATGCCCTGGGCCCCCAGATGGCCATGCCGATAGTGACGGCCATCTGCCCCTGCATCGGTGCTCTGGCCACAGGCGTGATACTGGATGTGCACGGACATAAGAAGAACCTGAACCTGATATCCTACATCGCCGGCGATTATGCCAGCGGCAAGGGCGACATCGACCCAGTGATTGAAGCATGGATGAGCGAGGTGCAAGCAGTCGACGATATGTACATAAATTCGGAAGACGAATTCCGTGCAAAGGTGCGTGCATCGAGAAACCAGAAGAACCAGCCTGAGGAGGTTAACCTGCCGGTGAGATGTGTGGCACTGAACAACACTGTGGCCAACCTGGCCGAGCGACTGGCCAACGTAGAAGGCAAGCATGCATTCTCGTTCACGCCCGAAGCTGATACGGTTGCGCAGAAGTTCAAGTCGGCCATGTGCGATTTTTCGGTGATGCTGCGCCAAGGCTACGATGGTTCGAAGTATGATCGCGAAGCCAAGAGTGCCGATGCAGTGAATGTTCACATCAAGCACTTGCTGTGGAATGTTACGATGTGCGGCACACCCGACGCCATCTATCGCGTGGTGACCAACTATACCGACGGTCTGCAGAGTCGTATAGCCATAGCACAGACTCCCGACAACACATATGCCAAGTTGGGAGACAAAAACTTTGAACTGACTGCCCGACAGACCGAACGCATACAGCAAGTGGCCCATCTGTTGCCGCTGATGCAGGGCACGGTGGTGCTGCCCAAGCTAGAGGCCGTAGGACGAAAGTGGCTGGAAAAGATCCGTCTGGAGGCGATGAAAAACGACGACCGTGTGAAAGCACGCCAGCGAATCCGCATCTGTGTTACCACTCAACGCATGGTGTGCTGCCTGATGCTGTGCAAGGTTTGCGAGCAACTGATACAGAAGCACGGACTGGCTGGTGCCGAGGACCTGCTGAAACGCAAGCCTGCCCTGTGGCGCGAGATGCTAATAAAGGCGCAGACGCCCGTGCTGCTTGACACCTACGAGGTGATAGCCGACTCACTGCTCGACAAGGCTCTGCTGTTCTTCCGTGATCGCATCGAGAATGCCGTAAAGAGCCGTAACTATGTGAGCAATCAGAACAGCGAGCGACAGAAGCGCGGCAAGAACGATTCGATCTACGAGCGATTAGACCCGCAGTTTACATTCGACCAGGCCAAACGTCACAGCATAGCTCTGAAGGGTGCCGACGTAACCCACAACAGTGTGCGACAAATGCTTAAGAACTGGCGCAAGCAGGGGCTGGTGGTGCTGACCGAGGACGGCAGTTATCGTAAAGTGTCATAATGGTCAGGTCAAAATGGTCAAAATCGAAAATAATCAGGAATGCTTTGTGCAGCTCTGGCTGATGCTGGGGCGCACAAGGCGGCTCCTAAGAGCGCATTACAAGCGATTCTGCATACGCAGAGTATTGCAGCTGTGGTTTGACGGCGAGGCTAACGAAGAGTTCATCTGGCAGGTATGTAACCTATGCGAGCAGTGCGGGTGGGACGAGTTGCCGCCACCACAGCTCTACCCCCGCCCGCATCGCGAACTGCTGCGTGCCATCGTAGCTGCGCGCACAGATATCAGCTACTATCGCGTAGACCTGAAGGCTATAGATGCTGCCTACAGCATAGCTTATCCCAACAGTACACCTATTAATATTAACAAGAAAAAAAGATTAAAATCATGAGTTTACCAAGAGGAATCCGTAACAACAATCCGCTTAATATCCGCCGCAACGGCGTGAAATGGCAAGGACTGAGAGTGCCCCAGACAGATGCACAGTTCTGCCAGTTCCAATCACTGGAGTTTGGTTGGCGCGCAGCCTTTGTGCTGCTCACACGCACCTACTATCACGAGTATCGTCTCTTCACCATCCGGGCCATTGTGAGTCGCTGGGCGCCAGCCTGCGAGAACAACACTGCGGCCTACATAGCCAACGTGTCGCGCCTGACGCAGATACCGCCCGACGAGCCGATCGGCATCCCCAGCGAGTGCCCCGACCGATGGATGAGCGTGGCCCGCGCCATGGCCATCCAAGAAAACGGCATCGAGTCGATCGACGACTTCGCCCTCTACCGCGGCTGGGCTCTAGCCCGCAGAGGCAAGTAAACAATAATCGGGTGCTCATCACTGGGCACCCGATTTTGTTTTTATTGTCTTGTAAGCCATAGATACATCAGTTGGTCGGCTATGTAATATTATTTCTTTATTTGTTTTCTATCAAACGTAATCCCTGTTTACGATAGAACGGAAACTTCGTGTCAGAACTAACGAGTGTCATTTTATGAGAAATAGCCTGAGAAATAATAATATGATCAAAAGGATCTTTGTGCTCTTGCACTTCATTTATCTGTAGCGCAGCTAGGGTACGAATTACATTCACATCCGTATTGTCAATTTCAACAGACGGGTCATTCAGTACAAATGAAATCATCTCAGCCTCCGTTTTCCATATATTCGATAGAAGCTTCTTTGTTCTGAATGCAGTAATAAGTTCCTGCAGACTTACAATACTAAGATACTTAAGATTCTCCGGGTCTTCCAAATAAGCACACACATCTTTCGACAACGACTTGTGGTCGCTGATCATAAAGACATAAATGTTAGTGTCGAGTAACAGTCGCATCAGTCAAGAACTACAGGATCAGTTATTGTAATTGTGCCCTGTGTTGTCTCGTAATACTCCCAAAACTCCTTTGCCTTTACTTCTTTTTCTTTTGCGCTCATTTCTTTAATCATATAGTTTTCTGCGGCAAAATTACGACAAGTTTTTGTAACTTGCAAGTTTTTTTTAAGAAATCTACAAAATAACGTGGTTAAATCAAAATCGGTAACACAATAATCGGGTGCTCATTACTGGGCACCCGATTTTGTTTTTATTTCACCACCTTCTTGTTACAACTACTATAGATTATCCCACCGGTTGCAATAGGGCTCAAGTATCTTGTGAGACATGATACCACCATGCTGCTTAAGCCATTCGCGCGAATACTCAAATACAAAATGATCCTTGCCTCGAACATGTTCGTAGCCAAGGATACCTATCTCCTGCGGTGATGCTAGGAAATCGAAGTCTGCATAAACCGTAATCTTTTTTATTTGTGTAGCAATTCTGCATCCTGAAGCTGACGGCCGAGAGCATCGTCGGCAGCAAGCAACGAGATGTCCTTTTCAAGATTCAGCGCAAAGAGTACTCGCGCATAGATACCCATAGAAACCGTAGGGTCGCCATGTTCTACTTTAGAGACAGTAAGGCGTGTCACCGTAGCCCTGTCTGCAACGTTCTGCATAGATAGATGCCTGCGCTTACGTGCCAGCATTATCTGTTCGCCCATGAGCTGCAACTGCTGAGTCAATGCTCTAGGCATCGTCTTTCCAAATGTATTCTTGCTCACAATTGTATATTATCAAGTGCAAAGATACGCAATGTTGTTTAATATAACAAACATTTTATGTTATTTTTATGTAACAAGCAAGAAATAATTTAAAACGAATTATTCATTTTAAACAAAATGTTTTTCGGCAAAATGTCTTTCTACCGTTTACAGAGTCAATAGTTATAGAGTCACAAGCTGATGTAAAAGGAGGTTAAAAAACCAAAAGCACTCGGTCATTCGACATAAAATGACTACCTTTGTAGCCAAATCGTGTGAGACATGGAGTGGATAAACAATCTGCTTTTTAATCCATCGGCTATGCAGACCGTAGTGGTACTGTCGCTGATTTGTGCCTTGGGGCTTGCCTTGGGCAAGATTCGGGTCATGGGTATAAGCCTTGGCGTGGCATTCGTATTTTTTGTTGGTATCCTAGCAGGTCATTTCGGTTTTGAAGTAGATTCCAGGATGCTTGACTATGCCCAAAGTTTCGGTTTGATTCTGTTTGTCTATTGTCTCGGCCTGAGCGTGGGTCCCGGTTTCTTCGGTTCGCTGGCCCACGAGGGTGTTACACTCAACCTGTGGGGGCTGGCCGTCATTCTCATCGGCACGGCGATGGCAGTCTGTCTCTGTCCGCTTACAGGCATCAGTATGCCTGACATGGCGGGACTGCTCTGTGGAGCTACCACCAATACACCTGCACTGGGTGCTGCCCAGCAGACACTGTCACAGCTGGGCATCCCCCACAGTGGGACGGCCCTCGGTTGTGCCGTCACCTATCCGTTGGGTGTGGTAGGTGTCATCCTCGCCATCCTGTTTATGCGCAAATTTTTCGTACGCCCTGCCGACCTGATGCCCAGAAGTATCAGTGAAGAGAACGAGACCTACATTGCCCGGTTCAACGTGGTTAATCCCGCCATCGTTGGCAAGAGTCTGGAAGAGATTGCGACGATGACTCACTTGCGGTTTATCATCTCGCGTATCTGGCGCGGTGACGAAGTCATCGTGCCCAAGTCGACAACCCAACTACAGTTGGACGACCGCCTAATGGTAGTCACCAAAAAGGAAGATGCCTCAATGCTCGAAATCCTAATAGGCCTGCATGTGGAAGAGCCGGAAGACTGGAACAGCGAGAAGGTGGACTGGAATGCACTCGATAACAAGATGGAGAGCCGCGTGGTAGTGCTCACCAAACCGATACTCAACGGCAGGCGACTTGGCAGTCTGAAGATACGCCACACTTACCGTGTCAACATTAGCCGTATCACACGTGGTGACATCAAGTTGCTGGCCACGCCAGACCTGCGGTTGCAGTATGGTGACCGTCTTCACATCGTGGGTGACCCCAAGTCCGTCGATGCCGTTGAGGCTTTCTTCGGCAACAGCGTTCAGAGCCTAAACGAGCCCAACCTGGCCGCTATTTTCATTGGCATCATCCTCGGACTTGCCCTGGGCAGTCTCCCGCTCCAGTTGCCTGGCATGAGCATTCCGGTCAGGCTGGGCATCGCAGGAGGCCCCATCGTGGTAGGTATCATCGTGGGAGCTTTTGGGCCGCGGTTTCACCTCATCACCTACACTACCCGCAGTGCCTCGCTGATGCTCCGTAAGTTGGGGCTCTCGCTCTATCTGGCCTCTCTTGGTCTGGATAGTGGCGCACAGTTTTTCGAGACGGTCATAAGACCAGAAGGTATCCTCTGGATTTGCATAGGCTTTGCACTCACTGTTGTGCCTGTGCTATTGGTGGGCATGGCTGCCCTGCGGAGCCACAAGTTCGACTACGGCACCATCTGCGGCATCCTTAGCGGAAGTATGGCCAATCCGATGGCTTTGGCATATGTCAACGACACCATTGAGGGCGACAGTCCTTCCGTCAGTTATGCCACGGTCTATCCTTTGGGCATGTTCGCCAGAGTTATTCTCGTGCAGATGTTACTTATGATTGCGGGCGGCTGAATTAAAAGATAGACTCTTCGGTCTCAGAGGTCAGCAGTTCCAGTGCCTTCATGCCCATGACGGAGTTACCCTTTATGTTAAGCCGGGGGCTCCAGGTGGCTACGGCATAGTGCAGCGGATGGATGGCCGCTATGCCGCCTCCCACGCCGCTCTTGCCCGGCAAGCCTACGCGATAAGAGAATTCTCCGGCTTCGTCATAGAATCCGCAGGTCTGCATGATGGCATTTATGCGTTTCACCTGCGACGAGGTGAGCGACACGCCGCCATAGTTGAATGGTTGCCGATGGTTGGCAAAGGGCAGGAAGGCGTGGGCCAACTCGTGGCACGACATCTCTACGGAGCACATCAGGAAGTAGAATTCTAGTACACGGGTAATGTCACCCCGAATGTTGCCGTGGTATTTCAGCAGGTTGGCAATGGCTGCGTTCAGGTAGCCGCAACTTTGTTCACTCTGTGCCACACGGCGGTTGAACCCCACGGTGCTGCTGCCACTGAGGCTCCTGACAAAGGTCAGAAACTGTTCCTCGGGGCGGCTCAGCGTAGAGAGCAGCACGTCGGCCATGACGATAGCACCGGCGTTGATGAACGGATTGCGGGGAATGCCGTGTTCATATTCCAGCTGTACCAGCGAATTGAACGCATTACCGGAAGGCTCCTTACCCATGCGCTGCCACAGGCGGTCAGCCTCCTGGCTGAGGCACATGGCTAGGGCAAACACCTTGCTGATGCTCTGCAGCGAGAAGCGGGTGCGCGTGTTGCCTTGCTCGTAGACATTCCCGTCGAGCGTCAGCAGGCACAGGCCAAACTGATTGGCATCTACTTCTGCCAGCACGGGAATATAGTCAGCCTGCCTCCCTTCATTGGCGAAGGGCAGGCAGGCTGTGTACACCTTATCTATAATCTGTCCGTAGTCCATCACTTAATTTGTTTCACCTAAATTCCGCAGCACTTTAATTTAACTTTCTTTATAAGTACCTGAGCAACAAAAAGTTCTTCGACGCGCGAAGCGGCAAAGCCGAGCGGCTCAGGATTTGGCCATGTCAGATTTTTCACTTACCTTAGTGCTGCAAATCAAGACAAGCAAAATCATCAATGACATGGCAAAAGTACAAATACACGGGGACTTTCGTTATCACAGCACGATAACAAAAGAACCGCATTCTATGCTAAATTCCAAACATTGATTGATATTTAACTATATATTTAACACTTGAGGAGCTAAGCTTACCTCGTTACTCGTTCTATACACGTTATCGGGGTTGTATTTTACTCGATCCCTGACCATCGCCACGAGGATATGCAGCATCTTGTTCTTGATGTTGTTATGCACCAGCAAAGGATGCTTGCCACGTTCTATGAGCCGCTGATAGTAACTATGTACGTTCATGTCAAACTTAATCGCAGCAAGTGCTGCTTGTGAGAGCAAGGATTTAATCATCCTGTTAGCAAAAGGACTGACCTGAGGCCTGCCATTGACACTGGTACCAGACTGTCGCCCAAATGGCGCTATGCCGTAATAGCAAGCAATCTTTCTTGAGTTCAGGTCAAACTTTTGGAAGTTGTCTGTATAGACCATCAGACACGTTGCGTTCTGTACGCCAATACCAGGCATGGAGGTGATGATGTCGAAGACCTCCCTGAGCTCATCATCAGAGGCAATAATCTCCTTAATCTTCTCATCGCACTTGGCGATAGCCTTATTAACCTCTGTAATAAGGTGCTTGCTGGTAAAGGACATGAAAGCCCTGGCATCCGACTTCTCCTGTGTGAGCCGTTTCTCGTCTCTCCTAACCTGTAGTGCCACCTTCTGCCTGACAAGGCTGTGACGATAAAGGAAGATCTCTCTCAGACACGTCAGCGAGGCACTCTGAGGCTTGTGCAGTATCATCTTGTCATAGTTTCGCATGGCGTACTCAGCAATGGCCCGTGAGTCAGCCTTGTCGTTCTTCACACGCTGGATACCTGCCGAGTGCTTGATCTTGTAGGCACACTCCAGCCACATGTCGTAGCCAGAGGCGTAAAGATAGTTGCTCAGACCAATACTGTAGCCACCAGTGTTCTCTCCGCAGAAGAGCCAGGAATCTGTCGTAAAACCCTCCGCATGAGTTTTCACCCACTTTACTAGACGACGGTAGCCTGATGTCTTGTTGTCAAAAACTTCGTGCACACTAGGGGCACATTCCTTCAGTCCCTCTGCCTGAATGAGGGTCGCATCAAACTTTTCTTTGGAAAAATCGATGCCGATAAAGATTTTTTTCATATCTTTGCACCAGTTTTTTAAATGAAGGAATTGGCCAATAGTTGTCTAGTCTTGGACTCTAAATAGGCTATCATGCCACTGGCATTCTATCTGGACTTTGCAACTAAGCAGGAAGGACTAAGACGGTTCATAGACTCTAAAGGACTGTTGTCCCCACGGATAGGTTCCCTTTCCTGCCGGCCTCTTCCTCCTTCTGACAACAAAGGTAGGGATTTGGCCGTAATAAAGCAAATTCTTCACTGATATATTCTATCAGAGCGCAAAATTAGAGTCCCTTGATTCCTCATTCCTAAGTTTCCAAATGATGCTAAATAGTATGATATACAATAGATTATGTTTCAAAACGACTTAAGTTTCTTAAGCAAATATCGTAAAGATGAAATGATAAGATACCTTTCTTGTTTACATCTTTTTCCTCAGAATTCTTCAAATATTCTGAGGCTATCGATGTTGGTATATGAGACATTAGGTGACAAAGGAGGAAGGAAACATCTATTTATACCTGCGTTTCAGAATGAAATAGAAAAGAACTACAGCCACGACGTGAATGAAGACCCACAGGAATATATGTTCGTAGATCTTGTTCACACCCCCAAGGGCTCTTATCGTGTTTTTCCTGGCATATTCACATTTTTGCAATACAACCTTACAAGGTTGTTTGAGTTGGCAGAGTATGAGAAAATCGAAGCAGAAGCGTTTTCATCTGTATATGCCTTACTGGAGTTGTCTGATACACTGGCTCAAAAAGCAGGTATGAAACGCTATGAAATTGGAGATAAAGAACATGTAGAGTTTTATTGCTCTAACTATCAAGAAGTGGCATCGTATGAAAGTGTTGTGACATTTACAAAAGTAGAACTAGAGGGTTTGTTTTCTAAATATGGATTAGAACCGTCATTTGTTCAATCATTGGCCTATCATTCAAAACGTAGGGAAATCAAGCAATTTGAAATGATGATGGACGGCTATAGCCCCATCGAAAAAATGCCTTTCTATGCTGATGAATACGGGAATTATGTGGTAATTCAACCCTCAGCCCTGTTGAGTTGCGCTTATCTTCAATGCCTTGATGTTTTAAAAGAAAAATTAGGCGAAAAGAATTTGAACCGCCGATATTTAGACGTGCTAATGGGTGAGGTGGCTTCTGTAATGAAGCAAACCGGAACAGAGAATTGCGGAGGAGGAATAGAAGGAAACATTGGGTATTTGCTATTTGTATATGATAATGGAGGTAAGGTCTGCATGACAGTCGCCCATCAGAAATGCGATGAGAAGAATTACAACCAAGTAGTTGAAATAGCGAAGAAACAATATCCCTATGATGACATGCTTTATGTAGATATTAAGAGTTCACTAAGTCTGAATATCGAAGCCGCTAGTCAGCATTTTGATCACGTCAACTTGTTGATAGATGATTTTAAGGTCATGATAGGGCAAAAGCACATGAATGCGACGGAACTGTATTATTATTCACAGGCAAGAAATAGACAGATAGGTCATTGTATTGGGCAGGAAATAGATATGTTCGCATATTATTGGGGTAATAAACATACTTTTTATCGCGATCGATCATATGACTTTACAAACTTTGAGACAGGATTAGCATACGATATTCGGAGCCAGTATCTAGCTGAACGTGATGAACACTTGGTGGACGGGCCTGGGCATTTAATGATGATTAAGCATTTTGATGATTATCCCAAAGAAATTCCTGTTTATGTACCAGTTGGAAGTAATTCACCAAATGTGTTTGTAGGTGAATATGGAGAAACAAGACTGACTGCGATTCTTCAATCAAGAAATAATGATGAGGAGTTGGGACTGCGTGAGATTGCCAAGAGTCTTGTCGCCTGGACTTATGGATTTACATATAAGTATGGAAAAGAATTACTGAATCGGAAATTAAAACTGATGTTGAGATTCTATGATGGCGTAAATCCTAAAATGAAGCAATTGGATGATGATTTCTTGGAATTCTCCATACCGAAGAATGCTTTCGAGAGGAAGCCAAAAGGTAAGACTTATGACCATTTATTTTTTAATTTCTGGGTTAAAGCCCTTATAGAGTTTGGTTTGAGTGATGTAAGGGCAGCGGAGGAAAAGGCCAATATGATGTTTAATGAATGTAATGGTGAACTGCTCTTAATTGAATCTGAGGGGATTGTATATTGGGCGGTGAATGACGGACATGATGCAACCTATTTTGTAAGTGATAATGCTTGCGACAGAGTCTTGGATGATATAGCAGCTCATTTGAAGATGGGGGGCGCAAATAGAGCACTTAGCCTGAAAGAATCGAAATCTTTGACTCTAAAGATTATTGAATTCTTGGGAACGACATTAAACGATTTGTTGTCAAATTATTCCACATCAAGGTTTGTAAAGTCATTGATGGAACTGCATCATGGAAATCTTTTCTGGCTGGCTGCTACCAGTATGAGATTTGAGAAAGTGAATGCCGTCATGAACTATTTGGGAGCAGACTATAGCGAACAGAAAGCTTTGCTGTTCAAATATTCAGAAACGAATAACCTGACGCAATGCTTGCTGGAACGTATTGTGTCGAATGACTTCCACTCACAGAATGACCCTAAGTTGGTAGATATAGACAGGATATTTGCCTATATGCATGAACTGTACATCTTTGGAATCTATTTGGATTTCCTGACTTTCGAGATTTCTGGTACAGAGTTGGCTATACTGGCA
>JAEEGK010003056.1_pt1 | contig 41872 bp, 28 predicted proteins | sample 8958771 | NCBI WGS metagenome assembly JAEEGK01 (sample SAMN16246547, study PRJNA631951) | gut metagenome | biome: gut microbiome; feature: rumen; material: SC-attached | host: Bos | place: Iran: Karaj | collected 2018-10
ACAAGACTCTGACTCCTGCTGACACTGTTATCTCAGCTGCTTCTTGCACCACGAACTGCTTGGCTCCTATGGCCGCAGCTCTGAATGCATATGCTCCTATCGTTAGCGGTATCATGTCAACCATCCACGCTTACACTGGCGACCAGATGATTCTCGACGGTCCTCAGCGCAAGGGTGACCTCCGTCGTAGCCGCGCAGGTGCTCAGAATATCGTTCCTAACTCAACAGGTGCTGCCAAGGCTATCGGTCTGGTAATTCCTGAGCTGAACGGTAAGCTGATCGGTTCTGCACAGCGCGTTCCGACTCCTACAGGTTCTACCACTATCCTGGTTGCCGTTGTTAAGGGTAAGGACATCACTAAGGAGGGTATCAACGCTGCCATGAAGGCTGCTGGAACTGAGAGCTTCGGTTACACTGAGGATCAGATCGTTTCTAGCGACATCATCGGTATGAAGTTCGGTTCACTGTTCGACGCTACTCAGACCATGGTTAGCAAGATCGACGACGATACCTACCAGGTTCAGGTTGTTTCTTGGTACGACAATGAGAACTCTTACACTTCTCAGATGGTTCGCACCATTAAGTACCTCGCAGAACTTTAATAAGCGTTAAAATTACACTTATCAATAAAAAAAAGTGCCGTTCTTATGTTAAGAATGGCATTTTTTTTGTATCTTTGCACCCGATTAGGTAAAATTAGTTAGTAAAACCATTAAAAGTTGGAACATTTAAGGAGGAAAATCGGGATGATTTTGATGTCTGCCATTGCCCTGGTGATGGTAAGCTGTCAAAGTGAGAGTAACCCACAGGCTCAGAGTCTGTCGAACGAGTTACTCGGTATGGACACAGTGACTGTGTCGGACACGCTGAACACAGAGGTGAAGATGAAGATGGAAGCCGCTGTGGTGAAAGATCGTGTGGAGGGTATCTACAAAATCGTCAAGTCGCTCTATATGGCGCATGGAGGCGTTATGGAGAACGAGATTCTTGACCGTTGCTACTGCTCCAAATCATGGAATAAACTTCTGATGGCTGTTCGTAAAAGAGAGCATCAGACGAACACACTCTTCTTTGACATTGACCACTGGTCGATGACGCGTAAGCCAGGTATGGTGACCTTCGATGAGTTTGAGGTGTTCAGCCTGAAACTCGGTGAGGAAATGACGGCCTCGGTGACCTTTACTGTCTATGAGGACGATACATATACACCGGCCTATGTGGACCTGGTCTTTGAGGATGGCCGTTGGGTGATCGACAACTTCCATGATATGAAGTATATGCAGGATGCTCGTCAAAGTATGGAGCGTTACCTGAATGATGAATCTATGCTGATGTAAGTTCCCGATTGACACTGATTAATACGGATTAAATATAAAAAAAGTCATTCTTCTTTGGAGAATGGCTTTTTTTTCGTATCTTTGCCGCCATAAAACGTATTATTAAACAGTAACCATTCAGAATTATGGCTTATACAGAAACAACAACGACGGGTTATGGAACCCGGGTGGGCAATTCATTTAAGGCAATCGGTAGCGGAATCCTGATGTTCATCATCGGTACCGTGCTGCTGTGGTGGAACGAAGGTCGTGCCGTGAAGACTGAGGATATGCTTGACGAGGTAGCTAATAATTATGTTGAGATGGAGAATCCTAACAAGAAAGACGCTTCTTTGGAGGGTGAGTTGATCTGCGGTACGGCTATGGCTACCACAGAAGACTCACTGACTGACGCTCAGTTCGGTCTTGGTGCGAAGGCTATTGCCATCATGCGTACTGTAGAGTACTACCAGTGGGTGGAGCATGAGCAGCGGAAACGTGAAGATAAGTTGGGTGGTAAAGAAGTGACCACTACGACCTATACCTATAGCAAGGAATGGGTACGCCGTCCTGTGGAGTCGGCGGAGTTCAAGGATCCTGCCTATCAGAAGAAGAACATGGTGCTGAACACTTTTGAAGATGTTGAACAGTACGCTGAGAACGTATCGTTCGGTGCCTATCAGCTGAGTGAGAACCTGATTCATCGTATCTCTTCACGTGAGGCAATGGACCTGGCGCTCAGTGAGGATATGCTGACACAGTTCGACAAACTCACTCAGGCTGCCTATGAGCGTTTCTATGGTGTGAAGAATGCTGTTCAAGAACCGGTTCAGAAGCCTGTCCAGCAACCTGTGATTCCCGATTCCATCAAGGCGTTGCTCTCTGACTCTGCCAAGGCGGCGATAGACTCTATCCAGGCCATCAATGATTCTATCCAGCGTGTAACAGATAGTATCATGGCCAAAGCCGAGAACAAGAAGGATTTGGAGTATGTCCATCAGGCTGGCAACGTGCTCTACTTCGGTCGTGTGCCAGGTTCGCCTGAGGTGGGTGATGTGCGTGTGACCTTCGAGAAGATCGTTCCTGCCAAGGTGACGGTGATGGCTGTGGTCGACGGTAATAGCTTTAAGAAATATAGGGCAAAGAATGGGAAGCTTTTTGAAGCTCTTAGGATGGGTAAGAAAAGTGGCGACGAGATTGTTGCTTCAGAGAAGTCGGCTAATAATATCATTCTCTGGGCACTGCGTATCTTCGGCATCCTGTTGGTTATCGGCGGTCTGAAGGGTATCTTCGGCTTCATCGAGACCATCCTGAAGGTGGTGCCTTTCATTGCTGGTATCTTCGGATGGGGTGTCGGCGTGGTCTGCACGGTTATCGGTATCGCCTGGTCGCTGATCGTCATCGCACTCGCCTGGCTGTTCTATCGTCCGCTGCTGGGTATCAGTCTGCTCGTGTTGTCGGGCTTCCTGGTATGGGTATTCGCCTTCAAGGGCAAGGATAAACTGAAGGAACTGGCTGCCAAGGGTAAGGCGAAGAATGCTGATCCCCTTCCCGCAACGGAATAACGATTTGGTCAAGACAATGAAAAGGATAATGATATCTATGCTTCTGTGCTTGTGCGCTCTAGGTAGCGTACAGGCACAGAATGCCCAGGTGGCAAACATCCGAAAGATGTATGCTGAGGCCAAGCAGAGAATGGCCGACAAGAAGAAGGCTGAGGTGCCGCTGGATGAGACCGTGGTGACCAGTAACTATATGGCGCCTGGTGCGGGACCTGTCAAGGATGTGACACATTATTATTATAGTGGGGAGTTTGATGAGAACTTGGGCAATGTCTATTACACGCCCTATTTCATGACCCGTAGCTATAATGTGGGTGCCCGCAACTATTATGAAGAATTCCTCTTCGATAAGGGTAGTCTCGTGTTCTATTTCTGTAAGAGTCAGAATAATGAGACCCGTTACTATTGGGGTTCCGGTGGTTTTTTCCATGAGGATATCAAAGGTCAGAAACAGATGGATGAGATCTTTGCCTCGCGTCTGGCCAACGACCTGACGGAAGCTTTCCACAGACTGATGAATAGGGAGTATTAAGGAGAGAAGGAGTAAGTAGATATGAAGAAGTTACTGTTAATACTATTCACTATTCACTGTTCACTATTCGCTTCGTCGCAGACGATCAAGGATGGTAGTAAATGGTGGGATGGTAAGCGCCTGTATGTTGCCATCGTAGATAACGAGGGCAACGTCAGGATGGAAGGTGAGAGTGTGGATATGGGTGGTGATTCGTTCGCCCTGAACAAGGTCGACGGTGTGGAAGGCCGTTACACGCTCTACTCAACCAATTCGCACGGGTGGATCTTCATCCGGGGTGAGGTTGGCGCTCGTGTGGATTATATCCGTCAGGAGAGTATGAACTTCCTGACAGTCCGCAAGCCCAATGGCGACTGTTGTTACACGTTGACCCTGACGCCCGACAATCTGAAAAACTGTGTGGCGCAGGAGAAGATTGCCGATGAACGCGACGTCAGTTGGATGTTGCAGAACTATCTGATGAACACCCGCTATCTGGGTCGTTTCTCGAAGCCCCAGCTGCGACTGATGCGCAATGAGATCTTAGCCCGTCACGGGTGGAAGTTCCAGTCGAAGGATTTGCAGGATCATTTCGGCAGTCAGCCTTGGTATAAGCCAGTGACAAATAACAACAGCATCAAACTCAATATCATCGAGATGACCAATATACAACTCATTAAAAGTGAGGAGGCTGAGGACGATGACAATCGCGTGCGTTATGAGAATAGTCAGGCTGCTCCGAAGATGGCGCAGGCCGTTGATGGTGTGATCACCGTTAATACCGAGGAACAGTTTATCAATGCCCTCGGCAACGATCGTGTCATCGAACTGGGTGAGGATGTTCATCTGAATCTCTCACGAATCTTGGAGCGCGAGGATTGGTTCTCGGGTGTTCCAGGTCGGGCCTGGGTGACGATCGCCAAGAGTGACGGTAATGACCAGCCTGTCGTCATCAGCGAGTATTGCAACGACGGTCAGCAGCTGGTGCTGAAGAACATGCGAGGTCTGACCATTCGTGGTAAGCATAATTCCAGTATCGAGGTCAATCCCCGTTATTCCTTCTGTCTGAGTTTTATGAACTGCGAGGGCTGTAATGTGGAGAATCTTACGATCGGTCATACTGAGGGTGGCTACTGCGACGGTGGTGTGATCGGTGTGGAAGGTGGAGAACGCGTCTCCGTGTCTAACTGCGACCTCTATGGTTGTGGCACCTATGGTGTTGTGACCCGTGATACCAGGGAATTCCGCATGTACAGAAGCAATATCCACGATTGTACCTACGGCATCATGGAACTCTATAGTTCGGATCGTGTGGAGTTCTATCAGTGCGATTTTTTCAGCAACCGCGAATACGAGCTCATCACTAATCGTGGTAGTGAGAACGTGGTGTTCGAGGGCTGTCGTTTCTTCGGCAACTGGGCCGATGCGCCGCTGTTCGTGAGCGACGATGACATCGTACTCAAGAAATGCGAAATCTATCATCCGATCATCGGGGCGCAGAAAAGGCTCGTTGCTCCTGACCATGACAATAAGTTTGGCGATGATGCCAGCTTTATCCCCGAACCCCGTAAGAACCCCATAGGACCTGACGTGGAAAAGTGATATGAAGAGACTTGTGTTTTGGGCCATTTTGGCAATGGCCGTGATGATCAGTTGTATGCAGAAGGGACAGACGGCTCCTGATGAAAGTAGTGATTCGACGGCTGTCGTCATCGACAGCATCATCGAGGAAAACGACACCACCCCGTTGCCCATGTTCCTCATCGGCACCGACGGGAACTATATGCAGATGCTCTACTGGTCAGGCATCGAGGAACCCGATAAGGCTGAGTATAAGAAGATATGTGGCACTCTCGATGGATTTGAGGCGTGTTATAAGAGTTGGGAACTGCAGGATATGTTCCGTCGCAATGCAGCTCAATATACTAACCTTCTTGATGGCGATGAGACGATTAAGATCCGATACATCGACGAAGTACTGAAGGATCCGGATGGCAATACGCCTAGCATGGGTGAGATTCACCGTAAGGAGATTCCTTCGCTCTGTGCCCGTTTCGACTATGTTGATGCTAAGGATAAGCCCAAGGCTGATGAGGATGGATTTGTCGTTGACACCTGGGGTCGCGTCATTGTCACCGACAGCTATCTGAAGTCGCGTAAGCGTCTGGCTTTGAAGGATGCTGCTGCCGATGGCACCTATCCCAGTCTACCTACCGACATCATTAGGCAGTTGGAGAAGGAGTATGGCATGAAGGCCAACGCTTCATCGATGCTCGAAACCATCGATGGGCGTTATGTCCATGGCACCATAGAGTTCAAAGGGGAATATAAGAACGCACCGAGGAAAAATGAGTACGACAAAGACCGCAAATATGCCCTCGCTCTCGAGGTGATCATTGATAGCGGAAAGGTCTATAAGTATGAACAGCTGGGCTATTATGACCCCACGTATGGCAGCACATGGAACGCAGATGCCGACGGCTATATCTCCAATGCTATTGTCGCTGCTTTCGAAGGACCGAAGGGTCTGGAACTCTGCTATACTCATGGTGCCCCCGAGAGTTTCTGTGTCGGTATGATTTATCTCCGCGATGGAAAGCTTATCGAACACGAGTATGAAGGGTTCCATGTCATGGTCGACGAACAGATCCCCGTTTGGAAGAAAGATATCGAAGAGATGAAAAAACTTTATCTTGAGAACGATCCTCACGCACACAAATATAACGAGTTTGCCAAGTGGGCCCACTGCTTTATCGACTACGATAACGAGTGGATCTGGCTGCGCGACAAGGACGATAAAAACGGTGCCTTCTTCATTCGCAAGGACGGTAAGTTCCGTCTCGTCGATGTGGAGAATGCCCATCAGTCGCCTACGGCTTGTCAGAAGGACGGTATCTGTTATCTTATATTTTCCGGCTCCGCCGGCGGACCTGCCTATCAGCATATCATATATGCCTTCCAGAACGGTAAGCAACTCTGGAAACTATTCACCCTTGAGATCTATGGTGAACTGGATGAGTGCACGCTTAACGGCAAGAATATCTCCAAGGAACAGGGCAAGGCTTACCTCGAAAAGGTACCCGAAGGCAAGGAAATCAATGCCTGGTTCTGTGACATCGATGGCAAACAATAGGGGATAAGCTGCAAAAAAATGCCGTCTTATTTTGTCGGCCAGCTTTTTTTGTGTATCTTTGCCCCCGATATGCAGAAGATGATTACGATACTTGGACCGACAGCTTCGGGAAAGACTCCCGTAGCGGCACGGTTGGCGGCAGAAATTGGCGGAGAGGTGATATCAGCCGATTCGCGGCAGGTGTATCGTCGGATGGATATCGGAACGGGGAAGGATCTGGCGGATTACACGGTATCACAGAGGGACAGTTCTTTTGTGATACCTTATCATTTGATAGACATCCGGGAGCCGGGAACGAAGTACAACCTCTTTGAGTATCAGCAAGACTTCTTCGATGTCTATCAGGATATACAGAGTAGGGGAGCGGTGCCTATCCTCTGTGGGGGCACGGGACTATATATCGAGGCCGTATTGAAAGGGTATCATCTCTCGCCTGTGCCTCAGAATCAGGAACTCCGCGATAGCCTCGAAGGAAAGTCGTTGGGCGAACTGACGCAGATGCTCTCAGACCTCAAAGCCAAGACGGGTTCGAATATGCATAACACGACGGATGTGGATTCCTGTCAGAGAGCCATCAGGGCGATAGAGATTGAGACGTATAATCTGGAGCATCCGACACCACGTCGGGAGTTGCCGGCAGTGGACAGTCTCATTATCGGAATCAGTATAGACCGCGAACTGAGGAGGGAGAAGATCACCCGTAGACTGAAGGCCCGTCTGGAGAATGGTATGGTGGAGGAGGTGAAAGCCCTACTTGATGAGGGCATTCCTGCAGAAGACTTGATCTATTACGGACTGGAATATAAGTTCGTGACGGAATATCTGACGGGTCAGCTCACTTACGACGGGATGTTCCAACGTCTGGAAATTGCCATCCATCAGTTTGCCAAACGACAGATGACGTGGTTTCGTGGTATGGAGCGTAGGGGTTTTAAAATCAATTGGATTGACGCAACCCTCCCGATAGAAGACAAAATAAAGATAATAATGAGTTTATACGACAATGGTTTATAATAACGACAACTCAGACAACATAGACAACTTTCACCCTTTGGGTGAAAAAGAAAAGTTGTATAAGTTGTCTTAGTTGTCGTCAAAATAAAAAGAGCATGGCAGTAGAAAGTACAAGGTGGGGCATCCTTTATTGTCCAAAGACAGGAATCTGCAATCCGCGTAAGCGCTGGGAGAAGATCCGGAAGGCACTTGACGAGCGTAAGGTGCAATATGATATGGTGCAGAGTGAGACGGCCGATAGTGTGGAACGTCTGGTGAAGATGATGATCAGCAATGGCTATAAAACGATTATCATCGCCGGTGGTGACTCAGCGCTGAATGATGCGGTAAATTGTCTGATGATGGAGGAAAAGACTGTTCGCGAAGAGATTGCCTTAGGTGTGATTCCTAATGGCGTGATGAACGACTTTGCCCGTTTCTGGGATTTTGACGAGGACGAAGTAGAACAGACCGTCGACTGGCTTATAAAACGACGTGTCCGTAAAGTAGACCTCGGTTGCATTCGCTATACAAACGCCAATGAAGAGAAATGCCATCGTTATTTCTTGAACTGCCTGAACATCGGTATGACAGCCGATATCATGAACCTGCGTCGTCAGACGCGTCGTCTGTTCGGTTCGCGTACCTTATCTTTTATCACGTCGCTCTTCGTGATGCTGTTCCATCGTATGGAATATAAGATGAAATTGAAGATCAATAACGATGTCATTGATCGTAAGGTAATGACCATCTGCATCGGCAGTGGACCAGGTTACGGACAGACGCCGAATGCTGTGCCTTATAATGGGATGCTTGATGTCTCGGTGGTCTATCACCCTGAGATGGTGCAGCTGATAGAAGGACTTTGGCTGTTGATCACAGGACGATTCCTGAATCACCGCAGCGTGCATCCCTATCGTACGACGGAAGTGCAGGTGGACTATGCCAAGAAGGCGATGGTGGGTGTCGACGGACGGTTGATGAAGACGCCTAAGGGTGATTTCCGCGTTGATGTCGAACAGGAAGTCATCAACTTCCTCATTCCTGCTTAAACATAAAAAAGCCTCTCTTCTGAGAGGTTTTTTGATGATATAGCCTTAAATAATTGTTAAATATTCCCTTTTCCTTTGCCGTTTGTCGGAAAATGTGTAATTTTGGAAATTCAAACTACAAAAAAAAGTACAAACATTATAAAAACCTAACAGGGAACTATGAGTTATTTACGATTAGAAAAGGCCGTGATGACAAACTTGCAAGAGAGTCTCCGTCGCGAATTACTCAGAACCAACCGTTCGGGCGCTTATAGCAGTTCCACACTCGTTGACTGCAATACGCGCAAGTACCACGGTCTGCTGGTTGTTCCTGTACCCGAACTCGATGACGAGAACCATGTGCTCCTGTCATCGCTCGACTGTACGGTCATCCAGCACGGTGCTGAGTTCAACCTCGGACTCCACAAGTATCAGGGCAACAATTTCAGTCCTAACGGACACAAGTACATCCGTGAGTTTGATGCCAGCAGTGTACCTACGACGACCTATCGTGTGGGTGGTGTGATCTTGAAGAAGGAGGTTATCTTCCAGCATTATGAGGACCGTATCCTCATTCGTTATACGCTGGTGGATGCTCATTCAGCTACCACCTTGCGCTTCCGTCCGTTCCTGGCATTTCGTAGCGTCCGCCAGTTTACACATGAGAACATGACCGCTAGTCGTGAATATCATGAAGTAGACGGTGGCATCAAGACCTGTATGTATGCCGGTTATCCAGACCTCTACATGCAGTTCTCAAAGAAGAATGAGTTTGTCTTCCAACCCGATTGGTATCGTGGCATCGAGTATCCGAAGGAACAAGAACGTGGTTATGCCTCGAATGAGGATCTCTACGTGCCCGGCTATTTCGAGATGCCCATCAAGAAGGGCGAGAGCATCATCTTTTCGGGATCGACGTCGCAGATTAAGTCATCGTCGCTCAAGAAACTCTTCGACGCTGAGGTGGAAGACCGCAAACCACGCGACAACTTCTATCATTGCTTGGTGTGTGCTGCCCATCAGTTCCACAACCGCATGCCCAATGACGACCGTTATCTGCTGGCCGGTTACCCCTGGTTTAAGTGCCGTGCCCGTGATACATTCATCGCTCTGCCCGGACTGACACTCTCCATCGGTGAGGTTGATTATTTCGAGATGGTGATGAAGACTGCAGAGAAGGCTCTTCGGGAGTTTATGGCTGATAAACCTATCTCTGGCAAGATCTACGAGATAGAACAGCCGGACGTACCCCTTTGGGCTATCTGGGCTATTCAACAGTATGTCAAAGAGGTGGGCGTTGATGCCGGTTTTAAGAAATATGGCAAGCTTGTCAGCGATATCGTTGATTTTATCATCAAGGGCAAGCATCCCAATCTGCGCCTGGATGAGAACGGCCTGTTGTATTCCAATGGCCGCGACAAGGCTGTTACCTGGATGAACTCTACGGCCAATGGTAAGCCGGTGGTGCCACGTTCGGGTTATATCGTTGAGTTCAACGCTCTGTGGTACAATGCCCTGAAGTTCTGTGCTGCAATGAAGGCCGAGCAGGGCAAGGCCAAAGATGCTGAGGCTCTCGAGAAGCGTGCCCAGCTCGCCAAGACATCGTTCGTGGAAACCTTCGTTAATGAATATGGCTATCTGCTCGACTATGTCGATGGTAACATGATGGACTGGAGTGTCCGTCCGAACATGATCTTCGCTGTGGCCCTCGACTATTCGCCCCTCTCTCAGGATCAGATGAAGAGTGTGGTGGATATTTGCACCCGTGAGCTGCTCACCCCGAAGGGCCTGCGCTCGCTCTCGCCGAAGAGTGGGGGGTACAACCCCATCTACGTGGGTCCGCAGACACAGCGCGACTATGCCTACCATCAGGGAACGGCCTGGCCTTGGCTTGGCGGCTTCTACATGGAGGCTTGTCTGAAACTCTACAAGCGTTCCCGTCTCTCGTTCATCGAGCGTCAGCTCGTGGGCTACGAGGACGAAATGGACTACCATGCTATCGGCACCATCTCTGAACTCTTCGACGGCAACCCGCCCTTCCACGGTCGTGGTGCCATGTCGTTTGCGATGAATGTGGCAGAGATCCTGCGTACACTCAAGCTGATGGATAAGTATTCATATCAAAAATAAGGAGGAACGACTATGAAAGTATTAATGTTTGGATGGGAGTATCCTCCTCATGTGTTTGGTGGACTCGCCACTGCGAATTATGGTATCTCTGAAGGGTTGAAAGCCCAGGGCGATATTGAGACGGTGCTCTGTCTGCCTCATCCGTTTGGTGATGAGAGTCAGCATGCCTGTCGTATCGTGGCCATGAATGCCGTGCCTATTGCTTATCGTGATGTCGACTATGATTATGTGAAGCAGCGCGTGGGCAACATCATGGACCCCAACTACTATTTCAAGTTGCGTGAGCATATCTATGCAGACTTTAATTATATGAATGTGAATGATCTCGGTGCGATGGAGTTTGCCGGAGGTTATCCTGGTAATCTGCACGAGGAAATCAACAACTACTCCATCATCGCTGGTCAGGTGGCCCGTGCTGAGGAGTTCGATATCATTCACGCGCACGACTGGTTGACCTTCCCCGCTGGTATCCATGCCAAGCAGGTGAGTGGCAAACCACTCTGCATCCACGTCCATGCCACCGATTTCGACCGTTCCCGCGGAAAAGTGAATCCTACGGTTTATGGCATCGAAAAGAACGGTATGGACTGGGCTGATTGTATCATGTGTGTATCCGAACTGACTCGTCAGACGGTGATCAACCAGTATCATCAGGATCCACGGAAGTGCTTCACGGTGCATAATGCAGTTTATCCTTTGCCTGAAGAATATCAGGCTATTCCCCGTCCAGACCATACGGGTAAGGAGAAGGTTGTCACCTTCCTCGGACGTATCACAATGCAGAAGGGACCAGAGTACTTTGTTGAGGCCGCTACGATGGTGCTCCATCGTACGCGAAACGTCCGCTTCTGTATGGCAGGTTCCGGTGATATGATGGATGCGATGATCCACCTCGCTGCCGAGCGTGGTATCGCCGACCGTTTCCACTTCCCGGGCTTCATGCGCGGCAAACAGGTGTATGAATGCCTGAAGGCCTCAGATGTGTATGTGATGCCTTCTGTCTCTGAACCGTTTGGTATCTCACCGTTGGAGGCCATGCAGTGCGGCACACCTTCGATCATTTCCAAACAGTCGGGATGTGCAGAGATCCTCGATAATTGTATCAAGGTTGACTATTGGGATATCCACGCTCTGGCTGATGCCATCTACTCCATCTGCCACAACGAATCGCTCTTCCAGTATTTGAAAGAAGAAGGAAAGCGTGAGGTGGATCAGATTACCTGGGAGAAGGTGGGCCGCTGGATTCGTACCCTTTACAGAAGAACTTTGGGATGGGAAGAATAATTCAATTCATAATTAATAATTCATAATTCATAATTGTATGAAAACGATTTGTTTATATTTCGAGATACATCAGATTATTCATCTGAAGAGATACCGTTTCTTTGACATCGGTACCGATCATTATTACTATGATGACTACGAGAACGAGCGTAGTATCACCGACATCGCCGAACGCTCATATATGCCTGCACTGAATACACTGCACGACATGATCAATGAGAACGGCAAGTATTTCAAAGTGGCCTTCTCACTGTCGGGCACAGGTATTGAACAGTTAGAGTATCATGCTCCTCAGGTGATTGAGAAACTGCAGGCGATGAATGAGACGGGTTGCGTGGAGTTCCTCGCTGAGCCCTATAGTCACGGTCTGTCATCATTGGCTAACGAAGAGACCTTCGCCCTCGATGTGAAAAAACAGGCTACGAAGATCGAGGAGCTCTTCGGTAAGAAACCCACCGTTGCCCGTAACTCATCACTCATCTATAGCGATGATATCGGTGCACAGATTGCCGCTATGGGCTTCAAGGGTATGCTCACCGAGGGTGCCAAGCACGTACTTGGCTGGAAGAGTCCACACTATGTCTACAACTGTAACATCGCTCCGAACCTGAAGCTGTTGCTTCGTGATGTTGAACTGTCTGACGATATCTCCCTGCGCTTCAACAACTCTGAGTGGGATGGCTATCCTCTCTTTGCTGATGCCTACATTGACCGTATTGCCCGTCTGCCGGAAGAGGAGCAGATTATCAATATCTTCATGGAACTCTCGGCTTTGGGTATCGCTCAACCATTGTCGTCGAACATCCTCGACTTCATCCATGCACTGCCCGCTTGTGCCAAGGAGAAAGGCATTACCTTTATGACGCCGACGGAGATCTGTAAGGCTTGTAAGAGTGTAGGGCAGATTGACGTGCCCGATACCCTCTCGTGGGTTGACGAGGAACGTGACGTCAGCTGTTGGTTGGGTAACGCCATGCAGCACGAGGCTTTCAACAAACTCTACAGCGTGGCCGATCGTCTGCGTATCGCTAATGATCCGCGCATCAATCAGGACTGGGATTATCTGCAGGCTTCCAATAACTTCCGCTTCATGACCACCAAACCCTCGAATGTGGGATTGGATCGTGGTATCTACAGCGGACCATTTGATGCCTTCACCAACTACATGAACATCCTCGGTGACTTTATCAACAGAGTAAACGCTCTTTATCCGCTCGATATCGACAACGACGAGCTCGAGGGTCTGCTCACCACCATCAAGAATCAGGGTGACGAGATTGAGATGAAGGACAAGGAGATTACCCGTCTGAAGGCAAAGCTTGAAAAACTGGAGGCTGCTAAGCCAAAGGCTCCTGCCAAACCTAAGGCAGAGAAGAAGCCAGCAGCTAAGAAAGAAGACAAGGCGTAGTCCTTCTTAACGACAACTGAGACAGCTTTGACAACTGTTCGGTCGCAGACCAATAAAAAATGTTGTCATAGTTGTCTCAGTTGTTGTTTATATATGTCTTGTCGTTTACTTGATGTTAACCACAATTTTCTTCAGATCTTTGTCGGCGCTGCTGTTGCCTACCATCACTTCGTATTTTCCGGGGACGACGCGTATGGTATTAGTCTTCTCATCCCAGCCCTCGAAACACTCGCGGGGTAGGGGGATGTTCAGGGTCTTGCTCTCGCCGGGCATCAACGTCACCTGACTGTAAGCGCGCAGAGACTTCAGTGGTCCGTTGGTGTCGGCAATGCGACGAATATAGACTTGTACGGTCTCTAATCCTTCGCGTGTGCCGATATTCTTCACATTCACGCGTACCTTATTGTTACTATAAGTGGGCTTGCTGATGCTGAAATTGGTATAGCTCAGACCATAGCCGAAGGGGAAAAGCGCCTCGCCCTGGAAATAGCGATACGTACGGTTCTTCATCGTGTAGTCGAGGAAGTCGGGCATGTCGTTAGCGCTCTTATAGAAGGTGATGGGCAGCTTTCCGCTGGGATTCTTGTCGCCAAAGAGCACCTCAGCGAGGGCCTTACCACCTTGTTCACCCGCATACCACCATTGCAGGATGGCATCACACGACTCCAGCTCTGGCACCAGTCCCATCGCCGAGCCTGAGCAGTTCACAAAGACGACTTTCTTGCCGGCCTTGTGAAGCAAGGCGAGAATATCGCGCTGGGCCTGAGGCAGTTCGATGCTCTCGCGGTCACCACCTCTGAAACCGGGCTCACTCACGCGCATCTCCTCACCCTCCAAACTGGGAGAGATACCACCCACAAAGATCACGGTCTCGGTCTCGCCGATCTGTGCCAACAGCTGCTCGGGCGTAGGATTCACCTTGCAGCGGATGTCGAAGTTGAGAGCAGCATAGCCTTCCTCCTTCATATAGTCAATTTGTATGCGGTAGTGTTGGCCAGCCTTCACCGCGAGTTCCTTCTTTCCGCTGTGGATACGCTGGCGTGCGCTCCATTGGTTGATGACTGTGTCGGCATTGATCAGCAGACGGAACCGGTCGTCGCCGCTGATCTCAAAGCTGACAGTCTCATCACGGGTGGGGATAAACGTCGCATCGTAACGGGCGGAGAAATGCTCCAGGTTGACGCCTGGTGCAAAGACCGTATTACCGCCATTATTCAGACGTACCGGTTCCTCGATGCGGGTGACGGTAGCCGGTGTACCCTCCATCTGGATGTTATTCCAGTAGGTAGCCTGCAAGCCCTTGTTGCCCAGAGGATCGCGCAGTTCTGAGAGCCGGCTTTCGAAGGCTTCATTGCGGGTCAGTCCGCAGCCTTGGATATAGCGCACACGGGCATTGGCATCTATGGTCTTCGCCTTTTGGGTGATGCCCTGCAGGGCGGTGATGGTCTGGGTGGGGAAGCCGCTGTAGTTGCCCCACATCATCACAGAGTCTGCAGCATTGGGACCCATGACGACGATTTGACTATTTGACGATTTAAGAGGGAGGATGCCGTTGTTCTTCAGGAGCACGATGCTCTTAAGTGCCATCTCGAGGGCGAGGGTCTTATGTTCTTTCGATGCAATCGCGTTCTCGGGAATCTTGGTCCAGGGGTTCAGGTCGTCGCTGTCAAAGTCGCCGAGTTCAAAACGGGCAATCAGCAGACGGCGTAGACTCTTGTCAAGGTCGGTCTCCTTGATATCCCCGCGCTTGACGGCAGCAGGCAGGTTCTTGTATTCGGAGCCACACTCCACATCGGTGCCTGCGAGCACGGCCTGTGCTGATGCCTCTGCACCATCCTTGGCGGTATTATGCCAACGGGGCAGGAAGTCGCGGATGGCACCGCAGTCGCTGGTGATGATTCCGTCGAATCCCCATTCATCGCGCAGGATCTGCTGTTCGTAGCGCGTCTGCGAGCAACAGGGCTGACCGTCAATGCGCTGGTAGGCACACATGACCTCTGCCACCTCTCCCTCTTGTACCAGAGCCTTGAAGGCGGGGAGATAGGTCTCCCAGAGATCGCGCTCGGGCAGATTCTCCACATTGAAGGTATGGCGGTTCCACTCTGGACCGCTATGCACGGCGAAGTGCTTGGCGCACGCCAGGAGTTTCTGATATTTTCCCCCCAGACGTTTCCCCTCATAGGTATAGCCTTGCAGCCCTCTCACTACTGCCAGCCCCATCTTCGAAGTGAGGAAGGGATCTTCGCCATAGGTTTCCTGACCACGACCCCAACGGGGATCACGGAAAATATTGATATTCGGTGTCCAGAACGAGAGACCCTGGTAGCGCTTGATATTGCCACTGCGCTTGGCCTGCTGGGCCTTGACACGCGCCTCGTCGCTGACGGCTGTAAATACCTGATGGAGTAGGGCGTCGTCCCACGATGCTGCCATCGCCATCGTGATGGGGAAGACGGTGGCATAGCTGTTGCGCCCCACACCGTGCAGGGCTTCGCTCCACCATTGGAACTGCGGGATGCCAAGACGGGGGATGGCGGGTGAGGTGTCCATCATCAGCGATACCTTCTCCTCAAGCGTCAGACGTGTAAGCAGATCGTCAGCACGCTGGTCAGCTGATAGTTGGGGATTCTGAAAGGGCAATGTCTGAGCTGCGACGGCTGTTGATGCATTCTGAGCCTTCATGCCTGTAAGACATCCTCCGAGGAAGAAATAGATTAATAATACTTTTTTCATTTGTTTTGTACTTAGTTTGTTTGATACTCAGCTACTTCGGGATGTTTCTGCTGCAAAGTTACGAAAAAGTGATTGATTTTACAAATATTTGTAGAATAAAAAATAAACTTTTTTCTCTTCTGTTCGTCAAAGGAGTAGATATGAGAAAGAATAATTTAACGAAAGACTAATATGAGAAAGAATAATTTAACGAAAGACTATTTACCATTTCGTTTTTTATTGTTGGCATTCTTCGTTGTGACGTTGAATGCCTGTGCGCAGTCTGGTAAACTGCCTGTTATCACGATTACTGCCAATACCGAGTTGAACGCCACGAAAAAAGTGATGGCTCACATGAAAACCGACGGTTACGACGGTAACATTGGCATCAAGTTGCGAGGCAACAGCTCTCTGAGTTTCAATCAGAAGAAGTACACCCTTGAATTGCGTGATGACGACGGCAAGGAACAGGATGTCGCCCTGCTGGGCATGCCCGCCCACAGCGACTGGGTGCTACTGGCCCCCTACAACGATGTCTCTATGCTGCGTGACCCAATGGCCTTCCAAATGTGGCGTGAGATGGGCCACTGGGCACCGCGAACCAAAATGGTGGAACTGGTGTTCAATGGTGAGTATTGCGGTATCTACATCCTTTCAGAAGCTATTAAGCGAGGAGCAGATCGCGTCAACATCAACAAAATGAAGAAGTCTGATGTTACTGGCTGCGATGTTACTGGTGGCTATATCCTCCGCATCGATACCTATAACGACGACGATGCTACCTTTCCCTCTAAGGTGCCCGGCATCGGTCCTGGCATCATGACCAGTCAGATTACCTGGTCGTGCATCTACCCCAAGAAAAAGAGTCTGCAACCCGAGCAGATGACCTATATCCAGAACTATATTGACACCGTTGAGAGCGTGATTCAGGGTCCCGACTTCGCTGATCCTCAGAAGGGTTACGCCCGCTATATTGATGTGGCCTCGTTTGTCGACTATTTCATTCACACCGAACTCAGTCTGAATGCCGACGGCTATAAGCGAAGTGCCTATTTCTACAAGGAGAAACAGCAGGAGGACGGTACAGGTGGCAAGTTGGTGGCTGGACCCGTATGGGACTACAACCTCGCTTACGGCAACTGCAACTTCTGTAATGCGAATCAGTTGGAGGACTGGTGCTTCGAGGGCTGTAACACCCAGCCCACGCCCGCCATTTGGCAGCGGCTGTTGCAGGATCCTGCCTTCAGGAAGGCTGTCAAGGTGCGCTATCAGGAACTTCGAAAGACGGTTCTCAGCACCAAGCATCTTAATGCGTTTATCGACAGTCAGGTAAAATTGTTGCAGAAGTCCAAAGACCATCATTTCGAGACCTTCCCTGAGTTGTTGGTCAGCCAGAACCGACCGCAGCAGGACGCACCATCTCAGGGTCCTCCGATGATGGGAGGCTTCGGTATGTTCAGTGGTGGGCGCAATTTCAGTTTCGATCCCATCTCGATGTTTGCTGCCTACCGCGTCAGTAGCTACGACGAGGAAATCTCCATCCTCAAACAATGGCTTGCTGACCGTCTGGCCTTCCTCGATAAGAATATCAGCCGTTTTGATACCGATTGGGAACCTCGTATTCAGGTGCCTAAGGAAATCAAGTCGCAGTTTGGCGGCTTTGGTGGCGGAGGCTTCGTAGGCGGTTTCGGCGGCTATGGTGGAGGCGGTTTCGGTGGCGGCTTCCCCTTCCCGAGAATGCAATAGGTTTTGACACTTTGCAATAATTAATATGTAAAAGATATGGCAACAGTTGACGACAAGAAAGTGATCTTCTCGATGGTTGGAGTGAGCAAGACCATCCAGCAGAACCAGAAACAAGTGCTCAAGAACATTTATCTCAGTTTTTTCTATGGTGCCAAGATTGGTATCATCGGTCTGAACGGCGCTGGTAAATCTACACTGATGAAGATCATTGCCGGACTGGACCAGCAATATCAGGGCAATGTAGTGTGGAGTCCCGGCTACACGGTGGGCTATCTGCCTCAGGATCCGCCGCTGAACGAGGAGAAGACGGTGAAGGAAAACGTCATGGAAGGTGTGCAGCACGTGTACGATGCACTGGCCGAATACGACGAGATTAATGTCAAGTTCGGACTGCCAGAATACTACGAGGATCCTGACAAGATGGATAAGCTGATGCAGCGCCAGGCTGAGCTGCAGGATGTGATAGATTCGACTGATGCATGGAATATGGATTCGAAACTCGATCGTGCGATGGCGGCATTGAATTGTCCTCCCGGTGATTGGAGCGTGAAAAACCTCTCGGGTGGTGAGCGCCGTCGCGTGGCATTGTGTCGTCTGTTGCTGCAAAAACCGGATGTATTGTTGCTTGACGAGCCTACCAATCATCTAGATGCAGAATCAATCGATTGGCTCGAGCAGCACCTGCAACAATACGAGGGTACGGTGATTGCCGTTACCCACGACCGTTATTTCCTTGATGATGTGGCAGAGTGGATTCTTGAATTGGATCGTGGCGAGGGAATCCCCTGGAAGGGAAATTATTCTTCGTGGTTGGAACAGAAATCGCAACGACTGGCCCAGGAGGAAAAGACCGCCTCGAAGCGCAGAAAGACGTTGGAGCGCGAGTTGGAGTGGGTGAGGATGGCACCAAAAGCTCGTCACGCCAAAGGTAAGGCCCGACTGAACTCGTACGAGATGATGCTGAATGAGGAGCAGAAGCAGAAGGAAGAAAAGTTGGAGATATTTATACCCAATGGTCCACGACTGGGTAATAAGGTTATTGAGGCCGAACATGTGGCAAAATTCTATCCTGAGAAGCCGCTGTTTACCGATCTGAACTTTACGTTGCCGCCTAATGGTATCGTGGGTGTGATAGGGCCAAATGGCGCTGGAAAAACAACGTTATTCCGTCTGATCATGGGGTTGGAGCAGACCGATGGTGGTTCGTTTGCTGTGGGTGAAACGGTGAAACTGAGTTATGTGGATCAGCAGCATAAGGATATCGACCCCGCTAAGTCCGTCTATGAAGTCGTGAGCGGTGGCAATGAGACCATCCGCATGGGTGGTAAGGATGTCAACGTTCGGGCTTATCTGTCGCGATTCAACTTCAGTGGCGCTGATCAGGAGAAGAAGTGTGCAGTATTGTCAGGTGGTGAGCGTAACCGCCTGCATCTGGCCATTGCCTTGAAACAAGAGGGCAATGTTTTACTTTTAGATGAGCCTACTAATGATATAGATGTCAATACGTTACGTGCACTCGAGGAGGGTCTTGAGGCCTTTGCCGGTTGTGCTGTTATCATTAGCCACGACCGCTGGTTCTTGGATCGTATCTGCACGCATATACTGGCGTTCGAGGGCGAGGGTAGGGTGTTCTACTTCGAGGGCAACTATAGCGAATACGAGGTCAACAAGGCTCAGCGCCTTGGCTTAGAAGAACCCAAACGCGCCCGCTATCGCAAACTGATGGACGAGTAAGAGACCGTTATGAAGATGAAAAGAGTATTGATGGCACTGACCATACTGGTTAACGCATTGTATAACTGTCAAGCACAAAACAATGTTGTCAAGATGCAGCCTGAGAATGGGGCAACGGACGTAAATATTGACATTCATCTCGTGCTGACGATGAGCGATGACGTCACTATCGGGCAGAAAGGGTTCGTGTCTGTGTATGACAAAAGAACGGGAAGGCTAGTAGACCGTCTGGATATGAGCATCCCTGCAGGACCTACTGAGAGTCAGCCGAAGAATCCTGCTGCTCAATACACGCCTGTACCTTATATTTACAAATCGCAACATATCACTAACCGCAACACCAAGGCTGGCACCCCGTCTGGTGCCAATGCCTGGGACACAGGGCGCTATCAGCTCGACATCATCGGAGGTTTTTCAGATGGTTTTCACTTCTACCCCATCATCACTCAAGGCAAGCAAGTGACTATCTATCCGCATCATAATATGCTGGAGTATGGTCACGAGTATTATGTCACTATCGATAAGGATGTCATCAGTGGTTTCAATGGTATTAAGGGTAAAAAGGGATGGACGTTCCGCACGAAAGAAAAAGCTCCCGAAGCTAGCCAGCGCTTGCTGACGGTATCGACAGATGGTATGGGCGACTTCTCAACGGTTCAGGGTGCGTTGGACTTTATACCAGACTCCATTGCTTCTGCACAGGAAGGCTACAAGATATTGGTGAAGAATGGTGACTACGAAGAACTGGTGTACTTCCGCAATAAGCGGTTTGTCACCATCGAGGGCGAAAGTCGCGATGGCGTGGTGATTCACTATAGGAACAACGAGGTGTTCAATCCCCACCCTGCAGACATCAAGACTAATGAGGTTCGTGGTACGTTCCCTTCACGTCGTGCCGCCTTTGCTGCCGATAATTGCAGTGACCTGATATTTCGCAATCTGACTATCAAGACCAATTGCAAGGGTCAGGCAGAGGGACTGTTGGTAAACGGCGAACGCAACTACTTCGAGAACATTCACATCATTGGCGACGGCGATGCCTTGCAGGCCAATGGCAGTTGTTATTGGATGAACTGCCGTATCGATGGTGGCGGTGACACGATACTGGGGCGTGGCCCATCGTTCTTCAACCACTGTACCATCACCAGCTATGGTGCTTTCATGTGGATTCGTAACACGGAAGAGAATCATGGAAACATTTTCGTAGACTGTCATTTCAAGGGACTCAGCGACTATGCAGAACTTGGCCGACTGCCCGACAACAAAGGCAAGAACTATCCTCATGCGGAATGTGTCCTGCTGAACTGCACTTTAGAAGACGTTCCCGCCTACGGCTGGGGCAGGATTGATGACAGTGCTAAGACGGCAACTATCCTTGAGTTCAACAGTCTGGATACGGAGGGTAATCCAATAGATACGTCCAAGAGAAATCCCTTGATGCGTCAGCTTTATCCCATCCGTGATGCCGAACTCATCGGACGTTACTCAGACAGTCATTGGGTATTAGGCTGGTAAGAGGATATCTGGCAGTATCATTGCTTCACAGCTTTTGGAGTCCAGTTCTTGAAGAAACGAAGAACTTTTTCCTGATTATATCCCTCACCTTCCTCCAGGAAACTTGAATCCTGAATATGGAGAATTTTTCCATCCTCGTCGAGCACCACGAACACGGGGTATCCAAAACGTCCGGCATTGTTCAGCCGTTTCATTAGGGCTTTGCCTTGTGCCAGTTTTTCTTCGCCCTGCGACTTGCGAGGACTGTAATTTACATGGATGAATTCAAAATTATCCGCTATGACCTTACTGATTGTAGTATCCTTCGTGACGAAATCTGCAAACTTCAGGCACCATGGGCACCAATTGCCACCCACCTGACAGATGACGAACTTTCCTTCAGACTTGGCTTTCTCGATAGCTTGATTTATCTGCTCGATGGGGTTGATGTCCTCGTTATACACCTTTTTCAGTGCTGTCTGGCCGTTCATGGTCAGCGTAAAGCATACGGCTAACAATGATAAAATCACTTTTTTCATAAATCAACATTTGTTTATAATGAGGGCAAAATTACAATATATTGGGGAGAAATGATATACTTTAGCGATGGTTTTAAGAGAATTTAGATAAAAATGTCCTGTTAACAATTATTATGTCCGAAAAGTGGGCAATATTTTGGAGGTTTGGAATATATTTTGTACATTCGCCCTCAAAATTTGAGAAAACAACAACTCTGTCTTACATATACTTAAAAAGTGAACGATTATGAAGAAGACTATTTTATGCCTTATGGCAATGATGGGTTTAATGACTGTTTCAGCCCAACAGAAAGTAGAAAATGATGCTCAGGTCGCTATTAACAACATCATGACGCGCACCAGCATCCGACAGTACACCAATGAGCCAATCTCGAAGGCCGACATCGAGACGATGCTCCGTGCAGGTATGGCTGCGCCTACAGCCGTCAACAAGCAACCATGGCATTTTGCAGCTGTTACAGACAAGACTAAGTTGGCCGAACTTGCTGGTCGTAGAGGCATAATCAAGCAGGCAGGTGTTGCCATTGTTGTTTGTGGTAATCTGGACAAGGCTATGCAGGGACCGGCTCAGGCTTTCTGGATTCAAGACTGCTCGGCAGCTACAGAGAATATTCTACTGGCAGCCAACGCTCTGGGCCTTGGTGCTGTATGGACAGGCTGTTATCCGATGGATGACCGTGTAGCTGAGGTTTCCAAGGTGCTAAAGCTGCCAGAGACCATCGTACCTCTATGCGTTATCGTCATAGGTCATCCAGCAGAGCAGCCTAAACCAAAGGATAAGTGGAAGCCTGAAAACGTGTCGTATAACGAGTATGGTGGAAAAGCAGAATGATTGGAATCTCTTGGGGAAAGATGCACTTCCGTTTAGCAAAACTGACTCTGTCACCGTTCGGTATGGAGGTCGTATAGTTCATGAACAAAGACGAGAAGCGTGAATTACAGTTTACTCTTCTTTATTCTCTTCCATCCGGCATATCTTGTGCGTTTCCTTGCGAGCCTCTCGCCAGCTGGGGAAATACTTGTCCATGAGAGCATGGAAGCGGGCGTTGTGACTTGGTTCCAAGAGGTGACATAGTTCGTGAACAACTACATGTTCGACACACCATTCCGGTAACAGTAGAACGTAGGCAGAGATACAGATGCTCCGGTCTTTGATGTTGCACTGGCCCCAGCGCGAGATAGTGGGTTTGTAATAGATGATGCTTGGCTGGACACCCATTTCTTTGGAATGTTTTTCCACCATCGGCTCTACTAATGCTTTCAATCGTCTCAATGCTTCGTCGGTTTGGGCGCGAGTGACCAAAGGCAGTTTATTGAAGAACTCTGCCCGTCGTTTCTGTCTTTCGTAAGTCTTCTTCCTTGCATGGTCAATCCACTCACGGTGCTCATCAATGAACGTCATCACCTTTTCGCGAGGCATTCCGATGGGAACCGACACATGCACATCACCATTCTTTACGATGCGCATAGATAATCGACTTGTCCGCCTGTATGTTACCTGTATCGCCATTACTTAACCAACTGATCTAATAGGGCTTGGCAGCCCTCTAGTACATCGCGCCAAGTGGTCTCGAAGTTTCCCGTGTACCATGGGTCTGCCACGTCGCCTGGTCGCTTGGTGAAGTCCATCAGCATCACGATCTTCCCTTCCGGGTCGCCACCGCAGATGTTCCTCATGTTACGGATGTTCCACGAGTCCATGCCTATCAGCAGGTCGTAGCGTTCGTAGTCCGAGCGCGTCATCTGCCGTGCCGTCTTACCTGCACAGCCAATACCGTGTTCCGCCAGTTTCCGTCGGGCTGGGGGATAGACGCTATTGCCTATCTCCTCTGTCGAGGTGGCAGCCGACTCAATCATGAAACTGTTCTCCAGCCCCGCTTTCTTCACCAAATCCTTCATCACAAACTCTGCCATCGGGCTTCGGCAGATGTTCCCGTGACAGACGAAGAGTATTCTTTTCTTTGTATCCTTACTCATGTCGGGGTGCAAAGGTACGAAAAAAAACTATAATGGCGTGACGTTCATTGAAAGAATCTAGGTGTTCGTTGAAATTATTTGGGCAACATCCCGATTGTCATTATCTTTGCACAATCATAACAAACTGTAACGCAAATATGAAGAAGTTATTTTTATTCCTAACATTAATGGTGGGAACGCTGACGGCGCAGGCCGACGGATACACCTACTTGACCTTTGAGACGACAGACGGGGCAAAGACCTCAGTGGATGTATCGTCGTTGCCAGTGACGATTAACCTAGATAATTCGACGCTTACTATTGGTAGCCAGACATTCGCGCTGGCCGACCTGAGCAAGATGTACTTCTCGACGCAGAGCGAGACGACGGGAATAAGTGAAGAGTTAAGAGTGAATAGTGAAGAATTTGCTTCCGCTACTTTTTACGACCTGCAAGGCCATAAGGTGACTAAAGAGCAGATGAAAAAGGGTGTGTATATTGTAAAGACGACCAGCAAGACTTACAAAATCGTAATTAGATGAGACGCACATTATTAAGCATTATTGCCCTCGTGCTGGCGATAGCAGCCTGGGGACAGACGCTGAAGATTACGACCAGCAGCGGCACGAAAGAGTATCAGGCATCGCAGGTAACAGCCAATCAGCCTGCCACATTTACTGGAGGCACCACACTGACTGTCGCTGACGACGTGTTCACCATCAGCGACATCACGAATATGCTGGTCGTCAAGAGTCAGGAGTCAGCAGTTAAAGCCAACACAGTAAACATCGTTTATAACGGCTCGACGGCTACGGTGACGATGGCCGACAATGTCTCCAACTACGTCACGGCAGAGGTGAGCGGCGCACACGTTACTATCACGCAGACAAACACTGACGCCATCGACGGCGATGAGATCACCTACGTGCTCAGCGGTTCGACCACTGACGGCTCGCTGACACTCGATGGCTCGTACAAGTGTACGGTATCGCTGGCAGGACTGACGATGACCAACCCCAGCGGTGCGGCCATCAACATCACCAACAAGAAGCGCATACAGCTCAGCGTCAAGGAGGGTACGGAGAGCACGCTCACCGACGGCACGGGTGGCAGTCAGAAGGCTTGCATCTACAGCAAGGGACAGCTGCAACTGCAGGGCAAAGGCACGCTGAACGTGGCGGGCAATACGAAGCACGCCATCAAGAGCGGCGACTACATAACAGTTAAGAACCTGACGCTGAACATCACCAAGGCTGTCGGCGATGGCATCAGTTGTGAGGAGTACTTCCAGATGAAGAGCGGTTCTGTCACCATCAGCGGCGTGGGCGACGACGGCATCCAATGTGATTTGGGCGGCGACACCTCAACAGGCGAGACCACTGACCACGAGGATGAGGACAGCGGCAACATCTATCTGGAGGGCGGTACGCTGAACGTTACTGTGACGGCTGCTGCCGCCAAGGGCATCAAGGCCGATGGCGATATGAAGATCAGCGACGGCACCATCACTGTGAAGACTACTGGCGGTGGCGCTTGGGACAGCGACGACAAGAAGACCAAGGCATCGAGCTGCCTCAGTGCCGACGGCAATATGACCATCAGCGGCGGTACGCTCAGTCTGACCAGCACGGGCGCTGGCGGCAAGGGCATCAACGTTGACGGAGCGCTGACAGCTAAGGGCGGCAATATGACCATCAAGACCAGCGGCAATGCCGTTGTGGCATCATCGAGCGGCACAATATCAACTATTAGCAGTTCGCAGCAACTCGACCGCTACGACAGCGACTACAAGTCGTCGCCCAAGGGCATCAAAATCGACGGTGCCATCACTATTAGCGACAATGCCGTCATCAGCGTCACTACCACAGGTGCAGGCGGCGAGGGCATCGAGAGTAAGACCAACATCAACATTACGGGCGGACAGGTGACTGTGAACGCTTCGGACGATGCCATCAACTCGTCGTACAACGATGCGACTAAGGGAACCAGCGGTGCCGGTGACCTGACCATCAGCGGCGGCTACGTCTATGCCCGTTCCACTGGCAACGATGGCATCGATGCCAACGGCAACTGCTACATCAAGGGTGGACTGGTCTATGCCATCGGCACCACGACGCCTGAGGTAGCTATCGATGCTAACAGCGAGGAGCAGAAGAAACTCTATGTCACTGGCGGCACCATCATCGCCATTGGCGGACTGGAGAGCGGTTCGAGTCTCACGCAGTCTTGTTACTCTACCAGTTCGTGGAATAAGAATACTTGGTATGCGATGACTGTTGGCAGCGAGACGTTCGCCTTCCAGACACCATCCAGCGGAGGCAGTACACTCGTTGTCAGCGGAGCTTCGCAGCCCACATTGAAGAGCGGTGTTACCGTCAGCAGCGGCACGAAGATCTTCGACGGTGCAGGCTATACCGACGCAAACGTCACTGGTGGCTCCTCTGTTAACCTCTCGTCCTACACCGGCGGCGGTAGCGGTCCTGGTGGCGGTGGCGGCCCTGGTGGCTGGCACTGATAATAAAAATGCAGCAGAGCATTGCCATGGGTAATAAATAAAAAGGGTGGATACAAATTTGCATCCACCCTTTATTCATATCGTTAGTTTTTTATTTCCAACGGGCATCACCAAGTTTGGTGAAGTCAACGCCTGAGGCCTTACCGATGATGGTGAAGATACCCTGTGAGGGGTTGCTCCAAAGTGTTGATTCACTCAAGGGCAGGTCTGCCAGACCTTCCAAAGGATAGATTTTCGGATCACCCTCACCTGTGGTGTTGAGGTCTATCCAAGTGAAGTCGGTCTTATAACTGTTCTCCACATCGAGATTGTCGAGTGTACCACTCAGGAAGACAGAGCCGACAGTGCCGGCCTCGTTGGGATAGATATCACCTCCCTCAGAGTTCTCGGTCTTCATTGTCGGGCCAAAGAGGGTGTTCTTGACCTTGAGGGCTACGTTACCTGTTCCCATGCGGAACATTGGGGTGTTGGCATTGGCCGTTGTTTCCTTCGGAGCATAGCAGAACGTACAGTTCTCTATCGTGAAGTTGATAGTCTGGACGCTGGAACGGAAGTCGCAGAGCATCACGATATTCGTGACCGTACAGTTCTTCATGGTGACGTTTCTCCAGTCGCCTTTCTTGTTGGTTGTCGTGAGCACGCCTTGATCGCCAATAGCGTTGATGACACAGTCTTCAAGTACGATGTTGTTGATGTTGTCACCGTCCTTCTGACTACGGACAACAGCACGGTAACCAGTCATGGAACAGTTTTTGAAGGAGAGGTTGGTGATAGTAGCACCGACACCATTGATGTTGAACACCTGACGTCCACCCCAACCCTGGTCATGGTTGGTTTCTACCTCGTAGCCGCCACCAGGCATGGCCTTGTCGCTGATAAAGTCGATCTTCTCGTAGGCGATACCATACACATCCTGTCCGCTGACTATACCCATACCGCCACCAGAACGGAAGATGGCATTGCCGGAGAGTGTCAGACCCGTCACGAACTTCACGGTCTTGGTTGTTCCAGGAATCTGTGTACCACCAGAGATCTTATAGGTCGTGCCACCTTCCAAGACGTAGGTAATATCCTGGTCTGGATTGGCAGCGACGTCAGCAGCCAACTGATCGGTAGTGATGTATGAAGCTCCGTCAGCGTTCCCACGCAGGTCGATGACTACACCGTCATACTTCTCTGCGGCAGCTGTCGTGAAGCGCTTCTTACCTTGGTATGCGCCATTCAGATAAGCCTCTACACGGTAGGATGTCTTTTGGGTAAGCCCTTTGAAGATAATCTCCTTGGCAGCGAGGATGCTCTCTGTGAGCACGGTGTCAGCCACCAGTGAGTCATTACTGTCCTTATAAACCTTGAGCTGAGTATAGTCGACATTGCCCCATTTGATGCGTGCCTGTGTATCAATCAGGTCTGTAGATGCGGGTGTCGTCAGCTTGGTTGGGAAGTCGGGGGTTGTCGTCGTCAGCGAGTAGGGCTTTGATGACAGTCCGCTCTTGGTGTTAGCAGAACTGATATAGACAAAGTACTCCTTGTCGTACTCCAGATTGTCGAATCTGCAGGTTAGTTCGCTGGTTGTAATCTCCTTGGGACTGACGCTGGCATCAACAGGCTCTACCTTTACCGTATACTGGTCTGCATCGGTGTAGTTATCCCATGTGATGACCATATAAGGCACGTTGTTGGCATCCAGACCGGTCTCAATGTTGTCGGAAGCATTGATGATAGGACGGAACAGCGCATCGGCCTTGGTCAGGTTGTCATCGTCGCTACAACTGATGAATATCCCCGTTCCTGCTGTTACTGTAGATAACAATAACAAGGTCTTAAATATCTTTTTCATATTGGTCTTCAATTATTTATAATCTTCTTTAAGAATTGTTGCAACCTCCACGTTCACACCTTTCTCCATATTGGCATCCAGGATGTGATAACCGTCGTTGTTCAATACCGAGCTGGCAGAGATGGTCTCTGTGGTAATCGGAAGCAGATAGGGTACGACACCGTCTCCTTTCAGTGCGCCATTGGAGTAACCGCGATAAAGACGTGTGAAATAGTCGCTGGCTGCATACACATCCTTGCGGGTGATGCCAGGAAGCTCGCCTGCTGCAACGGTAACAGTAGTCGTGTTAGGAGCTGTACCTAAGGTATAGGTCACAGTTCCGTCTTCGTTAGTCACCTTGGCAGGAGCTGCAGTGCCATAGTCTTTGCCGTTATAGATGTAGGTACGTGTACGCTTCAGCATGTTCGAACCCCAGTTGACGGACTGCCATCCGGCAGCAGTCATCGTAGCATCATCTTCTGCAATCCTGTACTTCTCGTTATACCACTTGATATCGCTCTTCAGGTTGTTCTTACCTTTCTTTACGTACCAAAGTTTATTCGCCCATGTGGTATAGTTGACGGCCTCCGGGTATTTCTCCAGAACGCTCTCGTCATTCATCAGGTCATCATTGCAGGCAATACCCCAGCAAAGTGCGGTGTACATGGCCTCCTCAATCTTCTTGGCATAGAGATTCCAACGTACCAGGTCGAACTTACGCAGTGCCTCACTGCCGAACTCCCATGCACGCTCGTCAACGATGGCGTTGAAGAAGTCCTCTTTTGAGTTCAGGGCGTTGACGTATGCCGTCACGTCGTCATTATAGGTAGGACTGTTGGCGAAAGCACGGGCACGAACCTTTGTCAGAGCCTCCTTGGCGATGGCAGTAGGACCGTTCAACTCGTTCTCTGCCTCTGCCAGCATCAGCAGGACATCAGAGTAACGCATCAACGGATAGTTGATACCCGTACCCTTCGAAGAACCGGAACCTAACTCCTTAGCAGCGCGTGAGCGATCCCATTTGCCGGCGTGGATGGCCGTGGATGCTGCGGCGTAGACGGTGTCGTTGGTGTGTCCGTATTTGGCACAGCAGATATCACGACGGCTGTCATTGTCAGCAAACGACATGTAGTAGGTCGGTGTGATGGCTACCTGTGCTGTGGTGTTACCCTTGGCATTGGAACCTGTATTGGGAACTCCGAAACTCCAGCCGATGTCACCACCGTAGTTCTGGACGAAGGCCACTTCGTAGAGCACCTCGGCATTAGTGTCATAGGTGTAGTTCATCTCGTTGATAAACGATTGCTCGAAGTTGGCATAGAGGCTACGGGGCTTCAGCTGGATCAGCTTCTCACAGTAGTCCTTTGCCATCTGATAATACTGCTGATAGGTCTGAGCCGTTTTCTGTGCGCCATTGACGTCCTTATAGGTCACTGTCAGAGAGTCGGCAGTGACATTCAGATAGTCGTCGGCACGTTTCATGACGCCTTCCTTGGTCATACCATAGCCGGCACGGAAGAGGGCCAGACGGGCAATAAGACCAATGGCGAAGTCACGGTTCATACGTTCGATACCGCCTGTGCAGACATCACTCCATTTCATGTTGGGCTCAATGTCTACGAGCTGCTGAAGCACCTTACTGTAGATGACGTTCTTATCCGTACGGGGTTTGTCAATCTCGTCACCCCATTTGGCAGCTACATCATAATAAGGCACGTCACCGAAGAAGTTACACATCAGGTAGTAACGGTAAGCCTTCAGACAGGTAGCCTCACCTTTGATCTGCTGCATCTCGTCGGAATTGGCGATGCTGCTGGCGTCGATACCTGCACGTACCTGGTTGGCACGCTCGATGGCCTGCAGGTTGTTATCCCAGACCTTCTTGACGTCACTCCAGCCTACATTACCTGCACCCTGCAAGGGCCATACCGCCTGACGGTGGTTGGTGGCAACGGCTTCCTGTACACTCATTGCCTCTACGTCTGTATTCTGCATCCACACACCACACATACGGGAGGTGTAGGGGTCTTCACAGAACAGCACATATACGCCGTTGATGGCGTTGGTCGCAAACTCCGTGGAACTGTAGACCAGCGTCTGGTCCATCTGTGATGGCGATTCGACGTTCAGCGTGTCATTACACGATGTCAGTCCCATCATCCCAAGAGCTGCAATTGCTATATATTTATTCTTAAGTTTCATATACTTTCAATTGTTTATTGTTAATGGTGGATCACAGTGTCACGTTCAATCCAAACGTAAATGCACGGCTCTTCGGATAAGAAGAGAAGTCGATACCTGGCGTCAGACCAGAGTAGCTGCTGTTACGGGCATACGAACTGACTTCAGGATCGAAGCCTGGATAGCTGGTGATGACGAACAGGTTGGTACCGGTGACGTAAACGCGCAGGCGCTGTACACCGAATTTGTTCGTGATGTTCTTAGGAAGGGTATAACCTACGGTTACACTCTGCAGACGCAGGAAGGATGCATCATCCATAGCCCAGTCCGTAGGCACCACGACTGCATCACCTGTAGAGAACGGGCTCCACATCGACTTGGCAGCCTGTCCGTTGCCACCCTCGTTCCAGTAGGCCAGATCTTCCAGACTATTCAGCAGAACACCTGTCTCTGGGTTGATATACGAGTAAGAATTGCTCTGACTCATGATCTCGCGCATATTAGGATAGGTACCTGCGCGATAGCGTGAGGTCGTCTGAATCTTATTGGCGTTGTAGACATCATTGCCAACCTTATAGGTGAAGTTGACGTTGAAGTCGAAATCGTAGATGTCACCGCTGAAGCCGAAACCGCCGGCGAAGTCGGGGTTGGTATCACCGATCACAGTGATATCCTTGGCATCAACAATACCGTCGTTATTCAGGTCCTTCAGTTTCATGGCACCTGGACGGATACCGATGGTACCTCCCAGCAGCGAGGTGTTGGGCACACCCTCTTTCAGCGTGTAGGCACCTGTGGTCTCATTATAGCTGGCGAAGTCGCTGGTGGTGTAGTAGCCGTCGCTCATCCAACCATAGACCAAACCGATAGGATCACCCACACGGACGATGTAGTCCTGCTGGTTCTTGTTGTCCGTGCTTGCCCAACCTGAAGCGAAGGTCATCTCCTCCAGACCGTTGGCCAGACTCTTCACGTTCGACTTGTCGAAACCGATGTTGAAGTTGGCATTCAGGTTGAATTTCTTACTTTGGATGATGGCCGCATTCAAGGTCAGCTCAACACCCTTGTTGCTGGTTGAGGCTGAATTCTCCCATACAGTGGTATAGCCCGGAGCGGCGATGTTATGCTGGATCAGCAGATCGTCGGTGCTGTTCCAGTACAGGTCGATATTACCTGTCAGACGCTCGTGGAAGAAACCGAAGTCCAGACCGAGGTTACGGGTGGTGCGCTTCTCCCAGGTCAGCATCGGGTTGGCCAGCGTTGTGGTCACAGCCTGATGTGAATTGGCGGTTTCGCCTACACCATAACGCTTCGAACCGCTGTTGGTATTGTAAAGCTGTACGAACTGTGTGCTACCGATCTTGTCGTTACCGACCTTACCGTATGACACACGGAGCTTCAGGTTCGACATCCAGCTGCGTGCACCCTCCATCCACGGCTCTTCAATGATACGCCATGATGCTGCAGCAGCAGGGAAGAAACCCCACTGGTGTCCGTCGCCGAACTGTGAGCTACCATCCTCACGCAGGGTAACGGTCAGCAGGTAACGGTCGAGTAGGGTGTAATTCAGACGTCCGAAGAACGAAATCTTGTTCTGATTGGCTGAAACAGTTCCGGACATCGACTGCATGGTGCCCAGACCGAAGTTGGCGAAGACCTGCTCGGCAGAGAAGGCCTTGCTGAAGTTGGTGGCACTCATCGAACTGGCGTTATTGCGACTGCTGCGGATTTCCTGACCTGCCATCACGTTGAAATGGTGGATCTTGGCCAGTTTCTTATCGTAGGTCAGCGTGAAGCTCTCACGGATAGTACTGGTGTTGGTCTTCGACCAGTCTGCCAGCGGGTTACCACCCACGTATGAAGCCTGGGTCGTGGTAGAACCGTACCAGTTCTTTACTTCGTTGAAGCCGTAGGTATAACCGCCTTCCAAGTGGGCCTTCAGACCCTTCAGGGGCGTGGTCCAGTCCAGGGCACCGTTGAATACGAAGCCACGGTTGTTACGACGACGCCAGTATTGCTCAGACTGTTCTGCCAGCGACATGTTCGAACGCTGCCATTCATTGATTTCATCGTCCGACATCGTAGAGAAGTCTGGCGAAATCATACCTGAGAGTCCCTTGGTGGCTACACCGTAGAGGGCGTTCTCCGTACGTACCTTATAGGTTCCGCCCTGGGTTCCCTGACCGTTGGCAATCTGATCGTTCACACGGGCAGTCATTGAGAACTTCAGGTTTTTGTTGATGTCATGGTTCAACTTGAAGAGGAAGGCAAAACGCGAGAAGTCGTTGTTCGGCATCAGACCGGCATTGAAGTCGTAGGTACCAGAGAGGTTGAACTTGGTCTTGTCTGTACCGCCCTGTACGCTGACGTTATGGCTCTGCGAGAGGATGTTCTCGCCGAAGAGGTCGTCCTGCCAGTCGATGGCCTTCTGACTCTTGTAGAGATAGAGGTCGTCGAAGACACCGAACTGCTTGTAGAACGAGTTCAGAGCGCTCTCACCTCTCAAGGCTGCGTATTCATAGTTCGACATCACATACTGATAGGTGTCGAGCACGTCGATACGCTTTGAGACTTTCTTCGTCTGCAGGTAGCCGTTGTAGCTCACCTGAGTCTTACCGCCCTTGGCGTTCTTGGTGGTAATCAGGATAACACCGTTGGCACCCTCAGATCCGTAGATAGCGGTCGAAGAGGCGTCCTTCAGCACGGTGATGTCCTCAATGTCATTAGGTGAGAGGTCGTTGAGTGAACCGCCCTGGAAACCGTCGATGACGATCAGCGGCGAGTTATCACCAGTGATAGAACCACCACCACGTACGCGGATCAGCACCTCTGCATCGGGCGAACCGTCGGTGGTCGTGATGTTCACACCGGCCATCTTACCTGTGAGGGCCTCACTGACGTTGGATACCGGTACCTTAGCCAGATCTTGTCCAGCTACGGTGGCCACAGATCCCGTCAGGTCCTTCTTACGTACACTACCGTAACCAATCACCACCACGTCGTTCAGGGTGGTGTTGTCATCTTCCATTGTCACTTTGATGGGTGCGTTGCCGCTGATGGTCACCGTACTGGGCTTCATGCCGACATACGAGATGACGATCTGCTTGGCACTCTTCAGTGTCAGTGTGAAGTTTCCGTCGAAGTCGGTGACGGTAGCGTTCTTGGGATTTCCCTTCTCTACAACCGTTGCACCGATGACCGGCTCATTCGTTGAGTCGAAAACCTGGCCTTTCGCAATCGTCTGAGCTAACACCTCGGGAGGAGCAAGCACGAAGAATGCGGCTAAGAGGCAAAGTTTGCACAATAGTCTCATTGTTTGATTCATACTTTTTTTAGTTTGTTAATATATTAGTAATTAAATAATATAAAATGCAGATTAGTCATTTTCTGCTGCAAAGATAGTGGAAAAATTGCAAGTATCCAAATAAAATTAAATAAAATCCTTAAAAGAATCCGAAAACGATTACGTTAAAGAATCATTAAATTATTTGCACTTTTCAGAAAAAAGGCGTATCTTTGCATCGTATAACAAAAACGACAATTCTTTTTTATTCAATTAATTAATTAAATGTATAGCTTATGAAGAAAATTTTTACTTTAATTGCAACTGCATTATTCGCAGTCGGTGCTCAGGCACAGACAGAGAAGTATGCCGTTGAAGAAGGTTTCACTCCTACAGACGGTCAGGAGGTACAGGCTACTGCGTCTGTGAAGTTGGTGTATGGTCCTGATGGTGCATGGAATGCAGCTAAGGCTCCAGGAGAATCTGACCCCAAATTTTCTGAGGCCGACGGATTTCCATATTTCGTTGCTGGCGGTAACAATCCAAAAACAGCTAATGACAAGAAATTCACCCCAGGAAATGCATCTACCTTACCCGCAAAAGGTACATATTATTGTTTTACTGCAAACCAGAGTGGTATTTTGGAGGTTGCCATGAAATTGAATAGCGGCAAAATCTTTTATATCGCTGATGCTACAGATGGTATGAACTATTCTCCAGATGCTGTACTTACTAGTTGTGATGGTGAGACAGTTACTTTGGGTGGAGATTTGAAGGTGACAAGCGCATTAACGGGTTTTGCTAAAATCGGTATTCAGAAGGATCAGACGCTGATGTTCTTCTGCGATGGTTCCAAGTTGAGCCTCTTCGGTTTCCGCTTTACCCCTGGTGAGGTCACGGAGGATGAGGGCACACCTCATGCTGCTCAAGCATGGGATTTCATGTCTAAGCTGAGCGAAACCGATAAGAACAATATCAAGGCCGACTCTAAGTGGGAGGTTGAAGAGAAGAAGAACGACAATGAGGAAACGACAGCGTTCGACTATAAATACACCGAGAAGTTCGAGGGCGTGCCTGCTACTGCCAATGGCGCAGAGCTGGAGCTGACTAAGGGCTTGAAGTTCAGGACAGGTGCTGGTAAGTTCGAGTATTATGACGAGCAGCGTCTCGCATTTGCAGGTAACGGTCACGGCCCGATCATCCCTGACTGTGCTAAGGGCGACGAGGTGAAGATCAGATTTAAGGCCAAGGACGGCGCTGGTTTCGAGGTTGGTAACCTTGAACTGAACAGTGGTACCATTATGGCTACTGAGGTAGGTGTCTTCGAGGCTGTCTTTACGGTAAAGAAGAAGGGCGAGGTTTCCTTCTCCAGCGTTACAGGTGCTGAACTCCTTGCACTGTCTGTGAATGCTGATCTGCCCGCAGCACCTACTTGGACTATTGCAGGTGCTGAGCCGTTGCTGGGTTCAGAATGGAAAACGGACGATGAGGCCAATGATATGACCACAATCGATGCTCTGAAGTATACTCTCGTTAAGGAGAATGTAACACTTGAGGCTAATGTTGGTTATGAGTATAAGGTGGCTAAGAACCACGCGTGGGGTGAGAGCTATGGTGCCAACGGTGGCAGTTCAAATGCTGTCCTGAAGGTTGATGAGACTGGTGTTTATACCGTAACCTTCACCTTCACTGCCGATAACCGCAAGGCTCTGACCGCTCATGTCGAGAAGACTGGCGAAGCTGAGGTTGTAGAGCATACATGGAGCGTTGTAGGTGACCTCACAGGTGGTTGGGAAGAAGATTACTTTATGGAGAAAGGCGAAGACGGTATCTATACCCTTAACTTCGATAATGTCAACGCAGGTACCTATGAGTTTAAGGTTCGTGCAGATCAGGCTTGGTCTATCAACTATCCGAAGGATAATGTTGTTGTAACCGTTGAGGTTGATGGTTCTACAGTGACCGTTACCTTCAATGAGGAGACCAAGGAAGTCAAGGCTGAGGTTACTGCTCCGAGCGCTATCAACAGCGTGAAGGCTGGTAAGACCGCTGCTGTCCGCTACAACCTCGCTGGCCAGAAGGTCGACGCTTCTTATCAGGGTGTAGTCATTGAGAACGGTAAGAAGATGATTCAGAAGTAATCCACTACTGATTCTGATAATAAAATAGGTGCGTAAGGAAAACTTACGCACCTTATTCTTTTTTTAGAAGTACACGTAGCGGCGGTTACCTATTTCAACTTTGCATTGTATTTCAGTCCGAATTTGCCGTCGAGAGTCAACTGACGCGTCAGGACATTGTCGCTCGTGAGCGTCTGTCCACCACTATGAGTGTGATCGAAATTGTAATTCGTCAACTTATCTACCACTTCTGCATCCAGTTCATAGGTTCCTGCGCCAATAAAGGATATCGAGTAGTCTTTGCTCTCTTCCGAACTGCGAGTCACCGTAAACTGACATTCAATCTTGTGGTCAATATGACCATTCAGCAGACAGTTGTATAACTGTGCGAAATTGTATTTGTTGACCTTCTTGATTATATCTTCCTTCGTCTGTTCTTCGAAGAAATGTGTAGTGTGGAGGGTCACATGCCCCTTGGCTTCATTGCCTTCGAACTGGGCTGTGACATCATCACCGATACGGACTAAACCCGAATTTTCCACCTTAATATGGTCGTGACTCTTAAACCAACGCTCCAGTTCTTCCTGGAAACGGACATTTCTCTGAACGCCGCCATTCAGGAATATGTAAGTCTCAATACCACTCTCTATATCTATACTACCCAATCCGGTAGTCTTTTTACCTGTGACGGCGATATTGACGGTCACAGAATCCGGATCATAAGTCAATTCCAGGGCATTCAGATGCGGCGCCTCTACCTCTACGCCGCCTTCGGCGAGGTCGACATAACAATTGACCTTACCGACGGCCTTAGGCACTGTGAAGTTGTAGGTAGCCTGTTCCACATCGTTCTCATCCAACAGGGTGACATTAAACGGAACCTTGTTGCGGATAAAGAAGTATGCCGGGTAATACCCCATGTCACCTGCACCTTGACTGTTGAGGACGCACGTCATCCGCTGCTTGTCCTTCAGCTCTTCTGGAATCTCCGTGAACTGTACCTTCCAACCTGCATATTGCGACTTCTCGTCCTCCTTACAACTGGAGTCCTTGAAGAATACGGCAATCTTGGTGTTCATCACTGAGACAAAGTTTTCCAGACGCTTCTTATAGTTTTTCTCTTCCTTTGTTTCCAGCTTTTCCTTGATAGAACGGAACACATCGGGCAGCACGTTGTTCATCAGATAGGCATAGTACTCATCTGATATCTCTTTGCGTGTCACCTCGTCAGGGTAGGGATAGGTACTTCCGTACCAAGGTCTCTGCCCGACAGCATCCATACAATAGGTAAACGCATCGGTGGTCTCCTCCCAGAAACGTTCTGTATACATGTGGACAGCCTGCTCTATCAGCGCGTAGAGGCGATCTTGTGTCATCTTCTTGTCAAAAGCAGGATAGAAGTATTCAAACCAGTCTTTCTCTGAACGATAGGCCATACCTTTATATACCGACTGATTGCCTACAGCGCCTTGTCCCTCTGGTGTATAGTAATAGCGGTAAGCCTGATTCAGTTGCTCCTTTTTCAGTTCATGAACAGTAGTACCCAGTTTCTCCAGTGCCACACCCACGAAGGCTGATAGGCCCATCGAGGCTGACATGATGCTGGTACCGATGGCCGATGCCATCTGTCCTGTGGCGAAGCCCAGGATTGCCTTCAGCGTGTTCGAGGCCACACCCACATCGTCACCTCTGATGTCGGCTCGGATCACATCGAGCACCGTTGAGGCCGTTCCCAGATAACCAGCTACTTCTACACACTTGCCCAGGAACTCTGATTCAAAGCCTAGGGCGCTCAACAGGTTGTAGCCACCATCAAGACCGATGGTCTGCAAGAAGCCTACATCGTTCTTCCACTTCATGATGGCCTCCTGCTCGGGCTCGTCTGACGAGACGATGTCAAACAGCGTTTCAAGGGCTTTATTTACGGTCTGGTAGATGGTTGAATATTCATCGTATATCGATAATCGCGCTATACTGGTGCTGTCGTCCTTAATGGCGAAGGCGCTGAATAGCGAGAGGTGATCGGTCAGGATGACAGCCTCCTCCTGATCCTTATCATACCTGAAGGAGATGGGCTCCCATACTCCGTCCTCCTTATTGTAATAGGCAGCCTGCACCTTCTCGCCCTCATACCGTTTGATGGGAATGGCAATCTTCGCTGTACCGCTGAGATTGTGCACCTCGCCAGTGTCCGTGAGCAATGTGATCTCCACCGACTGCCCGCGAGTGATACCCTCTACGATTTTCGGCGTAAGTACCGCGTTGCGGATACTCATCTGTGCATTTCCGTCGATAACTGTTGAGCCTAGTGTCACCTTACAGTTCTGACCCTCTGCCGTCAGGTTGTCGTTATCGAGTTCAAAGACTTCCTCGTCATCGTAGACAAGCCCCGGAACCCAGGTGATACTGTCCACATTGATGACGTTGGTCGTAAAGTTTTCTTTGTTTATTCCTGTACGCTTCACCACGAGCGAGGTCTGTCCGGCGACAGCATTCTCGTCCATACGCACATCGGCAATGTCCTTCATGGGGATACGGACATCCTGAACGTCCTGCCCCGTCTGATGAACCACCATATAGTACTCACGGCCTTTTTCCGGCATCGGCTTATATTCCTGGTCACCGATAATCTCTGGGAACCGTCGCCAACCTGGCGCTTGACTGTAGAGATCCTCCGTACCCTCAGGCACATAGAGTCTTATGTTGGGTGAGTTCTCAAAAATCTTGTCGTTAAACGTAGAGTCCGTAATCTCAGGCGGCACAACAGAAAGACAGGTCACGTCGCCCAGCGTCTCACAAAGGGCGAAGGCTCCCTCCATCTCCACAACGGTATTGGGAATCGTCACGCTATAATAATATGTCCCCACCTCGTGAGGTCTTGAAGTGATACTGCCGCGTTCCATCTTAATCATCGTCTCAGGGAACTCTATGAGCTCGCCAATAGGAGAACTGAGATACGATGTGAGGACAAGACTTGTCTTGCTTTTATTCATGACGAAGGTATAACTGTCATTCGCAAAATAGGGACTAGCCTCATCAACTATGAGCCTGACTGCATTAGAAAGACTAAACGCATTAGGCACAATCTTCTTCAGCGTTGGTGCAATATAGAATTCACCCGACACATTCTGTCCGAACCTGGCCCCTTCGAAGGCCAGCGAGTCAATCTCCGTGACGTGTGTGAAGCGTGGTGAATCCGAGAACCTCGCCCCTCTGAAGGCTCTGATGCCGATAGAGGTAACATGTTCCAGCCATTCGCCGGCTGCCAGCGTTACGTTGGGATGCCAGAAAGCTTCGTCATCGATACGGAAGGCCGGACTCTTACAGGTGACTTCCTGAATATTACACATACGGAATGCACCCTTACCGATACGCTTGATGGAAGCACCGATGGTCAGTTTTTTTACCTTTGTATAGGCAAAGGCCTCATCGGGCACCTCCTTCAACTTGTCGTTGAGCACCAGTTCGTCAATCGTGGTGTACATAAACGAGAAAGGATCTACGCTCTCCAGGTTCTCACCGACCGTCACTTTGTCGAAATGGCCTTTCCTGAAGAATGCCATCTGACGGATATTGTTCACCTTATAGGTGATACCCTCTTCGTCGGTGACCGTTGCGGGAATGTCCAGCACATCGCCTGCAGCACCGGTCTTCATACAGTCTACAATATCCGCAGTTCCCGTTTCCTTGATGACTTCGTACTTGAGGTCACCAATCACCTTGATGGCAGGGTCGTAGGGTCGGATGCCGCTTATCACATATGCATTGTATTCATATAAATGGCATAAGGCATATTTAAAATAACCATCACATAGGCCTCCCCAGCCGTAATTAAAATGGTAATAGTCATTGCTCGTATAGCCATCAACAACTAAGGCGTGCGGATTTTTATAACCGCCGCAATACAACACAGGACGTTTTTTGTTCAGGTCGGCCTTCATCACACCTTGCAGGTCCGAAGCCTTATCCGCGTGATGCTCTTGGATTCCCATCTCGTAGTCCTGGTTATACCCGAAATTGGCCGTAAAGGCGCCGTGGTAAAAGTTCGTTGGACTGCCTTCCGGCGTATATGTCGTACCGAAGGCCTTGCCGATATCGGCCATCAGCTTGGCCACAGCATTGGCTTGCGTTTCATTGTAGTTCTCATAATAATAGTCGAGCATGTTGTCCCAGTCGTAGACGTGGCCGGAGAAATCCTCTCTGCCACCATCTTCTGTGGACACCTTACCCATCGACTCTTTCGGCCACTTCCAGTAGTTCATCACCTGAGCGATGGCAACGGGATAGCAGCCGGCCGGACAATTCTCAGGACAGAGATTGTTATAAGGTGCTCCCTGGTCCCACGTTGTCGTCAGCAGCGGACCTACAATGATCGTCCCCAGTTCTTCATTCGCCTTCTTGGGCGCCCTGGTGACGGCAGCTGGATACCGGCGGAGCTTGTCTACTGCTGCGGAATAGCTATCCAGCAAGTCCTTCAACTGCACGGGTGCCTGGTCATATCTGAACGAGCCGTGATCGCAGTAGCCCAGCACATCAGCATCATCTCCGCTCTCGCCAGAGACGATCACGAAGCCTTGCTCATTGCCGAGATTGACCACATAGACGTTGTCTTTGCCGACCACCGACTTCATCGTATGCGCCAGCGTCGGCGTAACAGGCTTGAGCGCCTTGCCTCTCGCCAGCTGTCGTGTCGAGGGACTCATGGCAAACTGTTGGGCTATCTGCAGCGCCTGCTCGGCACTGATCTCTGCTGCCAGCACGTTGCCCACCGCCATGAATGTAACGATGAGCAGGGAGAACAATTTCTTCATGACTTGCGGAATTTAAAGGAAACGGTCTTGGTCTTTACGATATACAGGCTCTTGCCCAGATTCTGAACAGGGATGGTGGTTCGTCCGTCTGGGTCAAGACGGTACTCGCCCACTTTCCTGCCACTCATGTCATAGAGATAGACGGGCGCTCCGGCCTCGCCGCCACTGATGGTGAGCGTCTCGCGTTGGAAGCTGAACTGCGCCTCGGCCTTCACCTCCAGTTCTTCGATGTCGTTGGCTATCAGGTCAACCACGTCGAAGGCGATCTTCTGGAGCATATAGACTGGGTACTGTACTATTGTCTTCGACGTTGTCAGCACCAGGTCGCTGCCGGAGTAAGTCACCACGGGCTTCTCTGTAAAGGCGAACTTCGCCACCTGGCCGTCTTTCTGATAAATGGCAATGGCGTTCTGAGCGTTAGCCACGAGTGTCGCAACTGCCAGCAGAAGGGTAAGTAGGAATTTTCTTCTAATCATGCTGAGTAGTTTTTAAATATTGGTTTATTGGCTACAAAGATACGAAAAATATTCGAAACCACCAAACTTTTTCTTATTTTATCTTTTGATCTTCAGCACGACGGCGAGGACGGTCAGGGCGGCGATGAGGGCCAGCAGGCACTTTACGCCCGTCAGGAAGCCGGACGCGCCCGGCGGCTGGAGTGACGTGTCACGCACGACGATGGAGTCGCTTCGTACCACATAGACCGTGTCGCGGTGCTCCACCCTCTTTTCCTGCCTGTCGTTCGCGGTGTCGCGGTTCCTCGCCCTTGTCAAGTCTGTCACCTGCACCACCTTCACCGTGTCGCCACGTTCGTTGGTTTGCACAGTGATGGTGGTCACTTCGCGCAGTGTGTCGCGCTCCATAACCACCATCTGTTGCCTCAGCGTGTCCCTTGTCTCCAGCGTCGTCCGGCTTCTGACGTCAGTTGTCACCCTCCTCATCGTGCTGCATGCAGTCAAGCACAGGACAGTTAGCACGATAGTCACAACGTTCGATCCTTTGTATCGCATATCGCAGTTTGTTTACCTCCTGACGCAGTTCACCGACCTCCCGAAGCAAGGGTTCAGCGATGTACGTGTGCCACTCCGTGACATAATCCTTCCCCAGGTCCATTTCTTTCTGGCGGTTGTCCGCCTTCAGGCCTTCCATCTCATGCTTGTGGCGCTTATGGTCGAATATCCACCCGAAGCCGCCGAGCAGCGTGAGCATCCCGAGGATGATGTTAGTCCACTCCAGTGCCACTAGTCGTTTTCACCGGTGTCGTCACCGTCGCCTCCGCCGTTGTTGCCACCTCCAGTGTTGCCGCCAGTCGTTCCGCCGCCACTGGTGCCGCCGTCACCCGCAGGCGCGAGGATGTAGCTCAGCGGCGTCTTGTTCTGGAATCGGCGCTCCTTGCCGTTCACGGTGCGCTTGATGCTCTCCACGAGGTAGCCGAAGGTGAAGATACACTCCTGCTTCAGGGCCTTCGAGGTGAGCTTCTCACCCTTCGTGTTCTCGGGCACGAACACGATCTTGATACCGTTGATCAGGTTCTCTGCGCCGGCAGCCACAGCCGCCTCCACAGACTCCTGGCCATTGCCCTGGCCATCCACTGACG
>JAEEGK010003057.1_pt1 | contig 41868 bp, 34 predicted proteins | sample 8958771 | NCBI WGS metagenome assembly JAEEGK01 (sample SAMN16246547, study PRJNA631951) | gut metagenome | biome: gut microbiome; feature: rumen; material: SC-attached | host: Bos | place: Iran: Karaj | collected 2018-10
TTTGCCCTGATTGAAAAAGAGCATATCGGCTGGCAGATTGTGCTGTCGTTCTTGTACATAGCCGGCATCGCCGCCCTGGCCTTGGTTCCCCTGACTTCCGTCAAATGCACGGTCGACGACGAGGCAGGTACGCTGATCACGCCCGAAAACAAAAAGAATCCCATGCTGATCGCCGACATCGACCGCATCACCCGCGTAACCAACCGTAAGGGCAGACTCCGCTACCTCAACATCCACGAAGCCGGCGTCCGCTATGTCGACGTTCAACTCCTCCCGGACCAGGCCGAAAACCTCATCCAGCATCTTTGCCGCATCAATCCCGCCATCAAGGTTCAGGACCGGAATTATATGTAGTGATTCCGGTGTACTGTGGGCTGGCCTGGTGGGCGGCAGGATTGCGCTATTTGAATAATTTCTGTGCGAAAACCGTCAGATAAATGCGCCAGTTGCGCCAGATGTGGCCGCCTTCCGACTCGTAGAGGGTCGTGGGGTAACCTTTCGCATCACAGTAGTCTTTCAGCTTTTTGGAATTCACCATGATGCCGTCATCCTTGCCACAACCGATCCAGTAGAGTTTCGGCTGGGCAGCAAAGACGGCGTCCAGCGCCGCTTCGTTGCCTTCCGGCGTCGCGACGCCCGAAAAGAGGCCGACATAGCCGAAGCGTTTCGGATAACGCATCGACAGCGCGCAGGACTGACGGCCGCCCATCGACAAGCCCGCCACCGCCGTATTGGCATAGCCGCGCGCCACCCGGTAGTGCTTCTCGATGAAGTTCATGATATCGGGGAAACTGTTCTCCACCTCGACGGTCGACTGAGAACGGCTGTTCTGGAAAGTAGGTTGGAACATGTTCACGGCGGCACCGGGCGCGGCCTGGTTGAACCACACGCCGTTGGGCATCACCACGATCATCGGCTCGGCTTTTCCTTCCGCGATCAGGTTGTCGAGAATCTGCGCCGTACGACCCAGATCTGACCAGGCATCTTCGTCGCCGCCCGACCCGTGCAGCAGATAGAGAACGGGATACTTCATCTTGGGGCTGTCTTCATAGCCGGCCGGCGTATAGACCGTCAGGCGGCGCTGTGCGCCCAGGGTCGGACTGTTGTACCAGACATGCGAAACCGTACCGTGCGGAACACTGTGCACCTCGTAATACCAGCCCTTGTCACCCTGCTCCGCACTGAGGGTGAAGATGTTGGTCCAGGTCGCCACGTCGCGGTTCTGATAGATGTTGGAGGGATCCATCGTCCGTTGGCCGTCCACGAAGAAACTGTAAGAATAGAGTTCTCCTTCCAAGGGTGCGGTGGTATAGGTCCAGACGCCGTCTGAGCCTTCCGACAGGCCGACGACGCCCGACAAAAAGTCACCGGCCAGCTGCACTTTGACAGCCTTGGGCGCATACAATCGGAATGTGACGCTGTGATCGGGATTGATTTCGGGCGATACGAGCCCAGTACCGGGTCCCAGCGCCTGCTGGGCGAAAGCCACTACCGTGAGGCAGGTAACGGCAAGAAGGGAGAGAAGTTTTTTCATGGGATGATTCGTTTCTCAAATTTACGCATTTTCCGGAATTTTTCCCTAAATTGCATTTTTCTGAAAAAACATTGAAACGATGTTCAACAGTCTGAAAGAATATGTCAGGTTTCTGGAGGAAAAGGGGGAACTCCGCCGGATCAAGGAGTTCGTCGACCCGGTGCTTGAGATTGCCTGCGCCACCGATATCGAATCGAAGAAACCCGGAGGCGGCAAGGCGCTGCTTTTTGAGAATACCGGCACGGCTTTCCCTGTCCTGACCAATATGATGGGATCCGAAGCACGCATCCGCCATGCGCTGGGCGTCACTTCACTCGACGATATCGGCCCACGGATCAACGCGCTGATTGACAGCGTACTGAGCGAGAAGCGGGGACTTCGCGACAAACTCAGGATGCTGCCGCTGCTCAGCAAGGCGGCTTCCTGGATGCCCCGGGAGCACAAGGGCCACGCGCCCTGCCAGGATTCCGTGCAATACACCGCACAACTGAGCCAGATTCCCATCCTGAAATGCTGGCCGCAGGACGGTGGACGCTTCATCACCCTGCCGCTTGTCAACACGGTCAGCCCGATCACCGGCATGCGCAACGTCGGCATGTACCGTATGCAGGTACTCGACGATGCCACGACCGGCATGCACTGGCACATGCACAAGACGGGCGCGAAGCACCTTTCCGAATGTACGCACCGCCTGCCCGTGGCCGTGTGCCTGGGCGGCGACCCGGTCTATTCCTATGCCGCCACCGCCCCGCTGCCCGAAGGAATCGACGAATACCTGCTGGCTGGATTCCTGCGTGGCAAGCCCGTGGAACTGGTGAAATGCTTCACACAGGATCTCCTGGTACCCGCAGACTGCGACTTCGTAATCGAGGGCTATGTGCAGAAGAGCGAAGAGAAGTTCCTCGAAGGACCGTTCGGCGACCACACAGGTTTTTACTCGCTGGAAGACCTGTATCCGAAATTCCACGTCACCTGCATCACGCACCGCTTCGACGCCATCTATCCCGCCACGGTGGTGGGTATCCCGCCGATGGAAGACAAATATATCCAGGAGGCCACCGAAAAGATATTCCTCTCCCCCATCAAGCTGGCCATCGCGCCCGAAATCGAAGACCTGTATCTGCCCGAGGAAGGCGTGGGACACAACTTTGCCATCGCCCGTATCCGCAAGCAATACGAAGGACAGGCCTTCAAGGTCGCCAACGCCCTGTGGGGCGCCGGGCAGATGATGTTCAACAAGTTCCTGCTGGTAACCGATGAAGATATCGATATCCGCAACTGGGATGCCGTCCTCGGCACGATCTGTCGCAACGTAGATGTACAGCGTGACCTGCTCTTCAGCCGCGGCCCGCTCGACGTACTCGACCACACGGCGCCGGAAACCGGCTTCGGCGGCAAACTGTGCATCGACGCGACAAGAAAAGAAAAAACCTTTTCCGAGCGCCGACTGGACCAGGTCGTCCAGGTCCTGTTCGACGTCGACGAGCAAAAGGCCACCCGCTACCGGAAACTTTGGCTGCTGGGCGCCAACTGCGACCCCGTACGTGACGGCCGTGTGCGTGACCACTTAATCCTCGACGCTACCACCAAGAAGAACACGCCTGACTTCCGCCGCCGCTGGCCCGACATCGTCGCGCACGATCCGGCGATGATTTCACGGATGAAGGAGTTATTGAAAGACTGAGGTTTATGAAAAGCGTAGCGGTCTATCTGGGCTCCGCTCCCGGATGCAAGGATATCTACAAAGGGTTGGCATACGAACTGGGATGCCGTATTGCGCGCGCCGGACTGACCCTGGTCTATGGCGGCGCGGCTGTCGGGACGATGGGGGCCCTGGCCGACGGAGCGGCCGCGGAAGGCGGCCACGTGGTGGGAGTCTTCCCCCGCGGCTTCCGAGGAACGAAAGAGGTCCGCGAGAGTGGTCTTGAAGTGGTACAGTACGGCCTGTCGAAGTTTATCGAAACAGCCGATTTCGCAGAGCGGAAACAGGTGATGGAAGACTTGAGCGATGCTTGTATCGTCATGCCCGGCAGTTTCGGCACCCTCGACGAACTCTTCACCTACGCCTGCAACCGCGCCATCGACAAACACACGAAGCCCATCCTCGTCTTCAACTTCGAAGGATACTACGATCCCCTCAAGCAACTCCTGGCCAACATGCAGGCCGCCGGCTTCCTGAAACCGGTCATGGCTGGCGCCCTCACCTTCTGCGAGACGATCGAAGAGATCATCGATTGTCTGAAATAATTGCTATCTTTGCATCCAGTCTGCAGGGTGCAGGCGAAGGGGTGCTGCGGCGAAAGCTGCGGCTGAGATGATACCCTCACTACCTGACCGGGGTAATGCCCGCGTAGGAAACCGCTATCTTCCCATTTCCCCTTTATTGTATAAGTTATTTACAATTAAGGATCTATCATGAAGTTTCGTTTGATTTGCGCTGCGCTGGCCGCTTGCGGGCTGGCTTTTTCCGCGCACCCTGCCCTCGCGCAGGAACCAGACTCTACGGAAGTTGAACATCTGCAGGAAACGGTCGTAAGTGCCGTGCGGGCGTCGAAAAATGCCCCTTTCGCCGTGTCCAACATTCGCAGGGCTGAATTGCAGGACTTTTCCAATTCGGGAAGGGAACTGCCGATGTTGTTCGCCCGGACGCCAGGCATCCTCGCCTGGAGTGAGAATGGCGTGGGCACCGGTACTTCGTACCTGCGTATCCGCGGTGCAGGCGGCAGCCGCATCAACGTGACGCTCGACGGCGTGCCCCTCAACTCTCCCGAAGACCAGAGCGTCTTCTGGGCCAATATGAACTCCTACGGCAAGCTCCTAAGCAGCGTTCAAATCCAACGCGGTGTAGGCACTTCGACCAATGGCGACGGCGCCTTCGGCGGCACGATTGCCCTGGGGACGAAAGCTCCGTCACTCAACCCGACCGGCGAAATGTCCGTCTCCTATGGCTCCTATAACACCTTGCACGCCGGCGGCTCGCTCTCGTCGGGTCTGATGTGGAACCACGTAATCCTGGAAGGAGCCTGGTACCACACCCGCACCGACGGCTACCTGCCCGGAACCGACGGACAGTCGGGAAGTTACTTCGCCGGAGCCACCTGGCTGGGCGCTGGCTGGAAGCTAGGCTACAAACTTGTAGGCAACTATGAAAACACAGGGCAGGCCTGGAACGGCGTGACGGCCGGCAACGACGACCTCTCGATCATGGACGGCACCTACGGCGAGCATACAGGCATCAAAACCTACAAAGACCTGTACAACGCCGGCCTGGGCCTCTACAACTCGCTCTATGAGCAGCTGGTATTCAACAACGTGATCCAGTATCCGAATGCCATCGCCCATACACAGCGCTACAAGATGAATGACGGCAGCTACTGGCCGCGCACCACCGACAACTTCTGGCAGAACCATCATATCCTGAACCTGGCTGCGTCGCTCTCTGACGCCCTCGACCTGTCGGTGAGCGCCCACTACACCGGCGGCCACGGCTACTACGAAGAGTTCCGCTACAACAACAAGCTGCTCAAATACGGCATTCCCACCTTCGTGGACACCGGCGGCAAGACCGTCAAGCGCAGCGACTTCGTGCGGCAGAAAGGCCTCACGCAGCACACCTTTGGCGTCGTTTCCAGCCTCACGTACAAGAAAGGACCGTGGGATGCCGTGGCCGGCCTCTCCGTCCAGCAGTTCCTGGGCAACCACTACGGATATCTGACCTATGTCGGCAACACGGAACTCGCTGCACGGCTGCTCGCAGGCGGGGATTACCCATATTACGACTCCGACGCCGCCAAATTCGACGGCAGCGCTTTCGTCAAGGCTTCGTACCAGCTGTCGCCGGACTGGAGTGTCTTCGGCGACGTGCAATACCGCCGCGTGAACTATCGCACAGACGGCTACAACGACAAATACATCGACAATGGTGATGGAACGGCCAGCAAGCATGTGCTTGATGTGGATGTCCACTACAACTTCTTCAACCCCAAGGCAGGTCTGAACTACAGCCACGGTCCGCACCGGGCCTACGCCTCGGTGGCGGTCAGCCACCGCGAGCCCGAGCGCAACAACTTCACCGACAACGGGAAATACCCCGCCCCGCGGGCCGAGCGGCTCTACGATTTCGAAGCCGGCTACCAGGTCGGCGGCCGCGTCGCCCGGGCCGGCGTCAATCTCTATTATATGCGCTACCGCGACCAGTTGGTGCAGACCGGCGAGTTGAGTGATATCGGCGAAGCGCTCACCACCAACATTCCGGATTCCTACCGGACAGGCGTCGAATTGACGGCAGGCGTGGATCCGACGCCGTGGCTGACGCTGGAAGCCAATGCCGCCCTGAGCCGCAACCGGCTGCTCGATTTCGACGAATATGTGGAGGACTGGGACAACGGCATCACCGTCATCCATTACGAAGACGCAGCCCTCGCCTACTCGCCCGATGCCATCCTCAACGGCTTTGTCAACCTGCATTACAAGGGTTTCCGGGCGCAGTGGCACACGGGTTTCGTGAGCCGGATGTATCTCGACAACACGGAGAACGCCGACCGTTCATTGCCGGCCTACAGCCTGAGCGACCTGTCGCTGGGCCATACGTTCCACCTCAGCGGCTTTCTGAAAGAGATCGATTTGGGGGTGGAGGCGAACAACCTGTTCAATGCCCGCGTCGCCCAAAGCGGATGGGTCTATAGTGCCATCTATGCAAGCGGCGGCCACCCGAACGACCACCGCTACTACCAGATCGGATTCATCCCTGTCGCGGGATTCACCGTACTGGGACACGTAACTTTGCGGTTTTGAAGACGGTTCAGCGGGTAATGACGACGTTGCCCTTGGAATCGAGCAACGGCGTGAGACCGCCGGCATAGCCGGAATTGACAAAGAGATAGTTCACACCGGTCTCATTGTCGACAATGACAATGGCCGAGGCGGCGAAGCCGAGGCCGTTTTTCTGATCGACGGTGAATCGTTTATCCTTTCCCATGATGAAGTCTTTTTGGTTGTTCCTTGCAAAGATACAACAATAATTGTCTATATTTGGACTTGGACTGACAAATCGTTTTCTCATGAGACTCTTCATTGTCGATGCATTCACGGAAGTACCTTTCGGCGGCAACACGGCCGGCGTGGTGCTTCTGGAGCCGGGCGCCAGTTTCCCGGGAGAAGAATGGATGCGACAGCTGGCTGCGGAACTGAGGTATTCGGAGACTGCCTTCGTGCGACGAGACGGCGTGGCGGAATTCACGGTCCGGTACTTTACGCCCGCCGGAGAAATCGATCTGTGCGGCCACGCCACGATCGCTTCGTTCGGCGTATTGTTCCGGGAAGGCCTCGTGCCGGAAGGCGCCCGTTGCCTCAACCACACGAAGGCCGGTGACCTGGAAGTCCTCGCAGGCGAAACCGTGATGATGCAGATGGCCTCGCCGAGGCTCGTGCAGACTTTCGATGAGGCGCCGCTGATAAAGGATCTGCTGGCGGCCATGGGCGGTCTGACGCCCGAAACACTGGGCACGCTCCCGGTACAGACTTTCTCCACCGGCTTGCCCGACATCATCCTGCCGTTGCGCGATGTCGCAACGTTGCAAACCCTGATGCCCGACATGGATGCGCTGCGTGCGCTCAGCGAGCGGCTCGACGTCGTCGGCGTCCACGCCTTCGCCATGGATCCAGACGACGGCTATACGGCCCACGTACGCAATTTCGCGCCCCGCTATGACATTCCGGAAGAATCTGCCACCGGTACGGCCAATGCCGCCCTGACGGCCTATCTCTTCCATCACGGAATCATCCGCGACGGTGGCCGCTGCACATTCCTTCAGGGCGAAGCCATGGGCCGCCCTTCCCGCATTCAAACGACAGTTGATCTTCGGGCCGGCGTTCCCGACATCCGGGTCGGCGGGCCCTGTGCGATTGTGGTCCGGGGCTCAGTTTAACTGCTTCAGTGCCCGTGCCAGCTGGTCCGGACAACTGCTGCCCCGTCCTTTGCAGTTGATGCCGTCCAGCAGGGCGATCACCTCGTCCTTTTTCCTGCCGTCCACCAACGCCGACAAGCCCTGCGTGTTGCCGTTGCACCCGCCCGTATAGCGGACGCTCCGGATGGTATCGCCATCCAGTTCAATGTCAATCTGCAACGAGCACACCACGTCGCAAGTCTGGAAAGCGGCTTTCCGGATCCCGCCTTCCATTTCGTCAGATAAAAGTTTAACGTCGAACATAATCTTGGGTTTATTGTTCCTGGGCGTTGCCCGCACGCCAGCGTTTCAGATGCGGGAAATACAACTTCATCTGCGCGATATATTCTTCTTTGGTGACAGGTTTCGGCAGATTCTTGTTCACCTCGCCAACGAACTGGGCGCAGAACGCAATCATCTCGTCCATCGTGCATTCCCGGGTGAACGCCCCGTCCTTGTAGCAATAAATGCAATAATCTTCGTTCTTGCTCCCATCGGCATTCGTGCCGAGAATCTCATCACTAAGCGGCATGCCGCAGCTCTGACAGAATTTCATTTCCATACGTATCGGTCTTTCTTGCGTTCCACAAAGATACACTCATTTTGGAACTGTTTGCAAAAAGATGTAGTTTTGAGGCATGGAAAAAATGATTTTGTGGGATCTTGACGGGACGCTCATCGATACGCTGGATGATCTGGGAGAAGCGGTGAGCCATGCTTTGCGGCTGCGCAGGTTGCCAATACACGGAAGAAATGATTATCGCCGGATGGTGGGGCACGGGGTGCGGAATCTCGTGAAGCGGGCTTTGATGGCCTCAGGGGTTCAGATTGAAGATACGCCTGACGGGGAGGCATTTGTCGATGAGGCTCTGGCCGATTTCAAGGCGTATTATTCAGCCCATATTGACGTTTACTCCAAGCCGTATCCGGGGATACCGGAACTGCTTGCGGAACTGGACGCCGCCAGGGTGAAACTGGCCGTTGTCTCCAATAAGTTTCAGGAAGGAACGGATCAGCTGATCCGGGAGTTCTTTCCGAAGATCCGCTTTGCCGCCATCCTCGGAAACCGGCCCGGATATCCGCTGAAACCCGATCCAGCGATTGTGGAAGAAGCGCTTGCCCGGGCGGGCGTTTTGCGGTCTGATGCCCTATTGGTCGGGGACTCCCCCACGGATATGCATACCGCGGAAAACGGCGGCATCGATTCTCTGGCTGTCAGCTGGGGCTACCGCACCCGGGAAGATCTGGCCGCCTACCGCATCGTCGAAAGCACAGCGGATTTGCGCAAGATTATTCTGGAACTATAGCCGGGCGGTCTTTCGGCCACCGAGGGTGAGCACCAGGCTGAGTGTGACGGCGAGAGCAGCGACCGGATAAACCAGAAAATGCTTCCAGGTCTCCAGAAAGACCCGGACGTTCTGCAGGAATCCGCCGCCGACGGATTGCAGATCAACGGGATACAAGAAAGCCACTGTCGTGGCGAACACGCCCAGGGCGAGGCCGGCGGCCAAGGCGATAATCAGGGCCACGCGGCCGTGACTGCGCTGGCGGTCCACTTCGGCCTTGATGCCTTCCACTTGTTCCAGGCGCCGGCGGGTTTCCAGCAGGAAAGTTGGATCGTCTTTCAACATGGGCTTGTTCTCACGGAGGAATTCATCTATCTCTTTCATAACCGGATGTACTGTTTAAGATGGGTCCGCCCCAGCGAGAGGTGGTATTTGACGGTGCCTTGCGGCATGTCGAGGATGGAAGCGATTTCTTTGATGCTTCTGTCTTCAAAGTAAAACAGGGCGATGGCGGCTTTCTCCTTCTCGGGCAACCGTTCCAGGGCTTGATAGAGCTGCTGGTACCGGAAGGCGGCATCGGTGCTTTCATCGGCCGGGACGGCAAGCGCAGCTTCCACGGGCGCTTCGTCCAGGCGGGCTTTCCGATGGTGGTCGATGTAGCAGTTGTAGGCGATGCGGAAAAGCCAGGTGCTGAACTTGGAAAGGCCCAGGAAAGACCCGGAGGACACATACGCGCGCACCAGCGCGTCCTGGGCGATGTCATCGGCCAGGGCGGCGTCGCCATTGCACAGCGCAAGCAGGAACCTTCTCAAGGGCTCCTGCTCCACGCGCACGAGGTCGATGAACCGCTCCCGGGTCATACGCTGTTATTTCTGCTCTTCGAGTGCCTTCTCCTCAGCTTCAATTTCCTTGGCCAGCATCTTCCTGCTCACGAAGTAGGAGATGAACAGACCGATACCAACGGCCATCATGATTCCTCCCGCAGGCAGCATAAACGCGTTGGAACCGATGAAGAAATCATTAAAACCGGGATTCGTGCGACCAATGATACCCAGGGTAAGGAATACCACACCCAACAACGATACAATGCAGGCTCCGTTGAATTTGTCCAGCAGTTCCTTCTTGAGGGATACGGGCGTTCTCTTTTTGTTGAACTGCTCCATATCGACGGGGACGCCCGCCTCGATGGCCTTGAGCATGATTTCCGCTTTCTTGTCGGTTTCATTCTTTTTGGCGCGCATGGCCATCCAAACAATCAGGACCGGAAGGATGACGCAGACACTAATCACAATTAAAAACTCTTTCATGACTATTCTATTTTACAGTGTTCAACTTTCCGCCGCATTCCGGGCGGTTTCATTCATTAGACGGAACTACCTGCAGAAAGGTTGGAAAATCTTACGCGAATTTCACATTTTTTTTCCAACAACAGCGATTCATTGTAAATTTGTAGTATAGACCAATCCAAAAAACCGATAATATGAAATTCTTCTTAGACACGGCGAATGTCGACGACATCCGGAAAGCGAATGACATGGGCGTCATTTGCGGCGTAACCACCAACCCTTCCCTCATTGCCAAAGAAGGCCGCGATTTCAAACAGGTCGTGGCAGAGATCGCCTCCATTGTCGATGGCCCCATCAGCGGCGAAGTCAAGGCGACCACGACCGATGCCGAAGGCATGATCCGGGAAGGCCGCGAGATTGCTGCCATTCATAAGAATATGGTCGTCAAGATCCCGATGACGGTCGAAGGACTCAAGGCCTGCCACGCCCTGGCCGCCGACGGCATCAAGGTCAACATGACGCTTATCTTCACCGTCAACCAAGCCCTCCTCGCCGCCCGCGCCGGCGCCGCCTTCGTCAGCCCGTTCGTCGGACGGCTCGACGACATCAGCGTCCGCGGCACCGATCTCATCGCGGAAGTCGCCGAAGCGTTCAAGATCCACAACATCTGCACGGAAATCATCGCCGCCAGCATCCGCCACCCGATGCACGTGACGGAGTGCGCCCTCGCCGGTGCCGACATCGCCACGGTCCCCTACAAGGTGATCGAGCAGATGACCAAACACCCCCTGACCGACCAGGGCATCGAGAAATTCCGCAAGGATTACGAAGCGGTCTTCGGCAAGTAAAATCCGGAAAAATTCGAAGAACAGAAAGGTTATTTGAATAATCGCTTTATTTTGTTAACTTTGTTGGATGGAAATCCGAAACAAGTTAACATAATATGGCTGACAAACAACTTCTTTTGGGAGACGAGGCCGTGGCACTGGGTGCATTGCACGCCGGGCTAAGCGGTGTCTATGCCTATCCGGGCACTCCCTCCACCGAAATTACCGAGTACATCCAGGGGCATCCCCTCACGAAGGAACGCCATGTGCACGACCATTGGACGGCCAACGAAAAGACCGCCATGGAAGGTGCGCTCGGCATGTCGTATGCCGGTAAACGCGCTCTGGTCTGCATGAAACACGTGGGCATGAACGTCTGCGCCGACCCGCTGATGGGTTCGGCCATGACCGGTGCCAACGGAGGTCTCGTCGTGGCTGCCTGCGACGACCCGTCGATGCACAGCTCGCAGAATGAACAGGACTCCCGCTTCTGGGGGACTTTCGGCATGATGCCCGTCTTCGAGCCTTCGAACCAGCAGGAAGCCTATGAAATGACCCGCGTCGCGTTCGACTACTCTGAGTCCCGCACCATCCCCGTGATCATGCGTCTGACCACCCGCATGGCCCATTCCCGCGCCGTGGTAACCCCGGCCGACGACATCCGTCCGCAGAACGAACTCCACTACCCCGAACATCCGAAACGCTGGGTCACCCTGCCGGTGAACGCCCGCGTCCGCAACCGCGAACTCATCCAGGATTACGCGAAGTTCGAAGCCGACGCTGCCGTATCAAAATTCAACTGGCTGACCGACGGTCCCGACCACAGCATGGGCATCATCGCCTGTGGCATCGCCTACAACTACCTGATGGAGAATTATCCGGACGGCTGCCCGTATCCCGTGCTCAAGATTTCACAGTATCCGTTCCCGCGGGAACTGGCCCTGACCCTCGGCGCCATGGTTCCGACTATCCTGGTGCTGGAAGAAGGCCAGCCGCTCGTGGAGACGATGCTTCGCGGCGTCTTCCCCGCCAAGACGAAGATTATCGGCCGCATCGACCATACCGTCGTCCGCGACGGCGAACTCTCGCCCGACGACGTCCGCAAGGCCCTCGGGCTCCCTGCCCTGCCGACCTTCGCGGCCTCTCAAGTCCTCGCCCCACGGCCGCCGGCACTCTGCATGGGCTGCGGCCACAGGGACTTCTACACGGCATTGAACAACGTGCTGAAGAAAGACTACCCTACCGCCCGCGTATTCAGCGACATCGGCTGCTACACCCTCGGCTACATGGCTCCGTTCAACGCCATCCATACTTGCGTTGAGATGGGCGCTTCATTTACCATGGCACAGGGCGCTGCCTATAGCGGCACCTGGCCGGCCGTGGGCGTCCTGGGTGACTCTACCTTCACCCACAGCGGTATGACCGGCCTGCTCGACGCCGTCAACTCGAACGCCGACGTCGTGCTCTGCATCTCCGACAACCTGACCACCGCCATGACAGGCGGGCAGGACTCCGCCGGTACGGGCCGCATCGAAGCCATCTGCGCAGGCCTCGGCGTAGATCCGGCCCACATCCGCACCATCGTCCCGCTGCCGAAGAACTACCCTGACATGGAAAAAGTGATTCGGGAAGAGATCGAATACCACGGCGTCTCCGTGATCGTCTGCCGCCGCGAATGCATCCAAACCGCCAGAAGACACGCTAAAAAGTAATCCCCATGAAACAAGATATCATCTTAGCCGGCGTGGGAGGACAAGGCATCCTCTCCATTGCCACGGTCATCGGATCGGCCGCTCTCGAACAGGGACTGCACCTGAAACAGGCCGAGGTGCACGGCATGAGCCAGCGCGGCGGCGACGTCCAGTCAAACCTGCGCCTCTCTTCCGATCCCATCCACAGCGACCTCATTCCCCGCGGCGCAGCCGACCTGATCGTCTCGCTGGAGCCGATGGAGGCGCTCCGCTATGTGCCGTATCTCGCACCGCAAGGCTGGGTCATCACCAATACCGTCCCGTTCGTCAATATCCCTGACTATCCGCCGATGGAAAGCGTAAAGGCAGAGCTCGACAAACTGCCGCGCGTCATCGCCATCGACGTGGATGCCATCGCCAAGGAGGTGGAGTCACCGCGCAGCGCGAACATGGTGCTGCTGGGTGCCACGGCCGCCGTACTGGGCATCCTGGATCCGGACAAACTCCGTGACGGTATCCGTCGCATCTTTGGACGCAAGGGTGAAGCCATCGTGGAAGCCAACATCAAAGCCTTCGATGCCGGACTGGCCTCCGCCCAAAAGTAAGCGCCTATGAAGTACATGACTGCCGACGAGGCCGTCCGCCTCGTCAAAAGCGGCGATACCATTTGTTGTCAGGGCAGCACCTCCGTGCCCGTTCTCCTGCAGGAAGCACTTGCCCGCCGCGCCGATGAACTGCGCGACGTGCAGATCGTTTCGGGTTTCAACATCACCGAAGGCCCGGCCCCGTTCTGCAAGCCCGAATACAAAGACTCTTTCCTGGTCAACAGTATCTTCCTGTGCGCCGACCAGCGCAAGCACGTGGCCGAAGGCTATGGCTCTCTGACGCCCTGTTTCCTGAGCGAAGTGCCGGCCCTCTTCCGCAAGGGGGAACTGCCCATCGACGTGGCGTTCATCAACTGCTCACTGCCCGATGAGAACGGCTACTGCAGCTATGGCATCGGCTGCGACATCTCCGTCGCGGGCGTGGAGTGCGCCAAGGTGGTAATTGCCCAGGTCAACGAAGCCATCCCCTACCTCTATGGGGGCTGCCTGATCCACGAGTCCGAGATTACCGCGGCCGTCCGCTGTAACGTGCCGCCCATCGCAATGCAGTTCGGCGAACCCACGGAAATAGAGAAGGCCATCGGTGCCAATGTAGCGGCCGAGATTCCCGACGGTGCCTGCCTGCAGATTGGCGTCGGCGGCATTCCGAACGCTATTCTAAGCGGCATCCGTCACCACAAGCACCTGGGTCTCCATACCGAGGCGATGACCGACGGCGTGATCCGGCTCATGAAGGAAGGCGTCATCGACAACTCACTCAAGAAAGTGCATCCCGGCGTGAGTATCGCCGCCCTCGCCCTGGGTTCCAAGGAAATGTACGAATACATCGACCACAACAAGACGATGGAATTCTACGACGTGGCCTACACCAACAACCCGTTCCTGATCGCCCAGAACCCGAAAGCCTGTGCGATCAACTCCGCGCTCGAGGTCGATCTTACCGGGCAGGTCTGCGCCGATTCCATCGGCGAGATGATCTTTTCGGGTGTCGGCGGCCAGCACGACTTCATGTACGGCTGCTCGTTGTCGGAAGGCGGCAAGTGCTTCATCGCTCTGCCATCGCGCACGAACAAAGGCAAGGGAAAGATTGTCCCGACGCTCACACCGGGTGCCGGCGTGGTGACGACCCGTTTCCAAACCCAATACGTGGCCACGGAATGGGGCATCGCCTACTTGCGCGGAAAGAACCTCGCGCAGCGCGCCAAGGCGCTGATCGCCATCGCCCACCCCGACGACCGGGAAGAACTAGAGAAAGCCGCCTGCAAGCGCTTCGGCTACAGCTTCTTAAGGCTTAAATAACGAAGAGACGTCCTGCTAGCGGAGAATCCGCAGGCAGAGCATCGTCAGATCATCGCTCGGCTCAGCGCCGGCCACGTGGGCAGCCACGGCCGCGCTGAGCCGTTCTACCATCGAGCGGGAATTCTCGAACGGTCCGGAAGCCAGACAGGCCAGCATCCGGTCGTTGCCGAACTGTTCGTGGGCGTCATTCTCCGCCTCATTGAGTCCATCGGTATAGAGGAACAGGATCTTGTCGCGCATATCCTCGATCCGTTGGCCCTCATACGCGAATCCGCCTAAAACGCCGACCGCGGTGTTCGGCAGGCAGTCGAGGAAAGCGGGGGCCTTGTCAGGGCCGTCCAGGAGCACGGGGGCGTTGTGCCCGCAATTGCAGTATTCCATCACACCGGTGGAAAGGTCGACGGCAGCCAGAAACATCGTGACGAAAATCATCTGTTCGTTCTTTTCGGCAACCGTATCGTTGATCCGGCTGGCAATGACGGCCGGCGACAGGTCCTGCCGGGCCAGGACGCGGAACATGGCACGGGCCACGGACATGAGCAGGCTGGCCGGAACGCCCTTGCCGCTCACGTCACCGATACACAGATAGAGTTTACTACCCTGGACGAAACAATCGTAAAGGTCGCCGCCCACTTCGCGGGCAGGAACCATCGAGGCATAGAGATCTACTTTCTTATCGAGATTGAAATCGTGCGGGACCATGCCCATCTGAATATTGCGCGCAATCTGGAGCTCCCGCTCCATCCGCTCGCGGGAGGCCGTGGACCGCGTCAGTTCTTCGATGTGCCGGATCAGGGAAGACTGCATGTTTCCGAAAGACTGGCTCAACAGGCCGATCTCGTCGCTTCGCCGCCTGACGGGCATCGGGCGATCGAAGTTGCCGGAAGCGATATAGTCGGCCTCTTTCGCCAACTTTCCGAGCGGCGCCAGCTGGTGACGGATCAGAAGCACGGAAAGCAAGAACACCAGCAGCAAGCCTGCGATCAGGATAAAAATGATATTGCGTTGCAGTCGGTCATATCCGCCATAGATATCGGCCTCCGGACAGAAAATGGCAATGCTCCATCCTGTGGTCGGAATGGGCCTGTAAAAGACATAATAGTGCTGGCCGTCCAACTGGATTTCCTGCTTTCCGCTCTCCTGTCTGCCCATGGACTCTCCCAGCTTCGCCAACGCGGGAACAGACAGTTCTTCCGCATCCGTGAAAACGGAATGGGCCATCAACTTGTCCGGGTCCGGATGGACCAGATACTCCCCGTCCTCCCCCAGCAGGACGCAGTAGGCATTCGGGTAGGGTTTGACATCATACAGGGCTTCTGACAGTTTCTTCAGGGAAAGGTCGAGGGTAATCACGCCGGCGAAGACACTGTTGTCCTGCATGATCGGTTTGCAGTACGAGATCAGCATCTCGATGCCTTTCCCCTCAATGTCCGTCGTGTCGAGGTAGGGCTCCGTCCAGCAGTCATACCCCAGCCGTTTTGAATACAGATACCATTCCTTGTCGAAATAGCGGTATTCGTCGGAGCCTTCCTGTTCCCATTCGACTTTTCCATCCTCACCCGGCCAGGAGAAGATGGAGTAATACTCGCCCTTTGACGGGAAAAAGCCAGGTTCAAAGGAGACGGAACAGCCGTTCAGGGCCTCGTTGTACCGGATGGTGTTGTTCGAATGGGAAACCATCATGTCCGGCTTGTCAAGATCGCGGTCGACGAACAGAGAAAGGACATGGGCCGTACGTTCGACATCGTCCAGGATGTCATCCAGTCGCAGAACCGCATTTTCCAGGACCTGCCCGGCGTCCTCATCGACTTCTTCGCGGACGCCGTTATGCCACACCCTGGAGATGGAAATGACGACCCAGAGGAGCAGAAACGCAGCAGCCAGAACAACCCACAGACTCAGCCGGGCGGAGAGTGATTGACGCATTTTCGCTTATTTTTCGTAAAATTACAAAAAAAAACTAACTTTGTTAAGTTAACGTTAATGATGCCTTTTACTATGAATCTTGTCTTTGAGAAAGAACTGGTTCAGTTGATCATCCGCCTGGCAGCGGCGGCCATCCTGGGCGCCGCCATCGGCTATGAACGGGAATTCCGGGGAAAGGGCGCCGGCGTGCGCACCCACATGCTCGTAGCCATAGGCGCCTGCCTCTTCATGCTGATTTCCAAATATGGCTTCGCAGACGCTGCACGTTTCGATGCTGCCCGAGTCGCCGCAGGCGTTGTTTCCGGCATCGGTTTCCTGGGCGGAGGTCTCATTATCAAGAGCAAATCGAACTTCATCACTGGCCTCACCACCGCGGCCGGTCTTTGGGTCACCGGCGCCATCGGTATGGGCGCGGGCAGTGGCATGGTACTGATGGCAGTCATCTGCACCGCACTGGTCATCATCTGCATGGAAATCCTCAATGCCTGCCATTTCCGGCTGGGTTACCATCAGATTACGGCCGTGTTTTCCTCGGATGACCAGAAAGTCCTCGAAGAAGCCATCCAGCAATTGGGGAAACAGGTAAAACACCTCTCTTTCTCCAAGCAGGCAGAACGCTACAAGGTAGAAACCATGCTCCGAATCTCCAAAAAGGAAAAACCTTTCGAACTGCTCAAGCGTCTGTCCTCTTTCCCAGGCGTTCAACTGGAAAGCGTAGAGTAGGTCCTACTCGCTCCAACGGACCGACTGGATGGCCATCGGAGGCACCTTGCAGGTGACGGAATGCTTTTCCGTCGTGAAGACGACCCTGGCTTCCACAGCATTCTCATTGAGCAGCAGCACGCCATAAGATCCGTCCGGATTGCGGTACCACTGATACGTGAGGCCTCGGTTGGAATAACCTTTCGTTCCCAGCCGGACGGCGCCGGGCTGCAGTACCTTGGAACAGTGCGCGACCTGGTAGTATTGGGAATTACGGGTCAGTGAACCATAAGAATAGGTGGACGATGAAATGGTCACACCGCCGTAACAAGTCGAACATCCGCCAGGACGGTACGGACTGCGCTTGTCGTCGAGCATCAGGTTCCAGTACGTGACCCCTTTCCCCCAACGCGAGAGCGTGCCCAGGAAGATTTCCCGGAAATCGTCGATCAGGCACTTTTCATAGTTGTAGTTCCAGGTTCCGATAGAGGCCTCCGTAAAGAAGATATCCTTGCCGGGATATTGTTCGTGTACACGGTCCAGCGTGCTTACACTGCCCCCGTAGTTGTGCCAGGCCGTGCCGGCGGCATATTTCGCTGCAGCGGGGTCTTCAAGGATGTGGAGCGGATAATCGACCTGTGAGGCGATGTTGTCGAAGTTGTAGTTGTGGTCGAACAGCAGGACCTTGGTCTTCAGTCCCGCATCGGCGAAGGCCGGTCCCACCGCGTCGCGCAGGAAATCGCGCTGCTCCTCCCACGACATGTACAACGACATCGAATTGCCCCGGTTCAGCGGCTCATTCTGCAGCGTGACTGCATAGATGGGATAGCCGCGTCGCTCCATTTCCTTGATCCAGAGCACGAAATAATTGGCATATTCCTGATAGCACACGGGATTCAGGCGGCCGGAAGTCCAACTGTCGAACGGCGTTCGGCCATTGTCGTCCATCTTCATCCACTTCGGGCAGCTCCAGGGCGAGGCAATAATTTTGATCTTCGGATTGATGGCATAAATCTCGTCGAGGATCGGGAACAGATACTCGATGTCCAGCGGATGGACGGCAAAATTCTCCAGGCCCTGCTTGTCGCACCAAGTAAACTCGTCGAGCGAAAAGTCGGACCCCCCGATGCAGACGCGGATGAGTGACGAACCCAGTCCCTCCTCCCGGCTGAAAAGTTCTGTCAGGAACTGCTTGCGGTCCGTCTCCGGCATCCGGAGCAAGTTGAAGCAGCTGGCTTGCGTAATGGCAAATCCGAAACCATCAACCGTCTGGAAGGTCTCCCCTGTGAGCGTCACACGGAAATCGCTCTGGTCCGGGCCCTCGACGGACACGGTGCTTTCCTGGAAGCGCAGACCGCTGGTATTGGTCGTATAGACCCAGGCCTGGTTGCCTTCGGGAACGGGGTCTCCATTGTCGGGAACGGAAGGACAGGCCGCGGCGGTCAGCAATGCGGCCAAGAGGAAGAGCACGGAAGGAATACGCATTATTACAGATTGTTTTGAATTACGGTCAGACGTTCTTCGTAAATGGAGCGGATCCGGGCCACGGCATTCTGGTACGTCATGTTCTCATCGCCGTTGATAATCCGTCCGCCGTTCATCGAGGCGTCCTCGGCCGGATTCCACAATTTGAAGTTTTCCCGGGCGGAAAGTTCCAGCAGTTTCTCCGTCTCGTCGATGTAGGCAGGGATCGTCCGGAGCTGCGGCAACAGTTCGTTGAAACGCGTACGGACGCGGGCCGCAAAGGCCGGATCCTCGAAGAGGCGGGCATACCAGCAGGCACCACGGTTGATCAGGCCGTTGCGGGCCTGCGGCGAGGTGTTGTAGGACAGGATGCCCCAGTCGAAGTCCCAGCAAGGACCGGCTTTGAGTTTTCCTCCGGGCGCACAGTGGTAGAACACGCTGCCGGGATTGCCCAGTTCGTGATTCCCCATCACCTCAAAAACGATCCAGTAATCGATGAACGAATCCACGTCGATATACGCGGCATATCCTTTCTCCGGATCACGGAAATCCGGTCCGTAGATGGCCGCCGCCGCCCGGGCGACCAGATCCTTGCCTTCTTGCACCTGGGCCGCCGTAATCTCGTCGGAATCAGGTGCTTTGATGCCAAAAGGGATGCCGCTGCCAAACTGGGCGCAGCGGCCGTGCGGATCCATCCACTGGATCTCGTTGTCGTAATGGAAATCCGATTCGAACAGGAAACCGTTGTCCCCGATATTGACCCGGTTCTTGTCTACGCGCACCTGCTCGATAAGCAGATAGTTGCCTTGGTGTACACCGTTGAGAACAAGTTCCACGCTGCGGCAGCGCGGCGTCCAGGCCAACGAAGTCATCGAAGAGACTTTCATTGAAACCAGATTGCGCATCATCGTGCGGTCCATGAAATTGGCCAGCAACACCCAACGCTTGTGCGCCGGGAACCCGAAGAAAGAAACCTTGCTGTCAAACTTGAGCAAATAGGGTTTTTTCGGCCAGCTCCAAGTCGTGTTGCCGCGGCCGCGGACGTTGCATGGCAGGGCTTCCGAAAGGCTTCCCCCGTCTTCCAGAGAGACTGTCGCCTTGACATAATCTTCCTTGGACACGATTTTTGCGCCGTCCTGCGTATTGAGGTACAGAACAGGCAGGCCGGTCTTGCGGGCGCGGCCCATCGGACCGGCGAACTCTCCGATGCAGAAGAAAATGTTGGAGAGCTTGAAATGACCTTCCGGCATCCGGACGCCCACACACACCTCCGAGACATAGGCATCATCCTTCCCGTTGTCGGTGACGATTGCCCGGTAGCGGCCAGGCTCAGCATCTTTCTCGACGCGGCTCAAGGAGAAATCCTGCGAAGCGAGAAATTGCCCCTTAGCCAGATAAAGGACGACGTCCTTCTCCAGGTCGAAATCATAATCCGGCTCGTTCACCGAGAAAAAAAACTCCATGGTGCCCGAAACCGGCAGGACGAGGGTATCCAATTCGACAGTTACGGAGCGTAACTCTGCTTTCGGACCTCCTATACAGGAGGCCGAAAGCAGCAGTACGCCCACCCAAACAATTAACCTAAAAAATCGCCTCATCCGTCTATTTCATTGATTCTATTGTACTTTGAAAGGAATCGGTTCGCCCGAAGCACTGTCTCCGGCAACCCAGAGCTGGAAGTCTCCGGGCTCCACCTGCCTGACGGCGTCCAAGCCCACAAAAGCCAGCTCCGATACCGGAATCTGCACACTCAGGCGACGGCTTTCACCCGCCTTGAGCGAGACTCGTTCGAACGCTTTCAACTCCTTCACCGGACGCGTGATGGAACCCACCAGGTCACGGACATAGACTTGCACGGTCTCCGTGCCGTCGCAATTGCCCGTATTGGACAGCCTGAAGGATACGTTCAGCGTTCCGTCTTTCGCATATACCTCCTTGTCGAGGGCTATGTCTGAATAGCGGAAAGTCGTGTAACTCAGACCGTAACCGAATGGAAAGAGCGGATAGGCGCCATAGTCCAGGTAATAGGACGTATTGCCGAGGGAGGTCTGTCCCGCCTCCGCTTCAATCTCGGAAAGGATCTTTTCTCCTTGATAAGGACGCCCCGTATTGTTGTGCGCGTAGTAGAGCGGCGCCTGTCCCACCGTCCGGAGGAACGTGACCGGCGTCTTGCCGGAAGGATTCACGTCGCCGAAGAGGATGTTGACCAGGGCGGGACCGCCCATCGTGCCAGGATGGAAGGCATAGAGCATCGCACCGCAGTTGGGCAGGTCGCGTTCGACGGTTAGCGGCCGTCCTGCCATGACCGTAGCCACCAAAGGCTTGCCGGCGCTTTTCAAGGCTGCGAGCAGGTCGCTCTGCGAGCCGATCAAGTTCAAGTCGGCGAGACTATGTGCCTCGCCGGAAAGGATGGCCTCCTCACCGAGGAAAGCCAGCACGACATCGGCCCGGCGGGCGGCAGCCACGACTTCATCGAAACGGGAGCGGTTCTCGCGGCTGTACTGGAGTCCCGGCACATAAACGACCTTGCCCGGGAAGCGTTCCTGCAGCGCCCGGAGCGGCGTGACCGTATGACTCTTCTGCCCGTCAAAGCTCCAGGTGCCCAACTGGTCGTGCGGTGCGTCAGCCATCGGACCGGTCACCAGAATGGTGCGGATCCGGTCTGCCTTGAGCGGCAGCACACCCTCATTCTTCAGCAGGACAGCCGACTCCTCGGCCGCCCGCTGCGCAGCCGCCAGATGCTCCGGCGCATACTGGACAGCCTGTCCCGCTCCCACATCCACATAGGGATGCTCGAACAGTCCCAGCAGGAGTTTGACGCGCAGAATGCGGCGGACTGCTTCATCGATGGCGGACTCCTTCACACAGCCGCTGGCCACGAGTTCCTCCAGGTGGGAGATGAATCCGAAGGTCATCATGTCCATGTCCACTCCGGCATTCACGGCCTTGCAGGCCACGTCCTTGCGGTCGATGCCAAAACCGTGTTCGATCATCTCGCCCATCGAATTCCAGTCGGTCACCACCAGTCCGTCGAAGCCCCATTCATCGCGAAGGACATCTTTGAGGATAAAGGTATTGCCCGTAGAAGGCACGCCGTCGTTGTCGTTGAACGAGGTCATCAGCGTCATTGCGCCTGCTTTGACCGCCGCCTCGAACGGCGGCAGATAGACATTGCGCAACTGACGCTCTGTCAGGAAGGTGCTGTTGTAGTCACGACCGCCTTCAGCCGCGCCATACCCCACAAAATGTTTGATGCAGGCAGCCAGGGACGTAGTGTCCAGGGCCGTCCCCTGATAGCCGCGGACCATGGCCTCAGCCATGCGGGCATCCAGCCAGGGATCCTCCCCGCTGCCCTCGGCAATGCGGCCCCAACGGGGATCGCGGGCGATGTCGAGCATGGGCGAGAAGGTCCAGCGGACACCCTGTGCCGTCGCCTCGACGGCGGCGATGCGGGCCCCCTCCTCAACTAGCGCCGGATCGAACGTCGCGGCCAGGCCCAGCGGGATCGGGAAAATGGTATGGAAACCATGGATCACGTCGCGGCCCACCAGCAACGGAATGCCCAGGCGGGACTCCTCCACGCAGATACGCTGATATTCGTTGAGTTTGACCGGATCCACTTCATTCAGGATGGAGCCGATCTGTCCGTTGCGCAGGGCCTCGGCGTAATTGGAAACTTCGCCGCCGACCGACACCTGGTTCATCTGTCCGATCTTCTCGGAAAGCGTCATGCGGGAGAGTAACTTGTCAATGCGCTTTTCGATATCAGTCGTGGAACCCACTGTCGTGGATTTCTGCCCCGTACAGGCGACCGCCAGGAGAAGCACGAGGGCCAGGATCAGGTTTCGGATATATTGCATAATCCTTTACTTTTTATAGACACGTACGTAATCCACCTTCATCGTGCAGGGGAGCGCGTTCTCATCGACGCCGGCATAGCCGCCCCAATCTCCGCCCCAGGCCAGGTTCAAGGTGAGGTAGAATTTCTTGTTGAAGGGCCAGGTGCTGTCCCGTCCGGAATTGTCGTTGCGGAATTCCAGCAGGAGCACCCCGTCCACATAGGTCTTGATGAAGTCGGCCGTCCATTCGAGTGCATAGACGTGGTATTCGTTTTCCGCACCCGGTGTCGTGCGGCTGGCCGTCTTCTGGGTATTCTTCACATGGTTGTAAGATTCGCAATGGATGGAAGACGAAGTGATGTTGGCATCCACGCCGACTTCCTCCATGATGTCGATCTCGCCGCAGGCAGGCCAGCCTTTGGACTGGTCGTCGGGCATCATCCAGAAAGCCGGCCAGGTCCCCTTCCCTTTCGGGAGCCAGATGGCGGCCTCGAAATAGCCGTATTGCCAGGACTCGCGGCTGTTCATCCGGGCGGAGATCACCTGCCCTCCGTCCTTGCGCGCCACGATATACAGGGCGCCGTCCTGCGTATAGGAGGTGCGACGGTCATTGGGGACATAGCGCTGGAGTTCATGGTTCACCCGGCCGGGTGCCCAATCCTCATAGCGCCATTTCTCCACCAGCGCGGAAGATGCCTCTGAAAAATCATCCTGCCACACCAGCTGGTAGCCTTCCGGCACAAAAGCGCCCGGGGCGACCGGTTCTCCCTCTTTCTGGGTCACGGTCAGCACTTTCACATGCTCACCGCTGCGGAAGTGGACCTGCGCCGAGCGCTTCTGGTCCACGTAGCTCCGGTTGAATGTCACCTTCAGCTCCCCTTCCCCCCGGGTGATGGTCTTGGGCTTGAGCGAAAACCAGAAATCCAGGTCTTCGTCGTCCACCGTCCAGGATGCATTGGCCGTCGTTTTCACCACCACTTCGCCGCCGGCACCTTCGCCTGTCACCTCCGTCTGCGAGAAGGTCAGTTCCGGGACGAAGAAAGCCTGCGAAAGGTTCAGCGTCACCGTGTGCTCCCCGCTCGTGAAACGGAGGGAAGCCTTGCGGGCCGACGACGTGAAATTGGGTTCCGCCGTCACTTTCAGGATGCTTTCGCCGGCATAGACTTGGGAGGAAGAAGCCAGGGAATACCAAGCCTGGCCGTCCGTAGCCACGCTCCAGGTTGCGGAGGCAGTCACCTTGAGCGACGCCTCGCCCCCTTCGGGACTCACGACCAGTTCAGTGTCGGAAAAGCGGATGACCGGTTCCGGAACGGGCTCCGGCTCCGGTGTGACCGGATTGCAGGAAACCAGCAGGAAAAGAAAGGAAAGAAAAGACAACATTCGTTTCATAAGGAAAAAACAAAGCAGGGGCAGGCAGTTGCCTGCCCCTGCGAAAAAACTATTGGATATACTCCTGGAGCACGATGTCGGTCACCGTGATCTTGGTGCCGGCCGGCGTGCGTCCGAAGTCGAAGATCAGCATGGCCGCCTCAGCATCCGCGGATGCCGGCTTGATACCGGCCTTACGGATCTTCACCGTGCCGTCTTTCATGTTGAGGGCATTGTCGTAGAAGCAGACCTTGGCATCGTCTTCGGGATCGTTCGTCAGTTTCATCGTGAACTGCGAACCGTCCGTGGCCGTGACGTTGCAGGAGAACTCGTAGTCATGAGAGGCCTGCAGCTGGATGTCGGTATGCAGGGCGAACTGGCCCATCCATTCTGAACCGCCGATTCCTTCGGGGACGGTCAGTTCAAAACCGTTGCCTTCAAGCATCGTGAACGCCGGAGTCAGCAGGCCATCCCACGCGGGACCGCTGAACCAGTAGGTCGTGGTCACGGTGGCGGCAGGCCACAGGTTCACCACCTCGGGCTTCTCGCTCAGCGGAATGTGCTTCTGGAGGCAGAGGTCGGAAAGCGTAATCACCGTACCGGCCGGGAAACGGCCGAAGTCGAAGACCAGCAGGATGCTCTCGGTGTCTTTGTTGAGCATGTGGTCGGCTGCTTCAAAGAGCGTCGTTCCCTCGACGGGGATATTGCCGTCATAGAAGAACTCGTCATCGGCAGGATCGTCCGCAGCCGTCATCTTGACAGTGGCGGTACCCGGCTGGGTCGCCGAGATCAGACAGCTGAAGTCAAAGCGCTCGCGGGCCTCCGCCGGGATATGGGTGCGGATCTTGAACTGTCCCATCCATTCGCCACCGCCGATACCGTCGGGCACTGTGATGGAGATGTTGTTCTTCACGGAGATACCGGGCTCGAGGCCGCCGGACCAGTCGGCACCGCTGAACCAGCTCTCATAGTCGACAGCCGTGCGGAGCAGGTTGGTCTCTGCGCTGGGACGGAACCAGGCTTCCTCGGAATCGGGTTTCGGCTCCGGCGGGGTCACCGGCTCCGGTTCGGGTTCCTTCAGCTCGTCTTTCGGGACGAGGATGAAGTACCAGGCGTTGCCGGGCTCGGCGGCACTGCCGCACCAGAGATACATCTCGTGTTCGGTCAGGCGGATGATCCGGTAAACGCTATCGCCGGTATAGAAGCCGAAGAAGGCGTTGCCGCTGAGGGTCAGGGTCATGTTGTCTTCGTCGAGGGCGAAGGTCAGGTTGTCGGCGGGCACGTACGGCACGTCGAAGTCACCGACATTCGGGTTGGGCGTACCGCCCATGCCCAGGTGGTTCATACCGTTCTCGTTGGTGTAGATATACCCCTGGTTCTTCCAGATGAGTTTGGTACCCTTCTGGATGAAGGTGTACTCGTTCTCATAGAGCGAGCAGCCTTCCTTGCCCTCAGGGTCGCACTGCCACCAGGCCGGACCGTTCACCTCGGGAGCGGCGTTGACGTCGCCCACGCCGAAGTGTCCGCGGGTGTACTTGGCGAAGACCCAGGTCTTGCCGTCGGTGGCGTCGGCGCCGCCGGTCAGGGCATTGAAGCCCGGAGTGTCGAGCAGACCGTAGTCGTCGTCGGAGATGGAGACCACTTTCGAGATCGTGGCACTGCCGCCCTGCGTATAGAGGGACATTGCGACCGTGTAGTCGCCCTTGAACGGATAGGAAACGCTCACTTCGTCACCCTTGGCTGTGGAGCCGTTGCCCAGGTCCCACAAGGCGACACCCGGCGTCGAGGAGGTGTTCTTCAGAACAATGATGTTCGGCGTAGCTGCGGAGGGTGAAGCCGTGAAGGAGAGCTGGCTCTCGCTGACGGGATCTCCGAGCTTATAGGCATCCTTGTCCATCGGCGCGCAGGAGAAAAGGAAAGCACCCGCAATGGCAAGGATCAGGCTGACTTTGAAAATATTTTTCATTTCGGTTGACAGATTGGGTTTGACCATTAATAACCGGGGTTCTGCTGGAGTTCGAACTCGCCGGTACCGGCGGTACGGCTCATTTCACTCTGCGGAATCGGGAGGTACTTGTCCTTGGAAGGATTGAACGTACGGACACTCTGGAACGCGACATCGTTCTCAGTCAGCACGCTGGCGGCGTCACCCCAACGGATGAGGTCCCAGAAACGCATGCCCTCGCCCACGAATTCCTTGCGGCGCTCGGACTTGATGTTCTCAAAGGTCAAGGGAATGGGGCTCAGACCGGCGCGCGTGCGGATCTGGTCAAGGCAGTCCTGTGCGGAAACTCCGCTGGCAGGCGCTGCGCCCAGCACACCGACGAGCTCGGCATAGTTGAGCAGCGTCTCGGCGTAACGGAACAGGATCAGGTTGTTCGGATAGTTGAGGTCCACGGTGCCGATCGGCGAGCGGAGCGCCGTACGGGCGGCATACTTCTTCTGGAAGAGGCCGGTGTTCTGGAAACGCGGACCGTAGGTGCCGTCGGCGAACTTGTTGATGGACCCTTCGCGACGGACGTCACCCGGTTCATACATATCCCAGGTAGCCTGACGGACCGGGCCGAAGCCCCAGCCGCCGCAGAACACAGGATCGCTCAGTTCGTTCGGGGAGATGTAGGCCGGCAGGTTGGTGCCGCAACCGGTCCAGGCGCTGCCCCAGTCCCGCTTGCCGTCGGAGATCTGGTTGCTTTCGAAGATCGACTCCGGGGTGAAGTCGTTTTCGTCGGCTCCGGTCCATAGGGCGTCAAAAGCGATCAGGCCGTAACGACCGCTGGTGATGATGCTGGCCATGTTGGACGCAACCTCACCATACTTGGACTGGTCGTTCTGGTACATCACGACGCGGGCTTTCAGCATATAGACGGCGGCCAGGTTTGCGCGGGCCTGCTTGGCGGTGCCGTTGGTGTACATCGGGAACTCGTCGCCTGCAGCCGTGGCGGCCGCCTCGGCGGCGGCGATGTCCGTCATGATATCCTGATAGATCTCGTCGGCTTTCTTCTGAGGGGCCATGAAGGGATCTTCCAGCGGCTCGGTGAAGAAAGGAATGTTGCCGTAGAGTTTCCACAGGTGATGGAGGTAGTAAGCGCGGAGGAAATGGGCCTCGGCCTTGTAGCCGGCCAGCTTGCGCTTGGCGGCATCGCTGTCGAAACCGACGGCGTTGTCGATAGCCATCAGCGTGTTGTTGGCACGGGCGATGGCGGTGTAGTAGAGGCTCCAGATGCCGGTCGGACTCTCCGAGGCGGGAATCTGGAAGAGGGACATATGGTACATCCACGACTGGTCGCCGGCGTCACCGCCGCCTTTGTAAATGTCGTCGGAACGGAGATCCGAGAGCAGCAGGATGTGGTTGTAGTTGTAGTTCGCGTAGGAGTCCATCAGGAGCGGCTGATAGGTCGCCGTCAGATAGGACAGAATCGCGCTTTCGGTAGCTTCCGCACCGGCAGCACCCTGATGGGTCGTGTGGGCCGTGAGGAATTCCTCGCCGCAGCTGGTCAGGACCAGGCAGGCAATGGTGACAACCGCAAAAAATCTATTGAGTTTCATATTCTTCTATTAAGGATTAGAACGTGATGGAAGCGCCGAGCGTGATGGTACGGGCCTGCGGATAGATGCCGCGGTCCACGCCGATGGTCGTGTAGCCGTCGGAGGCCATTTCCGGGTCGAATCCTTCATACTTCGTGAAGGTCAGGAGGTTCTCACCGGCCACATACAGGCGGAAATTCTGGATATGGATGGTCTTGAGCCACTTGGACGGAAGCGTATAGCCGAGTTGTGCGGTCTTCAGGCGAACGAAGGAACCATCCTTCACCCAGAGGTCGGAAGAACGCCAGTTCTGGTTCGGGTTGGCGTTGGTCATACGCGGAACGCGGTTCGAAGTACCCTCGCCGATCCAGCGGTCCAGCACCCAGGCGGGAAGGTTCTGGGCCGGAATGTCACCACGCATGCAGTAGTCGAAGATCTGGTTGCCGAACGAGCCCTGGAAGAAGATCGAGGCGTCGAAGCCTTTCCAGTCTGCCGAGAGCGTGAGGCCGGCCGTCCAGTCGGGCATACCTTTGCCGATCATCGTACGGTCGTTGTCGTTCACATAACCGTCGCCGTTGAAATCGACGAACTTGACGTCACCGGGCTGTGCATTGGGCTGCATCAGGCCGCCGTCCTTGTTCTTGTAGGCGTTGACTTCCGCCCAGTTCTGGAAGATACCGTCGGTCTTCATACCATAGAAATACGGCCAGACCATGCCGTTGGAACCCTTCACATAGTCGCCGATACCGGAAGCGCCGTTGCTCTGGTAGACGGCTTCACCCGACTCGTTGCCGAGGTTGATCAGGCGGTTGCGGAGGAGAGAGGCGTTGGCGTTGACGGCATAGTGGAAGTCACCCACCTGATGCTGCCAGCCAAGTTCGAATTCATGGCCCCAGTTGCGCATGTCACCGAGGTTGGACATCGGGGCGCCCTGACCCACGTAAGACGGAATCGGCTTGTCCATAAGCATGCCGTTGGTCTTCTTGTTGTAGAAATCATAACCGAAGCTCAACCGGTCGCTGAACATGCGGAGATCGAAACCGACGTCAATCTGCTCGGATTCCTCCCAACGGATGGTCGGGTTGGCCAGCGCGGCGGGAGAAGCGCCGGAATACATGTTGCCGTAGGCAGCGCTGCCGATACCGAAGTAATACTCCTGGCCGGTATCCATCAACGAGGCGTAACGGAAGTTACCGATGTTCTCGTTACCGTTGCGGCCCCAGCTGGCGCGGAGCTTGAGCTGGTTGATCCAGTCGGGACGACCTTCACGGAACCAGGGCTCGTTGGTCACGTTCCAACCGGCGGAAACGGCCGGGAAGATCGCCCACTTGTGGCCCGGGCCGAAACGGCTGGAACCGTCACGGCGGATGGTGAATTCCAACATGTAACGCTCGTCGAAGTTGTAGTCGAAACGGAAGAAGTAGGAGGCCAGGCGCTGGACGTCATAGCCGCCGGTGCCGCCGCTCGTGCGTTCGTCATCGGTGCTGCCGATGGCCGAGTCGATATAAGCCATGTTCGGGTTGGTCTCTTTCAGGTTGTAATCGGTACCCGACACATAGGTATAGGAATAGCTCATGGCCGACTGGCCGAGTACCGCCGTGAAGTGGTGGCGGCCGACGCTCTGGTCATAGGTAAAGTAGTTCTCCACCTGCCAGCGGAGACCTTCGTTCATACCCATGTTCACCCAGCTGGTCAGGGTCTGGTTCATCGAGCTCTTGTACTGCTCGAAGCCATAACCGCGGTTGCGCCAGAAAGAGAGATCGGTACCGAAGCTGCTCTTGAACTTGAGATAAGGAAGAATCTGAAGTTCAGCGCCGAAGTTGGTCACGAACTTATGGGTCTTGTAGAGCGTGTTGGACGGGGTGTCCAGGTTGGCCACCGGGTTGGTGAGTTCCTGATAGCCCGTCGGAGGCAGTGAATAGACGCGACCGTCGGCCGAAACGATGGCGGTCGGATGCTCCGCCAGGATGCGGGCGGCCGTCGCCTCGTCGGCAAACACCGGAATCGAAGGGTTGAAACCGACGGCGGAGCCGAGCACCGAACCGAACTCGGAGTTCGTGGTAATGCCGGCCGCGTTGATGTTTGAATAAGCGATGTTGGCCGTCAGCGTCAGTTTGTTGAGGAAATTGCGCTCTTTCGTCTCGTAAGGGATGTAGGTATTGTTGGAACGGATGGAGAGGCGGTCATAATTCGACTTGCCATAGTTGCCACCCACGATACCGGCCTGGTTATAATAACCCACGGAAACAAAATAGGTTGCCTTGTCGGTGCCGCCGCTCACGGAGAGCTGGTGCTGCGTGACAGGCGCATTATAATAGAAGGTCTCGTCCTGCCAGTCGGTGCCGATGCCGGCCGAGGCAATCTCTGCGGCAGAGTAGAGCGGGGCGCCGCCGTCATTGATGCGGCCCTCGTTCATGATCACCATATATTCCGTGGCATTGAGGACTTCCTTCTTCCGCCAGGGGTTCTGCCAGCCGTAGCTGCCGTTATAGGTAATCGAGGCCTGGCCCTTCTCACCGTTGCGGGTGGTCACCAGGACCACACCGTTGGCGGCGCGGGCACCATAGATGGCTGCGGAGGCCGCGTCCTTGAGAATCTCCACCGACTTGATGTCGTTGGGGTTCAGGTAGTCGATGCCGCCGTCGACCGGCATGCCGTCCACGATGTAAAGCGGATCGGAGTTGTTCACGGTACCGATACCACGGATCTTGATCTGGGAACCGGAACCCGGCTGGCCGGAGGCCTGGGTGATCTGTACACCCGAGACCTTGCCTTTGATGGCGTCATTGACGGTGGAGGCGCGGACCTTGTTGAGGGCATCGCCGTCCACTTTGGAAATGGATGCGGTCACGACGCTCTTTTTCTGGACACCGTAACCGACGACGACTGTCTCGTCGAGCATCTGGGTATCATCTTCAAGGATGATCTCCAGTTTCTGCTCCTGCGAGACCGTGACAGTCCGGGTCACATAGCCGATGCAGGAGACTTCCAGGACGGCGCCCGGAGCGACGCGGAGGGTGAATTCACCGTCCAGGCCGGCTGCCGTGCCGTTGCTGGTTCCCTGCTCGACCACGAAAGCGCCGACAATCGGCTGACGGGCCGCGTCCAGAACGACACCACTCACAGTGATGTTCTGTGCGAAGGCCGCCAGGGTCAATCCTAATGCAAGGATCAATGCAGCTAATTTTTTCATACGCTTGATGGATTAGTTGGGCGTTTGGTTAATGATTGATGGTTGAAATGAATTTTCTGTTTCGTTTTGACATTTCGTCAATACAAAATTAACCTGTTTTGCAACGCCTCGCGCACGCAAGAAAAAAATAGTAGTAAATTCAAAAAAAGAAATCACTGAAAATCAACTTGTTGACTTTCATATAAAAGGCAAAAAAAGTAGTCCTCGGGGAACTTCCGGAAGCTACTTTCCGATGTTTTTCACCTGTTCTTCAAAAGCGTCGCGGTCTCCGGCTGCATGATTCTTCACGGAAACCTTGTAGTTGTAGATGGTGCTCAAGGAGTAGTCCAGCATCTTGGCAATCTGCTTGGAATCGTCCACACCCAGCCGGATCAGCGCAAAGATCCGCAGTTCCGTCGTCAACTGTCCCTTGGGCGGATGGATCCGGGCCTCCTCGAGCAATAAGTCGTTAAACCGCTCCACGAAATCAGGATACATCGCCAGGAACGTGTTGTCGAAGGTATGGTAGAATTCCTCCCGGGCTTTCTCGGAACGGTCGGAGCGGGAGATGTCCTTGAGCAGCGTATCGGTCCTCCCCCGCTTGAGCAGGTTGCGCAAGCGGTTGTCCTCGGCGCGGAACAGGTGGATCTGTTCCGAGAAACTCTCCAGGAAAGAAACAATAAAACCCTCCTTCACCTGGTCGGCGGTGGAAATCTGTTGGTTGAGCCCGTTCAGCTGCTCATTGGCGGCCGTCAATCGGGCATTGCTCTCCTCGAGCCTCTTCTGGGTCTGGGCAAGTTTGCGGGAGCGCAACACGAAAAACACGCTGATTATTGAAAGAGCTGCGACCAGGACAGCCAGCAGAATGGCGGCGATGTCGGCCATCTTCTGCATCCGGGCCTGCCGGCCGGAATAGGCATCCTGCACCTCGATCAGGAAACGGGAGATCTGCCAGGGACGGAGCTTGGCATTGTAGAATAGCGCGTCTTCCTGAGCGATGCGCAAATAGCGGAAAGAGCGGTCCACATCTGTAGAAAGAATGCTCTGGGCCACCATCGTCAGCGAGGCATAGTCCTTGACCGCATTGATGAGGTCGCTCTCGGCAGAACGGACCAGCCAGACCATACGGTCGTCCGACCGGCCCATTCGGTCAGCGATGTCCGCCAGATAAAACGCATAAATGGCGTACTCATGTTCTTCGGGTTTCGTACCGGCGAGTAGCAGGTGACCGACACTGTCGGCCTGGGCGTAGCGCCCTTGAGCAAAAAGGTCGTCACGGAGGACGTTTCGCCAGGTTTCGGAATCGCGGGGAAGCTGCTCATACAAGGCAGGCCGGAAGGATGCGGCATCGGCGATGTTGAACCGCTCCACCATGCCGGAGTTGCCCGCCAGGTCCATACTGAAATCATACAGCGCCAGCAGGTAGTCCGTCTTCAGGGAAGGTGAAAGCGAGGCTGTGTCAATCTGCTGGAACAACACGTTGTACGCTTCCATGTAACTGCCCGCCTTGGCATAAAGGTGCCCCAGTTGGATGGATGCGTCGTTGAAACGGTCCCGGTCCCGGAGATGCGCGGACGCCAGTTCCTGACAGTGCTTGAGATAATGCTGCGTCGAATCGAAACTGAAAGAGAAATAGTTGGCGGCGATGTTCATCTCCGTCTCATAGCGCAGTACCGGATCGTTTGTGGACAAGGCCAGTTTCCGCAGTGCGTCCATCTGGTCAAGTTTGCGGGCCACATAGACATCCCGCGCCGACACATAGCCGTCCAGCTCGTTCAGCAGCTGCCGGGTCGTGCGGTCCAGCCCCCGCGTCCGGTTGCAGGCACCGGAGAGCGCCAGTGCCACTACAAGCAACAGTACGAAGGGGCAACCGCGTTCCATGGTATCAGCAGCCTTTAGAAGTCATGATGTTCAGCACCATCTCGTCGGTAATGCACATGGCATCGGCACCGATGGCCGTCAGATTGTGGATCGAACGGTCGATATCGTCGTCCACGATGCCTTCCTGCGAGGTGACGCACTTCCCTTCCATCGCCAGCAGGGCGGAAAGGATGGCTGTCGAGACACCCGAGGTGAGTTTCAGCGAGCAGGACGGCTTCGCGCCGTCGCAGATCATCCCCGTCAGATTGGCCACCATGTTCTTGACGGCTGCGCAGCACCGAGCGTAATCGCCGCCCATCAGGTAAGTCACACCCACGCTGCTGCCCGTGCTCGCCACGACACAGCCGCACAGGGCCGAGAGCTTACCCAACGACTGCTTGATGTAAATTGCTGTCAAGTGGCTCAGCATCAAGGCCCGGATCAGTTCCTCTTCTGTATTCTCGTTCTCCTCGGCATAAACGCATACCGGGTTGGTGGCGCAGATGCCCTGGTTGCCGCTGCCCGAGTTGCTCATCACGGGAATCATGGCTCCGCCCATCCGGGCGTCGCAGGCGGCGGCCGTACGGGCAATCATGCGGGAGTAGATGCTGTCGCCCAGGATGCCCTTCGCAAGCGGACGGTCGATACTCTTGCCCAGGTTATGTCCGTAGTTGCCCTTGAGCGCCTCGCGAGCCGCTTTCATGTTATATTCCTTGGTCTCCAGGATGAACCGGATCTCGTCGAGCGGCGCCGTCGTCGCGAAGTCGTAAACAAGTTTCAAGTTCAGGGCGATATCTTCGCTCTCAGCGGTCGGAGACGATTCGGAGGGCAGGATTTGCCGCAGCGATGCGTTATCCAACCGTCCGTCTTTCACACAAGCCAGGTTCGTATGTCCCTTGGCGATGACCGCCGTGGCGCACCGCTCCCCTGCCGTCACGACGATTTCGATGTAAAGTTTCTCGGATATACCTTTTTTCAACTGGATGTCGATGCGCCCCTCGTCAATGAAGCGTTTCCCGGCTTCCAATGCTTCGGGTGTCAAGTCGCGCAGCACTTCGAGCTGGTAGGCGCTCTTGCCGATGAGCGATCCCAGGGCGATGGCTATGGGCAGGCCCGTCATTCCGGTTCCCGGGATACCCACGCCCATGGCATTCTTCAGAATATTTGCACTCAGCAGCGCCTCGATCTTTTCAGGTTTGCAGCCCAGCTGTTCCGTGGCACGGGCCGTGCACAGAGCGACTGCCATGGGCTCAGTGCAACCGATGGCAGGAACGACTTCCTTATGAACCAGCGCGATGATGCGCTCTCTAGTCTCTTTGTCAATCATTTATTACTATTGAATGTAAGTGTTTCTATGCGTGGATGGCCGTTTCAATACGGCGGAGCGCCTCTTCTACGACGGATCGGGGGCAGCCCACGTTCAGACGGATGAATCCTTCACCTCCGGTGCCATATCCGGCGCCGTTATTGATTACGACACCGGCCTTATCGTTGAACAACGACACAAGCTCCTCCTGCGGCAAGCCCAGTTTTCGACAGTCGAGCCACACGAGGAACGAAGCTTCGGGGCGGATGGGGCGGATGCCGCATTCGTGTTCCGCAAAGAATGACTCCACGCAGGAAATGTTTCCTTCGATATAGCGTTTGACCGCTTCCAGCCATTCGGGTTCGTGCGTATAGGCGGCGATGGTGGCGACCAACGTCGGGATGGAGGCCTCCCGGAGCTTGGCGTTTTCCAGGGTATCATGAAAATGCTGCCGCTTCACAGGATCGGGAATGACGGCATAGGCCGTCCCGGTAATGCCTGGGATATTGAACGCCTTGGTCGGGCTGCAAAGCTGGATTCCGATCTTGGCCGCCGTCTCATCGATACTGCAGAACGGGGCGTGACGTTTTCCGTAGAGCGCCAGGTCGGCGTGGATCTCGTCGGAAATCACCAGCACTTCGTGTTCCGCACACCACCGGGCAAGTTTCACCAGGGTTTCTTTCGGCCAGATGATACCCACAGGGTTGTGCGGATTACAAAGTACCAGTGCTTTTACCCGCTTGTCATAGAGGCGTTCAAGGCCGGCGAAATCCATCTCATAGCGACCGTCCTGCCAGACGAGCGGATTCTCGACCGGAATCCGGCCAAGCTTTTCTGCATAACGGAAAAACGGGTCATACACCGGTGTCTGTACGATAATCTTGTCGCCTGGTGCTGTGAATGCAAGATAGATCTGGCAGAGGGACGTGATGACTCCCGGTGCATATTCCACCCATTCCCGCGGGACGTCAAACCCATGCTGCCGTTTCTCCCAACCGACGATGGCTTCGAAGAATTCTTCCGGGCCATAGGTGTAGCCGAGCGCATCTTTCTCCAGCCGTTCACGCAGTGCCCGGCTCACCACCGGATCGGTCTTGAAATCCATATCGGCGATCCACATCGCCAGTTTGTCTCCTTCGGCGCGGCGGTACTTGATGCTCCAGGTGCCGGAGCGATCGAGGATTTCATCGAAATTCCAGGACGCGGCTGACGCCTCCGCCGGAGCAGGCTTGCATCCTGCAGCAGCCAGACCCAGCAGGCTGGAAGGAAGAAGCGTAGCGGCTCCGGCAGCAGCAGCACCCTTGAGGAATGTGCGTCGTTTCATAGTCTATGTCATTCCTGCGCTGCGGCTGCGGAGGCCTCCTCCGCAGCTTCTTCTACTTCAACGGCCGCTTCTTCTACAGCCTCCTCAACAACTTCTTCAACAGGTTTTTCCTTGTGGAAAGGCAGGCCGATGCATTTCAAATTGTCCGTGAAATAGAGAACGGCGCCGGCAACCAGGAGGATGCCGATGAACCAGCAGCAGAACTTGCGCCAGAAAGCCTTGCGCCGGGCGGCCGGATCCACGGCCGTGAGCTTCGGGAACTTGGCAAGTTGCGTGAGGCCCTTGCCAAATTTGACGCTCACGAGCGACTTGGCATTGATGGCCCATCCGTTGGCATTGAGGACCGGACCGAGGTCGCGTCTGCGCAACTTGCGCCAGGCGATGAATACGGAAGGCAGCGAGATGATGAGCATCAGGCCGATGATCAGGACGATCCATTGCCACCAAGTCAGGGACTTGAGCGTGGCGACGATGGCAGTCAGGACGCCTGCGACGGCTGCGATTGCAATGGTGATACCGGCAATCTTGCCCACATCGAAAGGCGCAGCCTTGGTTGCAGTCTGTGCGCCGGCTGCCGGGGAGGAAGTGGCGCTTTCCGTAATGGCGCCCAGCGTGCTCTCGCCCTTGTTCGCCTTGTCCGCGGCCGTTTTGCCGATCTTATCGGAAATCCAGCGGGCAGCCTTCTTGTAAGGGGCCCAGAAAGCCTGGCGCAACGACATCGGATTCTCCACGATACTGGTCACGACGGCACTCCAGTCGTTTTCATCCCGGTCATAGAACACGGCGTTCTTGCCCGGACGGAGACCGTCCACATCGCCGTCTGTGAGGACAGCCGCGATGTTCATCGTCTTGCCGAGCTTCTCGCTCTTGCAGGCGCAGTAAAGAATGTACATCCCACTGAGGGAAGAAATCTCGGGGCTCGGGCCATCCACCCGGACACAAAGATCCGTGGAACGCTGGTCGATATACAGCCGTCCGGCCTGGAACATCGCCTTGCACTCAGGATCGTAGAAGTCCGCAAAGACGACATAGTTGTTCAGGAAATCATAGAAATTGTGGTACAGACGGACGAGTTTGTCGACTGCTTCGATGGAAAGGGCTTCTTCTTCCAGTGCCTTGTCTTCCTCGACAAGTTTGAGGAGTGCCGCTTTCTGGTCTGCTTTCAGAAGTTCCTTGACTTTGTCGATGCCGAGTCCTTCGACCTCGGCGCCTTTCTTGGCTGCCATCCAGGCCGTGAACGGGGCGAACTTCCCGACGATATCGGCCCATTCCGCCTCCGTCAGCGTATTCTTTCCTTCTTCCAGCACAAGACCGCGCATCGTTTCAACCGCAGCCTTCCAGGCCGGGTTGACGGCATCCAGCGGAAGCACACCGTCGGCAGACGGTTTGGCCAGGGGCTCCTCGCCGATGGCAGAGGACGCCAGGGCCAGGTTTCCTTCGATGGCGCCGATCTTCTCGACGGAAATGTCCACGGCTTTGGCGGCATCGGGATCGAAGCCGATGAGTTTGCACCGCATGAAGTAGTCGGCGACTTTGTCTTTCAGCGCGTCGACCGAGGCCAGGGCGTCTGCGGTCTTGTCCCCGAACGGGAAGACGTCTGCCGTTCCTGCATCCTGCCAGCCGGCATAGTCAGCCAGCGCAGTATAGAATGCCTCAATGTGATCGGCCGTTACCCCCTCGACACCACTACGGTCCATGGCCTTGCCGATGGTCTCTGTCATGGTGGTTACGAGCGCGGCAAGCGCTTCGTCGTCCGCACTGGCGGGGGTAATGATGCCGTCGCCGTTGAACTTCGTGTCCGCAAAAATCTTCACATTGTCTGCTGTTTCTTCCAGCGAGATGCTGTCTTTCTCCAGCTTGAGATTCTGCAGGATCTGCTTGGCGGAAGCAAGCAGTTTCGCTCCGTCCGGATTCTCCTCATTGAATGCGGAGAAAGGGATTTCAGTGCCGCGCGACAGGAGCATGTCCGGATCTTTCAGGATGCCCGTCAGCCACTGCGCCGCGGCGATGACTTCATCGACCCGGATGTTGCCGTCATGGTCGGCATCGAGCGCATCCAGGGTCTTCTGGTCGAATTCGAGGTTACGGGTAGGACAACTCAGGACCGTCCACATCTTGCGGTCCAGCTCACCCAGCCGTGCGATGTCCGCGCCCGAAGTGATTTTCACGCGCACGGAACCGCCGACAGGGGTAAAGGTCCAGACATAAGGTTTGTTTTCCATAGGACATGTATTGATGATTGGTTATTTCTCGATAAAAGTCTTTAGTATCCTACAAATTTAAACAATATTTCGCTACGGACACGCCCGAAATGGGACAAAATGCACTAACTTTGCTGCAAGGAATCAGGATTATTCACCCATTAACATCGCACACTATGACTACAGGTAACGTCCGTCCCGCGAATATGGAGCGGATTACGACAGCCGAGCTGGCCCAAAGATTCATTGAAGAACAGATTCAAGCGCTTCGCGCGCAGATCGGCAGCAAGAAAGTACTGCTGGCCCTGTCCGGCGGCGTCGACTCCTCGGTTGTCGCAGCCCTGCTCATCAAGGCCGTCGGCAAGCAACTGGTCTCCGTCCACGTCAACCACGGACTTCTCCGCAAAGGCGAACCCGAACAGGTCGTGCGTGTGTTCCGCGACGAACTCAACGCCAACCTCATCTACGTGGATGCCACGGACCGTTTCCTCGACAAACTGGCCGGCGTGGCCGATCCCGAGCAGAAACGGAAGATCATCGGCGCCGAGTTCATCCGCGTCTTCGAAGAAGAGGCCCGTAAACTGGACGGCATCAGTTTCCTGGCCCAGGGGACCATTTACCCGGACATCATCGAATCCGGCCCCGTCAAATCCCACCACAATGTGGGCGGTCTTCCCGAAGACCTGCAATTCGAACTCGTCGAGCCCATCAAACTGCTCTTCAAGGACGAGGTCCGCGTGGTCGGCAAGCAGCTGGGCCTGCCCGACAATATGGTGTACCGCCAGCCTTTCCCGGGCCCCGGCCTGGGTGTCCGCTGCACCGGCGCCATCACCCGCGACCGGCTGGAAGCCCTTCGCGAGAGCGACGCCATCCTGCGCGAAGAATTCGCCAAGAACGGACTGGAAGGAAAAGTGTGGCAATACTTTACCGTAGTCCCCGACTATAAGTCGACAGGTATCCGGGACAACAAGCGAAGCTGGGACTGGCCGGTCATCATCCGTGCCGTCAACACCCGCGATGCCATGACCGCCACCATCGAGGAGATCCCCTACAAGTTGCTGCACCACATCACGCAGCGCATCGTAACGGAAGTCCCGGGCGTCAACCGCGTGCTCTACGATCTGACACCGAAGCCGACCGGAACGATCGAGTGGGAATAGCATGAACCGCATAGGTCAGGGATATGACGTCCACCGCATCGCGGATGGACTCCCGATGTGGCTGTGCGGAGTGCGCATCGAAAGCCCAAAGGGCTTCGTGGCGCACTCCGACGGCGATGTCGCCATCCACGCGCTGTGCGACGCCCTGCTGGGCGCGCTCGCGCTGGGCGACATCGGTCACCACTTCCCCGACTCATCCGACGAATTCAAAGGCATAGACTCAAAGATCCTTCTCGCACGGGTCATGGACCTCGTGCGAGAAAAGGGATATGCCGTCGGCAACGTCGACATCACTATCGCCCTCCAGGCTCCGAAGATCGGCGGCTACGTGCCCGCGATGCGGGCGACGCTGGCCGGCATCCTCGGCGTCCCGGAAGACTGCGTGAGCGTCAAGGCCACGACCACCGAACGCCTCGGCTTCGTAGGCCGGGGCGAAGGCTGCGAAGCCTGGGCAGTATGCCTGATCGTCAATCCATCAGCTTGATGCGCACATTGCGGTACCAGACATCGTCTCCATGGTCCTGGAACCCGATGTAGCCCTCGTGGGCGTCGCCGCCGCAGTTGTTCAGGAGTTCGAAAGCCAGTGGCCAATCCTTCTCGCTGAACTTGCTTGCCTGTAGCATATCGGTCCACTGCTGGGTCCAGAGGTGGTATTCGAGCACTTTCTCGTCGTTCTGGAAGTGGACGACAGTACCCTTGTAGACAAGTATCTTGGCCTTGTTCCACTCGCCGTAGGGGTTCTGGTTCTGCGGCACGGCAGGAATCATATCGTACAGTGAAGCTGACTGGCGGTTGCCATTGACACCGAGCATCGCATCAGGGTGATTGGCATTGTCAAGCACCTGATACTCAGGGCACGAGATATAAATGGGCTCGTAACGGTCCTTTCCGTTCTCGTCCTTGGTTGTCACTTCTTTGGCAAGATAGAAGATACCGGAATTGCCTCCCTTGGAAACTTTCCACTCGAGTTCGAGGGTGAAGTTCTTGAACTGGTGGGCGAAAATGACGTCCCCGCCCTCCGCCGTCTGGCCTTCGCCTGTACCGGAGCCTGAGAACTTCAGGCATCCATCCTCGACGGACCAGCGGCCAGGCAGGGCATCCTTGCCGTAGCCGCGCCAGCCCCTGGTGGAAGAGCCGTCGAAAAGGACGATGTAACCCTCGTCGTCCACGGGGAAACCGGCGAGATCCACCTGGGCGGCCTCCACCACTTTGTAGTCAGGCACCGCCGAAGCGGCTTTCTTTCCGTTGTTGCCGCACGATACGGCTGCGATCGTCAATGCAGCGGCTGCTGCGAGAATCAGTATTCTTTTCATTTCCTTTGGTCGTTATTAATTGATTATCTGGGCATATCGGGCAGTTTCCATCCATCGCGGAAGACCGGTTTCACGAGGTTGGCTGCGAATTCGTTGGCATCGACGGGGTCGGTGTACTCATTCTCGAAAGTGGGATGGCCGTCGTGGATCGAAAAACCGTTGTGGACGAGGGTGCGGATCGTGGAGCCCTTCGGGATGTTGGTGAAACGCATGTTCTCTCCGTCCCACTCCAGTTCCTGGTTCAGGCCCTGGAGGCGGACGGCGAGCACACCCATTGCCACCATCTCGTTGAACGGACCGGCTTCGGCAAAATCGGAAGCGGCGGGGGTACGGTATGCAGGGTCTTCCTTGCACGCGCGGACCCAGTCCAACTGATGCGAGAGCGTCACCTCGCGCAGGACATGAGGAACCTCGGGATTGCGTCCGGACAGCAGATACGGATTGACGCCGTAGCAGCCGCAGATAAGGGTGTCCTTGGTACCGTAGAAGATGAGCGCTCCGCCGGAGTCGTTCAGGGCCTTTCCGGCAGCCAGGCCCTCGGGACGCTCGGGCAGGAGGCCTCCGTCATACCAGTTGACCACGACCTCCGGCATGGCAACCTTGGGCATATTGTCACGCGCGGGGAATACGAAGCGTATCTTCTGGGCATTGGGGCAAGAGTCGGTGAGAAGCGCAGTTGAACTGCCCTGGACCTTTGTAGGATAACCCAGCTTGAGGGCCTTGAAGGCGGGGTGAAGGATATGGCAGGCCATATCGCCTAGAGCTCCCGTACCGAAATCCCACCAGCCGCGGAAATTCCACGGTGTATAGATGCTGTTGTACGGGCGGTAAGGGGCGGGACCGAGGAAACCTTCCCAGTTGAGGGTCTTCGGAATCTTCTCCACTACTGTGGGAGTCTCCAGACCCTGTGGCCAGATAGGGCGGTCGGTGAAGGCATCCACGCGGTATACCTCGCCTATCTCGCCGTTCCAAATCCATTCGCAAGTCTTGCGGACGCCGGCGCCGGAGGCGCCCTGGTTGCCCATCTGCGTGGCAACCTTGTACTTTGCCGCAAGTTTCGTCAGCAAGCGCGACTCATATACCGTACGCGTGAGCGGTTTCTCGACATATACGTGCTTGCCGGCCATTATGGCCTCGGCAGCGATGATGGCGTGGGTGTGGTCGGCGGTGGCCACCACGACGGCATCGGCCTCGTCGAGCATCTCCTTGAACATCACCCGGTAATCATTGTAACGTTTGGCCTGCGGATAGGTCTTGAACACGTGGTCGGCATATTTCCAGTCCACGTCGCACAGACCTATGATGTCCTCGGTCTTTGCAATTTCCTCGAGGACGGCGGCACCGCGTCCGCCGATGCCCACTCCGAGCACCTTGAGCTTTCTGTCAAGCGGGGGCGGAGGGACATCCTGTCCTTTTGCGAGAATGGTTTTTGGCGCCACGGAGAGGCCTACGGCAGCCAGGGTTCCTGCTTTGAGGAACGTTCTTCTTGAGAGTTCTTTGGACATAGTTCAGTATTATTAATTAAGTTGGGTCATACTCAGGTCAGCAATTTAAGAAAAAACGGCGAAGAACACAAATAATCTTCCAATGCGACGCAGGATATTCAAGCAGGCGTAGTTATATTTGTGCATGAGCGAAATAGACCTGGCCAGGGAATGCGGACGCGGGGACCCGCGGGCTCGCGAGGAACTATACACCACCTATAGTCCCCGCATACTGGCTCTGTGCATGCGCTATACCAAAGACAGGAGTGCTGCCGAAGACTTGATGCAGGACGCTTTCATCAAGATCTTCCGGGTCATCCGGAAATTCAAATGGGAAAGGCAGGGGTCGTTGTACTCGTGGATGTCGAGGGTCACGCTCAATCTCTGTTTCGACTCGATGAAAAAGCGCAGGCGCCTGGCGGCGATGCTCACGGATGCTGAAGGCCTGGAGCGCATACCTGACGAGCCGCCGGACTACGACAGGGCGGCGTCAATCCCGGCAGAAAGGCTCAGGGCGATGGTGGAGGAGCTGCCGGAAGGGTACAGGACGGTATTCAAGTTGTACTGCATCGAAGGACTTTCACACAAGGAGATCTCCTCCCTGTTAGGAATCAAGGAAAACAGCGCCTCCTCCAATCTTGCAAGGGCAAGGGCGATATTGGCAAAGAAGATTAAAACTTATTGGGATGAAGACCGACAATCATAACGACTGGACCGACATCTTCCGGGAGAGCTTCCCGGAGGAGGAAAG
>JAEEGK010003058.1_pt1 | contig 41864 bp, 36 predicted proteins | sample 8958771 | NCBI WGS metagenome assembly JAEEGK01 (sample SAMN16246547, study PRJNA631951) | gut metagenome | biome: gut microbiome; feature: rumen; material: SC-attached | host: Bos | place: Iran: Karaj | collected 2018-10
GAGAGCCCGAGAGGTGCATGGGGATAAGTATGAATATTCCAAGGTGGAGTATGTGAATTCAACAACTAAGGTTTGCATTATTTGTCCTAAACATGGAGAGTTTTGGCAAAAGCCTGGTAGTCATATGAAAGGACATGGTTGTACAAGATGTGCCTCTGATGTAAATGCTGCAAAGATGAGAATTTGGACAGAAGAAAAGTGTCACGAGGAGGCCTCTCGTTATAAAGACATGAAATCTTTCAGAACGCAAAGTGAAGATGCTTATAATGCGGCATTGAAGCATCATTGGCTGAAGAATTATACGTGGCTATCCTATAAGATTGACGTTTCAAAACCCAAAAAGAAAAGGCAATCATATACTCAAGAAGAAATAATCAAGAAACTTCGTTCTATCTTTGGTGACCGCTATAGTTATGAAAAGGTGGAATATAAAGCCATGAAAGTTCCCATTACGCTTGTATGCCATGAAAGGGATGCGGATGGGGTTGAACATGGTGAGTTCTCAATGCGCCCTGACAATATTTTCTCTGGTAAACAAGGATGTCCAAAATGTTATGGTGACAGAAGAAGCCGACTTCAGCGTAAACCCGTGGAAACGTTTATTCAGGAAGCAAGAAAGATTCATGGCGAATTATATGAATATCATAAGGTAGATTATGTAAACACGAATTCGAAAGTATGCATCGTTTGTAAAATACATGGTGAGTTTTGGCAGACACCTTCCAGCCATTTAAAAGGTAAGGGATGTCCTTATTGTTCAGGAAATGCGAAAAAATGGAACAAGGAAACTTGTGAACTAGAAGCACATAAATATGAGTATATATTTGATTTTAGGACAAAGAGTCCAGGAGCATGTAATGTAGCGCAACGCAATGGTTGGCTCGATGATTATGTTTGGCTAAAGAAATTACCACCAAAGCCAAACGATTACGATAAAAACACCAAGTACATCTATGCATATGAGTTTGCTGAACAAAATGCTGTTTATGTTGGATTGACGAACAGTATGATAAAAAGAGACTGGGAACATCGAAATAGGCAGAAGTCTTCTGTAAATAGGTTTTCAACTATGATTAATTGCGAGATACCTTCTCCTAAAGAGCTTGAAAAAGATGTCCCTATTCATGAGAGTGGAAAGAGAGAAAATTATTGGGTAAACTATTATAAGAAACAAGGATGGATTATTCTGAATAGAGCAAAAACAGGAGAACGGGAAAGTTCTATAGGAATATATTATCCTATTAAATGGAATAAGAAAGCTATTAGAGAAAAAGCTAAGGAAAGTGGCTATAACCTGACATTGTTTGCTGCAGAATATCCTGGTGCATATGAAGCTATTCAATCGCGATATAAAGGGTTGCTTAACGAGTTGTTCCCCAATAGAATAATTCACACTCATCATACGATTGAAGATGCACTACTTGTAGTAAAGAATGGACATTACGAAAATCGCAGTCAATTGAGATTTGATTGTTTTTGGGCATACAGAGTTCTTTTCGAAAACAATATGCTTGACGATGTATTTGGAGCCCCTAAAGAATATACGAGAGAAGAAGCTCTAAGGGAGGCAGACAATTACAAATCTATAGAAATAATTAGACTAAAGAACCATACTTTATGGACTTACTTGAAGAAGAATAATCTTTTTAGCGAGTTGAGACCTACTATTGTTATGCATGGTGGAATTAAAACTGTAGAAGAAGCCTGGGATATATCTCAGCATTTCAAAAACATTAGCGAACTTAGTAATTATTCTAAAAAAGCTTATCACTTACTACGGGATGCAGGCCTTTTATGGAAACGTTATCCACAACCAGTCAAATATGTAGTCAAAAGTGAAAAGGATGAAAAGCCTAAAAAGCCAAAGATTCCAAAAATGGAAAAGCCCAAAGAAATAATCGAAGTAGATTTTGAACAATGTAAGAAAGCATATGAACAATGCGCTGTTATTTCTGATGTGAAAAGGCGTTTTGCACATATCTACAGAATTGCGAAAGAACAAGGCTGGCATGAGGAGCTAAAGGGCTTTTGTTATGGAAGCACTACAAAGTGGACACGAGAAGCTTGCGAAAAGATTGTGAGCAAATATATATATCTAAGAGAGCTTACAAATAATGAACCTAACGTTTATCAAGTTATTAGAAAGAATCAATGGTATGATTTATTGGAACCATTAAAGAGAGTACAACATGCTCCATACCAATACACCATTGAAGAAATAAAGGAGATTTGTGCTCCATATAAAAGTTTATTGGAATTAAGTAAAGCAAGGAAGGACATTGAAAACTATTGTAGAAAGAAAGGAATTAACTTATATGAGCTCAATGGTTGGCCCAATCTAAGGAATCGAAAGGTTGCACAATTATTAGACGGTGTAGAAATTGCTTCTTATCCGTCAATATCAGCCGCCGCCAAAGCTATTAATGTTCCAAGGAACCGAATGTGGGAGCATGTACAAAATGGCGAACCATATAAGGGGTATATCTGGATGTATAAGGATTAAAGTACCATGAGCAATAAAAGCAAACGTGAAAGCATCATTGAGGCATGCTCCAAGCAGATAGAAACCATTCCGTTTGTTACATCAGACGGTGTTGAGTTTCACATGGCTGATGCCTATATCTGTCCCTTGTGCCAGCACGTATATGCCATAGCTCATGATGCGCTGACATTGGAGCATGTTCCGCCAGAGTCAGTAGGAGGAAAGCCAATTCTCGTTACATGTAAAGCGTGCAATAACCGTCAGGGATCGGACTTGGATGTCTATCTGATGAATGAGCTTGAAATAAGTCATAACCTCAAGCATCTTGACACAATTCCACAGAAATCAAGAATAGCCTTTAATGGTGTTGAAATCAATGGTCAAACCACATTTAGCAAGAGCGAAGGCTTCAAGTTCATGATAAGTCCAGACAATAATAACCCCATCGAATTCGAGGGGTTTATGAAAGAAGCGAGGAATGCAAAAGAAGGTTATGAGATTAAGTTAACAGCCAACATCACCAATCGCAAACGAAATACAGATCTTGCTAATATTGCACTATTGAAGTCTGCCTACTTGATGACATTTCATGAACTGGGGTACATGTATGTGTTGAATCCCTGTACCAATAAGGTCAGAGAGCAGATTCTTAACCCTAAACAGCAGCTGATCAATGCTCCTTATGTTATAACTGATGAGAATGGTATACCAAAGGATATGCCGCAAGGTGTCTATTACGCCAAATTAGATGATGTCGTGTGCATTGTCGTTGTTATGGATCTCCAACTTCCAAAGTCAGAGCAGAAGCATAGAAAGGCAGTTGTTCTTCCAAATCCCCAAGATTTTCAATGCAGAATCTATTCTGTATTATCTAAGCATATTGGAGAGTTATTCAACGTGCATATATTCCAATCGGTTACACTTCTACCAATACATCCAATTAGAGTTGATGAGAATATAGATGATTTGTGTCAGCACGAAAGCGTTACCTAATTTATCTTAATAACTGCCAGTTATTGTCATAATCTGCCCTATTTTTCGTACCTTTGCAGACAGATGGCGAAGCCACGAAATAGTAGGTATAACCTTCTAAAGGAACTGATCAAAATGAACACATCCCTACCATCCAACATCTTCCTGCTGAAACGGAGCATTGACCTATCTTTGCTGCGTCAGGGATTCCATATTCCTCCGGAGTTTCATGCGCTGGTGTATGGCTTGACAGGCATTTGAGGATATAACAATAATAGCAACGAATAAAAACGTTATAAAGATAAAGAAGACAAGATATGAAAGAAGAAATAGGAAATAATAAAGGAGAGATTATCATCTATCAGTCAGAGGATGGTAAAATAAGGCTTGATGTCAGGTTGGAGGAGAAAACGGTATGGCTGACAATAGACCAAATGGCAGAACTATATGGTAAGGCCCGCTCAACTATTAACGAGCATATACTTAATGCATATAAGGAAAAGGAGATAGAAGAGGCTAAGACGATGAGAAAAATCGGAAATTCCGATTTTTCTACCAAACCAACGAATTACTATAACCTCGATGTAATCATTTCTGTAGGTTATCGCGTAAAATCTATTGTGGGTACTCGCTTCCGTCAGTGGGCTACAGAGCGGCTGGCGGAATACATCATCAAGGGCTTCACGATGGACGATGAGCGACTGAAGAATCTTGGTGGTGGGGGCTACTGGAAAGAGTTGTTGGATCGTATCCGTGACATCCGTTCATCTGAGAAGGTGATGTACAGACAGGTGCTTGACCTCTATGCTACCAGTGTTGATTATGACCCACGGACAGATGCGTCGAGATTATTCTTTAAGATGGTGCAGAACAAACTGCACTATGCAGCTCACGGACATACGGCTGCAGAGGTGATTTATGATCGTGCGGATGCTGACAAACCTTTTATGGGATTGACATCGTTCAAAGGTGAACTGCCTTGCATTAACGATATTAAGATAGCAAAGAATTATCTCACGGCTGAGGAACTAAAGATATTGAATAACATCGTTTCTGGATATTTTGATTTTGCAGAGACTCAGGCCCTTCGTCATCGACCTATGTATATGGAAGACTATGTTCGTCAGTTAGACAACATCTTGTCTGCCAATGGCGATGAACTGCTGGAAGGGGCAGGCTCTGTATCTCATGAGGAAGCAATGAATAAGGCTTTAATTGAGTACAGGAAATTCCAAGTGAAGACATTGTCGCCAGTAGAACAGGATTATCTAGAGTCTATCAAACTCATTGAGAAGAAAACCAAAAAGAAAGGCAGCAAGGGTGGTATGTAACATTTTCAAGTTTTCTATACTATAATATATAAGGCTGAGGTCTGAGGTATGATGGCTGATGGAAGAAAGATTAAGGGTTAAGGGTTCATGGTTCAAGGCAGATTGTTTATAAGAAATAATTAATTCAAAAGAAAATCCGGAAAGCATAGATTTATCTTAACTTTTCCCTATCTTTGCACATGGTTAATGAGAGTTTAGTGCAAAATGGCAGAAAAGAAAGGTAAAAAGGAAGAAATAAAGGAACCGGTCAAAAAAATTGACCAGTTCGAAGAGGTGGCAGTAAATAACGACTCTAAGGTGCAGAATTTTCACCTTAAACACGATAATCTTGAGGAGGTGATATATTTCATAAGAGGCCGCTACGTGATGATTGATAGTGATCTGGCAGACGCTTATGAAGTAGAAACAAAAAATCTGAAACGCGCAGTGAGAGCGAATATCGAACGGTTCCCCGCAGATTTTATGTTTGAACTTACCAAAGAGGAATATGAATCTTTGAGGTGCAGAATTTTCACCTCAAACAAAAGAGGAGGAAACCGCTATCTCCCTTTCGCATTTACTCAGGCTGGTGTAGCAATGCTCAGTGGGATTCTTCACTCTAAAGTAGCTGTAGATGCCAATATTCGTATAATGCGTGCGTTCGTAGGAATGCAGCGTTTTATTGCATCTAATGCACAAGTATTACAGCGTCTGGATTATGTAGAGATGCAACAACTTGAGGGCAAACGGTGGATGCAAGAAACTGATAATAAAATACAGAAAATACTCAACAGAATAGAGGAGAATTCGCCCAAGCTTCTGCCGGAGCAGATTTTTGCCACAGGGTGCGTTTGGGACGCATGGACTTACGTGTCAGATTTGGTGAGAAGCGCCAAGGAGCGTATTATCCTGATTGACAACTTTGTAGATGACCGCGTGCTGTCATTGCTGATGAAGAGGAACGAGAATGTTTCGGCCACCATTCATTCGCGCTTCACCAAAGATTTCTTGACAGATTTGGAAAAACATAACAAGCAGTATGCAGAGGTAAAGTTCGTTCAACTCCCACACAAGAATCATGATCGCTTCCTTATAATAGATAATGAAGTATATCTCTTAGGAGCCAGCGTGAAGGATATGGGGGCAGGTTTATGTGCAGTCACTAAGTTGCAGACATCACCTGAGACCATACTTGGATTTCTGAAATAACAGAACTCAAAAATGAGAAATTCTGGATGTGCTTGATAATCAGGCACATCTTTTTTTATGCTTTTAGAAGGTAAAATTTTGTTGAAAAATAATTGGTAAAAGATGCTTCAGGATTCAGGTTTTTGATGTACATTTGCAGAGAAATTCGCAGGCTATGAAATGCACGCGTATAGAACATATCCAATATTAATTAACTAAACAAGAACTACAGCTATGAGCATCGAATCAGAAGATTTTAGGGATTGGGCGGATGGCGCCCAACGTGAGCTCGAGTACGAGCTTGAACACTTGAGAGAGAAAGGTAAACAGATTGAGAATTACCGGCTTGCCATTGACATGGCACGCAAACTGGCTGAGGAGAAAGAAAAACAATCAGCAGAAATAGAAAGTCTGAGCCAACAACTGCAAGAGGAGAAACGCCTGCGTGCAGAAATGGAGATGAAGATGGCTGAGATGAGCAAGCTTTCTGCAGGCATGGCCAAGAAGTCGTCCGAGGAGGACTTGCTGAAAGCCCTGCGCACCTATGCCAACCGTTCCAAGCGCAAGACAATGGACAAACGCGCATTTGCCAAGAGCGCCATTCTGGAAATTGCCAATGCAAACAACCTGACGCTTCCGGAAGATCTGGCAACAACCGTAGATAGCCTGGACGACGAGCAGACCGAGCCGAAGGTGGTGAATGTGGCTGGCAACTACAATGACATCCACGATAACGGAACAGTAAACAATAAAGATTAAGGCGATGGCAGGCAATAAGGTATATGTGCAGGGAAACTACGTTGATATTCATGACAACGAGGTGGTAAACCTCAATATAGACAAGGTCGGAACTTTGCAGATGGATGAAGGGATGCAGACAACCGAAGGTGATGAAACTCTCCTGACGAAGCTTTCTCTCTGCTTCAAGGATGAGGACACGGCGAGGCGGTTCCTGATCTCGATTAAGGAGATGGATGACACGGAAATCGTTCGATTGGTGAGGAAGTATAGCGACTCCAGGCTTTGCAAGGATACCTCGAAAGCCCTGTGGAAGCTACTTTCCGAGGCTGGGCTCTACAAGACGGGCTATCCGAACTGGAACAAACAGATGAATCAAAGATAGTCTCGCACTATCACACCCCAAACAAAGGGAATCGGCACTAAGTCGGTTCCCTTTTTTGTGCTCAAATTGATTGAAAGTTGATGATTGGTTGATTAGAAGTTGACTGCTCCGAAACAGGCGTTTTTTTCCTTTCATACACAGGGGGACTGCCATATCTTTGCATCGTCGAAATAAGATTTCAACCGCGAGCCTCGGCTGCACTCGGGAAAGCTCAAACAAGTTTGGCTCTCCTCTCGTTTGCACGAGCCTTGCATTGTCGAAAGTTGATCGACGGTGCTCTTTGACATGTTGCTACAAACGAACCGCTCGGGAAGGCCCGGGCGAAAGAGACTTTAGACTCTAGACCTTAGACTTTAGTCAATTCGATAACCAATAACCTATAACCAATAACCATTGTAAACTCAAAAACTTACAAACTTATAAACATTATTAATAATCAGAGTTGAAGTGAGGAGGATATCCCCGGGTAAATGCGCAAAGATTCCAACCTTCTTCTCACTTAAAATCAACTCGAAATTATGCAAACAAATATTCAAATCTTTACAAATGATATTTTCGGCGAGATTCGTACTTGCCTAGTTAATAACCAAATCATGTTCGTCGGCAAGGATGTTGCTACGGCGCTGGGATATAAAAATCCGTCGAATGCACTGCAAGTGCACGTCGATTCAGAGGACAAAACCTCATACTTGATTCAGGTATCAGGTTCAAACTACAAGGCAAACACGCTGTTTGTCAACGAGTCGGGCCTTTACTCTCTCGTCCTATCTTCCAAGCTTCCACAGGCCAAGATTTTCAAGCGCTGGGTGACCAATGTGGTGCTGCCGCAGATCAGAAAGACTGGCGGTTACATCCCCACGACGGATGCGCAGGGCCGACAGCTCACCAGCGAGGAAATCATCGACCGCGCTGACGCCATCGTCGGTCGCACCCTCCGCATGCTGAACGAGGAGGCCGAGGACACGCTCACCGCAGGAGCATCCCGCCCAATGGATGATGATAGCCATGGCAATGGCTATCGTGGAGTGCGGCACCACGCAGCTTGACTATCTGAGTATGCTGAAAGGATTTTCACTGGCCACGAATGATTAGGCCCTCAATAAATAAGCTCACTTCCTGATGGGGAAGTGAGCCTATTGTTTATATCTGAATATATTATCTTACAGGTATTTCTTTTTCCAGTCGGCGAAGTACTGGGGCTCTTCCAGAAGGAGCTGGCCATCGGGATCGATGAAGAGCTGAGTGGTGGAGCCTTCGCAACAGAGGACGCCGTCGCTCTGGCGGAAGATCTGATACTTGAAGTCGAGACGCGCTCCGGGCTTACGGACATAGGTGGTATGGATGACGGCTACGTCGTTCATGCCCAAGGGGGCCAGATGGCGCACATGGACATCATAAACGGGGGCGGGTATGTTGGCGGCCAGCATGACTTCGTAGCCTATGCCGGGATAGTGACGCCCGAAGGACTCGCGTCCGTCCTCGAAGTACTTGACATAGTTGCCATGCCATACACGCAGCATGGCGTCCATCTCGCTGAACTTAACACGAATCTCGCATATATCTGTCAGTTCCTTTTTCATTCAGTATTCGGTTAGCGATTAGCGGTTAGCGAGGGGGCTTACTTATTATTTATCCTCTTCGTAACCGTCTTGCCATTGGCGATGCCGGTGACATCTACGTACAGGCAGGTGAGGGACTCGCCCTTCATCTGGGCAAAGAACTTGCTGACTACAATCTCCTGACCTTCCATCTTGACCAGCGCTATCCACTTGCCACCGCGCTTGAGGATGCGGATAGGAAGGTTCTTGTAGGGCGAGAGGTGGATGGTGACTTCGTTCTCCTTGGTGCTGTCTACCTTATAGCCAAAGGCGAACTTGAACTGCAGGAAGGAGAGTTCTTTCTTCTCGCCTCCCTCTTCGGCTCTTATCCAATAGGGATGAACGGGCTCCTTCAAATCGAGCTTGCCGTCCTTGAGGTTGACATCGTAGCAGATGTAGTTCTTGTTGGTACTGCGCTCGAACTGGAAGAGACGACCCTCGGGCGTTGACGCGAAGGCAGCAAGAATGAAAAATTGGAAAAATGAAAGAATGAAAAGGAGACGTTTCATATATCTTTATTTTTTAACGGGAACGATAATTCTCAACTATCAACTGTGACCTTCGGTCGAGCCTGCTCACGCTCGGAATAGCTGATGCGAGCATCGCTCTTCTCTCGCTCAATCGCAGCCTTCAACTGTCAACTATCAACTTAAGTATAGAGTCCTCCGTTGATGGAGATGACGTTACCGGTTACGTATCCTGCCATGGGTGATACGAGGAAGGCTACGGCCTCGGCTACCTCTTCGGGCTGACCGAAACGGCCTGCGGGGATGGTCTTCTTGAGGCTGGCCTCGTCGAGACCCTCTACCATATCGGTCTTGATAAAGCCGGGAGCGAGGGCATTAACGGTGACGTTCTTCTTGGCAACCTCCTGAGCCAGTGCCTTGGTGGCTGCGATGATACCGCCCTTGGCAGCTGAGTAGTTGGTCTGTCCGGGCAGACCCTTGATGCCGCTGACACTGGCCATATTGATGATACGGCCGAACTTATGGAACTGCATGGCGGGCAGCAGGGGCTGTGTAACGTTGAAGAATCCCTGCAGGGTGATGTCTATGACGCGGGTGTAGTCCTCGAACGGCATGAGGGCCATAACACCATCGCGACGGATGCCGGCATTGTTGACGCAGACCTCGATATACTCGTCCTGATCCTGATGTGCCTCTTGCCATGCCTGAATGGTGGCGGTTGCCTTCTCGCGGTCGGCTACGTCGAAACACCACAACTCGCCGTCGGTTCCTGCCTCGCGCACAAGGCGCAGTGTCTCTTCGGCTGCAGCTGTGTTACCTGCGTAGTTGATAAGAATATTATATCCCATTTGTGCCAGTCGGACGGCAATAGCGCGTCCGAGGCCTCGACTTGCTCCTGTTACTAATGCGTACTTCATATCTTTTAGTTTACTGTTTACGGTTTACCGTTTACTTTATCCCGACGACAGGATCGTCGGGTACACTAGTTTAATTATAGGTTTTTGTAAATCTCATTCTTCACTCTTCACTCTTCACTCTTCATTTTTTTTAGAAGCTTGCTTCGAAGTAGAATCGGAAGCCCCATGTCTTGGTATTGTCTTTTATGTAGGTGAAACGATGTGTATATTCGAAGGAGAGGAACTTGAGGATATTGTGAATACCCACAGCTGCCTCGATATACGGAGTCCAACTGTTCAGGGGCTCGGTATAGGTGACATACTGGTTGCGGAAGCGACCAGGCTGTGCATTGATATTATGCTTCCACTCGCCGGGGAAACGGAACAGGAAATCGTCGTCCTGATTAACTGCCAGGAGCGGATTGTTCTTTTCGGTCAGATAACCCCACATGGCATTCAGTGCCAAGGACTCGCGCCACTTGAGCTTCTTGAGCAAAGGAATGCGGTTGAAGAGCTTTCCGTTGAGATCCCAACGCCACATGGTGGTTACGGCACGGTCGTGCAGGAACTCCATATTGCCCACCAGATTGAAGGTGTTGCGGCTGCGGATGTAGCTGAGGTTGGACTCGGGAATCACAAGCAGGGGGAAGGGAACTCTGTTCCATTGGAACGAGGCATGGATGCCTCCGTCTATGCTACCCCACGAGTTGAGCCAGAATCGCTTGCTGAAGTTGAACTCGGTTAGGTTATAGTTGTAGTCGCCTCCGAGGAAGCCCTTGATACCCACGGTATGCTGGATAGAATACTTGGGGGCCTCGAGGTTGGAGAGGTAACGCTTGGTACGTGTATTGAGCACCTTAAGACCGGGCTGATAGGATGCTCCGATGCTGAACTCGCTATAGGTAACGGTGTTAGAGCGTACATCGGAGGGGAGCAGTCGCTGGGACTGGATGGCTGCCTCGATGTTGTTCCATTCTCTGTTGGTGAGGAAATAGAGGTCGCCGGCACCGGTGTTCCACTCGCGGGTGAAGCGGGCATTGACGGCCAGACCGTTCTCGTACTCGAAGATGGACTCCAGACGGAAACGCTCGAAGTAGCTCTGCATGTGTGTCTTCTGCCAGGCCAGAGACATAAAGGTGTTATCCTTGTCGTACTGCAGGAACTTATCTGAGGGGCTCTGGACATCACGGGTATAGGAGAAGGTGATGTCGCGACGGGGATAGGCTATGATGTCCTTCTCTTTCTCGTTGAAGGAGTAGGCAATCTTGCCTTCGCCCTTGAACTTCTCGTCCTTGAATCCGTATTTGGCCCATCCGCTGAGGAACCAGTGCTTATTGAAGGCACCCGTGGTCTGTGCACCCAGACGGATGCGGAAACCCTCGACCCAGTTACTACCGAAGGTGGAGAAGAAGGGACCGATGTCCACCTTGCTGGGACGGTTGGGGTCGGCACTTGTCTCGAGGTAGTTGTCGAGGAATATCTTCATTCCATAGAGCACGGCACGAACGGCAGGACGGTCTGTGAACCTGCGCTTGAGGTCGTTGATATGCATGACGCCATGCGAGAGGGTATCAGGACGATAGACGGCCCAGAACTCTTCGTTGCGGTGCTTGGCTCCCTTCTCGAGCTTCTCGTCGCCAAGGAAGTTGATAATGTTATCAGAGAAGGGCTCGTTGCTGATATTGGTATATCGGGCGTAATGCTCGATGTGCATCTTGTTGAGCTTCTCGGCCAGCGACACTTGCAGGATCATGCGGTTGCTGGTACAGAACTGCTGGCCGCCGGGCAGGCTCTCGAACTCCTGATCGAGGGTCAGGTGACGGACAAAGTTCACGCTGTTATCCATGGGCATACCCATGCGGGCACGCTTGACACGATAGGTGCTGTCGTTCATGATATAGAGGTCTCCGTTCCAACCGAAGTCCTGCTTGTTGGCGGGCTGGAAGTTGACGATGATACAGGAATCGCCGTCGCAGTCGACCGTATCGGCTATGGCATAGTGATAGAAACGGATGGCAGCAGCGCCTCCGATGGGGCTGATGAAGTTGTGCTGGAAGACTACGGTCTGGTCCTTGTAGATATCCACATCCACCAGGTTGTCCTTGATCTTGGTCTCTACGAACTCTGTTGCCTGCAGGAGGTCCAGGAGGCTCTCCTTATGTTCGCCCATGACGATACTCTTGCTGCGGTCTCCGTCCTTGCGATAATATTCCTTGCTGAAACGCTCCTCGAAGCTGATGGGCAGAATCATCTTGCCCGTGGCAGGACAGTACTCGGCATACTCGGCAGAGAGGTTGACCTTCTTGTACTGCTCCTCGTTGAGCGTGGTGGTATCCACGTCGTTAAGGGCCATGGTGGTACTGCGGTACTTGTCGTAGCTGGCGTAATCGGCCGAACGGATATTGGCACTCTTGCGTGCGGCAACGACCTTCTGCATCAGCTCTACGGCAGGATTACCCTTACGGACATACTTCTTCTTCTCGGCCTTGACGGTAACAGCGCCCATATCCTTGGAGTTCATGGACAGCTTTATGTCGAGCGAACGGGCTTTCTTGACAACGACCTCGACATCCTTATAGCCGAAATAGTGGAAAACCAAGGTGCCCGGACGGAAGCGGATCTTGTAGTAACCGTTCTCGTCGGCAACAACCTTGCCGGTGGGTCTGTCCTTGTACCATACCTGTGCACCCTCGAGCGGTTCGTCGTCCAGCGTATCGAAGATGCGACCGTAAACCATCTGGGCATAGGAAGGCATAGCAACAGCCAGTATGAGAAGTATGAGTGTTATCTGACGTTTCATATATATCTTTTTTATTCGGTAATTTCCTTTGTTGTATACATTGCGGTCATCGTTACGCCATGCAGGCCATGCAGCATCAGGCTCTGACCGGTGAGCAATAAGTTGGGAATACTGGTTCGGGGCGACAGGACCGTGAGGAGCGGTGCTGAGGCATCCTTGCGTATTCCGTATGCACTGCCGTCGGGCGACAGGTTGTAATCGCGATACGTGAGCGGGGTGCTGGTGTGCACTTCCTGAACATACTCGTGCAGGTTAGGCAAGAACCTTTCGGCTACGGCTATGCACTGCTGTGCCTTCTGTGCCTTGAAGTGCAGGTAGTCCTGCCCGCGACGCATAGGACGGCTATCCGTCCAGGCTGCGCATTCGCTGATATTCATGGGCGTGAGGATGTCTATCTGGCGGGCATAGTCCGTTCCATCCTCGGGGACCCGGCAACTAACCATATATCCGCGTCCGTCCCATGCTTCGAGTCCATCATACAGGAACTCGTTATAATTAAAATATGGAACCTTACCGGGCTTCAGCAATAGCTGAGCGGTGAACATTCCATTCGTATTTTCCAAATTGTCTATACGGCGACGATACACTTTCTTGAGCAACTGACTCTCCTTGATGAGTGAGAGTGTTACCGACGGATGGGCATCGCTGATGAAATAGCGTGCCTCGTATACCTCGCCATTCTTGCAAACGGCTCTTTTCAGGAGCCCTTCCTCTTCTACCAACTCTATGACCTCAGCATCACAGACCAGTTCCCCACCCTGCTGGCGGAGGTTGTCGGTGAGCTTTTGTACGATAAGATTTCCGTCGCCTTTCAGTCGCCAGCTGCTCTGTATGAAGGGGGCATTGCCATGAACATAAGTAAAGAGTGGAAGCGTCTCGCGCTTCAACTCCATCTTTAAACAAGCACCACTTAACACACTCAGCAGCAATGGGTTATGAACGATACTACTTAGGTACTCATAGGCGTTCGTCTGCTGCATCCATACCTCGTCTGTGCACTGCATCAACTGGATGTAACGCTGGAGGCTGTCGCGGTCGTCGGGGAAATCCTGAGCCAATGTTTCGATGAAACGATCATAACCTTCAGCAAAGCGATACTCATGGTCGCCAATCATTATACGGTCGAATCCATCAGCATCCAGTCTTTGCCAAGGCAATGATAAGAGGCCCAACTCGCTGAAGATATCATGCAACGGCTGCCCTTCGGCCAGACCTCCCACATAGTGAAGACCTGTGTCGTACATCATAGCTCCGCGGCGGTAGCTTTGCAAGCAACCTCCGGGCTGATGCTGACGCTCGAGAACGAGCACCTTCAGCCCTCTCCTACTGAGCAGGTTGGCACATACCAGACCGCCCAGACCGCTTCCTATGATAACAACGTCATACCCCTTCACCTTTGAAGGCCATATACTGCCGTCTCTCGTCCGAGATAGTGGCAACAATAGAATACTTTCCGTCTGCCTCGCTTACCTGGACGGTGACATCCACCTCGGGACAAACCGTAGGGGTGGCAACGGCCGTTAGCAGGCACTGCTTGATAGACGAGATGCGTAATTCCTTACCCGTGAGTAATGATGCACACTCCTTGATGGTCTGGATATTACAAACACCAGGACAAACAGGCTGACCCGGGAAATGTCCCTGGTACACGTTACAGTCAGGCAGGAGGGCTATATGGTAAACAGCTTTCCCGTCACCTTCCTCTCGCGCGCGTAAAACCTTGTAATATTTATTCTCCAGCAACATAAATCTTCATTTGAGTAGTTGCAATAGTTTCCCCGTCAGAGACGGTCTCGCCACTGATGATGGTTACGCCACCTACCGTGGGTCCCATCGTAATGGTTGTAACTATCGTTTCGCCCTTGCGCGGACGACGATTCAATCTGAAACGCTTAATCTCGCCAATATAGCCTACAGGCGGTTCGGTAGCCCCTGCCTGCATGGCACTATAACCGGCAAAAGCAGAGGCCGACTGTGCGATATGCTCTATCACACCCGGTTCTGCTATGGCGCCGTCCGGCTCGAGGAAGAAGTTATCCTCGCGGATGGTAAGACTGCAGCGAGCCACATCATCTTTAGCCTCGAGCAACTCGTCAACCATCATGATTGGCGAGCGCTGAGGTATGAGATTCTTGATATCTGTCATGTGGTCAGATTAAGCCATGTGGCTCTCGATGTAATCGTACAGATTACCGAAGGTCTTTACATTGGGCAGATCCTCTGCGGGAATCTTAACCTTAAAGGTGTACTGTACAACAGCTACCAGGTCAACAAGACTCAGGCTGTCGAGATGCAGGGTCTGGTAAATGGGAGCGTCCTCGACGATTTCTTCCTCGTTTACATCAAACTCATCTGTCAAAGTCTCGATTGTCTTCTCAATGATTTCTTCTCTTGTCATGATCTTAAATAGTTATTTGTAAAAAAATTATTAATGTTTCAACGTTAACATAGTTAACGATAACTCTCTTCTGAATTCTCTGATCGGCTGTTGGCTATTGGCCGTTGGCTATTGGCTTTTGGCCGTTGACGCTACGCGTCGAGCCTGCTCACGTTCAGCAATAATCAAGCGAGCTTGTTATTGCCTTCTCTTAATCGCAGCCTTGGCTGTTGGCTTTTTCAATAACCTTTAACCGTTAACCATTAACCTTTAACCGTTACTTACCCCTTAAAGTCCTTTACAATCAGCGTGCTGTTTGTTCCACCGAAGCCGAAGCTGTTGCTGAGGAACATATCGAAGCCTGTCTCGATGGTCTGAGGAATGACATTCACGCAGGCTGTCTCCTCATCGGGATTCTCGAAGTTCAAGCTACCGGCAATGAAGCCGTTCTTCATCATCAACACTGAATAGATACACTCGCTGGCACCGGCCATCCACATCTCGTGACCTGTCTGGCTCTTGGTACTGGTAACGGGTACCTTGTAGTCGCCAAAGCACTGGGCAATAGCCATAGCCTCGCGGCCGTCACCTGCATGTGTACTGGTGGCGTGAGCGTTTACATAACCAATCATACGGGGATCGATACCGCCGTTCTTGAGTGCCAGCTCCAGTGAGCGGGCAGGACCGGCTACGTTGGGAGTAGAAATATGGTCGCCGTTACCGCTGAAGCCCCAGCCTACAATCTCGGCAATGATGGGGGCACCACGCTTAACAGCATGCTCGTAGCTTTCCAGAATCAGTGTGGCTGCACCACCGCCGGGAACCAGACCATCGCGGTCGCGGTCGAAGGGACGGCATGCCTTGGTAGGCTCACTCTCGCGAGTAGAGAATGCCTGTATACCATCGAAGCTGGCAACACAGTACATGTTTGCCTCCTGAGCACCACCGCAGATAACGCAGTCCTGCAAACCTTCCTTGATAAGCAGATAAGCATTACCAATAGCCAGAGAGCTGGAAGCACAGGCAGCTGATGATGTCAGGTTGATACCACGCAGCTTGAAGAGACAAGCCAAGTTCATGGTAACGGTACTGTTCATACTCTGGAAGATGGCACCACTACCACAGGCAGAGGTGTCCTTGAACTCGCGGAACTTATCCAATGCAATCATGGTACTCTCGGCAACTGAGTCGTTACCATAGATGATACCTACCTCGTGTGCATCCAGGAAATCCTGATCTATCTTTGCGTTCTCCAATGCCTGGAGTGTTGCAACGTATGCATACTGAGCCTCCTCGGGCATAAACTGGCGAACGTTACGAGACAAAAGTTTCTTAATGTTAACAGCGGGTACATCTGCGCACAAAGCAGAACGGAAACCTGCGTCCTTTCTCTCCTGACTGAAGATGATACCACTCTTACCTTGGTACAGTGAATCACGTACATCGTCCAATGTCTGTCCCAGACAGGACCAAATGCCCATACCAGTTATTACAACTCTATTCATAATCTAATTTTATTCTTCGTTTGTTTATTATCTTATTTCTCTATAGTCTTAAACCAACATCTTCTACGCTTCTGAATCTTCGGGCCCAGGGGCTTCCACTGCGAGAGCTCCTTTACGTTATCCTCGAGCTGAGGACCTGTCTCGGCATATTTATACCCCTTGCGGTTATAGATGGGAATCAGGTCGTCGAAAACCAGTGCATTCACGCCCAGCCCCTGCATATCGGGACGTACGGCTATAAGCATCATATTGACAGTATCCTCGTTCTTGAAGAAAAGGGTCTTTAGGAAATGAACCCATCCGAAAGGCAACAGCTTGCCATTTGACTTACGGAGCGTATGCGAGAGGCTTCCCGTTGTTACGGCAGCGCAGACCATCTCGCCCTTCTCATTCTCGACCGTGGTTATGAGGTCAGGGTCGAGGATGGGGATATATTTCTTTATCAGATCGGTCACCATCTCCTCCGTCAGATCGCTATAGCCGAAGATAGGGGCATAAGCCTCGTTCATCAGACGGAACACACGCTGACCGTATTCGCCCAGAATTTCCTTACGACTGAGCTTACGAACCTTCAGGCCGAACATCTCTTTTGCCAGATTGGCAACACGGGCATACTTGGCAGGCACTTCCCGGGGAATCTCTACCCTAACCTGCAACCAGTCTACCTCCTTCTGGTAACCCAGCTTCTCCATGTGCTGGGGATAATAAGGGGGATTGTAGATATCTATCATACTGCCCATAAGGTCGAAATCCTCGACCAGCATACCCTCTTTGTCGAAATCTATGATTCCCATGGGGCCCTGAATCTGGGTCATTCCGCGTTCGGCACCCCACTCCTCAACAGCTTTCAGCAGCGCATCGGAAATAGCAATATCGTCCTCGAACTCGATAAGTCCGAAGCGTACGAAACTTGTCTTCCAACGTTCATTGGCATTTCTGTTGATGATTCCGGCAATACGGCCAACTACCTTATCTCCCCTATAGGCCAGAAAGGCTTGGATATCAGCGTATTTAAGGGCTGTATTTTTCTTAGGATTGAACATATCGCGAATATCGCTGTCCAAATCAGGGACATAATATTGGCTGCCAGCATATATCCTTTCAGGCAGTTGAACGAACGCATCCATCTGCTTGGAATTACCTACCTTGACAACTTTAATTTCACCCATTTCAATCCTTCCTTTTTAAGGTTCTGTAATTTATATCATTTCAAATCGTGTGCAAAGGTACAACAATTTATTGGAATACCAACTATTTTTAGCAAGCTAAATTCAAAAATAACTAAAGTTAACCTCCTCGTACTTATGTAAAAGAGCATTATTCAACGACATAGAGAACAGCATCCGAAAGCATAAGCTTATTGTCTGCAGTCCGTACCACCTGACCCAGATGATCGTAAACGGTAGCCTTGGAGGGTATCTTGTAGGAATAGCTCATATGCTGATATGGCGACCAGATGGCTCGCACCACATGCTTGTCAGGCGTCACCCACTGGGCACGAAAAATATTGTCATTACACTTCAGTATCGGACGGGTGCTTCCATCAGGACAGAATCTGGCAAGCGTACGATATGCCTGCATGGACGGCTTGTCGGAGAAATCGGCATGAATAAGACCGAAGCAATCTTCACGTTCGGTCATGTCGGATTCCCTCGAACGGAGATTATACCAGAAGACCCTGTCTATACCATAAGAAAAGGCCAACAGGTAGATGCGTGCCACCCGGCGAGCCTGCTCCTCTTCCTTATCAGGGATGGGATGGCCGTACATACGGGTCTGGAAGACAATATTGCCTGCCAAATCGTCGGAATTTAACTTGTAGATACCAGCCACGGCGCCCTTTATGCGTTCTGTCCCTGCAGATATCAGGGTTATCAGGGAGTCGCCGGGATGCAGTGCTTCGTCGCTCAGATAACGCCCCGGATGGGCCGCGTTAATGGGAAACTCATACTCGAAGTCGGCATCGGCACAACGGTCGATAAAGGGCGGCACATCGCCCAACGATTCCTGTGTGATGGGGTCGAAACGCTTGTTCAGTGGCGACATGTGCAACAAGGGGTACAGCTTCGTGCGCAGCACATGCATCTCGAACCAAGCCTTCGACGGCGATGAGGAGTTGTAATAGAACGGCAGCCCCTGTGCCAGGACGATGGTGCCGCCTCGCTTTACGTAATCCACCAACAGGGGGAAATAGTCGAGGGGGAAATACTCGTCGGTAGTGGCTATCAGCACAGGGATACGCGAGGGGCTGAGCCCTCTCAGCTGCAGGAAATCCACAGCCATCACATTACGGGCCTTGGGCTTCAGGTACAAGGCAACCTGTGCTGCATTAAGCGTGCGGTAACCTGTCATCCTGTCGCGCAGATATCCCACCGTAATCTGCTGCTCGTATATGCCGAGCCGTCGCAGGGCGGCAGGCAGGAAGTCGGTATAGAAGCCCTCGGACGTCTCCTCTTCCTGGCTGGTAGTCATGCCGCATTCTGTCAGCCAGACTGGCTTGCGGAAGTCGTAATGCTCCATCAGACGGGCTATCTTCTCCAGACAGGGGATTAGTTCCTCGGGACTAAAATACGAATGAAAATTCATTACATCATAATAGTCCTGTGCCTTCAGTTTGCAGAGTTCCTCGAAGAAGTTGCTCTGCATCTCTGCCAGTCCGCTCAGCACCACCTGGTTCTGAGGACTACGGTCCTTGAGGCGCTCGTATACCTCCTGCAGACTCTTCACATATTTCTCAGGCAGATTCTTGACGCCCCTCATCAGATTCACCTCATTCAGCATCTCCCAATACCTGATACGGCCATTGAAGTGGAAGGCCAGCGTATCGATATAGGTGGCGTAGTTAGGGTCGTCCCACGGATATTTTCCCTGCCAGGTCAGGATACCCAACAACTGGAGTTCCCGCTCCTCGGCACTGGAGAGGACATTCGCAAAAACCTCGGGGTTGAAATCATACGGCCCGCTGAAGGCTGTTCCGAAATCCAAATCGGAACGGAGCCACCCTACCCCGGCCTCCTGCAGCATATCCATCTCGCAGTCGCGAATCTCGTAGTCCCAGCCCCTGCGAGTGACATGCGTGCAGACGCCGTAGGGGTTCTGTAGGTTCTGGGTACACGGAAAGAGCACCTGAGCGGATAACTCCGTCTGGAACAACAAAATGGTTATTATTGTGGGTAGAAGTGCTCTCATCCCGTGGTATTATACTTTACTCTTCACAAAAGTATCAAATTTGACCTAAACGGCCAAACATATTGCGTAAATCTTGTATATTTTGACGAAAAACAATATATTTGTCATCAAAATAAACCACAAGAAAAGATAGTAAATGAAATATCACCCCATAACAGAATCCCTCATTTCCAGTTGGCTGAAGACGCGAGACCCCTTCAGCCATAAAGGCGATTACGGACGGGCTTCCCTCGTAGTCGGCAGCATGGGCATGATAGGTGCGGCACTCCTCTCCTCGCGAGCCTGTATGCGCAGCGGCGTGGGACTGCTGACCGTCCACGTCCCCGAATGCGGCTACAATATTATGCAGATGGGGCTGCCCGAAGCTAAATGTCAGGCCGACGAGCATTACACGCATCATACCATCATAGAGATTCCGCTCTATACCGATGCCATAGGTATCGGCCCAGGCATAGGCCTGCACGTACAGACACAATGGGCCCTGCACAGCCTGATACTGAATTATCCGAAGACGCCCATGGTTTTCGATGCCGATGCCCTGAACATTCTGGCGGAAAACCCTACGTGGCTACCCCAACTACCTAAGGGAAGCATTCTCACACCTCATCCGGGCGAGATGAAGCGATTAAATATAGAGCCTCAGGAACTGGCCGAGAAATACCAGGTTGTGGTAGTGCTGAAAGGGCATCATACACACATCTATGTACCCAAAGAGCATTCCGTACAGGTATACGAGAATACGCTGCACGGGAATCCGGGCATGGCCGTTGGCGGTTCTGGCGATGTGCTCACAGGCATCATCCTTGCCTTGATGGCACAACATTACACAGCAGAAGAAGCTGCCATAATAGGCGTATGGATTCACGCCTTTGCTGCCGATCTGGCCCTTGCCGACGGTAACAGTGCGGAATCCCTACTCCCTTCAGATATCATCTCCCATTTGGGAGCTGCTTTCAATGCTTCCCGTTTATAATAGAAAGCCAGTACTCGTGTATGCGTGTGTCCTGTGTCAGTTCCGGATGGAAAGAGCAGGCCAGCATATTCTGCTGACGGGCAGCCACCACATGGCCGTCTAAGGTAGAAAGTACCTCTACCTCATCACCACAGCGCTCGATGTACGGAGCACGGATGAAAACCATAGGCACGGTGCCAACACCTTTCACCTCGTAATCCTTCTGGAAACTTCCTAACTGACGGCCATAGGCATTACGCTTTACCGTAATATCCATACAACCCAGATGCTGGTCATCCAACAGGATCATACCGGCACAGGTGCCAAAGACGGGCAGGCCTTCGCGGATGGCTTTCCGGATGGGTTCCATCAGCGACTCATCCTTCATCACCCTCATCATAGCCGTACTCTCGCCGCCGGGCAGGATAAGACCATCCATAGGCTGCTGCCAATCGGCCAGCTTCCTTATCTCGAAGGTCTCCACGCCCAGACGTTCCAGCATCTGCTCATGTTCTATAAAGGCGCCCTGCAGGGCTAAAACACCAATTCTCATTTTCCTCTCTCTGCCATCAACAACTCTATCTCTTGCTCGTTGATGCCAACCATTGCTTCGCCTAAGTCCTCGCTCAGTTCGGCCAGAATCTTGGGGTTGTTATAGTTGGTAACAGCCTTCACGATTGCCTGGGCACGCTTGGCAGGATCACCACTCTTGAAGATACCACTTCCTACGAATACGCCCTCGGCACCCAACTGCATCATCAGGGCAGCATCGGCAGGTGTAGCTACACCACCGGCAGCGAAGTTCACAACAGGCAGCTTGCCGTTCTCATGAACATACTGCACCAGTTCGTAGGGCACACGCAACTGCTTGGCAGCCTCGTAGAGCTCATCCTCGCTCATGCTTACCAGACGACGGATCTCACTCTGCATCATACGCATGTGACGTACGGCCTGGATGATATCGCCCGTTCCGGGTTCGCCCTTGGTACGGATCATAGTTGCCCCCTCATTGATACGACGCAAAGCCTCGCCCAGATCCTTGGCACCGCAGACAAAGGGAACCTTGAACTTGCGCTTATCGATGTGATAGATATCATCGGCTGGTGAGAGTACCTCGCTCTCGTCTATGTAATCTATCTCAATAGCTTCCAGAATCTGGGCCTCAGCGAAGTGACCAATACGACACTTGGCCATAACAGGAATCGTCACAGCTTCCTGAATGCCCTTAATCATCTTGGGGTCGCTCATACGGCTTACACCACCTGCTGCACGGATATCGGCAGGAATACGTTCCAATGCCATTACAGCACAGGCACCGGCAGCCTCGGCTATTCTGGCCTGCTCGGGGGTTGTTACATCCATGATTACACCGCCCTTCAGCATCTGAGCCAGGTTACGGTTCAATTGAGTTCTGTCTTCCATATCTTTATAATTTATCTGAGTAATCTGAGTTATCCGATTTTCAGCTGCAAAGGTATCGCGAAGGACTCTTCTAGAGAAAAATCCATTCCTAAACGGCAAAACATTCCTCATAAAGAAGAAACATTGCCGAAAACGGAACAGTTATTTGGGTAAATCACTCTTTTGCCTTACCTTTGCAACGAAATAAGAGAAGAGAGATGAAAGCGGTGCTTTGCATAAACGGTTCGGACAGCATGGGGCATGCCGGCATACAGGGCGATGTGCGTACCATCAAGGATCTGGGCGGTTATGCCGTCACAGTTGTTACGGCTGTTACCATACAGAACTCTATGGGTATTACAGGTATTCATCAGTTACCCGCCGAACTGGTGCTGGGTCAGGTGAAAGCTGTCTACGAGGAGATGCTTCCACATGCCGTGAAGGTCGGAATGATTGATAATGCCGAGACCATCCGCGCCATCGGACAGGAGATTCTGGCCTGCCCGAACATTGTCTGCTCGCCTGTTATCCTGGCTTCTCACGGAGGTCTGCTCATGTCTAACGATTCCTTGGTGGCTTACCGGCAACACCTCTTCCCCATCTGCAAACTGCTTATTATAAAATGTACGGACGCAGAAATTCTGTTGGGTCGGCGCATCAGTACTGATGCCGACATGGCGGAGGCTGCCACCCTGCTTAACCAGATGGGGCCCCAGTGGATCCTGCTGCGCGGCGGCACCTTTGCCAAGGGACGTATCAATGCCTTACTCTCCGGACCCGACTGTCGGAAGTTCTTCTCGTCTGTGAATATCGAGGGATGGCAGCGACATGGCGTAGGCGGAACACTATCCACTGCCATTGCAGCACGCTTGGCACAGGAGGATGATGTGCCCACGGCCATCACCAATGCCCACAACTATATGCACAGCCAAGTGGTTTATGCCTCCGCACAGCCCCAATCCTTACAGCCTCACAATCTCTACAACCAGTTTATGACGCTTCTTTCGGAGCATTATACAAAAGCGCACGACGTTTCCTTCTACGCCGTGCACTTGTCTATTTCTACGCGTTATCTTTGGCAGATTACCAATATTATCTGTGGTCGGTCTCCCAAGCAGGTAATAGATGATTACCTGGTTCAGGAGTGCGAGCAATTGCTCTCTACCACCTCGCTGACTATTCAGCAAATCTCCCTGCAGTTAGGGTTCAGTTCCCAGATATCCTTTGCCAAGTTCTTCAAGGCTCGCAAAGGATGTTCCCCCACCGCCTATCGCGATAACAGATTTATCTGACAAGAACCTTCTTGCGGTTACGGATAATCAGCGAAGAATGAGGAGTGAGGAGTGAAGAATGAATCTTTCTGCCCTGAAGATCGTATAAGGCATGTTCAATGGCAGATGGTGATTGTTCAACGCCGGCAATGCCCGTAGCATCTTCCAGGCTGACAACTACAGTCACCACCGAACGAGGCGGAAGTTCCATATTGTGAAGGTCCTGAAGGGAAGCATCCAGTTGAAGGTTGCGGCTACGGTCGGTTACATAAGTCCTGACCTCTCCTATTGTTTCACCCGACATAGACAGGTCTGCCTTTCTTCTTCCCTGACTCATATTCACCAGTACTGTAACCACTTCGTTTCCATCGGGCGAGAGCCATGCAGAACTCAACAGAAGACCCTCTTCTGTCTCACCCTGAGAAGACAAATCACAATTGACGCGCTTATAGCCGGGACGGATGAAACGGCTGAAGTTGCCCAGCACCCAGAGGTTCTTATCAGCCGTCAGTTTACCGCCCTTCCGAAGGTCACCGGTACTCTCATCGCCCGTATCACCTGCGGCATTTACGCGGATAAGATGGAAACGGTTCTTGTGTCCCCACATCTCCTGCGCGAAGGCTGTCCAATAGCTCCACCCTGTCATATTCCCATAGGTTAGGTCGCACTGGATCAGTTTGCCCATATACAGGGCGATGCCCATCTTGGTGGCTTCCGCGTAGCTGGAGGGGAACCCGACGCTGGTGCTGGGTGGGTCATCAAGCATAGACCATTCCGTCTGCATCACCTCCAGGCCGTACTTTGCCGCTTCGTCACGAACCTTCTCCCGGACCTGGCGTAACACCACGTCGGAGCTGACCGTCCAATAGCCATGCCCTGCCACTACGGGAGCCAGCGAGGGCAGTGTACCGATATAGGTAGCAACACCTTTTTTCCAGAAAGCTTCAATCTGCTTGTTGCCTCGCGATGATGTACCGGCATACAGATTGGCAAACGAGCCTGCCTCGGGAATGAGAATCTTCGTGTTGAGTTCCCTGTTGGTAATGGACTTGTCGAGATACTTGGCGAGCATTGCAATGTTCGTGTTCTCCCAGGGCGAACCTTCCTGACCGTTTTTCCAATCATATTGCGGCTCGTTGACAGGGTCTATATAAGTAATGTTATAGCCCTCGTCCACGAAGTGCTTGGTAACGGTGGACAGGAACTCTGCAAAATCATCGAAGCAGTTCGACTTCAGGTTGCACGAGATGTTCTGGTTATCAGCATTAGCCTTACCATTCTTAGTATAGTAGATAGGAGGTGAGTTAGAGAAGAGCAGGAAGTGCTCTACGCCATATTCCTTGGCCTGACGCATGAACCACTGCTGTCCGTCCTGCCTTGTCCAGTCGTAGGTACCATCCTGACTCAGGAAACATTCCGTGCGGTGAATCTCCTCTTCTATGTTACTGTCTGCACCCTGAGTGGCACTGCCGGCTCCGATGTTCACGCGCCAGCAACTCAGTCCTATGCCCTCGGGGTTACCCTTTTCGTCCATCTGTCTGCTGAACAGCCATTTGGCACCCTTTGCCTTCTCCTTCTCGCTGAAGTAGTCGCCTATGAACTCCGTGGTCCAGCAATCGCTGGCTCCGAAATCCTGGATGGTCTGATAAGTTACCTTCGTATCTATCGTTACCGAGGCATCAGGAAGGCTCTCTGCCGCACCAAGCCGGATATCGTCGAAGCAGTACGTTGCCTCGCCCCAGCCCGATGCCGGATCGCTCCAGTTGCAACTTAGCACGATGACAATCTTCTGCAACCTCTTCCCATAGTAATCCTCCAGGTTCAGCGTCAGTTCCTCCCACACGCCATCAGCCTTCAGCTTTCCCTGATAGAGCTGCCCGCTCTCCTCGTGCGTATTGAAGCCAATGCGCATCTCCTTAGGCTGGATAGAGCGGTAGGCCAACATAGAAAGGATGCAGTTGTCGTCGTTGATAGTAACGGGCGACTTGAGTTCCAGCGTCAGGAAGTTCTTCCACCAACCGGCATTGGCCACATTCGTAGCACCGACACATCGGTTGGAGGTGTTAATGCCCGTCTTGTTGGGATTGGTCATTACCTTTGGAAGAACCTTGAACAAATCCGTCGAACAGTCCTGGCTAATCCTCAACCTCCCTGTGCCGCTTTCGAAGTCGGCCAGCAATGTGCTCTGCGCCCCAACTGTGAGCGTCAGCAGCATTGCCAAAAGTGAGAGGAAGGATCGTCTCATTTCTTCTCTACGGCATTAAAGCTCCTTCAGCAACTCGCGTACAGCAGCCTCCAACTGGAGGTCGGTACCTGTGACAACTGTCTCTGGGCGATTCAGGATGAGCACGTCGGGCTCCAGCTGCGTATTCTCGAGGTATGAGCCGTCAGGCAACTGATAGCCGACAACAGGTACGCCGAATATCAACGATGGATCCTGCATTGTCTCCCAGTTCACAGAACTCATGGTGCCAGGAACAGGAGCACCCACCAACTTACCTATCTTCTGGTGGCTGTATACCCAAGGCGTACCGTGCGCATTGCTGTAGTTGCCTTCGGCTTGCAGCATGATGCTGGGATGGTTGTAACGACGGCTGGGCATATCGCATGCCTCGCGGCCGCGGATTACCTGCGTAAAGTATTTATGGCCAGAGAAGAGAATCTCTATATCCTCGTGCAGACGGCCGCCGCCATTGTGACGGGTATCGATGACGATACCTTCCTTCAGGTTATACTTACCCAGGATATCAGAATATACATCGCGGAAGCTGGCATCATCCATTCCCTCGATGTGTACGTAACCCAGACGTCCGTTCGAGAGACGCTCCACCTCGGCAGCGCGACTCTTTATCCAGCGCTTGTAGATGAGATCCGACTGTGCCGACTGGCTGATAGGCAGCACCACCTCGTCCCATGTGCCGGCACTACCCTTCAGGCTTACCAGCGTCTTCTTGCCCCTGCATTGGTTCAAGAGCTGAGACAGGTCAGTGTCCTTAGTCAGAGGTTCGCCATTGATGGCAGTGATGACATCGCCCACCTTCACCTTACTATTGGCACGGCAGAAGGGGCCATCCTCCAGCACGGCGGTGATCTTCATGCCGTCTGTTGCCTCTGTCATATCATAGAGCAGGCCCAACTGAGCTGTGGCATCGCCATGGGCTGTGGGGCGATAACGGCCGCCTGTGTGGCTGACGTTCAGTTCGCCCAAGAGCTCGCTCAGCAGTTCGGCAAAGTCGTAGTTGTTATCGATATGCGGCAGGAAGCGGGCATAATTCTGCACCATCAGATCCCAGTCGCATCCGTTATAGTCCGTACGGAAGATCTTCTTGTTAATCTGCTTGGCCACATGGCGTAGCATATACTCACGCTCTGCAGCGAGGTCCAGCTTCATCTGGGCGTTGTAGGTGATAGAGGTAAGCTTGTCGCCCTTCTCTATCTTCTTCATGCTGCTGCCCAACGAGTACAGGTTGCCGTCCTTATCCATCTGCAGGGAACCGCTACCGCCCTTGCTCAGCAACTTGGTCTCGTGCTTGCGCAGATCCATCTTCCATAGGTCGGGCGCTCCTTCGAAGGCCGAGAAGTAGTACAGGCTTTCGCCGTCTTTGCTGACGATGGCATCACCCAGGCGACTGCTGTTAGGTGTCAGTCGGACAATGCGATCCTCCAGACCATCGAACTCAATCTTCAGTCCCTTGGCAGAATCTGCCTTCTCCTCCTTCTTATCTTCTTTCTTGTCGTTTTTGTTTTTGTTATCGTTCCCGTTAACGTTATCGTTTTTCTTCTCGTTCTTCTTCTCCAGCTCCTTCAGCAGGGCATAATCTTCGGGCGAGAGACGATAGCGGTCGTAGGCATCCTGTGTCAGGAAGGCCAGGAAGACATCCTGCTGGCTGCCCCAGGAGGCATGACTGCGCATTCCGTAGCGCTCGCTCTCGAAGAGGATAGCCTTGCCGTCCATCACCCAACGGGAGCCACCGCTCATATAACCGCTCTGGGTGATGGGATGTATCTCACCACCCTCGGCACTGACGATACCCTGATCTGTATAAGGGTCGCGACGGTTGGCTATGTAGCTCAACACGAACCACTTGCCGTCGGGGCTCCATTCATAGTCGAATCCCCCACTCTGGCTGTACCACTTACTGCCGTCGGTTACCTGTGTCACCTTCTTGGTCTTCAGGTCCACCACCTTCAGTTTGATGCGGTCCTCTATGAAGGCCAGCTTCTTGCCATCGGGGCTATATTTGGGGTATCTGCGTTCCACCTGCGAAAAGTCGGGCTTGCCATCCAACTTCAGGGCAGGCAGTTCGGGGAAGATACTCTCTTCCTTTATCAGCGTTGCATTGGCAAAGTTCAGGTCTTCGTCCCTGACGATGCTGGCTGTATAGAGCTGCCAGTTGCCGTTGCGCTCGGAGGCATAGACGATGGTGCGGCCATCGGGTGCGAAGTCAACATCGGCCTCAGCGCCTGCCGTCTGAGAGATACGGCGGGTTGTGGCATATTCCGTACTGGTGACAAACACCTCGCCACGCACCACAAAAGCTATCTGCTTGCCGTCCTTGCTCACTACCGACTGGCGGGCGCCGCTGGAGAAGCTGAGGTCGGAAATGGCAGCTTCATCATCGCGCGTCAGCGATACATCCAACTTCCTGGGTTTCTCGCTACCCTTCTGCGTATAGATCTCACCATTATAGGTATAGCAGAGCAAGCCATTCTTGGCAATGCTCAAGAAACGAACGGGATGAGTCTTGAAGGATGTTACTGTCTGAGGCTGAGGGAGATTCGATAACTGGGAATTCCGAATTTCATAGCTATATACATTCATGCTGCCTCCGTTGCGTTCGCTCAGGAAGTAAAGGGTCTTGCCGTCGGCACTAAGCACAGGGTTGCGGTCCTCGCCGGCATGACTTGTGATGTTGGTATGCTTGCCGCTTTGGGCATCATAGAACCACACATCGCGTGTAATAGAAGAGGTATGGTGTTTACGCCACTCGTCTTCATAGCCCTTACGATCCTGATAGAAGAAACTCTTGCCATCAGAGGCAAAGCTGAGCATCTCGGCCGGTGTGCCCAACACCTGCAGGGTACGGCCTCCCTTTACGGGTACCTTATACAACTCGGGCAATGAATTAGAGGGGAACATAACACTCTGTGCCGGATCCTGTATGACGGCACCGAAGAGCACCCACTTGCCATCGGGCGTGAAGGCCTGAGGCACCTCGGCTACGCTGTTATACGTCAGACGTGTGGCAGAGCCACCCTCGGCCTGCATAACGTAGATATCCAAATTGCCGTGGCGGTCGCTGGCAAAGGCAATCTGCTTGCCGTCGGCACTCCATACGGGCGAACATTCATAGCTGTCCTGCGTCGTCAGCTGGACGGCTGTTCCACCGTCCGCAGATACTTTATATATATCTCCCTTATAGCAAAAGAGAATCTGTGAACCGTCAGGACTTACCTGAACGTCCCTCAGCCATAGCGGTGTAATAGCCTGGCCGGCATTGGCCTGCTGTGCAGAACCGGCGAACGCGGCTGCCAATGCTGCAGCCAACATCCATCTTCTTGGAATCTTCTTCATATCTTTGTATTATATTTATGGTTCATATTGGTTCTCCATTACTTCGTCGAGACTTCCTTCCCACAGGTATTTCTTCGTCTCGCGAGCTATCACGCCGCTCAGCAAGAGCAACGATACCAGATTAGGAATGGCCATAAGGGCATTCATTATATCAGCCAGGTTCCATATAAGATCCAGGCCTACAACACAGCCAAGGAACAAGGCAACGATATATATAATGCGATAAACGAAATAGATGCGGTTGCCATGACGTCGCTCGATGTAGAAGACAGAACACTTGGCATAGTAGCACCATCCCAGAATGGTACTGAAGGCAAAAGTCAGTATGCCGAAGGCCAGCAACGGTGTGCCCACATAGGGAATCTTAGAGAATGCCACCTTCGTCAGCGAGGCACCATCGGCATAGCTAATATCGGGATGAGCCAGGATGCTGCTGACAATCATCAGACCTGTGATGGCACAGATAACTACGGTGTCCCAGAATGTTCCTGTGCTCGATACCAACGCCTGCCTGACGGGGTTGCGCGTCTGTGCGGCGGCTGCAATGATGGGGGCGCTGCCCATACCGCTCTCGTTCGAGAACAAGCCACGGGCCATTCCATAGCGGGCTGCCATCATCAAGGTGGCTCCCACAAGGCCGCCACCAGCTGCCTCAGGACGGAAGGCCGATACAAGAATCAACTTCACCGCCGGCCACACAAAAGTTCCGTTCTTGAAGAGAATATATATACAACCAAATATATACAGGCCTGCCATGAAAGGGACAAATATGGTACAGACACGGGCTATGGACTTCACACCGCCCATAATGACCAATGACGTCAGCAAACAGACAAAGATACCCACTATCCACGAGGGGATGCCAAAACTCTCGTTTGCCAGCAAAGCTATAGAGTTGGCCTGTACCGTGCAGCCAATGCCAAAGCTGGCCATGGTGGTAAAGACTGCAAAGAGCAACGCCAGCCACTTCATACCCAACCCTTTTTCCAACGCATACATAGGGCCGCCATAGGTCTGGCCGTCACTGCCTTTTACGCGGTACTTCACAGCCAGCAGACCCTCGGCATACTTCGTAGCCATGCCAAAGACACCTGTCAGCCAGCACCAGAAGACAGCCCCCGGTCCGCCTAATGCCACAGCCGTAGCTACACCCACTATATTGCCCGTACCTATAGTAGCTGCCAAGGCAGTAGCCAATGCGCCAAACTGCGAGACATCACCCGCCCCCTTATCCTTCTGTACCGACAGACGGAGGGCCGTCAGCAACCGTCGTTGTGGAACGCGTAACCTGATTGTCAGGAACACATGTGTGCCCAGCAATAAGATAATCATTGGCCAGCCCCAGAAGATAGAGCTGAGAAAAGAAAACAGATTGTCGATTGTATCCATCAGTATCCTACACGTCAAATAAAGCCACAAAAAGGAACAGGTTATATATAATATAATGTAACTAAAATGCAAATATACAGCAACTTATTGGAACTACCAAAATTATTGCCCAAAAGAGCCCTGAAAGAAAACATTTTCTCCCTTTATTCTTGTTCCTAAATTGACATTCCTATCCTTTTGATAAGTAAAAATACTGAAGTTTCGGAAGTAAAAAAGGAAGTTAAAGAGGACAATACCCAAAGATATTTGAAATGGTTGAAAATAAACGCTAATAGTTGTTTTTTCGGAGAATTCCTTTGCTATAATGACGATATTCTATAACTTTGCCAGAGTTTTTAAATAAAAACACATAAGTAATTACACAACATTATGGAAAATGCATTAGAAAAACTGTTTGGCTTCGATCCGAAGAAACACAGTATTCGCACAGAGATTCTGGCAGGTATCACTACCTTCCTTACTATGGCCTACATTCTGGCCGTTAATCCCAACATCTTCAGTGCCCTACCCGGCATGCCCGGCGGCAGTGTATTCACCGCTACAGCCTTGGCCGCCATCGTTGGTACACTGGTGATGGCCCTGTATGCCAAGAAACCCTTTGCACTGGCTCCCGGTATGGGACTGAATGCCTTCTTTGTATATACCGTATGCTTAGGAATGGGTTACAGCTGGCAGTTTGCCCTGACAGCAGTATTTATAGAGGGTATCATCTTTGTCCTTCTTACCATTACCAATGTGCGCAGCATGTTGCTGAAGGCTATCCCCGGCACGCTGGGCAAAGCCATTGGCGCAGGTATTGGTCTGTTCATTGCCTTCATTGGAATGGAGAATTCTGGTATCATCGTGAATAGCGATGCCACATTGGTCAGCTTGGGCCATATCACCCAAGGTACTGCTTTACTGGCAATGGTAGGCCTTTTCATTTCCGCAGGTCTGGTGATGGCCAAGATACGTGGCGGTATCCTCTGGGGTATCCTGATATCGACATTCATGGGCCTTTTCATTAAAGACCCCGCAACAGGCGAGGCTATTACCAAACTGGGCGGCGTCATGTCCACTCCCGACAGTGTGGAACCCATCTTCTGCAAATTCGACTGGAGCCAGGTGCTCAGCTTCGATATGCTGGTGGTTGTATTTACCTTCCTTTTCATTGATATGTTCGACACAATGGGTACCATCATCGGCGTGCATCAGAGTGCAGGCATGGCTGATCCCGATGCGAAGCGCGACGAGGTTCCCGGTATGGAGAAGATGTTCATGGCCGACTCCATAGCTACCGTTTGCGGTGCCTGCCTGGGTACTTCTACAACAACAACTTATGTGGAGAGTGCTTCCGGTGTTGGTGAAGGCGGCAGAACCGGTCTCACAGCCTTCTCTACGGCTGTCTGCTTTATGCTGGCGCTGTTCTTCAGCCCATTGTTCCTTTCTATCCCCGCTGCTGCCACCGCTCCGGCCCTCATCATTGTTGGTGTTATGATGATGCCTGCCGTTAAACGTATTCATTGGGAGGATTATTGCAAGGCTATCCCTGCCTTTATGACCATTATTGTGATGCCTTTGAGCTATAGCATCAGCGACGGAATCCTGATTGGTGTTATTTCCTATGTGCTTTGCCACGCAGTAGCAGGTAAGTTCAAGGAAATCTCCATCACCATGTGGGTGCTGACCGTCCTGTTTATCTGTAAGTACTTATTCTTATAGAGGCCCCTGCCCTCTCCATAGGCGATGGAGAATCGATATAAGGTACTCCGCCAGTAAAACAGTGTTTTTGCTGGCGGAATACATTATATATATTAATAGGAAACACACACAAAACGGAAAATAATTCGGTTTCCGTTGTAACAAACTCTGTGAAAATCTCGTTTGCATAAATAGAAGCGTCCATTGATAGGACAAAGAGTTACGAACAACAAAAAGCATTAGATTAAAAAAAATGAATGGTCTTGCACAAAGTTTGAAAACATGGGCCTTATGCGGCCTGGTTGCCTTTACCAGCCTTAATGCCCAAGCACAAAACAAGGATTTTACGGCATTATCCAAAATAAATGGCGTATCCTACAAGCACGTTGATAAACAGAAAATCCAGGAATTGGTGCAAAATGTGGTATACCCATTAACGGATAGAATAATCATCGAAGGGTATGATGGAGAATTAACAGAACTGATTGACGATGCAATATTCCTCGAATGCAACAAAGAAAACAAGGGGGCAGAGAAACTGAAGAAGCAACTCTCCAAGATTCTGGAGAAGAATCAGTTTCATCCAGTTCTCGCCCATTCGTCAGAAGATGCAAATAAAACCAAATACTATAAAGCCAAGAAAGATAACAGGACAACATGGGTACACATAAATGAGGATGACGAAGAGATAAACGTGGAAATCTTCAGCGGAACACTCGATTTTGAAGAGCTGTATAACGGTTTATTAAAAGGAGCACATTTTTCCATAACGTGGACAAACGGTATGTGGGAGAATGATGGCGAGAAGGAACCACGTAGCCTCCGTGACTGCCTGATTGTTATCGACGGAAAGGTTTATCCCGAACTGCATACCCAGAATGAAGCCGTGCATTATATGTTAGAACATGATATGAATTGGGACGGAAGCAGCCAGAAGATGTTCAGAGGAAAAGAACTACGCCAGAAATATCCGGATACGAAGAAGAAAACAGCATTTGAATTCTATACTTCAAAAGGAAAAAAATAACATATTATGAAAAGGATAATTTTCTCACTCCTATTGCTACTCTGCGCTAGTAACATATTCGGACAGAACGCTGATGAATTGATGGAGAGATGGAAAGCCCGCAGGGGTATGTCCTATCAAAACATATCAAAAAAGCTGAAGAGAGATCGTAAAGAGAATCCAGATGTTGCCACATGGATTATTTCGAAAGGACAAATCGTTAGAGGATTGGTATCAGAAATAGGCTGCCAACAACTGCAAAAGGATCTGGATGCTTTAGAAGGTTTCAAATGCATCTATCACGAGAAGCACAACAGTAATGACGAAGGACCGGTAAGTGATGATTTCAAACTGTTCCATAACATTCAATACTATGCAATAGAAGACGGTGAGTACATAACGGACCTGGTAGCCAGAATAGATGCCGACACCAATGATGGAAACGATATAACGCTGATACGTTTACAGGGAAAGATAAAGCAGGAGGATGTCTCAAAGATAATCGGCATAAAGGAAACTAAGACAACGACCACCAACTGATGAACGCACAGGAGTTCAAGCAACGGTTCATGCCTTACCATAGGCTGCTCTATAGGGTGGCATTCCACCTGACGGGCAACGTGCAGGATGCCGAAGACCTGCTTCAGGATACCTACCTGAAGCTGTGGCAGAAGCGCGACGACCTGAGAGAAGAGGCTGTAACCCAAGCTTATCTCGTGACCCTGATGCGAAACCTCCTGCGAGACCAGCAGCGACTGAAACGCATAGACAGTTCTGCGGAACTGAAGGACGAACTCTCGCCACCCGACGAACGGAACCTGGACCATCAGATAGACGCGAAGGACGAAGCCTCGCAGATGGAAGGACTCATTAATCAGTTGCCGGAACGAGATGGAAAGATCATCAGAATGCATCTGGTAGAGGAACGCTCGTACGAAGAAATAGAAAAGAAAACCGGTCTGTCACAAGGCAACATCCGCATCATAGTAATGCGTACGAGACAGAAACTGAAACAACAATTCATAAAACTTACCAAGACATGGACGAACTGAACTTTGAAGAACTGGAACGCATCCCCATCCCAGAAGGACTGGAGGAACGTCTGTCGGCCAAGATAGATGAGTGGGAAAGAAAAAGTCTCACCCCTGCCCTCTCACAAGGAGAGGGAGACAAAAGAAGGCATTTCTTCCGTCCACGCATCCTACAATATGCAGCCGCTTCAGCCTGTATCGCTATCGTCTTAGGCTTGGGATACCAGAAGTTTGGGCAGAACCCTGCCGAACAGGATACATACCAGGACCCCATTCTGGCACAACAGGAAGCAGAGCGCGCACTAACCCTGCTGGCCATGAATCTGAACAAGGGCATGAAACACCTGGAGAAAGCGAATGCCATTAGCGAGAAAGCAGAAAAAACTTTAAACGAACAATTAAACGCATTACAGTAATATGAAACAGACTATCATAAAAAACCTGCTCTGCACGGCGATGGTATTTATTTGCCTGACCGCCAACGCACAGGTAAAGGAGTTTGAGAAATATGCCGACACCAAAAACGTAACCTACGTTTACATCTCTAAATATATGATAGGTATGGTAGGCAAGATGGCTAACATGCCGGGAGTGGACATCAGTTCACTATCCAACAAGTTGTCTGCCATTCAGATTATCACATCCGATTTACCAGATGCCGGTAAGAAACTGAAGAAAGATGTCCAGGGAATTCTCTCCAGCGGCAAGTACGAGAAACTGATGCAGATAAACGAGGACGACAACAAGGTAAACATCTACCTCTCTGAAGGCAAGCATCAATCGGCCGTGGTGATGATATCAGACGGAGACGGTTCGGTAACGGTAATGGTCTTCTCAGGAAAATTTACCTTAGATGATGTAATGAAGATGACACAGAAGAAATGATATACTAAAATTTTTGCATAAAAAGCAGACAATCTGTACTATTGTAACTAAAATTGTAAATTTACCTCATCAGGGTCGAAAAAAAAGAATAATTTCTTTTGTATAGGCCACTACATTCTATATCTTTGTGATAGGAATTCTATAAATGCACACAACCATGAGGAGAAATTTACTCGCTTTAACAGCATTAGCTTTTTCATTATCAAATGTATGGGCCAGCGTAAGCATCAACAACACAAACTTCCCTGACGAACACCTACTCAATCTGGCCCTTGGGTTCGATGCAAACATGAATGGTGTCCTGGACAATAACGAACTGACCAAGATTACAGAGATCAAAGCAGAAGGCATCCTGAACCTGAAGGGTATCGAAAACTTCAGGAACCTGGAAAGCATCTGTCTGTATTACGGCTCCACAGAAGAGCCCTCCATCGAATCGATAAACCTAAGCAAATTATCCTATCTCCATTCCTTCTCACTGCGGGACTGCGGCGGCATAACATCGTTGGATCTTGGCAAAAACATCAGTCTACGTATTATTGAACTACTCAACTGCCCGAACATCAGCACACTGAAACTACCTTCATATTTAAATACCATCAGATTGGAAGGCATCGATAGCCTGGCATCGCTGAACCTGAAAAATTGTTCTATGCTGAAGGACATTGACATCAGCTCCTGCACCATCGAGACGCTAACGATGAATAAACTGCCCTTGATAAAATCACTGACAATGCAGAACAACAACATCAGCAGCACTACCATCGAAGAATGTAAGGGATTGACAGATATCACCTGCAACAACAATGTGCTGGCTACACTCTGCCTGAAGAACAATCCACTGCTACAGGCCATCAATGTAGAGAATAATCAGCTGCAGGAGCTCATAGCCGAGAAGTGCCCACAACTGGGACAGGTGAAGGCCTGTAACAACCAACTGATGTGGCTCGACATGAAAGATGTGAAGAAAGCCGATAATATCAAGGAGCCGATACTGCAACTGAACAACCAACAACGTAGTGTGGAGGCTGTAAAAATCTCGCCTAATGAGGTTGGCCTGCTTATCCATGGAGGCTTCGACATCAGTCGCATGAAGAATCTCCGTATCAATGGTATTGCTATGACACCCAAAGAAATTAAAGTTGACGGAGTCCGCTACCTCACCCTCAACGAATATGGCCCCGACACACCCAGTATCGTGGGTTCAGAGTGGCGCTACGAGTATGATACCAAGTGGCCTTATGAGTGGACAAATGACAATTCTAATGACAACAGCCTACATGTAACACTGAACGTAGATAAGTGGACCAAGCATCAGGCTTTCCTGAAAGTCTCGAAAAGCGAAGTAAAAGGAAAGCTAGGCGAACAGGATCCTGAGTCCGTAACAATAATCCGCTCAAAAGACTATGACGGAGAGATTACTTTCTCCTCAAGTAACGAGAACATAGTGGAGGTAGATTCTGAAACAGGCGAACTGACCGTAGTGGGTGCAGGAACAGCTACTATCTATGTGACTGGCGAAGAAACTGAATATCGCCTGGCCCCCTCTACCAGCTATACAGTAAATATAGCAAAAGGTAAACCCATCTTAATGTTCCCAAAGAATTACATCGAATGCACATACGGGGACAGTGAGCAAAAGAACAAGTTGAATGTCGTTTGGTACGATGGCACCATTACCTACGCTTCCAGTGACAAGAGGAAAGCCACAGTATCAGACGAAGGTGTGGTAACCATCCTAGGTGCCGGAAAGGTAACCATCTATGGCATAGCACCCGAGACAGATAACTTTAACAGCAGCAAAGTGGGTTATGAGTTGAAGATAGAAAAAGCATCACCCAAGTTCAGATATGAAAAAGTTAAGACTACCATGGAGATTGGTCAGCCCATACCAAAGAATAATCTGGATATAGGATTGTACGACGGCATTCCGGAATTCAAATCATCTAATGAAGAAATTTTATTCATAAATAAATACGGACAATTCCACATATTGAAAGGCGGCATCGTAAGAATTACTGCCTCAGGTGATTCGACAGAAAACTGCTACGAGCCCAAACCAGCCAGCTACGTACTGGAAATTGAAGACCCCAACGGAATTACCGACGTTGAAAATCCTCCACTGAACAATGAACATTCCATTTATGACCTCAGCGGAAGAAAGGTACATGATAGTTTTGGGAAAAAGAATAATGGTCAACCCTTCCCATTCAATGAGCTGAAGAAGGGAATCTACATTATAAACGGAAGGAAAGTAAGGATAAGGTGATAGAGAATGCTCGGGGAATGAAAATAAATTTGCTTTTTATTTTGCATTCCACTCACTTATTCGTAAATTTGAGGCTATGCCTCGAAGATACTTTCGCTCGGGAATGAAAATAAATTTGCTTTTTATTTTGCATTCCACTCACTTATTCGTATCTTTGTCCCCGCATTATGGTGATACCTGCTAAATCCATGCATGTGGAGGAAGCAGCGTAGAGAGGGAATCCGGTGCAAGACCGGAACAGTGCCCGCTACTGTAATTGCCTTCTTCGCAGCGCATAAAAAGTCACTGGGATAAACCGGGAAGACGCGCTGACGGGCAAAAGTCAGGAAACCTGCCATTTTGTGGAAACAAGCATCCTCGGGACAAGGATGACGGAAATGCCTAAACCCTGCCCTCTCCTAGAGAGAGGGAAAAGCCTACCCCTACCCTCCCAAAGGGAAGAAGACGACTCTATGGTTGAATAATGTCCCACAAGGAGCGTATTGTGCAATATAGCATTGCACAAGCTATGAATGTATAGACTAAAGAAATTACTATCTGCATGTGATTCTGGTTATCGCGTTGGCACTTGTTGTGATATCAAGTGCCAATGCGCAGAATCCAAAAACCAAATGCCTAATAAAGAAAATGACTCACACTGTGATGGTGTGAGTCATTTTTTTTGTACCTTTGCAAACAGTAAACCAACAACAACTATAATGAAAAGAATAATTAGAACCATTATCTGCAGTATGATGCTATGCGCATCTGGTTCTGCAATGGCGGACGTTGTGTATAAGGATGCAAACGTACGTTTTACATTGATTGACGAGGGAACACTCAGACTGGAGTACGCCCCAGACGGAAAATTCGTTGATAACAAGAGCTTTATGGCCGTTATCCGTGAGTACCCCAAAGTACTCTACACCATAAAGGATAACGCTAGGCAGGTGGTTATCAGCACCTCCAAACTAAAACTTGTTTACAAGAAAGGCACAGCGCCTTTAAGTAAGGAGAACCTGACTATCAGCAGTACCAAGGCTATCTCTACCCCATTTGTATGGACACCAGGTACCAAGCAGAAAGAAAACCTGAAAGGTACCTACCGTACACTGGACGGCTACGACGGCTCGGAATACCAGTATAGTAATCCTAAACGGGAAATGCCCATCGAGGATGGTATCCTGGCTACCGATGGCTGGAGTCTCATAGATGATAGTAAAAGTCTGCTCTTCGACGGTGCTACAGACTGGGACTGGGTAACAGAGCGCAAGAGCGCAGAAGGAGCTCAGGACTGGTACTTCATGGCTTACGGACACGACTACAAGGGTGCCCTGCTCTCCTACACCAAGTTTGCTGGCAAAGTGCCTCTGCCTCCCCGTTATACCTTCGGCTACTGGTGGAGCCGCTACTGGACCTACAGCGACAAGGATCTACATGACCTCATCGATAACTTCCATCGTCTGAACCTGCCCCTTGATGTGCTGGTCATCGACATGGATTGGCATCCTAACACCGAGGAAACAGGCGGCGGATGGACAGGCTGGGACTGGAACGAAAACATTTTTCCCGACTACAGGAAGCTTCTCGCCTACCTTGATGAACAAGGCGTAAAGACCACCATGAACCTGCATCCCGCAGATGGTGTACGTCCATACGAGAAAAAATACAACGAATTTATGCAGCGTTTCGGCAAAAACGATGGCAAGACCTACGAGTGGATGGGTTCAGACAAGAAATACGTGAAGGCACTCTTCGATACCTATCTGCATCAGTATGTGGATGAGGGTGTTGACTTCTGGTGGCTCGACTGGCAACAATGGGAGAAAGACAAAACCATCAAGAATCTGGACAATGTCTTCTGGTGTAACTATATCTGGTTCTCCGATATGGAACTGAACGGAACAAAGCGTCCCCTGCTCTATCACCGTTGGGGTGGCCTGGGTAACCACCGCTATCAGATTGGCTTTTCCGGCGATTCGTACGCAACATGGGAGAGCCTTAGTTTCCTGCCTTACTTCAACAGTACCGCTTCTAATGTACTCTATGGTTACTGGAGCCATGATATTGGCGGACATCAAGTCAGGAGATATGGTATGGGCGTTGATTCTGAACTCTATACCCGTGCCATGCAGATGGGACAATACCTGCCCATCCTTCGCAGTCATAGTGCAAAGGACCCCAGCCTGAACAAAGAGCCTTGGGCTTTCGACCAGGCAACACAGCAACGGCTTGACAACGTCATCAACGGACGCTATACCCTCGTACCTTATATATATACCATGGCCCGTAAGACATACGAGACAGGTATCTCGCTATGCCGTCCGTTATACTATGACAGCCCTGAGGCCAAGGAAGCATATGAATATAAGGAAGAGTATATGTTCGGTGACAACATGCTGATTGCTCCTGTTACGGAAGAAGTGAACAAGGAGAATGGTTATGCTACCGTAAAACTATGGTTACCCGAAGGTGACTGGCTGGAGTACGAGACGGGCGAGATGCTACAGGGCGGCAAGACCTACGAGCGTCGCTTCACCATGGACGAATATCCTGTCTACATAAAGGCTGGAAGCATACTACCCTACTACGGCAAGTTGAAGAACCTCTCAGGAACCAATCAGGCAATAACTGTCCGCATATTCCCAGGTTCGGACAAGGGAGAATTTGAATTATATGAGGATAATGGAGAAGATAAGAACTACGTGACGGAATATGCCACCACTCCCCTCTCTTACACCCGCAATGGCAACAAACTCAGCTTGACCATAGGGGCACGCAAGGGGCAGTACAAGGATATGCCCGCCAAGCGTCAGTACTACGTAGCACTGCCTTGCCAGAAGGCCCCTGCAAGTATTATCTGCCAGGGTAGGAAGATACCATTTACGTATGACGGAATGAACCTGGAAACTACTATCGACCTGGGAGAAATTGATTGTGCAAACGGTGCAGTTCTGGAGATAGAAATGCCTCAGGAATCAGCCTTGACAGCTGGCACAAAAGCACAGTTCCGTCACATCCAAACCGTCGTTCAGGACTTCAAACAACACGATGCCGGCATGGTATACACAGAGGACTTCGGTTACTTGGAAGCAACTCCGCTTCGTCTTTCATATCACCCTGAGAATCAAGAAGAGACACTTAAACTATTCTTCCAAAAGTGCAATAATATCAACAAGGTACTTATGGAGCAAATGGGTATAGGTGATCACTATCAGCGTGCCGTTAAATTACTGAATTTAGAGAATGTACTGACGGAGGTTCCAGCTGAAGCTTACAAGGCTAACGACAAGACAGGTTTCAGTGCCCGCTACTTCAATAACAAAACCTTGAATGGTGACGTAGTTGCAACAGCTCAGATGGAGAAAGTTGACATGTTCGAGAGTCAGAGCCCACGCGAAGGTGTAACACCAGACGGATGGAGTATGATTCTGGAAAGCGAGCTCACCTCGCCCGAGGATGGCGATATTGTGTTCGCCATCAACGGCGACGATGGATACAGACTGTTTGTTGACGGCAAGGAGCTCTGCTCCGACTGGGGCGACCATGCCGAGACCTCTCGTGTGGCTACCATCAAGACCACCAAGGGTCAGAAGCACAGCATCCGCATTGACTACTACGACAATGAGTACAACGGCATTCTGAAGCTGAGGACGATGGTAATAAAGTGAAGAACGAAGAGTGAAGAGTGAAGAATTAAAGTTACAGACTAATTCTCAATTCTCAACTCTCAATTCTCAACTCTCAATTTAAAAACGTCTTTAACCTTTAACCATTAACCTTTAACCGTTAAAAGAATATGAAAAAGGAAACGTGGAAATTTATTATTCAGACAATTGTGGCTATCCTTACAGCCATTGCTACCAGCCTGGGTGTCACCAGCTGCATGAATTGAAAGTTGAAAATTGGACTTTAGACGCTAGGCTTTAGACTTTAGCTAACCGATAACCGATAACCGCTAAATTCAATTGAAAATTGAAAATTAGTCTTTAGCCCTAATGCTTAGAACTTGTAGCTAAGCGCGAGCTTCACCGTATTGGGATTGTGCTCGCGTGTATAGATACTTCCTGTATAGGCACCCTGTGTGATTTCTATTACAGGAAGTTTCTTGTATTCGTATCCCAAGGTAGCAGTCAGCTTGTCGTTCAGGAATGAACGCTCGAGGTCACCACCAAAGGTGTAGTTCAATCCTTCGTGTGAATAAACATCGACGGTATTGCCCTTGGAAATCATGGCGTTAACGCCTAACTGGATGCCACAAGGCAGACCCTGCTCAAGGCCGGCCTTACCGGTAAAGCCCCAGTTGGGATTCCTCAGGTTAATGGCATAGGCAATACGCTCGTCCCACAAGGCAGTGAAAGCAGCCTTCACCTTGGTACCGGTGGCTGCAAGCCATTGTACCTCGGGAGTAATCTCAACAGCCTTACGCACGCCCTCGTTACCCCAGGTGTAGTGACGTACATTATCCTTTACAAACCATATAGCATTGAAGCCGTCCGTAACGTTGATATGCGCAACG
>JAEEGK010003060.1_pt1 | contig 41851 bp, 37 predicted proteins | sample 8958771 | NCBI WGS metagenome assembly JAEEGK01 (sample SAMN16246547, study PRJNA631951) | gut metagenome | biome: gut microbiome; feature: rumen; material: SC-attached | host: Bos | place: Iran: Karaj | collected 2018-10
CTAGAGAAATGAATCTGCGTTTCAACAGCTATGAAGAGTTCTTGAAAGCTATTGCTGATTTAGCAGGTGATTTCAGACAGACTGTTATCAAAAATAAAGTTTCTCGACAAATGTCTATGGCTTCCCATATTGTTGATGTTCTTAATAACAAGATCAACAATACCTCCACTATCATAACCGCTGGCTCAAATGATCCAAAGCCCACAAAAGCTAATGTGCTGACAGCAAAAGCAGCTCTAAAAACTATTGGTTCTACAAAAACTACTACCCAGCAGCAAGGATATGCAGAAGAAGCCTGTACTGAAGGAAACTTGGCTTTATCCTTAAATAATAACGAATTATCTGACGAAGAAAATAACAATCTTCAAATAAAACAATCAAAAACCACTCCTCAATTAAAACTTATAAAAAACACTAAAACAACCGGGAAATCCAGCGAATGGGCAGATGAACGCAGTTTCATGAAAAGCCCTGTTGTTATTATTGGTTTAATATTAGTGGTAATGGTTATTCTTATTCTTTTTTGGTAAACACTAGGTAAATATCTATATGAAATCAAAAGCAATTATAGCACCCTCTATATTATCAGCCGATTTTTCTAAAATGGGCGAAGAACTAAATTCCATAAAAAACTCTGGAGCAGACTGGGTTCATGTCGATGTAATGGATGGTCATTTTGTTCCAAACCTCACTTTTGGTCCGCCAGTAATAAAAATGTTCAGACCTCATAGTGACATGGTTTTTGACGTTCATCTTATGATAGAAGAACCTGAACGCTGGATAGATGCTTATAAAGATGCAGGAGCAGACAGACTGACTTTTCATATAGAAGCCTGTAAACATGCTCATAGATATTTATCTGCCATCAAAGAAAAAGGTATGGCATCTGGAATTACATTGAATCCTCAGACTTCAGCTTCAGAAGTAGAATATGTTCTAGAACAATGCGACCAAGTTTTAGTTATGACCGTTAACCCCGGTTTTGGTGGACAAAAATTCATAGAAAACACATACAACAAGGTCAAGCAGCTGCGCCAGCTGTGCGACAGGAAGAACCCGCAGTGCCTGATAGAGGTGGACGGTGGCGTGAACACAGCCAATGCCCCGATGCTCTTCGCCGCCGGCGCCGATGTGCTGGTGGCAGGCAATGCTGTCTTCAAGAGCGAGAATCCCATGCAGACTATTCATGACTTAAAGCAATGACCCGTCCGCAACTGATTATAGCCGCAGGAAAAGAGAAGGCCCTTATGCGCCGTCACCCCTGGATTTTCTCGGGGGCGGTGAAACGCATTGTGGGTACACCCCAGGAAGGAGACCTTGTCGACGTGTGCACAGCCAATGGACAATGGGTGGCCACGGGGCACTATCAGAACGACAGCATCGTGTGCAAGGTGCTCTCGTTCGACACCCCCGACATCTACCGCGACTTCTTCCGTCAGCGGCTGCAGAGTGCCATCGCCTACCGCGAGCGGCTGGGATTCTTTGGAATTGAGAATGGAGAATTGAGAATTGAGAATTATCCGGGTGCGGCAGCCATTTCTCAAATCACTAATGTCTTCAGGCTGGTGCATGCCGAGGGCGATTTCCTGCCCGGACTGGTATGCGACTGGTACAATGGTGTGCTGGTGATGCAAGCCCACAGCGTGGGGATGCACCGCCTGTTTCCCATGCTCACCGAACTGGCTGCCGAGCTGTTGCAAGGATATGGAATCCAGTCCGTCTTCGACAAGAGCAGCGCCACCGTCCCCGGAGGCTCGGAGGACCGCTACCTGTGGGGCATAGAGCCACAGGAGTGGGAAATCAAGGAACAGGGGCGTCGAATGCTAATCAACTTCTTCGAGGGGCAGAAGACGGGCTTCTTCATCGACCAGAGAGAGAACCGCAACCTTGTGGCCTCACTTGCCCAAGGACATAGGGTACTCAACTGCTTCGGATACACCGGCGGCTTCTCGCTGGCGGCACTGGGCGGAGGGGCAGACTATGTGGAAACGGTGGACATCTCCAAGAAAGCCATAGAGCTCTGCAACCGCAATGTGGAGATGAACTATGGCGGTCAGGCCTCTCACAAGGGCGTGGTGGCCGATGTGCTCAAATATCTCGACACCATCGACAACACGTTTGATTTCATCATCCTCGACCCGCCTGCCTTCGCCAAGAACCACCGCAGCCTGCAGCATGGCCTCAAGGGCTATCGCAGCATCAATCAGCGTGCCATGAAACAGATTGCCCCCGGCGGAATGCTCATGACCTTCAGTTGCAGTCAGGCAGTATCGGTGGATGACTTCAAGACCATGTGCTTCACCGCTGCCGCCCTGGCACACCGTCAGGTACGCATCGTGCGCCAGCTGCCCCATGCCATGGACCATCCCGTCAGCATCTACCACCCCGAAGGAGAATACCTGAAGGGGCTGTTGCTATATGTAGAATAAAACAATGTAAAAACCCATCATTCGAAAATGGAAGAAAAAGGATATATCAAAGTCGACCAATACGACGAAAAGTGTGTGGCACAGATGGCCGAGCACTACAAAGAGATTCTCCGCCTTTTGGGCGAAGACCCCGAACGCGAGGGACTGCTCAAGTCGCCCGAGCGCATTGCCAAGGCCATGCTGTTCTTCACTAACGGCTACGACCTCGACCCGGAGGAGATACTCCGCTCGGCTATATTCCACGAGGACTACAAGCAGATGGTTGTCGTCAAAGACATTGAGCTCTACTCTCTCTGCGAGCACCACATGGTGCCCTTCGTGGGCAAAGCACACGTGGCCTACATCCCCAACGGCACCATTGTCGGCCTGAGTAAGATACCCCGTGTGGTGGACGCCTACGCCCGCCGTCTGCAGGTGCAGGAACGCCTCACCAAGCAGATTAAAGACTGCATCCAGAAAACGCTCAACCCCATCGGCGTCGCCGTGGTCATCGAGGCGCAGCACATGTGCATGTCCATGCGCGGTGTGCAGAAGCAGAACTCCGTCACCACCACCAGCGACTTCACGGGTGCCTTTATGAACGACCCCAAGACCCGCGAGGAGTTTATGCATATCATCGGTCTCGACCTGCATTAATGCCATAATATTATCGAACCATGAAGAGAACAGTAGCTTTGCTCATAGCCATCCTTCTCGGCATCCAGCTGTCGGCACAGATTACCCACACCGATAAAGGTGCCGTGGACCAGACAGCCAACACCCTGTTGAAGAAAGCCGCTGCCAAGATGTCCGGCACGGTCAGCTTCTCCGTCACCGTTGTCAACCTTGATGCCGACAAGAAGGAGACCTTCCGCCATAAAGTGGACATTCTTTACAATGCCCCACGCTACCGCGTCAAGACTTCCGACCTGGAGATTTACTGCAACGGCAAAGCCGTGTGGCAGCTCAACAAGCCCAACAAAGAAGTAGTCATCACACCCATGACCGACTCCGACGACGACATCACCAATCCCGCCCGTCTGCTCAGCAACTACTCCAAGTCGTTCCGCGCAAAGTTCATCCGTGAGGAGTCCGACGGTACAGCCATTGTCGACCTCCAGCCGATGAAAGCGCGCTCCTATCACAAAATCCGTCTCTACATCAACTCCAAGACTGGAATGCTGAAGAAGATGGAACAGCACAATTTCGACTCTTCACGCGGGGTCTATACTCTCTCGAACTTCAAAAACACCAAGGCCACCGATGCCGACTTCACCTTCAACACCAAGGCCAACCCCGGCGTGGAAGTGGTGGATATGCGGTAAGTTGTAAACATTTCTATTATGACCACTCTTTTACTTATTGAAACCGCCACAGCCGTCTGCTCCGTCGCTCTTGCCGACGAAGAGGGTATCCGCGCCGAACTGCACACCTCCCAGCCCAATGCCCACTCCTCCCAGCTCTCGCCCTACATCAAGCAGTTGCTCGACAAGTGCGGTGTGCAGCCCTCGCAGCTCGACGCTGTATGCGTCTCCTCCGGGCCGGGCAGCTACACTGGTCTCCGCATTGGTGTCAGCACTGCCAAAGGCATCTGTTACGCCCTCGGCATCCCCCTGCTTTCTGTGCCCACCCTGCAGAGCATGGCTGCACAATATTACACACTCCACCCAGACTACACCGGCCCCGTGTGTCCCATGATCGACGCGCGCCGTATGGAGTGCTACACAGCCATCTACGCCTCGCCCACACACGTGCTGAAAGCCGTCGACGCCGACATCATTACCCCCGGCATCTACGATACCTATCTGGATAGGGGAGAGGTTACCTTCATCGGCGACGGTGCCGAGAAGACCCGTCCCATCCTCGGCGCCCATCCCAATGCCCGTTATGCCGACGATTTCCTCATCTCCGCTGCCGGACTTCACACCCTCGCCCTCGACAAGCTCAGCCGCAATGAGGTGGAGGATGTCGCCTATTTCCAGCCCTACTACCTCAAAGACTTCGTGGCCAAGAAATCGGTAGTCCGCGGCTTACATTGAAACAGCAGTGAGAAGAATAACGAATTAACACATTGACGAATTAACACATTCAAAACTTGCTCCGCTACACCCTGAAACGGCTCCTCTATGGACTCCTTGTGCTACTGGGAGTAGTGACGCTTGTCTTCTTCCTTTTCAATATCCTGCCCGGCGACCCTGCCCGCATGATGCTTGGCGAACATGCCGATGCCGAAAGCATCGAAATCATCAACCGAGACCTCGGACGTGACAAGCCCGTAGGACTGCAATACCTCAACTATCTCAACGACCTCCTTCCCGTCTCGGTCCACAACAACTCCGACCCCTCCAACTACTTCTTCCTCGACCCCGACAAATACGCCCCCTATGCCACGCTGCTCACTGCCGGCAGTGCCACCGTTGTACTCAAAGCACCTTACCTGCGCCGCAGCTACCAGACCAAACGCAAAGTGTCCGACATCATCTCTTCCGCTTTCTCCCAGACGGCTCTGCTAGCCGTGGTAGCACTCACCTTTGCGTTGCTGCTGGGTGTACTTCTGGGCATCGTCTCCGCACTCCACAAAGACAGCTGGATCGACCGTCTTACCCTCGTCCTCTCCACCCTCGGCATGTCGCTCCCATCCTTCTTCGCCGCCATCCTCATCGCTTGGCTCTTTGCCTATGTCCTCTCCGACTGGACACACCTCAATATGTTCGGCAACCTCTACACCGTCGATGACTACGGCACCGGCGAGTATCTCGACCTGAAAAACCTTATCCTCCCTGCCTTGACGCTCGGCATCCGTCCGCTGGCCACCCTCACCCAGCTCACCAAGAACAGCATGCTCGAAGCCCTCTCGCAGGACTATATCCGCACTGCACGAGCCAAAGGCCTTTCGCGCAGCCGTATCATCTTCCGCCATGCCCTGCGCAATGCCATGAATCCCATCGTCACTTCGGCTTCAGGCTGGCTGGCCGGACTTCTGGCTGGCGCCGTTTTTGTCGAATACGTCTTCGACTGGAAGGGGATGGGCATTGTCATTGTCGACGGTCTGGACCAGTATGATTTCCCCGTCGTCATGGGCTCCATCCTTTTCATCTGTGTCCTCCTCATCCTCATCAACATCATCACCGACATCCTCTACGGCCTCCTCGACCTCCGCGTCCGCATGCAGTAGATACAACGAAGGTGACACGGACTTGCCGCGTCACCTTCGCTGCATTTGTGACAGGAGTATTATTGTTTGGAGGTGAGGTACTCGTCTATGGCTTTGGCGGCGGTGCGGCCGGCGCCCATGGCCAGGATGACGGTGGCGGCACCGGTGACGGCATCGCCTCCGGCGAAGATGCCGGGTCGGCTGGTGCGTCCTTCGCCGTCGGCGACCAGACCTCCCCAGCTTTGAGTGTCGAGTCCAGGAGTGGTGAGCTTGATAAGCGGGTTGGGACTCGTGCCGAGTGCCACAACCACATTGTCTACTTCTATCTCGAACTCGCTCCCCTCGATGGGGCTGAACTTGCGGCGGCCTTTCTCGTCTTTCTCGCCCATTTCCATACGGATGCAGCGCATGGCGCGCACATTGCCCTGCTCGTCGGCAAGGAAAGCTACGGGATTGGTGAGGAAGGAGAAATGGATGCCCTCTTCCATGGCGTGGTGTACCTCCTCACGGCGTGCGGGCATGTCGGCCTGCTCGCGGCGGTAGATGACGGTGACCTCGCTGCCCAGACGCAGTGCGGTACGTGCGGCATCCATTGCCACATTGCCGCCGCCGATTACTGCCACACGGCGACCAAGGTAGATGGGCGTGTCGTACCCCTTATCGTAGCCATGCATGAGATTGGTGCGGGTGAGGAGCTCGTTGGCGGAAAGTACACCGCCCAGGGTCTCGCCTGGGATGCCCATGAATTTGGGCAGGCCAGCGCCGCTGGCAATGTATACGGCTTTGAACCCGTGGCGGTCGAAAAGGTCGTCTACCGTCAGGCTCTTGCCCACAATGACGTTGGTCTTGATTTCGACACCCAGACGGCGCAGGTTGTTGATTTCGGGTTCCACCACTTTCTGTTTGGGTAGACGGAACTCGGGGATGCCGTAAACGAGCACACCTCCTGCATGGTGGAGGGCTTCGAAGATGGTGACACTGTAGCCCTTCTTGGCCAGGTCGCCGGCACAGGCAAGCCCCGAAGGACCGGAGCCGATGACAGCCACTTTCTTCTTGTCGGAGTTTTCGGAGACTTCTGGGCATTCGGAGTTTTCGGGGGTATTGTTCCTTTTCCAGTCGGCCACGAAACGCTCCAATGCTCCGATGGCGATGGGCTCGCCCTTGTGGCCGAGGATGCAGCTGCCTTCGCACTGGTTCTCCTGCGGGCAGACACGACCGCAGACAGCGGGAAGGGTAGAGTCCTGCGCGATGATTTCGGCAGCGAGGGCAAAGTCTTCGTTGGCCACGGCGGCGATGAAGTCGGGTATCTTGATGCTCACAGGGCATTGGGTCACGCACATCGGTTTCTTGCAGTGCAGACAGCGACGAGCCTCGGTCACGGCCTGCTCGGGAGTGAATCCGAGGGAGACCTCGTCGAAGTTGGTAGCGCGTACGGCGGGGTCCTGTTCACTTGGCTTCTGACGCTGGATGGCCGCGGCGACGGGGGCGCTGAGGTTGCAGCGGTGGCCATCGTGCTCGTCGATGGAGGCTATACGGTAGCGACGCTCGTCGGGGCGTTTCAGACGGCGTGCCGCCTCTTCGAAGTTGACAAGATGTCCGTCGAATTCGGGACCATCGACGCAGGTAAATTTCACCTCGTCGCCCACGGTCACACGGCAGGCTCCGCACATGCCGGTGCCGTCCACCATCATGCAGTTCATGCTCACGATGGTTTTGAGGCCAAGTTCCTTGGTCAGCAGGGAGACGAATTTCATCATGGGCAGGGGGCCGATGGCCACGCAGTGGGTGTATCGGGCGATGTCGGATTTTTCCGTCCGCTCGTATTCGCTGTAGAGGCTCTTTATCTTTGTTGTCACCAACCCATCTTCGCCATAAGAGCCGTCGTCGGTCATGATATACAGGTTGTCGCACACGGCACGCATCTTCTCTTCGAAGAAGAGGAGACTCTTGTTGCGGGCGCCGATGATGACATCGGTGGGGATGCCCATATTGTGGGCCCATTTCACCTGAGGATAGACGGGAGCGATACCTACGCCTCCGGCCACGAAAAGCAGACGCATCTGCCGTTGTTCCTCCTGTGGGGCGGTAATCAGCTCGCTGGTGCGGCCGAGGGGACCCACAATGGCGAAAAGCCTGTCGCCTTCGTTCAACTGGCTGAGGTGGCGAGTACTGTCGCCCACAACCTGATAGACGATGTCGATGCTCTCGTGCTCGGGGTGGATGTCGCAGATGGTCAGCGGCACGCGCTCCCCCTTGTCGTGGGGAATGACGATGACGAACTGCCCGGGCATCCCCCTCTGTGCTATCCAGGGCGCTCTGATTTCCATCAGATAAATCTCGTTACTGTTTAACAGCTCTTTCTTCAGAATGGTGTACATATCTCAATTATTTGTTTTCAATTCTATATTTGTTGATAAGTTGATGTGTTGATACGTTGATAGGTTTATACGGCTCGCAACATCTCTCAATTCTCAATTCTCAAAGTTCTCAATTCTCTCACCTGTTCAGCACAATGCGAAAGACAGTGCCTTGCCCCTCGACGGAGTATTTTACATAGATGCGTCCCTTGTGGTATTCGTTGATGATGCGCTTGGCCAGCGACAGCCCCAATCCCCATCCGCGCGGTTTAGTCGAGAAGCCCGAGTCAAACACGCGTTTCTGCACCGAAGGCGACATGCCGCGACCCGTGTCGCCAAGGTCCACATACACATGCCGCGAATCCGACGACACCACCACGGTAAATGTCCCTGCGCCCTCCATGGCGTCGATGGCGTTCTTGCACACGTTCTCTATCACCCACTCGAAGAGGTAGCTGTTCAGCGGCACGCGGATGTCCTCCTCGGGGAAACTGGTCACGAACTTCACCTTGCGCGAGCTTCTTGTCTTCAGGTAGCCCAGCGCATTGTTGATGGCGGCACACACCCCCTCGTATTCCAGCTCAGGCACCGACCCAATCTTCGAGAACCGGTGCGCCACGGTCTCCAGCCGCTTCAGGTCCTTGTTTATCTCCTCGGAATATTCGGCGGTGAACTGCTTGCCGTCAAGATATTGCGTCCACGCCATCAGCGACGAGATGGGTGTCCCCAGCTGGTGGGCGGTCTCCTTGGCCATGCCCACCCAGATGCGGTTTTGCTCCATGCTTCTTGCTGTGCGGAAGAGATGGTACGACACCAGCAGCAGCACCGCCAGCACAAAGAGGTAGAGCAGAGGCACCCACCGCATGGCCTTCAGCATGGGCGTGTTCTCGTAGAACAGGTAAGCCCGCTGACCGTCGGGCAGGCGGAACTCGATGGGGTCGTTGTCCTCCTCCATCTCGCACAGGCGCGACGCGAGCGCCTCGGGCGTGCCGAACTCACGCTGCTGCATGTTCCCGCTGGCCAGCACCTCGCCCTGCAGGCTGTCCACCACCAGCACCGGCACCAGCACGCCGTTATTCGTGATCTCGTCCAGAAACGAGCGGTTGAAGCCGTCCAGCACGTGCCTCAACTCCGTGTACATCTTCGACTCCTTGTAGTACAGGGTCATCTTCATGCCCCAAATATTGTAATGGAACGGCTCGTTGTGCGAAAACTCCTCCAACCGTTTGCCCTCCAGCTTCTGACCCGCCAGCTCGCTTGGCACGGTGATGATCGAGTCGGCGCCGGTGATGATGATGGCCGTCTCGCAGCTGTCGACAATGTACCGCACGTAGTCAAGGCTGAAGTCGGCGTCGGCATTTTCCCCCATCCGGTCGAACGACCGCAGGATATTGGTATACAGCTCCATCTTGCGGTGCTCGTCGAGGGCCACACTCGAGAAGAACTCCTCCGAGTAGTTCACCAACTGCGCCTTCTGGCTGATGGCGTTGGCCCACAGCTTCACCTTCTCCAGTTCCGCTTTCCTTATCTGCATGGAGAGATTATTGATCTCCACCAGCGCAAACAGGGCCAGCAGCACGGTGACGGACAGTATTATCCACTTAGTCTTTTTCACGGCTTTTCACTTTTCGTTTTAGTCAAAACGTATTGTCTTGGCAGGCTCTACACCTGCAATAAAGGCAGCGGGCAGCAGCATAGCCAGCACACACACCGCCATCGTCCCTACCGCCACTGCCGCCACGGTCCACCCGCTCAAGGCAATGGGTACGGTGCTCATGGCGTAGCTCTCGGGGTCCAGCCGCACCCAGCCCGTCTGCTGCTGCAGGGCGCAGAGCCCCACGGCCAGCACCTCGCCCGCCACGATCCCCTTCAGGGCTATTGTGGCGCCCTTCAGCACAAAAATCCTGCCGATGCTCCTGCTGTCGGCCCCGAGGGTCTTCAGCACCCCGATGGTTGATGTCTTCTCGAAGATGAAAATCAGCAAGGCCGACACCACGCTCACCATACACACCAGCATCATCACGGCAATGATCAGCACCACGTTGCCGTCCAGCAAGTCAAGCCAGGCGAAGAGTGCTGGGCTCTGCTCCACAATGGTGGTCAGCGTCAGGTCGTACCCCAGCTGCTCCTTCAGGCGGTCGCCCACGGCGTCGATGTCCTTGAAATCCGACACCGTCACCTCGTAGCCACCGGCCTGCCACTCCTCCCAACCGTTCAGCTGCTGCACCTGCCGCAAATCTCCCACGATATAATGATCGTCGAAGTCGGCCATATCGGTGCTGTAAATCCCGCTCACCACGAACGCCCTCGACCTGTAGCTTTCTCCCTGCCAGAAAAAGGTGCGCAGCTTGTCGCCTACACCGATACGCAGCTTGTCGGACAGCCTTCGCGACACAATCACCTCGTTGCCTATGCCCTCAGCGGGTAGGCTGAAAAGCCTTCCCTCCTTCATGCAACCGGCGAAGAAAGCCGTGTCGAACCCGCGCCCAACGCCCCGCATCAGCACACCCTCAATCTGGTCTTCGGTCTTCACCATCCCTCCCTTGTTGGCAAAAAACTGCACATGCTCCACGCCCTTGGTGTTGCGGATACGCTCCACCTCGGCTCGCCGCATGTCGACAGGCGTCTCCTCGTAAGTATTGCCCATGGCGTAGCTCTTCACCACGATATGAGCGCCGAAGCCCACCGCCTTGCGGCGAATCTCGCCCTGGAAACCACGCAGCACACACACGGCCACCACCATCACCGCCACGCCCAGCGCCACGCTCCACACCGCCACATTCACCAGGGGCGCGGAGTAGCCCCCGCGCTCACCCCTTTGCAAGGATGACGCGGGGCTGCCCTGACCTGCGCGTGCCTTCTCACCCCGCATACGCCGGGCCATGAAACGCTCAAAACGCATGCGGTGCATCCCCTTGTGATGGATAATGCTCTCTGCCATTCGACAAATAGGTTGATAAGGGTGAAGACACCAATTATGTTTAGAACTGCTCGGCAATGGCGATGAAATCGTCGGCCTTCAGCGAAGCCCCGCCAATCAGTCCACCGTCAACATCCTTGTTGGCAAACAACTCCTTGGCATTGCTAGGCTTGCAGCTGCCGCCGTACAGGATGCTGGTCTCCTCGGCCACCTCTTTGCCATACTTCTCGGCAATGAGGCCGCGGATAAAGGCGTGCATCTCCTGTGCCTGCTCGGGAGTGGCGGTCTTGCCGGTACCGATAGCCCATACTGGTTCGTAGGCAATCACCACTTCGCCAAACTGCTCTGCCGTCAGGTGGAACAGGCCGTCGTTAATTTGGCGTTTCACCACTTCGAATTGTTGGTTGCTCTCACGCTCTTCAAGCACTTCGCCACAGCACACGATAGGCTTCAGTCCGTGTTTCAGCAGCTGGTTCACCTTGGCGGCGACAATGGCATCCGTCTCGTGGTAATAGGCGCGGCGCTCGCTGTGTCCAACGATGCAGTAGCCGATTTCCATCGACTCGAGCATGGCTGCCGACACCTCGCCGGTGTAGGCACCGCTCTCTTGGTCGCTCACGTTCTGTGCGCCAACCTCAAAGTAGGAGTCATCGCTGTAATCCGACACCATCTCCAGGAAGGGGAAGGGAGGACATACAATCAACTGCGTTTCTGGTTTCAGCGATACCGATTCCAGCTTGTTCATAATATCATTCACCAAATCGTCAGCCTCGGTGAATGTCTTGTTCATTTTCCAGTTTCCTGCTACAATCTGTTTTCTCATAAGAAATTTATTTTAAGTTGTTATTAATATACATATTTCATTCGCGACAAGCGGCATGCTATGCCGTCCTTGCCAATCAATTCTGCTTTTTAGCTCGGTTCTCCTCATACCGTTTCAGGAATGGGAGGATTTCCTTGGTCGCCAACACCTTATTCATAATGATGCGGCGTTCCTCATTCAAGATAATCATCGTGGGTGCACCGTGGACATTGTACGCCACCTGATAGTCGATATTGACATTTGTGCCGCCCACATTTACAAACGGCAATTCGTGCTCACGCACATACTTCTTCCACTTCGCCACATCCGACTCGAAACCAATAGCATACACTTCGAAAATCTTGTTTCCTACAGCCGACAGCGAGTCGTATAGGACTTTCAGTGTGGCCGTCTGCTCCTGGCAATGGTGGCAGTCGGGGTCCCAGAACCAAAGTATCACATACTTCTGTGGGAATCGGTGCGACGAAATCCAGTCCTTGGGGTCGGGCGACTGGTTGGTGTCGGCCATGTAAAGCTCCTGCCCAATGGCACCAATGAGCGACTGCTCAAGGAATTCCACACTCTTCTGTTTGTTCGTCAGTTCCGATTGTGAGGCCCATGGACATTTGCCGGACAGATAGTATCTCCTCACCAGGTGGCACCACGTGGCATCCCACCCGATATTTTTGGTGGAGCGGTAATATTTCGGCATAATGTAGTCCATGAAGTAACGCATCATAAGCGTATCTGTCTCAATTCTGTCGAATAATCTATCTGCATACTTGCATACGGTGTCGGTTTCCGAATAGTACAACATGCCGAAGAAGTAATAATTCATCTTGTTGAACAAGTCGGGGGTGTATACCAAACTATGGTCGGAGAAGTCGACATCGTCCCAATAATGCTGTAGGTAATACTGACCTTTGTCCTCCACTTCGTCGGGGGTTACTGGGCCGTTGAACATTTTTGCCAGCTGGAAATAACGGTACTTGATATTGGCATTGATAAAGGGCATTTCAAACTCCTTCATCTCCTTGTTCAACTGATCCATATCCATCTCAGCCTCTTCCTTTACTTTAACATCGCCGCTCTTCTTTCTCTTGTCTATGTCTCTTGCCTGCTTACGTGCCCAGTTCTCCTTGTTGATATAGGTATACATGGCTTGGTTGGCGGGCGACCCGACGATGTCCTTCTGGGGGTCGGCCACCTCGTTGGTCGGGGTGAGGCGTATAGCGAACTTCTGACTACCATCGATGGTGAAATCCATCATACTCTTCTTAGCCTCCTTGCCATATAGGGCGTAGATGCCCGTGCTCCATTTGCGGCGCCCGCTGAAAGTATAAGTGTTGTCCTTGTCCACGCTGGCACTGTCAAGAGTGATGAAGCCGTCGCGGTAGTGCTGGCCGATATACAACACACTGTCGTTCTGTTTCGCACCGGGACAGACAAATGTCATGCTGTATTTCTGTCCCCATGCAAAGGGGGTCAGCAGTGCAAGTATCGATATAGATAGGAGCGTTTTTTTCATTATGTTGCAATTAGTTATTCTGAATTATCATATAGGGTTGTGTGGGGGTGACGGGCACCCTTGGAGGAGTCTTGTCGAGGATGAAGGTGGCCACCAGCGCGAGGGCGAAGTTGTCGGTGGGGTTCTCGTTCAGATAAGGGGCTTTGGAGGGGCAAAGCTGGTAGGCCACTCCCGCACCGAAGTCAATCAATCCCCAGCGCAGCAGTCCGTCGAAACCAGTAGCCAACTCCATCAATCCCATGTAGGGGGATTGCAGCAGCATGGTGTTCCCTTGGCCGAAAGCGTGGTCGGCCAACGCCACGAGCCCGTTCTCGTCTTGTCCGTGCAACCATCCCCACATGGCATTCACCTGCAGGAACGGCTGGGGTTGCGACCATCTCGTTTCCCACAAGGGCATGGGGGCGGTGTAGTTGAGGCACAGGTGGGCGAACATGTTGGCGGTAAAGGTATAGGGACGTACCGTGATGAAGGTGTTGCGGAAGAAATACAACGACCGGGCAGTACCCGACAGGTCGAACATTTGGCTGTAGGGTGTGCCGGAGGTGGTATATCCGGCTTGGGCAAACACGTGCAGGCCGTATTCTCCTGGCTCGGCATTGTATTGTGCCAGAGCTCGGAAGTAATTCCTTGTATCGTTTTTGGAAGCCAAAGGCGTCATCCGTCCGGCGGCGAGCAAAAGGGTGAGGCCTGCCGAACAATCCATGCGGGCCGACAACCCCATGTGCCGCATGGCAGGTGCCAGCGCTGTGGTTTTGGAGGCAGGGTAGATGAGGTTCCCCAAGTGGTCGAAGCGGTAATCCTCACGGTTAAAGAACACTCCCGCAGCCATCGACCATTTGCGCGAGGGGGCAATGGATACATCAAAGCAACCGCCCTTCACACCCACATAGCGCGAAGCAAGGAACGTGGTGTTGTAGTCGGGCGTAAACAGACGGTAGCCCTCCAGTTTGCGCGACGCGGCAGCCTCAAGGTAGTTGTACCCATTCAGATAAAACCTTAGGTCGTTGCTTCCAGGCAGGCGCAGCTGCACGCCGCCGCCGTATTTCAGCGCCTTGTCGCCAAAACCGTAGCCAACAAAGCCCTTCACCGTCCACTGACCGATAAACATCCGAGGGTGTTCCGCTGTCTCGCTGGGGGTGACCCATTGCAAGCCCAACTCCAGGCGCGACTTCTCGTAACGGTTGTAGCTGTAAAGCCTGTCCACATTGAGATACAGGGCCGAGGGACTCTTGTAGGGAGTGAGACGGAAGCCCTGTGCCGCAGCGGAAAGGGCAGGGAGCATCATCAACAGTATGGCCAGTCGTTTCGTCATGGACAATCGTATCTGTTTTTTTGCAAGGTACATTTCGCCAAATTGCAAATTGCAAAGATACGAATAATATTCCGTTCGATGAAAAAAAAACGCATTGTTGTTGAAAAATACTGCCTTTTCGGCTGGTTCCCGAGCGTCGGGGAACGTCGAAGGATGGTGGTTGTCGGGGGTTGTTTTCATGTCGGTTGCCGCCACAAAGCAGACCCATATCTGCGACGCTGCGCCTTCACCGTATCTCCATCCTATCTCCAGTCAGACTCCTCCCCAGCCACTCTCCTTCCGATGCAGTAAGTCCCTTCAATATCCGCTCGATTGCCGCTACATATAGCATCGTTATCCGTCTCTATGGCGGATAACGATGCTGAATGAAGGGTGTAAGTATCCTAGATTGAACGAAGGAAGGGCGTTCAGGCGCACACTTCGGGAAGTGCTAAAATTAGTCTTGCGGGTGCGGAATGACAGCCGAGAATGAGTTTTGACGCGGTTTTTTAGCAAAAAATGCTAATTATTGCAAAAATTATCGTATCTTTGCATTTTGAATTATCATTGTTTTTAGAAATTATTAATATATATTATACACAAATATTGCAAGATATGAACTACGATGTAATTGTCATAGGCAGTGGCCCCGGCGGTTATGTTGCTGCCGTTAAGGCTGCACAGCTGGGATTGAAGACTGCTGTTGTGGAACGCGAGAACTTAGGTGGCATTTGCCTTAACTGGGGTTGTATCCCTACCAAAGCTTTGTTGAAGAGTGCCCAGGTGTTCAACTATATAAACCATGCTGCCAGCTATGGCGTGGCAGCGCAGACTGTGGAGGCCGACATGGGTGCCATGGTGCAGCGTTCGCGCGGTGTGGCCGAGACAATGAGCAAGGGTGTCCAGTTCTTGCTGAAGAAGAACAACGTGGAAGTGATTATGGGTACCGGCCGCGTGAAACCCGGTCACAAGGTGGAGGTGACCTCCGCCGAGGACGGCTCTGTGACGGAATACGAAGCAAGTCATATCATCGTGGCCACCGGCGCCCGTAGCCGCGTGATGCCCAGCATGCCACAGGACGGCAAGCGCATTATCGGCTACCGCGAGGCAATGACGCTGCCCTTCAAACCCAAGAGCATGGTGGTGTGCGGCAGCGGTGCCATCGGCAGCGAGTTCGCCTTCTTCTACCAGAGCATCGGTGTGCAGGTGACCCTTGTGGAGTTCATGCCCCAGATCCTGCCCAACGAGGATGAGGATACAGCATCGCAGATGAGCCGCACTTTCCGCAAGATGGGTATGAAAGTGATGGCCAGCGCCAGTGTGGAGAAGGTGGATGTGGAAGGCGACGTGTGCCATGTGACCATCAAGGATATGAAACGCAATACCGAGACGGTTGTCGACTGCGACGTGGTGTTGAGTGCCGTGGGTGTGGTGACCAACCTCGAGAACCTGGGTCTTGAAGAGACCGGCATCGCCGTGGAGCGCGGCAAGATAATCGTGAACGACTGGTATGAGACCAATGTGCCTGGCTATTACGCCATCGGCGACGTGGTTCACGGTCCCGCCCTGGCGCATGTTGCCAGCAAGGAGGCCATCTGCTGCGTAGAGCATTTAGCCGGCCACGAGGCGAAGAAGTTGAACTATGCCAATATCCCCGGCTGCACATACACCACCCCCGAGATTGCCAGCGTTGGCCTGACCGAGAAGAAGGCTCTGGAGGCCGGCAAAGAGGTGCTGGTGGGCAAGTTCTTCTTCAAGGCCAGCGGCAAGGCAACAGCTGCAGGCAACACCGACGGCTTCATCAAGATGGTGATTGACAAGAACACCGACGAGATACTGGGATGCCACATGTGTGGCGACAATGTGACAGAGATGATTGCCGGCATCGTCACCGCCCGCGAGAATGGTCTCACGGCCAAGCAGGTGGCTGCCGCAGTGCATCCTCACCCCACCATGAGCGAGGCAGTGATGGAGGCCATCGAGGCCGCATACGGATGCGCCATCCACGGTTAATGAAACGAAATAAATAACTTACTAACAATACACACATACGCATTATGAAACTGCTACCAAAATCAAGAAAACGAGTTGCGAGAGGTTTGAGTGTTTGGGTATCTAATCATTATTGCCCCACGCTTTTCGGCATCCGGGGCAAGTACGAGTCGTCGTATAAGTCGGGTCAGTATGTCGAGAGCGGGAGTCCCGGAACGGGATTCTTTGTCCGCAACAGTTCGAGCCGTACCTATAAGGCTTTCTGCAAGAATGAGCGTCAGAAACTGCTGCCCACCTATTGGGATATGGTGCGGAACAAGGAGTTCTCGTTCGACCGCGAGTTGGCGCGCGTGGAGGCCGCCCAGAACGAGGCGGGTATCGACAAGTGGCGTGCCATGATTTTAGAATCGTATGTCAATGTGCTGCCTATGGCCAAGGAGGCCGAGGAGGCGGAGCGCATTGTGGAGGGTATCAAGGAGCTGTCGCACCGCAGGCACCGCCTGTCGTCGTACCAGACGCATGTGATGTCGAGCTTCAAGTCGAAGATTGCCCGTCTGGGGCACGATGTGCGCAGCATCCAGCTGCATGTGCCGGACATGTGCAGCGAGGAGCGTTACCAGCATTTCGGTGCCGTGGTGGTGGCTTTCTCGCAGGTGGCCGCCAGCCACAGGATTTGGAGCGTGAGGGCCAACTACAGCGGCTTGGAGTCGTCGTTCATGCAGGTGTATTTCGACCTGGGTATCTTCAACTATATCCAGGCTCCGCTGATGACGCCGATGATGCGCGATGCCGAGGGTTACAGGTATTTCTTCTATCCTGAGTTCGTGGTGAAGTCGAAGGATGCCGTGGATTTCTCGGTCCACAGCCTGAAGGAGCTGAATTTCCTGTTCCGCGAGGTGCCTTACGACATGGTGTCGAACATGGTGATTGACAGCTACTATGACCGCGAGAACACCGAGGATGTCTCCACCCATATCCACCGCCGCAACTATGAGCAGTTCGGCGACGGCCTGCTGGTGAACAAGGACACGAAGGCCTTGAACGAGATTGAGGAGGAGAACAAGATGCGCGAGCGCGTGGTGGGCGAGCTGTATGTGCCGGAGTTGAATCTGCGGTACTATGTGCGCGATTTCAAGTCGCTGAAGGCTTTTGTCACCACCCTCAATCGTTACCAGACGGAACTCTGACAATTGAGAATTGAGAGGGGATGATACCTTGAATGAAGAAGCGATATGTATACCGGTTCAATCCCCATACGCTGAGGTATGAGCGTGTGGAGGCTACGTTTCGCGACAGACTGAAGCGTGCAGCGACCACTGTGCTGCCCGGTGTGGTGGCGGGTGTGGCCGTGGCGTTGGCGCTGGGCAGCATGGTCGATTCGCCCGAGGAGCGTATGCTGCGCGCGGATGTGAAGGAGTGCCGCCGGGCGTTGGAATCGGTGAACCGCAGCCTGGACCGTGCCGAGGCTGTGCTTTCGGACATCGAGGAACGCGACAGTGCGGTGTATCGCACGGTGTTCGGCGCCCGTCCGGTGAGCGATGAGCGGAGGCGTCCGGCGCAGGCCGACTACGGTCGCTGGGAGGGGAAGGCCTCGAGCAGTCTGATTGTACAGACAATGCGGCGTGTGGACACACTGGAGCAACGCCTGTATTCGCAGTCGCTGTCGCTGGACGAGATCTACCGCATGGCAGGCACGAAGCGCGAGCGCATGGCCCGGATGCCGGCCATCATGCCGATAGCGAAAGGGAGCTGCCGCATGGTGTCGGGCTACGGGATGCGCTATCACCCCATACTGCACTACCGCCGTATGCATACGGGGGTGGATTTGTCGGCGCAGCCGGGGACGTCGGTGCATGCCACTGCCGACGGACGTGTGACGGTGGCAGGACGCGGTGGCGGCCTGGGCGGCTACGGCGTCTGCGTGGTGGTGGACCACGGCTTCGGGTTCAAGACCCTCTATGCCCATCTGCAGGATGTGAAGGTGAGCGAGGGACAGCAGGTGAAGCGCGGCACGGTGATCGGCACTGTGGGCCGCACGGGTCTGGCGCAGGGTTACCATCTGCACTACGAGGTGATCCAGAACGGCACGAAGGTGAACCCTGTGTATTACTTCTTCAACGATCTGACTCCCGCCGAGTATGACGAGGTGTTGGAGGCTTCGTATGTCGAGAACCAGTGCTTGAGTTGAATTGAGATTTGAGAATTGAGAATTGAGAAAGTGGCTCCACGTATCACTCGTATTACACGTATAAATAATACTTGTAAATAATACTTGCGATACGCGAGATACGTGGAGAAAATTGAGAATTGAAAAGTGAAAATTGAGATTGATGATAATGCCGGTTTCTGTTTCGGGGTGGTGAGGGCTATCTCCACCGCCGAGGAGGAGTTGAAGCGTCGAGGCGGCCTCTACTGCCTGGGCGACATTGTGCATAACAATGCCGAGGTGTCGCGGCTGCGGGACAAGGGGCTGGAGGTGATTGACCACGACCGGCTGCGGCAGTTGGGCGGGAGTGGTAAGGAGGAGCAGGGAACAGAGACGCCCGCTCCGAGGGTGCTGATTCGTGCCCACGGTGAACCACCGTCGACCTACGCCGAGGCCGAGCGGCAGGGAGTGGAGCTGATTGACGCCACCTGTCCCATCGTGCTGGCCCTGCAGCAACGCATCAGACGCGGCTATGAGGAGATGCGCGAACGTGGCGGCCAGGTGGTCATCTTCGGCAAACCCGGCCATGCCGAGGTGGTGGGGCTGTGCGGACAAACGGAGGGCAAGGCTGTGGTGGTGAGCAGTGCGGAGGATTTGAAGGGCATAGATTTTGACAGACCGATACGGCTTTATTCGCAGACGACGAAGAGCCGCGAGGAGTATGCCCGACTGATAGAGAACGTGAAGCGGGCGATTGCCGAACGACGGCATGCCGCTGAGGGCACGAAGGGTGAAGGAGATGCCACAGGAGCAGAGACGACAGGCGAGGGGGACGATTTCTTCGTGGCATACAACACGATATGCAGCCGCGTGGCCAACAGGGCCACCAGGCTGGAGGCGTTTGCAAGAGGGGTGGATGCTGTGCTGTTCGTGAGCGGACAGGGCAGCTCGAACGGGCATTATCTGTACGAGTTGTGCAAGCGTGTGCAGCCGAGGACGTATCTGGTCTACGGGCCCGACGAGGTGGCTGCAGTGTGCGAGGAGCTCAGGGAACGGCCTGTGGAGCGGTTGGGCGTGACGGGTGCCACGAGCACCCCTCGGTGGCTGATGGAATCCGTAGCCCATTGCGCCGAGCAGGGAGTTGGGGAATTGAGAATTAAGAATTGAGAATTGAGAGAGCAAGGCGTATAAACTTATCAACTATCAACGATTTAACAACTGAAACTTGAGCGGAGATGTATTTAACCAATTTGAAGATAAGCAATTTCAAGTCGTATGGCGAGCTTGATGTGGATTTCTGCCCCAATGTGAACTGCCTTGTGGGTAACAACGGCGTGGGCAAGACCAATCTGCTCGAGGCGATTTATTACTTGTCTTTCTGCAAGGGCTGCCGGGGTGGGGGAGATGTACCGAACATCCGCCGCGGCGAGGAGTATTTCGCCATCCATGGCCGCTATGGGTTTGAGGGCGAGAATGTCCAGACCTCGTGCGTGGTGCGCAAGGGTATGCCCAAGCAGATGAAGTGGAACGGCAAAGTGTGCAAGACGTTGGGCGAACACATCGGAAGGATACCGCTGGTGATGGTGTCGCCCCAGGACCAAGAAATCATTGTGGGAGGCAGCGAGGTGCGACGCCGTTTCGTCGACGGTGTACTGTCGCAGACGGATAGGGTGTACCTGGACCATCTGTTGCAGTATGCCCGTGCCTTGGAGCAGCGCAACCGGCTGCTGAAGGTGTTCTGGGAAGAGGGATCGTGGGACGAAAGCTCAATTGGTGTGTGGGATGAGCAGCTGGTGCGTCATGGTGAGGTGCTCCGTCGTGAGCGTGAGCATTTCTTCGAGGGGTTCGCTCCCCTGTTCGACGACTACTACGGCTGGATTACCAACGGCCACGAAAAGGGTGTGCTGACCTATGTGGCCGAGAGCAGCATGCCGTTGGCACAGCAGCTGGCGGAGGCCCGCCGTCGCGACAGGCAGGCCCTCTTCACCACCGTGGGCCCCCACAGGGATGATGTAGAGCTGACGGTGAGCGATATGGCGGTGCGACGCTATGGCTCGCAGGGGCAGCAGAAGACATTTGTGCTGGCACTGAAACTGGCACAGTTTGAGTATATCTACCGCCACGGCGGGGTGAAGCCCATCCTGCTGCTGGACGATGTTTTTGACAAACTCGACATGGTGCGTGTGACGCAGCTGGTCGAGCTGGTGGGAAGCGACCGCTTCGGCCAGGTGTTTATCACCGACACCCAGCCGGGACGTGTGGAAGGCATCTTCGAGGCCATTCCGCAGGTGGACCATCTGATATACACTGTAGAGGGGAACGAACTGCACCCATTGACAAATAATATAGAATAAAAGAGAGGACTGATGTACAGCAACGAACATACACTGCAGGACTTGCTCAAGAAGGCATACCGACGACTCAACATGGAAGAGACGGCCACCGAGCTTGAGGTAAAAGACGTGTATGAAAAGGTTGTGGGAGACTTGATTAGCCGCCTTACTTGGAAGGTGAGCTTCAAGAACGGAATCCTTGCCCTCTCCATCGCATCGCCCGGCTTAAGGCAGGAGTTGTGGTACCGGCGTGAGTCGCTCGTCACCCGTATCAACGACATATTGGGGAGGCAGGCAGTGAAAAAGATAGTATTTTATGAGACCGACGGTCTCGGGAAAAGATAAACTTCAAAGAGAATGAAACAGATATTCAAAGCACTGAATATGATTCGGCAATGCGACAGCAGGGCGTTCTGGCTGCGCATCATCTACGTGTTGATACTGAATGCGCTGCCGTTGCTGAATCTGTATATCCTCAAGTTCTTGGTGGACTCCGTCACCAACGGGACCTATCCCGTGGTGCTGGGTGTGGAGATGAACACGCTTACCGCGCTGGGAATCTTCTGCGCCATCTCGCTGCTGACCCGCGTGGTGAGTGTGATGAACGGCGTGAACAACGACATCATGCAGCAGAAGCTCATCGACTTTATCAGTGAACGCATGCAAGGCCAGTCGGCCAAGCTGGACATGTCCTATTTCGACAACCCTGACTATCACGACACCTACCATCGTGCCCAGCAGGAGGCATCCTATCGCCCCATCCAGATATTGAACGGATTCATGGGGCTGCTCGGTTCGCTGATATCCATCTCCATCATCGTGGTCATGCTTTCCAGAGTCTCCGGCTGGATTATCGTCGTCATGGTTGCCGCTGTGGTGCCGTCGTTCATTGTCAGGGTCATCAAGGCGAGACAGATATATGCCTTCCGACGCGGTAACACGCAGAACTATCGCCGCACCAGTTACTACACTGCCCTGCTGGGTGGACGTGACTACGCCAAGGAAATGCGCACCTTCGGACTTGCCCCCTATTTCAGAGAGCGTTTCGTGGCCATCCGCAAGGCCCTAGTGAAAGACTTGATAAAGATCTCCCGCCGCTTGGGCTGGTACGATTCGGTTTGTGCCATTGTCGAGACGGCTGCTTTGTTCTTTGTAACCATGTTCCTTATCATGAGCACCACCGACGGCTCCATCACTGTGGGTTCGTTTGTGATGCTGTTTGAGGCCTTCCGTCGCGGACAGACACAGCTTGCACAGCTGGTGAGTAGTGTGACGGGACTTTACGACAACCGCCTCTTCATCGGCAACCTCTTCGAGTTTCTCGACCTCGAGCCCTCCATCGTCAATGCGCCCAATGCGAAGCCTTTCCCCTTGCAGGTGAAGAGTGTCGAGTTCCGCGACATCACTTTCCGCTACCCGAAGATGGAACGCGATGTGCTGAGCCATTTCAACCTCACAGCCCGTGCCGGCGAGGTGACACAGATAGAGGGCGAGAACGGTTTCGGAAAGACCACCTTGCTCAAACTGCTGCTCCGCCTCTACGACACCGACCAGGGAGCCGTATTGGTGGACGGTGTCGATGTGCGCCAGTACGACCTGAAGGGACTGCGTCATGGCATCGGGGCAATATTTCAGGACTATGTCCGTTTCTATTGCACTGCCGAGGAGAATATCGCTTTCGGCGACATCGACCACTACGACAGCGCACGTGTGAAGCAGGTGGCCGAAATGGCAGGCGTGGACAAATACATCGAGCGTCTGCCCAAAGGCTACCAAACCCCGCTGGGCCGTATGTTCGACGGCGGCGAGGAGTTGAGCATGGGCCAGTGGCAACGCATCGCCTTGGCGCGCCAGCTCTACAGCGACGCCCCGATACTCATCTTCGACGAACCCACCGCGTGGATGGATATTCCTTCGCGCGAGCGTTTCTACCAGACACTCGAACAACTGAAGAAAGAAAACAAAGTAATAATACTCATAAAACATATCTAAACCATGAAATTCGAAATCGGACAGATTAATCCCAAAGACCACGAGGGCAATCTGGTTTTCCTCTACGGCACCGTAGTGGCAGACCGCGCATTGCCCCTCAGCAAAAAGGAACTGGACTATCTCAAGACCTGCCGTGTCGATGAACCCGATACCATCGTCGTATTCGACCGTCTCCCATACAAGCTTTTTATCGTCAATTTCGACAGCGAACTCGATGCCGACCAATGCCAGGAACGCCTGCGCCGCTCTGCCGCCAAAGTGGTTGATATGCTCCGTAATGCAAAACAGACACAAGTGTCGCTCACCGGCGAGGGGGTGATTCCCGAAGAGGTGGTGGCTTTTGCCGAAGGGTTGTTCCTTGCCGACTATACCTTCGACCGATATAAATCCGAAAAGCCCGTCCACATCGAGCAACTGACCATCGACCAGTCTTTCCTCAGTCCCGACGAGTTGAAACCCCTCGTCACCCTCTGGGATTGCATCCGCCAGTGTCGCGAGTGGGTCAACACACCCGTGGCCGACCTCAATGCCGAATCGTTCGCCGAGCAGCTGCAGCAGCGTGCCGCTGAAACAGGTGTTGACTGCACCGTTTTCGACAAAAAACAGATAGAGTCGTTGCGTATGGGCGGTCTCGTAGCTGTGAACAAAGGCAGTGTGGACGAGCCCCGCTTTGTTGTGCTCGAATACAATCCCGGCCAAGCGGTGAACAGCAAACCCCTTGCCCTGGTGGGTAAAGGAATCATGTACGACACCGGCGGACTCAACATCAAGCCCGACAACTACATGCAAGAGATGAAGTCAGATATGGCCGGGGCTGCAACCATGGCTTCCGTCCTCTTTGCTGCCGCAGCCAACCGTCTGCCCGTCCACATTGTGGCCTTCCTGCCCCTTACCGACAACCGTCCGGGCTTCAACGCCTATGCTGCCGACGATGTGATACGCATGTACGACGGCACCACCGTCGAGGTGGTGAATACCGACGCCGAGGGACGTATCATCCTTGCCGATGCCATCGCCTATGCCGTCGGCAACTACAATCCAGAGCTTGTCATTGATGCTGCCACCCTCACCGGTGCTGCCGTCCGCGCCATCGGCACCTATGGCATTGCCGCCATGCAGCAGAATGCCGAGAACGCCTTCAACCTCCTCCGCATCGTGGGCAAGAAGGTGTACGAGCGTCTGGCTGAATTCCCCTTCTGGTCCGAATACGACGAACTCATCAAATCAGAGGTCGCCGACATCAAGAACTGCGGCATCCCTCAGGCTGGAACCATCACTGCAGGCAAATTCCTCGCCCATTTTGCCCGCAAAACCCCCTATATCCACCTCGACATTGCAGGTGTCGCCTACTTCACCAAGAAGCAGGAATACTTCGCCTGCGGGGCATCAGGCTATGGCATACGCCTGCTCTATGCTTTCATTCAAACATACGACCTCCTCAACAAACCGGCCGACAAATAACTGTCGCCTCTTAGCGAAACAAACAATATTATATTAATTGAATCAATACAAACAGATATATGGAAGAAAAAAACAATAACCACAGGGTGCGTCTGGCCATCACTCAGGGCGACATCAACGGCGTAGGCTATGAAGTGATACTCAAAACATTCAACGACAGCCGCATGTACGACTTCTGCACCCCAGTTCTTTATGGCTCCACCAAAGTGGCCTCCTACCACAAGAAACTCCTGGCACTCCATCAGGACATGAACTTCAACGGCATCCATACGGCCAACGAAGCCGTCGACCGCAAGTTCAACGTCATCAACCTCACCAACGATGAGGTGAAGATTGATATTGGTAAACTCACCGACGTAGCAGGCGAGCAGTCGCGCATGTCGCTGGCACGTGCCTGCGAGGACCTCAAGAAAGGCGATGTCGATGTGTTGGTCACTGCCCCCATCAGCAAGAAGAATATCCAGTCGGCCGAGTTCGATTTCCCCGGCCACACCGAGTATCTTTCTCACCAGTTCGGTTGCAGCAGCCTGATGATTATGGTGTGCGACCGCATCCGTATCGGCATTGTCACCAACCATCTCGCCCTCAAGGATGTCCCCGGTGCCATCACTCACAACCTCCTTTACGACAAGATTATGCTCATGAACGAGTCGCTCAAACGCGATTTCGGCATCCCCATGCCCAAGATAGCCGTCCTCGCTCTCGACCCTCATGCCGGCGACAATGGTGTTATCGGCAGCCAGGATCAGACCGTCATCAAGCCCGTCATCGACGAGGTGCAGGAGAAAGGTGTTCTCGCCTATGGTCCCTATCCCTCCGACGGTTTCTTCGGCAGCAGTGAGTTCAACAAATTCGACGGAGTCCTTGCACTCTACCACGACCAGGGCCTCATACCCTTCAAACTCATGTCATTCACCGAGGGTGTGAACTTCACCGCCGGATTGCCCTATGTCCGCACATCGCCCGCCCACGGCACCGCCTTCGACATTGCCGGCAAGGACAAAGCCTCAGAGCAGTCATTCCGCAGCGCCGTATACCTTGCCTGCAAGATACTGCGTAATCGCAAAGAATACGACGAACTAACAGCCGATCCCCTTCCTTAATGAAAAAGCTTGTTCTCTTCGACGGCATGGCGATGGTCTATCGCGCCTACTACGCCCTCAGCGGATCCAACCGCACCAATTCCAAGGGCGTCAACACCTCGGCTGTGCTGGGCTTCACCACCACGCTCTACGACCTCGTCAAGAAACTGCAGCCTACACACATGGCTGTGGCTTTCGACTTGCAGAAACCCACTTTCCGCCACAAGATGTACGAGGAATACAAAGCCAACCGCGAAGCCATGCCCGAAGCCATACAAGTGGGGCTGCCCTACATCCGCAGCATCATCTCCGCATTCAACATCCCCATCATCACCTGCGAAGGCTATGAAGCCGATGATGTGATTGGCACCGCCTCCCATTGGGCCGAGACCCAGGGATTCGACCAAGTCATCATGGTCACTCCGGACAAAGACTTCGGCCAGTTGGTCACCCCGCATGTCTACATCTACCGTTTCGGGCGCATGGGCAAGCCCGACCAACTCATGGGTGTAGAGGAGGTGAAAGAGAAATTCAACGTCGACTGCTGTCAGCAGGTCATCGACCTGCTCGGCCTTTGGGGCGACGCCTCCGACAACATTCCCGGCATTCCCGGGGTGGGGGAGAAGACAGCCAAGAAACTCATCGCCCAGTTTGGCTCCATCGAGAACATGGTTACCCATGCCGAAGAAATCAAGAACGACAAGATCCGCGGTCTCGTGCAGCAGTATTCCGAGCAGGCGCTGTTCAGCAAACAGCTCGCCACCATTGTCCTCGATGCACCCCTCACCCTCAGCGAGGAGATGTTCAGGGTACAGAAACCCGACTATGCCGCCCTTCAGGAGCTCTTCACCGAACTCGAATTCCGCAATCTCTCCAAGCGCATCTATACCGACCTCTCCGTCTCCGACCCTTCCGAGGCGCAACGTTTCGCCAAGGCAGCCCAGGCACCGCGGATTAGCAAACCCGCAGCATCTGCCACCAAGACGGTCACCGACAGCCAGCCGACCCTTTTCGAACAGCCCACACTCTTCGACACACCTGCCGTCGACCCAAGCCGACCCCTCGATATCCGTACCCTCGACCGATTGCCTGATAACGGCGATGTGGCTGTCTTCGTCTCCGGTGCAACTATTGTGGTGGCTTTCAATGCCGACACTGTATACACCGCGCTGGTGGGGGACATCGACATTGCTGCCCTCCGTACCCTTCTGCAACGTCCCGGCACCCTCAAACTCTGCTACGACCTCAAAGCCCTCAAATACATGCTTCGCGAACTTGACATCGACATTGCAGGCGATGTATTCGATGTGCAGCTTGTCCATTACCTCCTCGACCCCGAAGCCCGCCATAGCCTCGAGAGCATCGCCCTCGGCATCCTGGGCTACAGCCCTGCCGACAACGTTGAGTCCGCAGCCATCCTCTGGCAGCTATATCCCCTCATGGCCGCCCAGCTCTCCGACACCGGTATGCGCAAACTCTATACTGATGTCGAGCTGCCACTCGTGGACGTGCTCGTCAGCATGGAGGAAGAGGGTGTGCGCATCGATGTCGATGCACTCAAAGAATACTCTGCCAAACTCTCCGCCGAGCGCGACAATATCGAGCACCAAATATTCGTCCTGGCCGGAGGGACGTTCAACGTCTCCTCACCCAAACAGTTGGGCGAAGTGCTGTACGAGCGGCTCAACGTCACCGACAAGCCCCCACGTACTGCCACCAAGCAGTATTCCACAGCCGAAGATGTCCTTGTCAAGTTGAAAGACAAACACCCCATCATCCCCCTCATCCTCGAGTACCGTTCGCTCAACAAACTTATCGGCACCTATCTCGATAGCTTCCCCAAACTCATCAACCCTGCCACCGGTCGCCTGCATACCGTCTACAACCAGACAGTCACCGCCACGGGACGTCTCTCCTCCAGCAATCCCAACCTGCAGAATATCCCTATCCGTACCGAGCGAGGACGCGAGATACGCAAAGCCTTTGTCGCCCGCAACGACGACTATGTGCTCCTGGCCGCCGACTACTCACAAATCGAGCTGCGCATCATCGCCTCACTGGCCAACGACCGCCACATGATCGACGCCTTTGCCAACCACTACGACATCCACGCCGCCACGGCAGCCAAAATCTATGGTATGCCCATCGACGAGGTCTCCAAGGACCTGCGGCGTAATGCCAAGTCGGTCAACTTCGGCATCATCTACGGCATCAGCGCTTTCGGACTCAGTGAGCAGCTGGGCATCCCGCGCAAAGAGGCCTCCGCCCTCATCGACGAGTATTTTGCCCAATATCCCGACATTAAACATTATATCGATACCAATATTGCCTTCGCCCACGAGCATGGCTACGCCCAGACCCTGCTGGGCCGTCGCCGCTACCTGGCCGACATCAACTCGCGCAACGCCTCTGCACGCAGTTTCGCCGAGCGAAATGCAGTCAACATGCCCATACAAGGCACTTCGGCCGATATGATCAAGATAGCCATGATCAACATCCACCGCCAGTTCTGTCAGCTGGGTCTGCGCTCAAGAATGATTCTACAGGTACACGACGAATTGGTGTTCGATTGCTACAAACCCGAGCAAGAGCAGGTGCAGGCCATCGTTCTCGAGGCCATGACCAACGCCCTGCCACTGTCCATCCCCGTCGAGGTGGGCATCGGCATCGGCAACAACTGGCTTGAGGCTCATTAATCCCTTATCGTTTAACCCGAAAAAAGTGTAATCCGAATAAACCCCAATAACCCATGAAAAAAGTCATCAACATCATCCTGCTTGTCCTGCTGACAAGCCCCGTCTTTGCCCAGGCTGACCAGAAGGCCGACTTCTCCGCCGTATGCTCCACCGGACAGGTGCTGCATTACAAAATCATTGACTACGGCGAAGTGAATGTATGGTACAACAATCAGAACCCCGAGTTGCTGGGCGGCTATATCAAAGTGCCCCGCACCGTGAAATACAACGACCAGAACTATGTCGTCACCGGCATCGCCGACGAGGCCTTCGCTAACTGCATCCGCATCCAGGGTGTGGAACTTCCCACCACCATGTTCTTTGTGGGCGAGCGTGCTTTCTACCGCTGCACCGATCTCCGCGTCATCCTTATGCCCAAGACACTCACCTATATCGGTGGCAGCGCTTTCGAAGGCTGCACCTCGCTTATTGACGTGGTCATGCCCAACTCCATCACCGAGATGGGCACCTATGTCTTCAAGGACTGCGACAATGTGCGCCATTTTGTCATATCCCACGGCCTCACCGAGATTCCCGAAGGCACCTTCATGAACTGCAAGGCGGCCACGGACTTCCTCATCCCCGCCTCTGTTATCACCATCGGGTGCCATGCCTTCGACGGCTACGAGCAACTGAAGAGCGTCACCTTCTTCGGTCCTGTACCCCCTGAACCCGAATGTGCTCCTGCTTTCGGCCGCGAGATACCCATCTATGTCATCAATCAGTACTTCCCCGCTTACAAAGCCTCCTACATCTGGGGGCAGTATGCCATCCAGTCAATGTAAGGAATCATAACCCCAACAGACTCATTCCCACGAAGGCCAGCGATATGAGCCATAGGATAGAGTCAGGCGTTATGTTTTATAACTCGAAGGTGTCCCGACGAAAAGACGGGACACCTTCGTTTTGTTGACAGCAGACCCCTGCATCGTGTTGCGGCAACGATTTTCCCACGCTACGGAGAGGGGCCGTTCAATCCTGCATCGTTATAGTATCGCTATAGCATCGTTACTCGACATGATAACGGATAACCAGCCGGGAAGCAGGCAGCATCGAGCCGGGATTGAACGACCCTAGTGGGTCGTGGCATGCCGACGGCGGAAACTTCCCGGCACTGCAGTGGGGTCAGACCATGCCCGTATGATTTGCGTTAAAAAAATGTTGCAATTCAAAAATAAATCGTATCTTTGCAGTTGTAAAACAAAACGGAACTGTAGCGGCGGCGGTGGGTCATCGTCACGTTATAGAGTTGTGAAACATAAAGATATAAAACGACATAAAACGAAATTATTATGACAAAAAAAGGTGTTTTATCACTGACAAAAATTGTAGCATTGGCTCTGTTGGCTGTGGTTACAACAGGTTGCAAGAAAGAAGTTATGGTGGCAGGAGGATTCTCCGTGGGCGGAGGCCGTCAGGTAAAATTCGCCAAGGGCAATGTATACTATAACGTGCTGACCAAGACGTTTGCCATGTATGAAAACCAGTGGGATTTCACTGGTGGGTATAACGACTCGATAGACAAACCCAACTATCATGGCGATATCGACCTTTTTGGATGGGGAACGGCAAACAATCCTATGCTCTATACCGAGAAGGACGAGGATTATGCCACATTCGAAGACTGGGGTTCTAAAGTGGGCGGCAGTTGGCGCACCTTGAACAAGGACGAATGGAAATACATATTGAAAGGAAGACCCGATGCCAAGAAGAAGTATGCCATAGGCAGGGTGGAAAACAAAACCGGTATCATTCTGTTGCCTGATATGTGGACGCTGCCCGACAGCTGCTTGTTCTTCCCTGGAGTGAATTACATTGACAGCAACGATTACAGAGGCTACACGTGGAAGAAAATGGAGGATGCCGGTGCTGTGTTCCTGCCTGCTTCCGGCTACCGCGAAGGAGCGACGTTTGTTTCATTATGGTCGCCTGGACGTTACTGGACATCAACGGGCGACTTCGTCAACGGTGCGTGGGGTTTCGGTTTCACTGCCCTGTCAAAAGAATTGGGGGTGATGTGCTACACCCACCGCTATCCCGGCTTCGCTGTACGTTTGGTTCAAGATGTAAAATAGTCAACAACAATCAATCATTAAATATCATGCTTTTGGCCTTGCAGGAACTTGTTTTCTGCAAGGCTTTTTTTATGTTGTGGGCTTTAGAAAAATAATTATTAGGGTTTCGATTTGACCGATTGGGGATAAAAAGCGAGAGACACAAGTCTGCACTTGTGTCTCTTGATATTACAGGATGTGGGATTGCTATCAGTCGAGTTTCATTTCCTGCAGGAAGCGGACGCTGGCGTGTATATGCTTGTACATGATTTGGTCGATGTCGACGAAGTTGACGCTTTTGCGGTAGTCGGCCACGAGATTTTCGATGAAGGGGCTGCTCTTGAGACCTTCCTGATGGCGGAAGTCGAGTGCCTGGGCGGCATCGAAGAGTTCGATGGCCATGACGCGCTCGGTGTTTTCCATGACCTTGTAGCATTTGGTGGCTGCGTTGCCGCCCATGCTGACGAGGTCTTCCTGATTCTGACTGCTGGGGATGCTGTCTACGCTGCAGGGGGAGCAGAGCTGTTTGCTCTGGCTGACGATGGAGGCGGCAGCGTACTGCGGAATCATGAAGCCGCTGTTGAGACCGGGTTTGGCAACAAGGAAGCTGGGCAGACCACGTTTGGCGTCGATAAGCTGGTAGGTGCGGCGCTCGCTGATGCTGCCGAGTTCTGCCACGGCAATGGCGAGGAAGTCGAGTACCATGGCCATGGGTTCACCGTGGAAATGGCCGCCAGAGATGACCATGTCCTCGTCGGGGAGGACAATGGGGTTGTCGGTGGTGGAGTTGATTTCGGTCTCGACAACAGAGGCCACATAGGCGATGGTGTCCTTGGCGGCACCGTGTACCTGGGGAGCGCAGCGGAAGCTGTAGGGATCCTGCACGTGCTCTTTGTGGCGGGAGATAATCTGGCTGCCCTCGGTGTATTTGCGGACAGCGGCAGCAGTCTCGAGTTGACCTTTATGGGGACGCACCAGATGCAGGCTCTCGTAGAAAGGCTCGATGCGGCCATCGAAAGCGTCGAGGCTGAGGGAGAGGAGCATGTCGGCCTGACGGCTGAGGCGCTGGGCTTTGAGGACACACCACACGGCATAGCTGCTCATGAACTGGGTGCCGTTGAGGAGGGCGAGACCCTCTTTGCTCTGCAGTTCGATGGGTTGCCATCCAAGTGTGTCGTATACTTCCTTCACATCGCAGCGACGGCCTTTCCAATAGACGTCGCCAAGGCCGAGGATGGCGGGGAGCATGAGGTTGGCCAGGGGGCAGAGGTCGCCGCTGGCACCAAGGCTGCCCTGCTGGTAGACGATGGGCAGAACGTCGTTGTTGTAGCAGTCGATGAGACGCTGGACGGTCTGCAGCTGGGCACCGCTGTAGCCAAAGCAGAAGTTCTGGGCTTTGAGCAGGAGCATGAGACGGACAACCTCGGCAGGTACTTCGTCGCCGACGCCGCAGGCGTGGCTCATGACGAGGTTCTTCTGCAGCTGGCTGAGCTGCTCTTTGCTGATGGAGATGTTGCAGAGGGAGCCGAAACCGGTGGTGACACCGTAAATGGGTACCTTCTGGGTTTCCATCTTCTTGTTGAGGTAGTCGCGGCATTTCTGGATGCGGCGTTTGGCCTCGTCGCTGAGGGCGAGGGTCTGATGGCCTTCGACGATTTCACGGATCTTGGCGATGGTGAGACGCTCGTCGGGATTGATATAATGGGTCATAATGAATGGTTTTGTAGGTTAATGTGCTAATGGGGGCTTATTTGTCAAGCTGTTCCTGTGCTTTGTGTGCAATGTCGTCGTCGACAAGCATGCGGCCGCAGTGCTCGCATACGATGACTTTCTTGTGCATCTTGATTTCGCTCTGGCGCTGGGGAGGAATTTTGCTGAAGCAGCCACCGCAGGCGTCGCGGTCGATGGTGACTACGGCAAGGCCGTTGCGGGCTTGTTTGCGGATGCGCTTGTAGGCGTTGAGGTAGTGCTCGTCGATGTATTTCTCCTGTTCGGCGGATTTGTTGAGGAAGCGGACCTCGTCTTTCTTGGTTTCTTCGATGATGCCGTCGAGTTCGGCCTTTTTCGAGTCGAGTTCGGCTTGGCATTTCTTTATGAGGAGCTCGGCGGCCTGAATGTGCTGCTCGAGTTCTTTGATTTTGTTGTTGGAGTCGCGGTTGCGGCGTTCGCAGAGCTGGATTTCGAGGTTCTGGAACTCGATTTCCTTGTTGATGGCCTCAAACTCGCGGTTGTTGCGCACATTGTCCTGCTGCTTCTCGTACTTCTTGATCATGGCCTGATGGTCGGCGATGTCGTTGTTGCGCTTGGCGATGTTTGCATTCTGCTCGGCGATGTTTTCCTTGAAATTGCTGATGCGGGTTTGTAGACCGGCAATCTCGTCTTCGAGGTCCTGGATGGCCTGGGGGAGTTCGCCACGGATGATCTTGATTTTGTCAATTTCAGAATCGACCAGCTGAAGGGTGTAGAGCGCTACAAGACGGCGTTCGGTGGCAACGTCGATGTCGGACATTTGTTGTGTGGACTCGGCAGTGGTCTGTTCCGTGACTTCGGGTGTTGTGACTTTCTTGGTCATTGTGTGTTAAATCTATATATATTATAATATTCTAAATTACAACTAAATATAAGAGACAAAGCTTTTGCCTTGCCGGCTGATGAAACATGCAAAATTACTAAATTTTTTTGATATAACAGAATAAATTAGTTGTTTGCCGAATTGCTCGCTTTCGTAATGGCCTATGTCGGCGAGGGTGATGCGGCCTTCGGCACGTTGGAAGTCGTGGTATTTCATGTCGCCGGTGAGGTAGATGTCGGCCTGCTGGCGGATGGCGTCGTCGATGAGGAAACTGCCTGCTCCACCACAGATGGCCACGCGGCTGACGGAGGGGGTGACAATGTCGCTGACACGCAGGACGGGAAGGCCAAGGGTCATCTTCACCTGCTCGAGGAAAGACGTTGTGGGCATGGGGTAGGGGAGCGTTCCTATCATTCCGGCGCCGATGTCGGGTGACGAGGCGGATTGCAGGGGACGGAGGATGTGACAATCTGTCAGTCCGAGTTGGAAGGCAAGGATGCCATTGATGCCATCCTTGAGGTTGTCGAGGTTTGTATGAGCCGCATAGACGGCTATGTCGTTCTTGATAAGCGAGATGATGGCACGTCCGGTGGCATTGGCAGGGGTGATGCGCTTGATGCCGCTGAAGATGAAGGGATGATGTGTGACAATGAGGTTGGCGCCAAGGGAGACGGCCTCGTCGACAACAGCAGGGGTAAGGTCGAGGGCTACAAGCGCTCCGGTGCACTCGCGGTCGGGATTGCCGAGGAGGAATCCGGAATTGTCGTAGTCCTCTTGGTATTCGGGATGGAATTCGCTGTCGAGAAAATGAATGATTTCGTTTACTGTCATGATGAGAAAAGATTTGTTGTTGTAACGAAGATGTGGCAGTATTATTGTGTGACATTATGTCAGTGACAATGCCGTGAGAAGCGTTTGGCATGGTATATGCAAGGGAAGAGATGCACAAATGCGAAATAAAAACTAAAAATTATAGAATTATGAACATTCAACCCTTAGCAGACCGCGTTCTGATTCAGCCCGCAGAGGCTGAGCAAAAGACAGCATCGGGTATTATTATCCCCGACACCGCAAAAGAGAAACCCCAAAGAGGTCAGGTGGTTGCCGTTGGCAAAGGCACCAAGGACCATGAGATGACCTTGAAGGTGGGCGACCATGTGCTGTATGGCAAATACAGTGGCACCGAGGTCGAGATTGACGGTGTGAAATATATGATTATGAAAGAAAGCGACGTGTACGCTATTATTTAAGTAGGATAATTCGGAATAGTCTGAAAACTCCGAATATTCAGAAAAACAAATTCAAGAAAGGAAAATCATTATGGCAAAAGAGATAATTTATAACAATGATGCCCGCGAACAACTCCGCAAAGGTGTTGACGCTCTGGCAAACGCAGTGAAAGTGACCCTCGGTCCTAAAGGCCGCAATGTGGTTATCGACAAGAAATTCGGTGCTCCCCATATCACCAAGGACGGTGTCACCGTCGCCAAGGAGATTGAGCTGGAGAACGGCATCGAGAACATGGGTGCCCAGATGGTGAAGGAGGTTGCCTCCAAGACCAATGACCAGGCCGGTGACGGTACCACCACCGCTACTGTGCTGGCTCAGGCTATTGTGAACACCGGTCTGAAGAATGTCACCGCCGGTGCCAACCCCATGGACCTGAAACGCGGTATCGACAAGGCTGTTGCCACTATCGTTGAGGACATTAAGGCTCAGTCGGTTGAAGTGGGCGGCGACATCGAGAAAATTCGTCAGGTTGCTACCATCTCCGCTAACAACGACAGCCAGATTGGCGACATCATCGCCGAGGCTATGGAAAAGGTTTCGAAGGACGGCGTCATTACCATCGAAGAGGCCAAGGGTATCGAGACCAGCGTGAAGGTGGTTGAAGGTATGCAGTTCGACCGCGGCTATATCAGCCCCTATTTCGTTACCGACACCGACAAGATGGAATGCACCTACGACAGCCCGCTGATTCTTATCTATGACAAGAAAATCAGCACCCTGCAGACTTTGCTGCCCATCCTTGAGCAGGTAGCCAAGAGCGGCCGTGCCCTCCTTATCATTGCTGAGGATGTTGAGACCGAGGCTATGGCAACCCTCGTTGTCAACCGTCTGCGTGGCGGCCTGAAGGTTGTCGCTGTGAAGGCTCCTGGTTTCGGCGACCGCCGCAAGGAGATGCTCGAAGACATCGCCATCCTCACCGGTGGTACCGTTGTGAGCGAGGAGAAGGGCTACAAACTGGAAGATGCTACCCTCGACATGCTGGGTACTTGCGAGAAGATTACCATCGACAAGGACAACACCACCATCGTGAACGGTGCTGGTAACAGCGATATGATCAAGGCTCGTGTCAACCAGATCAAGGCTCAGATTGAAAAGACCACCAGCGACTACGACCGCGAGAAACTGCAAGAACGTCTGGCTAAATTGGCCGGTGGCGTGGCAGTCATCTATGTCGGCGCAGCCTCCGAGGTGGAAATGAAAGAGAAGAAAGACCGCTTCGACGACGCTCTGCACGCCACCCGTGCAGCTGTGGAAGAGGGTATCATCCCCGGCGGCGGCACCGCTTTCATCCGTGCTGCTGAGAAGCTTAACGCCATCACTCCCGCCAACGAGGACGAGAAACTGGGTGTCGAGATTATCCGTCGCGCCATCGAAGAGCCCATCCGCATTATCGTTGAGAACGCCGGTATGGAAGGCTCGGTTGTGGTGAACGAGGTGAAGAACGGCAAGGGCGACTATGGCTACAATGCCCGCACCGAGAGCTACGAGAACCTGTTCAAGAGCGGTGTTATCGATCCCGCCAAGGTTGCCCGTGTCGCCCTGCAGAACGCCGCCTCAATCGCCGGCATGCTGCTGACCACCGAGTGCGTCATGTGCGACATAAAAGAACCCGAACCCCCGATGCCCGCCAACCCCGGCATGGGCGGCATGGGCGGAATGTACTAAGCCGCTGATAATAATAGATATGCCCCGACTGACATATGCCTGTCGGGGCTTTTTATATTTGCAACATAATTGATGTGGCTCGACTATGGCTAAAATGTTATCGTTCGTAATAAAATCAAAATAAAGACAATACATGAACTCATATCTCTTTCCAGAAATATTGACTGAGGAACAAGAAACTTTGGTAATTATTGGCAATGGTTTTGATCTTGCACATGGTATTAAATCTAAATATTCTCATTTTAAAGAATGGTTAATTGAGAACAATAATGATAGGTTGGTTTCTTTATTGGAGATTTTTTTTAGTAATAGTCGTGATGTATGGAGTAGTCTTGAAGAAACTTTTGGTGAATATGATGTATACTCTATTCTAGATATATGTAAGCCAGATAAAGAATTTGATTTTGACCATTCTTTGAGTTCTTCTGCAAGAGTTGAAGATGCCCCTTCTGCTGTTTTTACGCCCGTTTTGGATGAATTTAAAGAGACTTTTCACGATTGGGTTGATCAAATAGATATAAGTAATGTTCATGATATCTTACCACTTTCTCCATATAGTAAATATCTGTCTTTTAACTATACAGATACACTCGAAACCGTCTATCATATTCCTAACGAAAATGTAATACACATTCATGGATATAGAAAAAGTAATGGTGAATACATCATTGGCCATAATAACCTTCAAGATCCTCATGATACATGGGATGATAGCAACTGGCTCTTTGAGAATAACGCTTTGGAATATATTGTTGATCAAATGAATGGTTTTGCAAAAGATTACCCATCAAATATCAAACATTACTCCACTTTTTTTGAATCATTAAATGACGTTAAGCTGATTGGTATATATGGACATTCTTTAGGTGAAATAGATTGGCCGTATTTCGAGAAAATAGTAAGCATTGTGGGTGCGAATACCCCTTGGAAAATATCATACCATCAGCCCGACGACATTATAAATATTGAAAAGTTCAAATCACACTTTTGTCTCTCAAATGTTATACCATTTAAGATGTGACTTCATATGGAGTGGAGCATAGCTTTCATCCATGCTGCTGAGAAACTCAAAGCCATCACCCAAGCCAATGAGAACGAGAAACTGGGTATTGAGATTGTTCATCGTGCTATCGAAAAGCCGTTGCACATGATTGTTGAGAACACCGATCTTGAAAGCAACGTGGCTGTCAACGAAGTGAAGAATGTTAAGAGCGACTAAGACTGCATTGCCCCCACAGAGCAGCACTAACAGTTGTTCGCCAACTGCATTAACGCGCACATATCGGTGGCGTTGACAGTGCTGTAATAATAGTCTACACCCCTAGCACTATCTCGGCAGGGATGTCGAGTTTACGGCTGATGTTACGTGCTAATGGCAGGGATAGTTCTGTCTTGCCGCGCACAATCTCGCTGAAATGCGGTGCCGATATGCCTAAGAGGGCGGCTGCTTCGCGTTGGGTCATTTTCTTTTTGTGAAGGCTCTCTTTGATTGCCTCGGTAAGCATCATCTCTGGCGGAGGGAAAGGATAGTTGAGGTCTTCGTATTCTTCCACGAGTTCAGAAAGCATATCCAGTTCGGCCATGCGCGGGTCGGTCAACGGCATATCGTCCGACACCACTTTCAGTAGTTCTTCTATTCTTGCCATTGCGGCTGCGTAGGCTGCTTCGTTCTTAATATGTGCCATATCTCAAATGTTTTGAATGTCTTTGATTTTGTCATATTCATCGTGTGTTCCGATAAAGCGGATGTAGACGGTGTGTGGTGTGAAGAGTATGATTACCATCAGACGGTAGTCGTTGTCCTTTATGTTAAACTCATAGCGGTCGTTTCCCACTTGTGACACTGTAGTGAAAGTTCGGCGTATGTCGGCGAAATTGTGCCAGTCGGCTTCTTTTGTCTTTTTATACCAGTCGTCAAGAGGCCTCATTGTCTGTGGGTTGTTTACAGCATATTGATTAATCGTCTTTTTTGAAACAATTCTCATCCTATTAAAACTTATTTGGACAATACAAAGATACAATATATTAGATGTGGCAAAATTTGTTTATATTAGTATGTAATTCGCTCGTGTCATTGTCGAAGTTGTTGCGAATGCGTTAGGACATGCTATTCTTGATAGTTGGTGATAAGTCTGAGATACCATATTTTTGATTGATGAGTATATGAGATAGCCTTAATCTTGGTGTTTTTTTCTGTGATGTGATAATTATTGTGTATCTTTGCAACATGAAATCACCTAAAGAAATAACGGTTGAACAGTGGCTGATGCGTCTGACGCAGGAGCTTATTGACATCACCCCTGAGGTGGACAACCTTCCATTGCATGTCATCCATGACCTCATCAACAACAAGGAAATCCAAGCCGTGCAGGACTATGCCAACAAGGTGTCCATCACCCGTCTCAACTTTAATGATCACGGTCCAGTACACATGCGTACGGTTTGCCATAATGCTTTGCGAATGCTCAAACTGCTGTACACTGCCGGCATCCCCACCAGTCTCCAGAAAGAGCAAGTGGGCACGTTCGACGACAGTGTCACAGCCGTGGTCCTTGCCTCGTTCTGTCACGACTTTGGCATGACTATCGGTCGTCAGGATCATGAACTTTACTCAGGCATCCTGGCCTATAACATCATTGACGGCATTCTGCTGAAAAACCTGCCTGATGAACGCGATTTGATGCGCCGTGTTGTTATCCGTTCCACCGCCATGGAGGGTATTCTCGGACACATGGGCACCCGCAAGGTCCATTCTATTGAGGCGGGCATCGTTCTGATAGCGGATGGCTGCGATATGACCAAAGGCCGCGCACGTGTGCCGATTGTGATACACTCTGTCCCAAAGATGGGTGACATCCATAAATATTCCGCCAACTCTATCGACCGTGTACTGATTCAGAAAGGCAACGAACGTCCTATCCAAATTGTCGTCCAGATGTCGGCCGAGGTTGGTCTCTTTCAGATAGAGGAGGTTCTGCTACCCAAAATCAACTCCAGTCCAGCTAAGGAGTATATCGAGCTTTACGCCTGCGTCGAAGGAGCTGATCCGAAACGCTATTTGTAATACGAATAATATAATAACCCTCTGAAAAGTTTCCTGTTTCTCATCCTATCGCTGGCAGTGACTTTAATTGTCCATTCGCAAGAGCCCCAGCCTTTGCTTACACCTCAGCAGATGCCCAATCCTGTGCGTTTTCTCCCTCCGCCACCGGACAGGATTTCGGATGCTTTTGCATACGATGAGGCACAGTACCGTTGGGGCAAAGAGCAGCGGCTGGACTCGGCACGACTGGCCATTGCAGTAAGAGATGCGGACTGGAGTATTGAGTGTATCTGCCGTGAGTTTAGCGAGCCTTTCGGCATGACTATTTCGAAGGAGGCAACTCCTGCGATATTCCGTTTGTTGTATGTGGCACTTATTTCGGCGGACATGGTGGGGAAACTGCCTAAAGATTTCTATAAGCGTACACGCCCATACGTCTATTATGGGGAGCCTACCATCTACCCACAGGACGAGGAGGAGTTGAGAAACAATGGCTCTTATCCTTCGGGACATACAATCGAGGGTTGGAGCGCGGCACTAATACTGACAGAATTAAATCCCGACAGGGCAGACACCATTCTGGCACGAGGATATATGTATGGTCAGAGCAGGGTGATAGCAGGTTACCATTGGCAGAGCGACGTGGATGCCGGACGGTTGGCAGCGAGTGCCGCCATTGTTCGGCTGCATGCCGACAGGCGTTTCATGAGACTGTTGAAAAGGGCACACAGGGAGTTCCGCTGTCTTTCTCGTGGGAAGAGATGAGATAGAAAGAATGAAGGGGATAGATGTTAAATAGTATAGAAGAATTTAGACCAATCGGGGTGATGGCGTTTTGGGGTGACGTTACAACAGCCGTTGCAAGAGGTTGCGGCACTCCTCGGTTGCAACGTATATCCCAGCTTCGTGTTTGGTGAAAGAGGATCCTCGAGCATAAGGTTTGCCGCCATTGATAGATTTGTTTGAGTCGAGATTCATCAGGGTGTGGGAGCCTTCTTTGGGTTTGGTTTTGAAGATTTTTTCGATCAGGTCGCTGAAAAATCCGTAGGTGCCGGCACGCAAGCCGCCTTGTGTGTTGGCAAATTGTAGAAATTTTTGGTTATTCATCATCTTGGAGAATTCGGGGATGTCTTCCTTTTCCATTGAGAGACCTTGTTGACGGGCGTAAAGGCTGTAGAGGTCGATATAGTTGGTGTGGGCGTAGAAGTCGCCGACAGTATGAAGGTTGACACCTGCCAATATGTACCTTTTGCGATCAGCGTGTTGATGGAAACTATTGATTGCATCCTTGTAGGCTTTGACAAGGCAGTCGTTGCCTTTGTAGTTGTCGAGGTGGACTGACGATTTAAATATGAGGATAATGTCGGAAAAGAAACCTACACCAAAACGCATCCATCGTACTGCACAATTAGAGAAGTCGGCACCAATGAAAGCGTCTTGAATCATGTTTTTATGGGTCTTGATGCCGAATTTATCCAACCGTTTGAAGACTGAACGAATGCTGAACCTGCTGTTTTTATTTTTGTTATCCTGTGTCATAATGATGGCGTTTAGACTGCAAAGATAATGATTTTTACTTGATTTCTACAATCATGATTTGGCATGGGGGATACCCGACCAGAAAAACGGTTGCATGTTTTTTATTGATAATCGGAAAAAAAGATGTATTTTTGCAATTTGAATTCATTATATTTTATCTGTTATGTAAAACGAGTAAATACGCTGATGAACACATAAGGAATATATGGTATGAATTCAAACAGAGGAATAACAAATTTTAATTCATATTAATAATAATGAAGAAAACTGTATTAACAATCATGACACTATCGCTCTTTGCTGTTACTGCTTGTAACAAGGGCACCGAGTTGACCTCGGGTGTCAATTTGGACAATCTCGACACAACAGTTAACCCCGCAGAAGATTTCTATCACTATGCCTGTGGCGGTTGGCTGAAAGCGCATCCCTTGGATGCAGAGCACAGCCGTTATGGCGCTTTTGATGTATTGGCAGAGACCAATCAGGAGCAGTTGCGCACGCTTATTGACTCGCTGGTCAGCAATACAAACAAACCCGGCAGCTACGGTGACAAAATTGCCACCCTCTATATGGTTGGAATGGACACGGCCACTATCGAGCAGCAGGGGGCTGAACCTATCATGCCTTATCTGAATGAGATTGGTGCCATTAAGAATGTGGATGGTCTCCAGCCTGAGATGCGTAAACTTCATGGTGTGGGTATTAATCCTTTCTTTGCACTTTTTAATGAATCTGACGCCAACGATGCCAATCAGTGTATTGCATGGCTCTATCAGACCGGCATTGGCATGGGTGAGCGAGACTATTACCTTGAAAGCAATGGACGTGAGCCAGAGCTGCGCAAGGCTTATGTTGCTATGATGGAGAAACAGTTTGCCAATTCCGGTTATGACAAGATCAGCGGCAAGACCCCTGCCCAACTTGCCAAAATGGTTATGGATTTGGAGACCCGTCTTGCCAAGGCGCAGTATTCAAACGAGGATAACCGCGATCCATTCAAGACATTTAACAAAATGAACTTTGATACTGCAGCGGTACGTGCCTCGGGAATTGATTTCAAAAACTATTTTGCTGAGATTGGACTCCCCAAACTTACCAGTTTCAATATGGCACAACCTGAGTATTTCCATGAAGTTGGTGTCATTTTGAATGAGGCCAAGAGCCTTGATGCTGTTAAGGCTTATTATGCCTGGAATGTCATCAACTCTGCCGCCGGTTATCTCAGCAGCAACTTTGTCAATACAAGCTTCGATTTTTACGGTCGGACATTGAGTGGTGCCGAACAGCTACGCCCCCGCTGGAAACGGGTGACAGGTGCTGTGGACGGTGCTATGGGTGAAGCCTTGGGTCAACTTTATGTGGAGAAATATTTCCCTGCTGACGCCAAGCACAGAATGGTAGAGATGGTTAATGACCTTAAAGAGGCTTTTGCTCAACGTATCCACGAGGCAACATGGATGTGCGATGCAACCAAAAAGCGTGCTATT
>JAEEGK010003061.1_pt1 | contig 41832 bp, 30 predicted proteins | sample 8958771 | NCBI WGS metagenome assembly JAEEGK01 (sample SAMN16246547, study PRJNA631951) | gut metagenome | biome: gut microbiome; feature: rumen; material: SC-attached | host: Bos | place: Iran: Karaj | collected 2018-10
AATTACATTATAATTAATTTTTAAAAAATATTTCAAAGGAAGTTAATTAATAAAACAAACATTTAATAAACTCAGAATTTTTTTTATGTATAAATGGATATTAATCAAAAAATATTATTAGTTACTGTAAGTAATAAAGGAATAGGATATGCAATTTTAGAAGGATTATTAAAAGAAAAATCAAAATTAAGAATGATATTAACATCAAGAAATGAAAATCAAGGTCAAACATCTTTAAACAATTTGATAACAAAATATCCAGAAGCAAAATCTCAATTATATTATCATCAATTAGATATTTCAAAAAAAGAAAGTCGTGAAAACTTAGCAAAATGGATTAAAGAAACATTTGGAAAAATTGATTATTTATGTAATAATGCAGGAGTATATACAAATCCTAAAAAAGAATTAATTGAAATTAATGTATTTGGAACATTAAATTTAACTGAAGAATTATTAAAAAGTGATTTAATAAATAATAATGGAAAAATAATAAGTACTGGGAGTGAATTAGGTGCTTCATATTCAGTTGTTGGAGAGCATGCAAATGATTATAAAAATGCAAAAACAGTTGAAGATTTATATAATTTATCAAATAAATATATTAATGATGAAATTAAAGGTGATAAATATGCAGTTTCTAAATTAAGTATTCATGTTTATTCAAAGATTTTAGGAAGTAGAAAAGATATTGTTGATAAAAATATAGGTGTTTATTCAATGGCTCCAGGTTGGTGCAAATCTGATATGGGTGGTGAAGGTGCTCCATATACTGTTGAACATGGTGCTGAAACTGATATTTTTCTTATTAAATTACCTGATAAAATTGATCCTAAATTACAAGGAAAATATTTCCTTGATTGCAAAGTTATGAATGGATTTTAAATAAATTGATAAAAATATTTAAATATTTATTTGGTTTAATATTTAAAATTTTTTGCTTTTTTCTTTTTTTAAAAAATAAATTTATTTTTAATTTAAAGTATATTTATAAAATTTGAAAAAGTTTAATATATTAAAAAATAAAATTCAAAATTATTAAAGTAAATAATACTAAAAGACTGATTAAACATATCTAAATGTAGGATTCCAACTACCTTTTTCTCTAGTATAATCATTAATATAATCAAAAGCAGTGGGTATCCTATAAAATCCAGGACCAGGAATTTCAAATTTCTTTTTCTTATTTTTATCATCTTTAGGAAAAGTAATTTCTCTTGTCATATCAACATCTTTAATTTTATAACTTCCAGGTCCAGGATAATTATCTTTTAAAACTTGTTTAATATGTTCATCACCATATTTTTTTCCCATAGAATAAGAAGACTCAGTTGGTAAATGTGCAATAATAGTTTCATATGTTCCAGGACCAGGATAATTATCTCCTTTTCTTTTTTTAATAATTTTTCCCATAGTAAATTTAGGACCTTCTGGAAAAGTACCATTAGTATATTTATAAGAACCAGGACCAGGAAATTCAACTTTAACTATTTTTTTTTCTTTTGATGAACTACTTGATTTTTCACTTTTAGGACCAAATCCCCAATAAGGCATAGTTTTATTTGTAGATAAATAATCATATTTAGGATCATATTTACCAGGAGGAGGTAAATTTTTTTTAAATTTAGATACTATTTCTCCTCTTCTTTTTCCATGAGTATACATTGGTGTATCTGGTCTATATCTTATATCATTATATTTACCTGGATCTGGTCCTTGTGGTTTTTTCTTTTCTGCCTCATCAACTGCATCTGAATGATTATATTTATCTTTTGAAAATGAAAATGATGGTCCTTCTTTTCCCATAAAAGTCTTCATTGAATAATAACCTGGTCCTGGTGTTATTGGTCTTTGTTTTATTTTTGATTTAGTTTTATCATCATCATTTTTCTTAGGGAAAAAACGAGTAGTTTCACTAAAAGTCCATCTAGGTGATCTAGTAGTTAATATAGTATAATTAGGATTTAATTCATCTAATTTTTTTTTTTTTGATAATTTCCTTTTTATTAAACCTCTTGATTCCTTATCAAAAATATGACAAGGAGCAACGAAACTATTATCTTTCCTTAAATCATAAGAACCAACAGCAGGTAATTGAAAATCATCTTTAACTCTTCTTTTATTAGGTTCTCTTGCTCCAAAAGAATAAGAAGGTCCTTTATCCTTATCTTCAATATCATAAGAACCAGGACCAGGAATTTGAACTCTATGATCAACTTTCCTTTTATTATCTAAAGTACCATCTTCATTAAATTTAGGACTAATTGAATATTTAGGACCTTCTCCAGTTAAAGGAGTAAAATCTGTAGCACCTGAATTAGCATTTGTTGCATTTGGATTATTTTTATTTTCTACTGGACTTCTATTTGTTTTTGATATTGTCCATGAAGGATATGTTGTTGTTACTCCTTTTGGATCTGGATTATATTTATTTGGACCAGGTGTAAACCAAGGATCATCTTTTTCTTGAAGGTCTAATTTACTTATTTTTATATTTTATTAGTTATATTTATTATTTTTACTTTTTTTATCTTTGTTGAATGACCATGCTACACTATGAGTAAATGCCATATATTGAATTTGATTTGGATTTGGAATATTTTGAATTATATGATTTATGAATGTATTGTCTGATGGGAATGATGAAGTTTTCACTATTACTCTATTAGAATCAACTGTTGTCATTTTATTATTTTTTTTATTTAATTAATTTTTAATTTTTTGATTAAAAAAATATTATTTTTGGAGAATTTCATATAAAAAAATTTTAGAAAAAGATGAAATTAAAAATATTATGTTTTTTTATTTTACTATCAACAATATTTTGTTTAGCTGAAATTGAATTAAAAGATTTAAATTCATCAAAATCTTTTTCAATTTGTTATTCAATTCAACGTTACTGTTTTACATTATTATTAGATTTAGATTCTCCATATACATGGATTCCATCAATAAATAATCCTAATACTAATATTAAAAATAAATTAGATGAAAAAACATATGGTGTTAATATATTAGGAAAAGATATAATATTATCATATGATAATAAAGAATTAAAAGTGATTAGTGCTCAAACTAAGGTAACAATTGCAAAAAAAGATTTTTATGCATTCCCAATTCTTTTAGCTACAGATTCAAAAGATTTTGGTAATACACCTGGAATATTTGGTTTAGGTTATCCATATTCAGAAGTATCAAAAAAATATTCAATTCTTCATAATTTAGTAAAAGCAAAAGGAATTAAAAAAAAAATTTTTTCAATTGAATATGAAAAAACTGGAAATTTATTAATTGGAGAAACTCCAAGAGATATTAAATCTAATTTATTATTTAATTGTTCATTTGATATGGAAATGGCTAAAAAAGGTCATTTATATTGTAGAACTAAAAGTATGATATTTGGAAAATATTATTTTAAAGATAAAAGAGTTGATTTTAATGAAGAATCTAATTTAATTGGTTTTGATTTTAAAATCCCTCAAACTATTTTTCCATTTGAATTATTTAGTAAAATAAGTGAAGAAATGTTTTCATCATTAATTGATTCAAAAGAATGTACATTTGGAATTAATGATAATATTAATTTATATGAAATAACATGTAATAAAAATGATTATAAGGAAATAAAAGATTTAACAATAGTAATTAATGATTTTGGTTTATATTTTCCAAAAAATGAATTATTTTCATATGATAGTAAAATAAGTTCATATATATTTAAAATTCATTCAAAAACAGATCAAAAAATTATAAAACTTAGTTTTGATATTTTAAGAAATTATAAAATAATTTTTGATTTAGAAGAAGATAAAACTTCTTTTTATAATAAAAATAAAGTTATTAAAATAGCAAAGAATTCTGAAGAAGAAGAAGAAATGATAAAAGAAGATGATAAAAAAAGAAAAGAAGAAGAAGAAAAGAAAAGAAAAAAAGAAGAAGATGAAGAAGAAAAAAGAAAAGAAAGAAAAAGAAAACAAGAAGAAGAAAAACAAAGAAGAAAACAAGAAGAAGAAGAAAGAAAACAAGAAGAAGAAGAAGAAAGAAGAAAAAAAGAAGAAGAAGAAGAAAAAAAAAGACAAGAAGAAATTGAAAATAAAAGAAAAAAAGAAGAAGAAGAAAGAAATATAAAAGGAGTAGAAAATAAAAAAACTTATTCAAAAATTTGGACAGTAATAATAATAATATTAATTTTAGTTGCGGGATATTTTATATTTTCTTATTTAAGAAAAAGGAAAAAATCTTCAAAGAGATCAATATTAAATTTTGAAAATACTAATGAGGGATTATATTCAGATATTCAACGTATTAAATATTAAAATAATTTATTTTCTCTTTTAAAAAATTTTAATTTGTAAAAATAAAAATTGAATTTTAGAAAATTTCTTTAATATGTTTATAAATAAATAATCCTTTTTATTTTTAAATTATTTATAATATTTATTATGGATTTTTTAATGAAATCATTTATAAAGTTTTTTATTTAAATTATTAATTTTTCATATCATTCTATATTTATCTTTTTGTTATCATATTTTTTTATACCTATTTTTTTATATAATAAATTAATTTTAAATATATCAATTATTTTTTTTATTATTATTTGTAATTCTATATGAATTTAATTGTAATTTATATGCTAAAATACTTGGTGGTGGATTATTTGTATTAATTTCATTTATTATATCTTCAACTATATTTATTTTCTCACTTTTACTTCTTTTTAATTGTGTATTATTTATTGTAAATTCATTTATAATCTTATAAAATAAATTATTATTTTGAATAAAAGAATTTTTAGTATTATCTAATTTATTTCTATTTATATTTTCATTCATATTATTTAAATTAACAAAAGTATTTTGACGTATGTGAATATTTTTATTTCTTTCATTAAATAAATCATTATTATTAAATTTATCAACATTTAAATTGTTTACATTATTTAAGATATTATGTGATTTTCTTAAATACTTATTTTCATTTATAATTTGTGAATATAATTTAGTTTTTTTTTTATTATATTCTAATTCTTTTTTCTCATAATCTTTGAGCATAAATAATAAATCTATAAATTTTAATTTTAATATATTGTTTTCTTTTATTAAATATTGTTTTTGATATTCTAATTTTTTAATTACTTCTATATAATTTTTTGTTACTTTAATTATTTTTTCCTTGAATTGATTTTCCATTACTTTTATATAATATTTTAATATCATAATGATCATTTTTAATTCACTATTTTTGTTTATATAATCTATTATTTTTTGATTATTATTTAATTGGTTATTTTGATTCAAATTTTTTAATTTATCATTCATATTTACATTATTCCAACTAATTGCCAATTCATTATATTTTTTATTGTCAATTAAATCAATATATTTATTCTTTTTCTCTTTTTCATTCAAACTATCAAAATTAATTATTCTTTCTTCAAAATTATTTGAGTAATTCGTAAATGAATTTTTTCTAAAGCTATTTTTATAATCCTTTGTATTATAACTATTAAAATATTTATTTTTCATTTTATTTTTTGTTTTAATTTGATTTTTATGTTTGTTATTCAATTTTTTTTCTTTATTAGATGAATAACTTGTGGATGTTTTATTGTTAGTTTTATTAAATGTATATGAATTATTTTCTGTTAAATAATTAATATTTGAAGAATATTTCATATTATTAAACACTCTTTTTTTAGTTTCCATCACTATTTATATTTAAAAATTATTATAATAATTTTAATTTAACTTTTATATAATTTATTTAATACTTTAAAAATGCTTTAAATTAATTTTTCATTTGGATTATTATTAAAATTATTTATATTTTCATTTTTAGATATACTACTATCATTTCTAAATTTAACATCATCATTATAATTTCTCTATATAAAATTAATAATAATTTTTACATAATTTTCATTTCTTTTATGAGTAAAACATTTTCCATAAATAAATAATCCAATTCCATAAAAAATAAGAATGATATTTAATATATACCATATCATTTTTTCAGTTTCCATTAATCAATATTGTTAAATTAATTTTAAATAAAAAAAAATATTTATTAAAAAATTCTAAAAAAATATTATATTTGTTCAACTATATTTTTTCTTTTTAAAAGTTCTTCAAATTCAGCAATTTTTTCATTTAATAAAATAATTTCTTGTGCTTTAATTTCAATTTCTTCAGTTAAAGCAGATTGAGTATTTTTTAAATTTTTAATTTGATTATCTTTTTGTTGAATAACATTATTTAAATTTTTAATATCTGCTTCTAAACTAAATTTATCTTTATTTAATTCATTTGCTTGATTTTCAAGTCTTGAAATTTTTAATAATTCATTAGTACCAATATTTTTAATATCTTCTTTTAATTCATCTAATTCTTTTCTATAATCTTCAATTTCTTGAATTTTAGTTTCTAATAATTTAGAATAAATATCATAATCTCTATTCATTTTACTTAATTTATCTTTATCTTGTTTTTCATTTTTTTCTCCTTTATTTATTAATTCTAAAATTCTTTTTTTATATTTTGAATTATCATTTTTTAATTTTTCAATTGTTGAATTTAAATTATTTATTTTTTCTGTTGAAGTTTTTTTAACATCATCCTTAATCATATTATATTTAATTTGCATTTGGTCAACTTCTTCATTATATTCTCTCATTTTTTCTAATAAATCATTTTGTGCATCTTCCATTTCTTTTTTTGATTTTTTTAATGATTCATTTTCTTCTTGTAATTCATTTATTTGTTCATCATAATCATTTATTTGATCTTTAAATTTTTCTATTATTTTTTGTTGAAGAAAAGTATCAGTTACTTTATTTTTTTTATCTTTTCCTTTTTTATTTTGTGTTAATAATGTCATTGACATTGTATTAGATTTTGATTTTAATTTTTTTAATTCTTCTTCTTTTTCTTTTATTTTTATTTTTAATTCTTCATATGAAAATTTTCTATTCTCACCATTTTTAGTAAAAAATTCTTTTGATAAATATAAATTTACATCTTTATCATTATTTATCATTTTTCTTATTAAAGTTATTACTTGTTCTTGTTCTTTTCTTTCTGATTTTAATTTTTCAATTATTTCTATTCTTTTATTATCTTGTGCTTGTGCATACATTTCTGCATTCTGTTTTTTTAATGTTGATATACTTCCTTCTAAATTTTTTATTTTTTCCTCATATTCTCTTTTTATTTCTTCATTTAATTTTTGAATTGATTGTAATTCTTTATTTTTTTTATATAATGTTTCATTTAATATTTCTTCTTTTTCTGCCATTTAATTTTATATTATACTAATTTATCAAATTAATTAAAAAAGTTTTATTTAAATTTATTTTATTTATCTTCATCATCTCTTACAAATTGTTTTATTTGATTTTTAATATTATCTTCTAAATCTTTAGTATCATTTTGAGATGATATTTCTTCAATTAATTCACTTGCATTTTTCTTATTTTTATTCTTTTTTTTTGATTTTTTTTGTATTCCTGATTCATTATTATTTCCATGAATAATATTATGTATTTCATCTTTAATATTTCTTTCTTTAATTTCACTTAATGACATATTATTTTGATTGCCATTATCATTTCCTAAAGAAGATGAATTTTGTAAAGATTTAAAACCAAAATTAGGATTTTTATTCAGAGGTAAATTTTTTGCAATTATTTTATTTGCTGAAAAACTATTTAAATTATCATTTGAATTTGCATCTCTTTTATTTTTAATAACACAATATATAATAATAATTATCATTACTAATAAAACAATTGTCATTGATATTGTTCCTGATAAAAGAATTGTTTTTTGAATTTGTTCATTTAATGAACTTTCAGTTGTAATATTATTTGATGACATTTTATTTGAATAAAAAATTTATAATATTTAAAAAAAAATTAAATTTAAAATAAAAATTATATTTTTATTAAAATTAATCAGAAAATTCAAAATTAGCTAAAGTATCAGTACCACTTTCATTATTATATCTAATCACTTTTTTATTTTGTTTCTTTTGGACATTTTTTTGCATTTGATAATAAGTTTTTCCTACTTTTAAAATATTAGCCATTAATTGACTATTATTTCTTTGTAAATTAAAATTACCCAATTGAACTTCAGTATCAAAATTTTTAATTTTATTATTTTTATTCCCAATTAAAAATGAATTATTCTTATAATGTGTGTTTTTATTTTTTTGTTTTTCCATATCAATAACATATTTAGTTTTCTGATTTTTTGTAATTGATTCATTTGGAGTAATTGACCTATTTTTTAAAGAATTATATTTAGAATAAATAGTATTTTTTTTAATAATATCTCCAGTAATTGAACTTCTAATTAATTCATTCATATTTTCTAAACCATTTTCTAATTGAAGTTTTAATTTACTTTTTTTTTTAGAAATCTTTAATTTTTTACCAAAACTTTCAAAAGGTTCATCTTCTTTATATTCATCTTCATCATCTAAAATTATAGTTCTTAATCTTTTTAATCCTTTTATTGTCTCATCTAATATTTGTAATACATCACTTTTATTTGATAAGGTTTTTTTATTTTCTCTTGATGGAGTTTCTCTTCTACTTATACTTCTTAATAATGTTGATTTACTTCTTTTTAAATTCTTATTTAATGTTTCTTCCTTTGTTGTTGTTGTGAAAAAAGTATCATTTTTGTTTCTTTCTTTGTTTTTAAAATGTTTATCTATTGAATTTTTAAATTTATTTATTTGATCTTTGGATATTTTTCTATATTTCTTTTTTTCTCCTAATTCAATATTTGAAATTTCTTTTAATAAATTATAATCTGTCTTAATTGGTTTATTTACATAATTTTTATATACTGTTTTATCAATATCAAGATTTTTATGTAAACCATGGAATGGATAAATTTTTTGTCCATTTGATGACATTAATTTACTTTTTTTATTTAAATTTAAATTTTCAGGTCTATAAAAGTGAAAATGTTCTCTTTGAATATTCATTCCTTTATTTATATTTTGATTTGTATTAGAGTATATTCTTAATAAATGAGGTGTTTTAAGTTTAATTTGATTGTTATAAATATTTTTCATTATTTTTAAAATTTTTTATAAAATTGTTAAAAATATATTATATTTAATTTAATTTACTTTTTATTTTTATTTTTTTTCAAAGATACTTTAATACAATAATTGCATCATATAATTGATTTATAGCAGAATAAATTTTTGTAATATATTGTTCTTTTTTATCATTAGAAACTCTTCCTTTATAATTCTCCAATTCTTCATTTAAAGAAACTTTTAAATTTTTAATCATTTTATAAGTCATATTAATAATCTTTTCAATATTTTGATTAATATTAACTGAATAAAACATAATATTACTTCCTTTAACATTAACAATTTCATTTTGGATATAACCACAAGAAAATAATTGATTTAAAATCATATTAATTTGTTTAGGAGGAATTAAACAAATTTCCATAATATTTTTTGAATCAAGTGCACCACATAAATTTAATAATCTATAAATTCTTAAATGACTTTCACTAAATTGTTGTAAAATTACTTTTTCAATTGTACTTTCTTTTATAAATTGAGATACTATATCTAAATTTAATATTAAACTATCTGAAGAAACTTTTGAAAAAAATTCATTTTGTTCTTTAATAATTTCATCTATTTGACTTATATTAATTGATTTATATTTTTGTGTTATTGTTTCATAATTACATGAATATGTTTTTCCTTCTTTAAAAGATGCTATTTGGTTTTTTTCTAATAAAATATTTGCAATTAATCCTGCTTGAGTTGATAATTTTTGATTTATAAAATCTATTATTATTTCAGATTTAAATTCACTTATTATTTGTTCATAATTAATGAAAAAATAAAAAAATTGATTTGTATTTTTATCAATTAATAAGGGATCATCTATTTCATTTTCTTCATTTTTATTATTTGTCTCATTTTTTGTTGTGTTTATTTTTTCATTTTCATCATCTATTATAATATTTATTTTTTTTTCCTTTTCTTTTTCTATTTTTAATTCTTTTTTTTTCCTCTCTTTTTTACTACTTTTAGTTTCTTTTTCTTTCTCAAATTTTTCCTTTTCTTTATCATTCTTTGTTTTTTTACCTCTTTTAATTTTATTTTCAAAATTAATTCTATTTGCTTTATTATCAAAAGATAATTTTTTAGCTTGAATTATATAATTATTTTCAATTAAATTAATAAGAGAATTAGTAATTTTATCTAAAATTATTTTATTAACAGGCTTTATTTTTGATAATAATAATTTTACTTGTTCTCTTATTTGGAAAGAAGATAAAATACCAAATTGCATAAATTGTTCAAAAATTAATTCACAATATTCCCCAAATTTTTTATTTATATAAGATAAAATTCTAGGAAATATTAAAAAATTAAGAACATTATCAATAACTATTTCATAAGCAATTACATTATTTTCTTTTTTATTAATTTCTTTAGTAGTAACTAATTTATTTTGAAGAAGAATAATTAATAAATTTCTCACACTTTCAAAAGATAATTTCATTCTCATCATTATTTCAGGAATTGTACTTAATCCATTATAACATAAATCTTTTCCTAAATCACTAATTTCTTTTGAGAATTGTTCATTTAAAATAATAATAACTAAATCATAAACTTCTTCTGTATTAGATATATAGATTGAATTCATATATGATAAAATACAATTATTTAAAAAATTATTATTTAAGATTATTATTTACAAAATTTTATGAAATCATACTCTAGAATTAAAATACATTCAAAAATATCATCAATTGGTTCAATACCTTTAATTTATATTAACTCATCAAGACTTTTAATGCAATTAGATTTTATATTCAATAAAATTAATAAAATGCCTTTATTTCATAATTTAGAAGAAGATCAAGAAATTCTATTTGAAAAAACAGATGATCCAAATTTATTATCAGTTGAACCAGATGATTTAAATATTGAAAGTCCTATGACATCATTTAATGATAGTGATAATATAATTAATACTAAACTTTTTGAAGGCAAATATGAAAATTTACTTAATTCTTTTTCAAATATGTTATATGAAGAAATAAATTCTGTTTATTTAACTTATTTAAAAATTGAAAAAATGATTTTTAATAAAATTAATTCCTTATTAGCTGTTTCTGATAATTTTCAATATTTTAATTTATTACAAGTAGTAACAAAATTAAAAGAAATTAATGAATTATCTTTAAATTTATATATTTTTTCTAGTTATATTGAAGAAAATATGAGAATTTTAAAAAAAATATGTTATAAAATAGATTTTAAAATTTCTCCATACTTAGAAAAGGGATATTTATCATATCAAATATTAAAAAATCAATTTGAATTACCAGATACACCAATATCTTATATGTTAAAGTATAAAATAATAGATGAATCTAGTTTCATAATTGATTTTTTAAGAAAAGAATTATTAAATAGAGCAAATAAATGTGATAAATCAAATATAACAAAAATTGAAGGTGATTTTTCAGAAAGTTTGTTATCTGAAAATGATATAAATTTAATTAATACTTTAGAAAAATCATTAACTGATGAAAGAGTTGCAAAAAGAACAAAAGATAAATTAATTAATAATATAAACGAATATAATAATAAAATTAATAAAAATTTACAAAATATTATTCATCATTCAAAAATTAGATTGAAATATACTAATATAAGTATTTTTATTAGATGTGAATATTCTGGATTATTTGTTCAAAAAGATGATGATAAAATATTTATTAATTCCTTAATGGATGAAGAAAATGTTATTCATTATTTTCTAAGTAAATCAGTATATAATGATTATATTGGAAAAAAAATAACAAAATTAACTGATAAAAATCATGAAAATATTATATTAATTTTAGTAAAACAATTTGTTTATTTAATGGTTTTTTGTTTTTCATTAATGTATGATGATAAAGAATATAGTCCATTATATATTGGAATGTTATTTATTGGAATTTTTTGTAGTAAAATTTTTTGTGGTATATTACTTAAAGAAGGAAAAAATCATTTTTCTATAATAATATTATCACAATTATTCATTTTAATTGGTACTATTATTCCAACTATATATAATCATATAAATAAAGAATTAAAGAATATACACATAATTGTATTATTATCAAGATTTTTGATTGGATTTGGTTCAACACAAAGTTTTAATAGAAATTATATTATGACATATGTACCAAGAGTTCTGTTAAAATATTATTTAAAAAAATATAATTCTATAAAAATATTATCATTTATAGTTGGTTTTTTCATCTCTTTAATTTTAATCTTAATAAATGAGAACATTCATAAAACCACTATAAATGAAAAATGTGATATAGTTTCATTTTTTATTATATTTATTATATTTATAATATTATTAATAAAGTTTTATTCTCCAAATAATAATGATTTTTCTATTGTTAAAGATGATAATACTACTACAGTTTTATTTAATGATTATATATCTTATGGTAAAAAAAAAAATATTTCTTTATCAGATAAAAAAAATGTTGAGAGATTAAACAATACTTTAAATAAAGAAGCAGGAAATTATATTGAAACTAATAAAATAAAAAATTTTATAGAAAAACAAACAATTAAAGAAAATAGATGTTGTTCATCAAGTTATTTTTCTTTTATTTCTATTTGTTTAATTTTAATTTCACAATATATGAATTTTATAATGGTTTTATTATATATCATAAATACAAAATTTAATCAAGACATTGATTTTAATCCAAATATTATTATATGCATTGTATTCTTATTTTCTTGTATTTTTTATCTTACCTTTCATGATTTTAAAAAATGTTGCAAATGCGTTAAATATATTTCTCATCATAAAAGAATTAGTTTATTTTTATTACAAATATTACAAATTATTTTTTATTTATTATTAAATAAAGAAATGAATTATGTAGAAATATTTTTAATAATAAATATTACTATTAATTGTTTTACAATAGAAAATAAATCATTAAAACTATTATCAAGATTAATATCAAAAAATTTTAAATTATGTGGATTAAATATCTATTTTTATTTGGATTTTTTTGATAATTTTTCTAAATTTGGTTGCTGTCTATTATTTTATAAATTTAAACATAAAACTAAGCAAGATTATTTTTTTCTATTATTTAATAATGTAATTGAAGATATGCTTTTTAAAATTTTAATTTCAATTAATATATTATCTTTATTAATATTTATTCTTTGTATTAAAAATTTTAAAAAAAGTGCTTTTTCTAGATTAATAACAAAGAAAAGTAATTTTGAAATTGGAGCTGATTAATAAAAAAAATAATCAGATATTAATATAAAATAATATATATTTCAAATATTTTATAAATTATTGAAAATAGAAAAAATTTTTTAAATAAATATAAAATAAACTAATTTATTAAAATATTTTGTTTAAAAATTATTTATCAATATTAGATAAATTAAATCGTAATAAATATATTCATAATATAATAAATAAATTTAAAATTCCAACCAATACACATTTTATTATTTTATATTTTAACATTTATCATTTATTTTTATTTTCTTTTTCATTATTATATAAAACTTTATTAAAATTTTGATATAATTGTAATTTTTCTTCTTGTGCATGATATAACATTCTTTGAACTTGAAGATCTCTTTTATACATTCTAATTATTCTATTATTATGTTGTGTTTGTTCTCTTTTTTTTACTATTTCTGGGATTTTACCTAATTTTAAAGGAACTTCTTTTTTATGATATTCTTCAACTAAATTTTCAGAAAATTTTAAAGCTACATCATTATTCATATTTTTAACAATTTCACCTATTCTTATTAAATCTCTTTTATGTTTATCCATATTCTTTATAATATCATTTTCTTGAGTTGATTTAATATATAATTGTTTTGCCCCAATTTTTTTTTTTTTTTTAATTTTTTTATCCAAAATTATTTCTAATACATTATCAATTTCTGGTTCTTTTTTTTTTTTATATTCTGCTTTATCAGATATTCTAAATAGTCTTTTATTCATATTTTTTATTGTTTTATTAACAACATCAACTTTTTTAAAATAATTTCTTTTAAAATTATTTAAAATATTCTTATTAATATATATTGTTCTAATATTTCTAACTGATTGAGGTCTTTCTGAATTAATATTTTCATTATTCTTATTTGATGATATAGAATTATCAATTGTTAAATTATTATTATATTTACTTAATTGTAAATGAGATCTAAATTTATTTTGCTTTTTAATTTTATTTTGAAAATTATTATCAATTGATTTTTTTGAATTTAAGTTAATATTTATAGTATTTGATTTATGAAAATTTGAAATTAACCCTCCTTTTTCAATAGAAAAAAATTTACTATTTTTTAAAATTGCAAATTTTTTTTCATCTAATAATTGTTGTCTTCTATTATTATTTCCATAATCTTTCATTGAAAAATAATTTAAAGAACCTATTGCAATTTTATCATCATAAATAGTTTTTGAAAATTTTTCTTTATTATATAAATGACTATTCCTTAATCTATTAAGAAAAGGATCATTTAATAATTGTTTTTTATTTATTGAACTTCTTCTTTGTCTCTTTATTATATAAGGTTTATATTTTGGTTCAAGAGAATTTAAAATTAATGAATTTATTTGATTACTTTTATTATTAATTTCATTATTTATATTTGATAATTGTGTTTTTGGAAAACTATCAAAAGGTGATTTTACAATTGAAATTTCAGAACTATTAATTTCATCATCAATTGAATTAATATTAATCTTATTTTTAAAAATATTTTTCCTAAAATTCCCATACATAGTATTAAAAAAAGACATAATTCACAATATACAATTATAAAAAATACAAAAAAAAAAAAAATAAAACATCTTTTTTTAATTATAAAAATAATATATATCAAATAAAAAAATAAACATAAAAATTATTCAGAAAAATCAATAATATACTCAGGAGACAAACTACAACCTTTTTCTAATTTCATATCAGAATACCTTGAAAAAGTACCAGGTAAATAATGACCAGCATTAATATTATCAGAAATCAAACCACATTTATGATAAGCAGCAGCAACTAATTGAGAACAAAAAAAACCATGTTGTTTATCCCATTTATTTTCTCTTTGATGTTCTTTCATTTTACCATGACAACAAAGTTGAATATCTTTTAATGAGTATTGTTTTCCTTTTGTAGAATTAATAAATTCATTTACATTTCTATTTAATTCTTCATAAAATTCATTTTTATTATCTATTATTAATTTATCTAATATTAATTTTCTAAAAACCATTTTTTCATATAACAAATCCCATTTATACATTGTAAATTCTCTCCAAGGTCTTAATTTAACACCATCTTTACTTTGTGCTTCATATACAAATAAATTATGATCTTTTTTTACTAATAAAGCAACGTGATCATAATCAGCTAAAGTTATTTTTCTTTGTAATTTTGAATGCGTTTCTAATCCTTTAAATAATAATATATCACATGTATTTGCTTCTCTTTGAAAATCTTTATAATTTATAAAGTAATCTTCAGTAAATGTTTTTCTTAATGAAACTCCTAATAAATTCATAAAATAACCTTGTGATAATATAATTGATTTTTCTATTAAATTTGTTATTTCTTTAAAATTATTTTGTGAACTTTTTAACATTCGAAATTTTACTATTCTTGATTCATCTATTTGATTATTTTTATTTTGACCTAGAATATATATTCTAAATTTCTTTTTTTGCTTATGGCGAATTAGTTTTGCTGTTATTAAATTAAAATCTAAATATAATAATGGGAATAATTGATTTATTCTTCCTATTGTTGGAGTTGTTAAAACATGTTTTACTGATTTTTCACTTTCTTTTTTAGTATTTCCAATTTTTGATTGGATATAATCTGATTTATCGTATGAAAATACTGTTAAAATATTTCCTGATAATGTGATTCTTCCTGAATGATATAATATATTTGTTTTTACTTCACAACTTGAAGAATAGGTTAATTCAGATGAGTTATAATATTCTTTTGTGAATGTTGTATCTCTATATTTGAAAATTTTATTGAATTTATTAATATTTTCAGAAGATGTTATATTATTTGGAATAGATTTTGACATTTTAATTATTATTTATTAAAAATGATGAAGTAGTTTTTTAATTTTTAATAATTTATATATTTAAAATATATCTATTATAAAAAAAATATTTTAGGTATTCTATTTTACATTTATACTTTTTTATTATTATAAATGAAAAAACTTTAATAACTTTATTACTCTAATTATAAATTTTAAGTTATTAATAAAGAAAATATTTCTTAATTAACATTTTTATTAAATAAATTTAACACTTATTCTAATTCTAATTCAGGAGAAATTAATGGATTCATTTGATGCATATAAGCACTTACCCACATAATCCACATACATAAACAAGCAAAAAATGTTAATCCATAAGTCATACTAAATAAAATTAATAAATTTTAAAAATAACTTTACTTTTTATATTCTTCTTTAACTTTAGGATCATTAACATCTTTTTGAACATGATTATTAATTGTTATTGAAGCCCCAATACATATTCCAATAAAAATAATTGTTCCAACAATGACTCCTCCAAACATTTTTATATTTTTTAAAAACAAATAATTTAATCAAAAAAATTTTTAATAAGGAAAAAAATATATATTAAACTCAAAAATAAAATTTAATAATATAATTATTTAATTTACAAACACCTAACAAAAAACTCTATACAACAAATAAGATAAAATTTTCTGAAAATATAAAATAAAGAGAAAAAAGAAATAAAAAAAATGACTTTAATAAGGATTGAGAAAATAATTAGAAGTACAACTAAAATTTTTAATAACATTATCCAAATTATTTTTTTTAATAACAGTCAAATAACTATCAAAAATATTCCATTTTTTATTTCCAAAATCATATCTTTCACAAATTCCTTCTATACTTCCTCCAAAAACATAAATATTATTTTCCCAATAAAAAGCTGAATTACTAGTTGCTCTTGGATAAATCATTTCTTTTCCTTTAAACCAATTATTATTATCATTTTTTAAATCAAATTTTCCTTGATAAATTGTATTTATTGTTTTATAATTTTCATTAATTCCACCTATTATAAAAATTATTTCATTATAATTTATTATTCCCATTTTTGCTAATTTTTCTGGTAATTTAATTGGATAAGTTGACCAAACATTTGTATTTATATCATATTTTTCTATTGATGATAATAATTGATCATTATACATTCCACCAAATACAAAAATATTTTTTTTAAATATTAAACTACCAAAAAATGCTCTTGGATAATTTAAATTTGAAATTAATTCCCATTTATTTTTTTTAATATTGAATTTTTCACATTTTTTTAAAGTACTTAATACACCTTCTTCTTTCCTATCAATATGATTATATCCTCCTATTGAATATATATTATTATTTAAGTAAATTAGACAATGACCATATCTTTTAGATATCATTGGTTGAAGTATATTTACTTCATTTATATTATTACTATTTATTTCAAAAGTATTATTTGATGGTTCATCATTTTTACTTTTACATCCTCCTGTTAATATCATTTTTTGACCTGGAATTGAACATATTGAAGAATATCTTAATGAACCTAATAAACGACTTTTTTCATTTGAATAATATATAATTTCCCATTTTGATATATTTATTATGTATCTCATACAATATTCTGCTTCACCAAAAAAATAAATTGATATTTCATTTAAGTAATTACCATTATTAATATTTGATGTATTTATTTTTGGAAGAGATATTATTGAATTTGATACTGTATTATTCCTACTTCCTGCACTTGGAATTCTATTTTTCAATTTAAATTTATTTCTTGATTCAATAAAACTATTTCTATCTAAATTAACATTATTATTATATCTATTATTATTATTTATATTATCTAAATTTATACTATTATTTATTGTATTTAAATTTGGAAAATTTCCATTTTCTGTATATTGAAATCTTAAATCCATATTATTATTTGAATTTCTTACATTTGCTGATATATTTCTATTATGATGTAATTGAATACTTTTGTTTAAATGATTATTATTTCTATTTTTCATTGAATTATCATTAGCCAATTTTATTTTTTTATTTTGACTTTTTGGAATTTTATATCTAACACTATTATCACTTGTATAATTTTCAGTAGAACTAAAAGATGATTTACTAGTTGATAAAATCTGTGGTTGAACTCTTTTAATATAATTATTAATTTCATTATCAAATTCATAATTAAAATCATTAATTTTTTCCTTTTTTATTTTTAGCCCATTTCTTTTACTATTTGAAGTATCAGTTTCTTCTTCTAAAGAATCATCAAATGGATAACAAATATTTTTAGGATCAATTTTTTCTAATAAATGAAGTAAATCAGAAGTATTAATAGGAGTAGGTTTCATTGAAGGATCAATTGCTAATTCTGCTTTTAATGAAATTTCAGTTTTATATAATCTTTTAATATCCATTGCACTTTTATGTAAAAATGAAGTAAATTCTTCTATTTTTTTTAGTATTTTCGCATCTGAAAATTTTTCAAAATTTTTAGTTAATTCATTATTAATATGAGTAATTCTTTCAATTTGAATTTGATCATTTTGTAAACAAGATTGTATTTTTTTAAATCTTTTAATTTCATGAAAATATTTATTATTATATTCATCAATAATAGAAGATTTTTTTTCTTCAATTTTCTTAATAATCTCTTCGAAACTTTTAGTTACAATTTGAATTTGATTTACTTTTTGTTTCTCAACATCATCCATTTTATTTTCAGCATTTGTTTGATTATCTTCATTAACTTTTTCTAAATTTTTCAAAATTTTTCCAAAATCTTCTACATTATTTTTAATAATAGTACTCATATCTTCTAATAAAGTTAAATGATGTCCATTATGAGTTTCAAAAATGCATTTAGAACAAACTGCAATTGTACAAGTTTGGCAAAAAAATTCAATTTCTTTTTCTTTATGTTTATTACAATATTCAATAGTATTATTTTTAATAGTATTTTTAATAGAATTTTCTTCACTTCCTTCTTCATTTGTTTCATTTTCTCCTTCTTCTTGACTATTATAAATACTTTCACTTTGATTTGATTGACTATGTATTAAATCTAATATCATTTGATGTGGTTTTAATTCTTTTAAGTTTACATTTGATAAATCTAATCCACATTGCTGACAAAATATTTTTTCATTTGGTTGAATTTTCTTAATACAATTTAAACATAATGGATGTGAACATGGTAATGTCATTGGAATATGTTCATTTTCATCAAATGGATTTTTACAATTATCACATATTGGACCTTCTGACATTTAATTAATGTTCCTTATTTAAAAAAAATTTTTTTTTTAAAATTTTTTTGTTTTTTTTTATTTATTTATAAAAGTATTTATATATAATATTTATATTTTATTTTTTTGTGGTAAAAAATAAAAATATATGTTTATACAACAAGATTTATTTTTCCTTTTTTTGCATTTTTTTAGTTTATTTATTTTTGATTTTTTAATTTTTTATTTTGATTTGGATTTTGATTTGAGTTTTGATTAATATTATTTGTTGAATTTGATTTTGGGATTTGTTTACTTTTTATATTTGAATAATATAAATTATTCATCATTTCCTTTTTCATAGTTTGATTTAAATAAGCATGACTATTACCAAAATGAGTTATTGTATTTACATAATTTGATTTTTTATCTTGACTTTCTTCTTTTCTATCAATTTTTATTTTTGTTGTACTTCTATTATTATTATGATAAAAATTATTTTTTACAAAATTATTTATTCTTTTATGAATATTTTGAAAATTTTTTGTTTCTGATGTTTTTGTATTATTAAGAAATATTTTCCTTAAATATTGATTTTCAGTTAAAATTTGAGAATAAGTTTTATTTAATTTATAATCATATTCATATGAAATTTTATCAAATATTTTAATTGCTTCAAATGAACTAATAATTATTTTTTTTAAAGAATTATTTTCTTTAATTAATGCTTTTTCTCTATTAATATGATAAACTTCTCTATCATTAAATTTTTTAATAAAATTTTCTTTTTGACTTAAAATAACACTTTTAAGTACATTAATCCATTTTCTTAATTCTTCATTTTGTTTTTTTAATTTTTTGTTTTCATTAATTTCATTATTATATTTATAAATATTTTCTCTCATATGTAAACTTTCATTTGTATTATTTGAATTAGTATTAGGATTAGTTTCAATTCTAATATTTCTTGTTTGATCTAAGGTATTAGTATGATTTAAAAAGTTCATATCTGTTGTTGATAAATTTTCTGTTTCACAATATTCTGTTTTTGTAATTATTGCTTTTTTTTTTAATTTTTCTCTACTTTTAAAATTAATTTTATTTGCATTTGGATTTAAAAAATTATTTTTTAAAGAATCAAATAAATTAAGACTTTTTTTCCCCATTTTTGGTTTTGATTTTTTTTCATTACTTCTAATTTTATGAGCAAATTGTATATTTTTTTGAGAATTTTCTAAATTTAATAAACTATTATTTAATAAACTATTATTTGATTCATTTAAATTTGATTTTTTTTTCTTTGTAATTTCTAAAAATTGATTTCTTAATTCATTTACAACATTTTTATCAAAATTACCATTACTATTATTACTCATATTTGAGGTACTTCTTGGACTATTTACCATTGTATTTACTCTTTTATAAAGATTTAAATTCATATTAAAAGATGTATTTAAATTTAAATTGTTTGTGTTTACATTTATATTATTTATTGATATTTTGTGAGAACTTTTTTGTTTTGATAATGACTTTTTTTCTTTATAATTATTTGATTTTAAAGATGAAGTCGAAGTAGACATTACTAATCCTGATTTTATTTGTTTTTGCTTAATTAAATCTTGATTAATTTGAAATTTTTTTAATTGAATTCTATTTTTATGTATATTTGTTTTCATTTTGATAAATTTATATTGTTAAAATAAAAATAAAAAAATTAATTTTTAAATTAATTTTCTATTGAAAAAAAAAAATTATATTCTCTGTCCAATTTTTTAATTATTGTTCTATTCGTCAATAAATTATTTGTTATTTTTCAAATTTCATCACTAAATTCATTATTTATAATTTATTTTAAATAAGATTTTATCATTTTTTAAAATAATTTAATTTCTTTAAATTGATATATTAATTTTATTTGAATAAGAAATAATTAGTAATATAATAAAGGAAAATTATAAAATATGCAAAAATATCACTCAAAAAAATTTTTTCATTAAAAAATAAAATATTATTTAAAAATATTAATAATAGTTGTATTAAACTTGTAATTGAATATATTTTATAATTGATTTTATAAAATTTTTGACAAATATTTTCATTAATTAAAGAAATAATTACAGTAAAAAATGAAATACTTAATATAATAAAATTAAAATTAATAGTTCTATTTAAAAAAGATAGAAAAAATGAGATAATAAATGAAGAAATATTCGAATAAATGTTCTGAGTAATTATATCCAATTTTTTAATCAATAAAATACTTTGTATATATATAATAAAAATTGAAATACTAATATAAATAAATATACAAAAAATACCAAAATATAATGAATGTTTATGCTCATTTTTATTTTGTTCTATAATTAAATTATATGAATTTTCATTAATAAAAATAATAATCCCTCCAAAAACAATTAAAATAATAAAAAATATATTTTTCAAATTAAAATTTATATGATTAGAAATTTCAGAAACTAATATTATTATTATAGGATTACAAAATAATAATATTACAACACTTGGTAATCTTAAATTAATTATTGAATAAAGTAAAAAAGACAAAATAAAATAAGTTCCACAACACCTAAGAATGAATAACTTATTATTTATTAAAATATTTATATTTTGAATATCTTTATTATTTATTTTAATTATTATAAAACATGATATAAATTTAAATAAACTTCTCCACATTATAAAATTATTACAATAAAATGAATTTAATGAAGAAACATATTTTAATAATATCAAATTAAAACCAAATAAAATATGAGAAATAATGGAATAAATAAATATATTTTTTTGTTTTAAAGATGTTAAACTAAAAGCTTTAAAATTCTTTTCTTTTTCTATAAATTTTTTTAACTGGCTATTATCCATTATAATACTAATTTCCCTTATATTAATAATTATTATTTAATTTTCAAAGTTTTAAATTTCAAAACAATAAAAAATTAAATAATGAAAAAAATAAAAAAGGGGAATCACTTTATTCCAAATTTAAGGACAATTTTAAAAAGTCAACCATTTAAAAATAATTATTTGCTTTTAAATCATTCATTATATGCTCCTAAAGATACTACATTATTAAAATATTTTTCAAATAAAAAAGATAAAAATGAATATCATTATAAATCAAAAAGTTTTTCAAAAGATAATAATGAAACAACAAAAGTAAAATTATCAAATGAAATAAATTGTTTATTAGAAAATTATTCTAACAAACAAAAAAATTTAATAGAAGAATTTAAAATAAAAGAAAAAGAAAATTTAGATTTTAGTCATTCTTTTGATTTAATGAAAAAATTTAATAAAAATTCAAATATTCTTTTTTCAAATAAACAAATAAATTATATTTTAAGTCAATATTTTAAACAAAAAAAATTAATTATTAATGAAAAAGATATTAATAGAGATCTATTAAGTTCAAATCCATTATTAATGATTGAACCAAAAGAATTAAATCTTTATTATATTCTTCAGGAGACTAAAAATAATTCTTTAAAAAATATTCCCAAATTAAAAGAAGTTCAATTTATAAAAAAAATCCAATATCAAAATGAATTAAATGAAAATAAATATGATAAAATTAAAAAAAAAACATTATTTTTTGATTTTTCAATGAGAAGAAAAGATAGTAAATCATTTAATGATGAAGTAATTGATATTGATAGTATATTACAAAATAAAAAATACATTTCCACTATTAAAAATACAATTAATAAATTATCAAATACAGATAAAGATATAGATGATAATAAATTAACAAATAATAAAAGTAACTATCTTCTTTTTAGAAAATCAGCTTCTGTAATTGGGCATAAATATAATAGAGCAAATAATATTCCATCATCTCAAAGTTATAGATCGAATCAAAATTTAATACATTTAAAAAAAAAAATATTAAAAAAAAGTATTAATAGTAATAAATCAGTAAAATTTAATATTTTTAATTCTGAAATTAATCAAGATTCAAATGAAGATTCTATTGATTATATATACAAAAAGGCAAGGAATATTAATAGAGAGAATAAAAAAGATGTAAATGAAGTTATACAATTATTTTTAAAAAAGAAAGGTTTAAAAAATATCAATAAATATAATAAAAGTCAAATTTTTTCTTTTATACATTCTATTAAATTAAAATCAAAAATGAGTATTTTCAATGATTCATTGAAAAAAAGTTATTCTACTATAGAAAAAGGAATGCCTTATGAAACTTTTCAAAATATTAAAAAAGAAGAAAAATTAATTAAACAAATCGACTCATTAGATTCAGAATATTATAAATGTTTACTTATGAAAAATATACAAAAATAATAATATTACTTTTTAATATGGATTATGTATTTATTTGATTTCATATTAAAATTACTTGTAAATAATTTCTTAATTAAATTATAAAAAACTAAAATTTAAAAATGGAAAAAAAAATAGAAAATGAAGAACCAAAAATTGATATATTTAAAAGTACAGATTTTGACTTTCCAAAAAATAATTTAAAAGAAGAAGAAGATAATTTAAATTCAAATTTAAATAATTCATTAAGTGATGATATGAATAATATTGATAATGATAATATAGAAGATGAAAGAGAAAATGATGATAAATTAACAAAAGAATTAAATGATCAATGTGATTTAAGTATATATGTAAATCATTTAGAATTAGATGAAAAATCAGATGAAGATTTATTAAATATGACAAAAGAAGAAATAATAGAATATAAAAATTATCAAATTTTAAAATTGAAAACATATATTGCATCATTAGAGAAAGAAAAAGAAGATTTAATTAAAAATTATAGTATGACATCAGATACACTTTTAGATAAAATTAAGGATTTAGAATATCAAAAAACTGGACTTCGCCCTGAAACACCTAAAATACTATTTAAAAAAAATAATAATTCAGAAATACATAAAAACAATTTTCAAAATATTAATAATAACAATCATAATCAAAATAATAAACAAAGATGTCCAAATTGTGGTAAAGAGATAAAATATGAAGAATATATTGAACATTCACTTCAATGTTTAAGAAAAAAATACAAATGTAATGTTTGTAATATTTTAATAGACATTGAAGAAAAAGAAAAACATATAAATTCATTTTTATCAAAAAAAACTATGATAGAAGCATTAAATAATAAAAATTTTACATATATTAAATCATCACTTGAACATGGTTTTAGAGAAAATGAAATAATTTTAGATGAAAAAAATGGTGATTATTTAATTCATAAATTAGCAAGATTAAATAAAGTAAATATAATAAATTGTGTAAATGACACAGATTATAATTTACAAAATAAAAATAAGGAAAATGCATTATTAATTACAATTGAAAATAATAATACACAAAGTGCAAAAGAATTAATATTAAAAGGTGCAAATATTAAATTTAGAAATAAAGCTGATTTATCTCCTTTAATGCTTTGTGCTAAATTTAATAATTGGGAAATTGCAGAAATGTTAATTAGAAAAGGAGCTGATGTTAATGAAAAAAATATTTTGGGAGATACTACTTTAAAAATAGCACAAATGAATAAAAATGAAGATTTTGCTTTGAAATTAATTAAATTTTATAAACCTGATATATGTTAATTTTTAAATTATTTTAATAAATATATATTTATAAAAAAATTTTTTTATTTATATATATAATTAATTTTACTTAATTTATAAATGACTTAAGTTTAATTTTTTTAATTTTATATTTATTTTTTTTTTGAATATTTTTTCAAGTATTAAAAATTATGTCTTAATATTATTCTACTTACTAAATCAGTTGTTTTTCCTATTTTAACTTTTTTTTCATTTAATATTTTTAAATCTTGATTTAATTGATTTACATCATTAATAAATTTATGATGAATATTATTTTTTATAAATTGTATCAAACTTTCTGAATTAATTGGCTCTTTTATTTCATTTGAAAATATATTAATTATGTCTTGTTCAGATTTATTTTTTTTCAATTTATTAATTGAAAAATAATATTTTGATTGAATTAATTCATCTATTTTTTTTATTTTAAACCTTTCTTTATTTAATTCATTGAATATTTTTTTATTTGTTTCTTCTAATATATTTGTTTTTGAAAATAACAATTGCTTATAATTTCTTTTAATTTTTTTTATAGTTGTTTTATTTTTTTTAATTGTATCTATAAAAATATTTGAATCTAAAGATTTCGAATAATCAATTGTTTGTAATGAATTACTTTTTTTTATTTTAGGAAGAAGTTTTCCATATGATGCTTTGTAGGAATAATTAGAATTATTTCTTTGATTTATTAATAAATTCTTATTTAATTTGTTTCTACTATTTTTTGTTTTTGTTATATTAAATAAATTTTGCGATAAATTAAAATTGTTACATTTTCCAAATTTTAATGGTTTCTTTAATATTAATTTATTGTTTTGTTTATAAGAATTATTCCTTAACATAATTATATTAAAAGGCAATGATTTATTTTTTTGTAATTTGAGAAAATTTCTAAATGATGAAACATTTAATATATGTTTTCTTAGACTAAATTTATTATTGATTATTTCAGGGTTAACATAACTTTCAGAATTTGATAATTTATTCAATTTAGAATTATAATTTTCTACCATTAAATAAATAAATTAAAAATTTATAACAAAAATAGTTTTTAAAAATACAAATTTTAATTTTTTTATTATAATTTACCAAGCTCATATTTATGCCTATTTTCAGCAGTTAAAATTATAGTAGCATCACTATCACTTTCAATTTCACTTTTAACAATATTAATATTATTGATACTATTATTACTTTTACTTTTGCTTAATTTTTTACTTATGCTTCTACTTTTATTCCTTATTGTACTAAAACTTTGGTTTCTTTCATCAATTTTTTCACTATCACTTTCTCTTTTTCTTCTACTTTTATGTCTTCTATGTTTCTTATGTTTTCTTCTTTTTTTATGTCTTTTTTTAAAAATTAATTCTTCACTTTCAGATAAATTTCTACTATTACTTATTAACAAATCTCTATTACTAATACTTAAATTTATACTTCTACTTCTATCTCTTTGTCTAATATAGCTATTTTTACTAATACTTCTACTTTTTTTTTCCTTTAAATTTTCAATAAGAAAACTACTACTTCTGCTTTTATCATTTTTATTATTTTCCTCATTATTTTCATTATTATTTTCATTATTATTTTCCTCAATATTCAAAATATCATTTTTTATATCTTTTAATTTTTCAATATTTTCACTCATATAACCATTAAATCTATAAATACTTTTACTATCACTTCTTATTCCAAATATTTTTTCAAAATCTTTTTCATATTGCATTTCTTTATTATAAATCAAATACTTTTTTCTACTTCCACTTTTTTCTCTTTCAATTCTTAGATACTCATCAACATCAATATTTTTTTTTTCAACATTATCATCATCTTTTTTATCATCATTTTTATCATATTCAGAATTACTTTCACTACTAGAAATACTACTATATAAATCATCATCATCATCAGCTAACTCAGGATAAATTTTTTTAAGTATTTTAATATCTTTATAAATTCTTTTAGGATAATCTCTTTCAAATTCTCCTTTTCCTCCTCCTAATCTCTGAGGTAACCAATGATGACTTCTTCTTCCTTTTTCAAAATCAATATAATAATATTTTGAACCTAATCTTTTTTTTGATTTTCCTTTATGAATTTTTTTCAATGATTTTTTATGTTTAAATTCTATAAAACAATATCTTCTACTCATTCCACTTAAATCTCTTATTAATCTTATTTTCTTTATTTCACCATATTTTTCAAATTCTCTTTTTATTCCTTTTTCATCAACATATTTATCTAATTTATATACAAAAATTGTTTTGAAAGGATTATCCGTTGCATTTGGATTTAATTTTGGATTCCCTAAAAAAAATTATTCTATTCTAAATTATATATATACATTCTTTTATTAGTTTTTTATTTTCTTCTTTTTTACTTTTCATTCTTTGAATAATTGATTTTAATTTTTGAATATATTTTGAATCTTTTTCTTCTTTTGGAGGAGATGAACTTTTTTCAAATCGAGATAATATATTATTTGAATTTCCATTATCAAAAATTCCAGTATATTTTCTTCTTATTCCTTTATATGGAATTTTTACAAATTTTAAAGGAGGTCTTGCTCTAAATAATATATTTATATGAGGTGGAAGACTTGGAGTACAAACAAAACCCAATTCACTTGGAGGTAAATTTGGCATTGGATTTGATGATATTACATTTAACATATTTTTAAATATAATTATTTTTTATATTTTTCATTAAAAATTGATTAAATTATAAAATAAATTATTTATTGTTTTTATATTAATTTAATATTATAAATATGGATTATTATTATAATTATTATTTGGGATGTAATAATATCTTGAAGAATGAGGTTGTTGTAAATAATGGTTTATTTCTTCAAATTTTCTTATTTGGTTTATATTGAAACTTTTATTTTTTTTGTGATTATTTTTCTTTTTATTTGAACTATTTGTATAAAATGTTACTTTATCACTACTTTTTGATCTTGAATGAGAAATATTTTTCAATTTGTTATTTTTAAAATCTGTTTCATAACTTTTATTTCTTTGATGTGAAGATTTATTTATTGAACAAATATTTTTTAATTTCAAATTTATATTTCTTTTTGAATTAGTTACTGAATTATAATTATAAACTTTATTAGTATAATATTGATATATTCTACTTGATGAATTAGTTATTGATGTTGATGGTCTTTTATATGAACTTTGACATTTAGAATATGAATTTGATTGAAATGGTTTTGTTTTTTTTATTTTTAATTGATCAATTTTACTTTTTGAAGGTGATTTTTTTGATGTATTATAATTTTTTTTTGGTAAAGGAATTTTCTTTCTTTTTGTTTCTGGATTTGTATTATAACTATCAATATAATTAGGATAATGTGAATTAATTACTCTATTATTTTCTTTTTTATTTGAATTATTCTTTTTTTTACTATTATTATTACTATTACTTAAATTCTTTTTTCTAGAATTTGAATTATTAACTTTAGGAACTTTCTGAACTTTAATATTTTTAATATTATTAATTGATATTCTTCCACTATTATTATTACTATTATTTCTACTATTATCATTTGTATTTTTTGTTATTGTTGAATGATTAGAAACTTTTGCACTTTTAATTTCCCTATAACCAAATTTAAAACTATTATTTTTTTTTAAATTATATCTACTTGAACTACTATTAGTAATATTAGAATTATTAGTATTAGTTGAACCACTTTCATTATCTTGATATATATTTCTTTTTTTTAATTTTCCAACATCTATTCTTTTATTATTATTAATACTATTATTATTATAAACAAAATTATTATAATTATTATTAACAATTTTAATATTAATTCCCCTTTTACTTAATTCATTATCAGCATTTTCTTTTTCTAATTTTAATTTTTGATTATATTCACTAATAATATTCATAGCTTTTCCAAGAGAAATTTGATTATTTTCAACTAATTTAGGAATATATTTCCTAACATCATCAACATAAGATAAGAATTCAATAATAGGAGCTAAATTATATAATTCTCTATCACTTTTATCATCATACCAAGTTTTAATAGGAAAACCATTTTCAGGATGAAGCATATAAGCAATTGGAGAATTATCTAATAAAATAACATCTTTTAAATTTCTATCTAATCTTTTTAAATCTTTAATAAAAGCTCCATTAATAAAGGTACAATGTTCTCTAAATAAACGATAAGAACATAATTTATTATTATCTAAAATATCAATTAAAGGAGAAGCATATTTTGATAAAGAAGCAGTAAAAATAATAATTTCAAATCTTTTAGAAATTCTATCTAAAAATTCTTTTACACCAGGTCTAATTAAAACATGTATTTCTCTTTTTTGATTTTCTAATTCAATATTCATTATTAAATCACTTGGAATATTTGGATTAAATTGTTTAAATCCAGAATGAACTAAAGTTTCATCTAAATCTAATAATAAAGTTTTTTTATCTTTAAATTTTTTTTCTTTTGGTGGTAATAATGGTTTTATATTTGAAGTTTTTGAAGGTGAAAGTGAAAATGCATCTCTTGATTGTGATGATTCAATATTATAATTTATTAAATTTATATTATTTTGACTTTGAGTTATTAGAGAATTTAATTCTATTTCATTTTTTGTATTTGAATTTAAAATATTTTGAGATTTAAATAATGGATCAGAACTTTTTCCTCTTTTATGATTGTATTGAATTGAATTATATATAAATGGAGAATTTAAATTTGACATTGATTGAATTATTGGTTTTTGTGGATGAAGAGGATATGATGGTTTTATTTGTTTATTTATTATGGAATTCATTTTTTTTTAAATTAAATTGTTTTAAATATAATTAAATTATATTTGTTTGAATTTTTTATTCAAATTAACTTTTTATTCTTTTTTTTATCATTTTATATTTTTATTCCTTTACTTTATTAGAGTTTATAAATAAAAATTATTTATATCACAGATTTTTTTTATATAAAATAAAACTATTATAATAAATTATAAACAAATGGGAGATAGAAATATGATTTGTAAACATAATCATTTAATTTCAATCCTTCCAAAATATAAAATTACTTGTCCAAATCAAAATCAATTAATTCAAAAAAAAGAAGACGAAACTATTATTGAAACATTTCATAATATGCTAAATAAAATACAGGATTTTTCTAATTTATTTAATTTTAAAAGTAATTATTTAAAATTAAGAAAAGAAACTATTATTTTTTTAAAAGAAATAACATCTCAATTTTGTCTTTGTGATAGAACATTTCATTTAGCATTAACATTACTTGATAAAATATTTTTAAAAATTGATAATACAAAATTTATTCAATCAATATCAATGTTTTGTTTAATTTTTGCAGCTAAATTTGTTGAAGAAGATACATTTAAAGCAAATTTAATTCAACAAACTTATTCTAAATTTTTTTCTGAAAATTATCTCAGTGATGAATTATATATTCTTAATTTACTTGATTATAATTTTAATATTACAACAACATATGATATATTAGAATATTTTTTAAATTATAAATTAATTTATTTTAAAGATGAAAAAAAGATTTTTGAAAAATATTCAAAAAAATTTTCTGTTTATCATTTAGCAATTGAATATTTAAATTCTTTAATTGAAAAAAATATTATTTTAACTTTAACTCCAATTCAAATATCTTTTGGAATAATTCAATTAATTAGGAAAAGAATTGGACTTAATCCTTTTAAAACTGAATTATATCAAGAATTTGGATATTTTAAAAATGATGAAATTATGAATAAAGGATATGAAATATTTATGAAAATTTTTTACAAGAAAAAAAATAAAGTTATTGAAAATAAAGAAAGAGAAAATAAATGTCTTTCTGATAAAAAAATTAATAAAGAAAATAATATAAAAGAAGAAGAAATTGTCCAAGATAAAAATAATAATTTAATGTCTTTAATTAGAAAAGTCAAAACTCTTTAAAATTAAGAAATTTATTATAATTAGTATATTAAATTATTTTTGTGAGTAATAGGTAAATGTTTATTTTGAAGTTTTAGAATTTTTTGCTTTCATGTTAAATTGTTAGTATTTAGTATAGATTATAATTTCAATATATAAATTTATTATTTTTTATATTCAAGACAACTATAATATTAGGTTAACTTTAAAAACTTGAATAAAATTTATACATTTTTAAAATAATTCATTAATATTTATTATAAATGAAATTTAAAATTGATAAATAAGTATACTTGTTTTTTTTGTAAAGAACTTTATTAATTAAATAAAAAAATTTTCAATTAAAAAAGAGAAATAAATATGTAAAAAATCTTTTTATCTCCAAAATTATTTAATATATTTTTTATAAATTTTGTTAATTTATTAAAAAAATTAAACTAAAAAATTTTTTACTCTTTTTTTTCTTCTTCTTTCTTTTCATCAACTTTTACCTCTTCTTCTTTTTTCTCTTCTTTTTTATCTTTTTTATCCTTTTTATTATCTTTATGTTCTTTTTTCTCTTTTCCTTTTTTTTCTCTTTGATTATCTTTTTGTTCAGGCATTTTAACTTTAAGTAACTCAGGATCTTCTTTCAACTTTTTTAAAACTTCAACCATTTTTTCTCTATCTTCCATAATTTCATTTCCATTAGCTAAACATTTAATTTTAATTTTATTTTCCTTTAATTCATTTTCTCCAATAAAAACAATAAAAGGAATTCTATTATTAACAGCATAATCCATTTGTTTATCCATTCTAGGATTTTCATTATATAAAATTTCAGCTTTAAATCCATTATCCCATAATTCATTAACAATTTTAAATCTTTCCTTAGTTAAATTTTTCCCAACAGCAGCAATTAAAACTTCAGATTCAACTGGTCTTAAAGAAGGATCATCTTTTAATTTTTCTTCTAAAATATTAAAAATTCTCTCAATTCCAATTGATACTCCAACTGCAGGGATTTGTTTTCCTGAAAACATTCCTACTAAATTATCAAATCTACCTCCTCCACTTATTGAACCAACTTTATCTGTATCTGTTAATACTGTTTCATAAATTAATCCAGTATAATAATCAAGTCCTCTTGCAAGAGATAAATCAAAAGTACAATATTTATCAATATTTTCTATTGTAATATAATCAATTAATATTGACATTTCATCTAAAGCAACTTTACCTTTTTCATTTGATGTTAATTCACTTATATTTTGTAATTTAATTAATAAATCTTTTGGTTTATCTTTTAATTGAACATATTCAAATAATTTATTTGCTTGTTCTTCAGTAATTTGTTTTGTTAATAATTCAGCTTTAACAACACTCCATTCTTCTTTATCTAATTTATCAATAGATGAACAAACTACTTTAAATTTATCATCAGGTATTCCTGCAATATTAACCATAGCATCTAATAACATTCTATGATTTAATTTAATATTAAATCCTCCAACTGGTAATTGAGTAAGTATTTCAACAACAACTTTAAGTACTTCAGCTTCAGGAATCATTTTACCATAATTTGGTCCAGCTATATCAAAATCACATTGATAAAATTCTCTAAATCTTCCTTTTCCCATTTGAGGATTATCTCTTCTATATACTTTACCAATATGATATCTTTTTATTGATGGTAAATTATGAACTGCCATAAATCGAGCAAATGGAACTGTTAAATCATATCTTAATGATAATAATTCTCCTCCTTGATCATTTAAATCATATATTAATTTTGAATCTTCTCCATATTTTCCCATTAATGTTTCTTTTAATTCAAAAACTGGAGTGTCTATTTCAACTGCTCCATGTTTTTTAAAAACATCCTTTATTATTGAAAAGGCTTTGTCACGAATTGCCATTTGATATGGAAGAAAGTCTCTTGCTCCTTTTACTACTTTAACTTTATCTCTTTGTTCTACTGCTTTACCCTTTTTTTCTTTATGCTTTTCATGTTCTTTTTTCTCTTCTTTTTGTTTTGATTCTTCTTGCTTAATTTCTTCTTTTTGTTCCATATAGATAAATGAAAAAAAATATATATTTGATTAATATTTAATTATTTTTATTGTTTAAATTTTAATATATTAAATTAATATATACCCCATGTCTTATTTATAAGTATATTTTTTTTAAATACTTTTTTTATTTTTAACTATTTTAAAATTTTTTTTAATTTATTTCCTATACTTCATCTTCTTCTTTAATTTGATATTTCTTTTTTTTCCCTTTCTTTTTTATTTTTTTTTATTTTTTATGCTTTTTCCCAAAAATGTTTTCCTTAATTAAAAAATAATTAATTTATTATATATTTTTCATCATCATCCAGAAAGTAATATCTTATTTAATAAAATACTGGATATTTGATGAACAATATATTAATTAGTTTTTAATATTAAATAATTAATTAATAGAATATAATGGGGATTGGGGATTAGGTATTGGGCCCAATCCCTAATGCATTGTTTGTGTTATTAATATATTATAAATTATTTTTTATAAGATAAAATCATTTTTAAAATTTTTTATTGAATCATTATTGTCGATTTCAGCTAATTTTTTATTATTCCAAATATAATCATTAAACAAATTTTCCAACTTTATTTGATTATATAATATATAATCAACGGACAAATATTTTGATATTATCTCATTACATTTTTTGATAAAATTTTGAGAATTTATGTAACATTTTCTTTTGCAACAATCACAATATGCAGAATTAAGGATATAAGACAAACAACATAACTTTGAAGAATTTTGATTGAATAAAAGATTTTCGTTATTATCATTATCTATAACATCCATAGAAGAGACATTAATATTTTTCGGTAACTCTATTTTTTTTTCTTCTACTTTATTTTTTTCATCACCCTTTAAATTATTTATTTTTTTAGGTTCTTTCAAAATTATTTTTTTCATTATTTCAGAATTGTTAAAATTTTCTGTATGAAAAGAAAATATAAATCTCATAAAAGATAATATTGTTAAAAATAAAGAACCAACATTTGAAATTACATCTAAAATATTTTTAAATTTCCTTTTATATTCCAAAGTTTCTTCATGTTGATTAGCTAGAATTATTATACTTAGAACTTTATAATATCCTAATATAGGGTTATATGATATAAGGTCTTTTGATTCCATTAAAAAAGTAGTATATGAATTGAAAAATCCCCATATATATTCTTTATCTAATCCTTTAAATTTATTCCATAACTGCGAAAATGTCCTTCTATCTGAATATTTTACTACTTGCCATTTTAAAGTTGAAATGAATGGTGTGTTAAAATAAAAAGGAACATCCATTTGAGTATCTTGCTTTTGTATAGGATTTGATTTATTCTCATGGTCAACATTACATCCTTCAAAAAGAAGTCTAAATTTATAAAAAAATTTTTGTGTATCATTATTATCTATTAAACATTGTTTATCTTTGCATAGATATAGTATATAAAAAGTAGTATCACTGATGGTTCGATTATAAACTTTATCTCTCTCTAAAAGTATTTTATTGTTATAATCATATAATATGAAATTTTTGCTGAGGTTTTGCGAATTAAAATGATATAAGCCCAATTTAAATTTGATATTTGGATTATAATGAGAATTATTATTTAGTCTATCTCTTTCTTCTTTAAATGGTATTTTCTGAATTTTATATGATTCAATATCATATTTTTCATTATAAATAAAATTTAATGTGTGATCAACTGCATAAAATATTGTTGCAATAATAATTAACAAAAATAATATACCTCCACAGATAGATTTGTTTTTTTTCTCATTAAATATATAATTTTGAGGAGAAGTAGTTAAAAAATCAATTATTTGGATGCACGACATTTAAATAAATAAAATATTTATTTTGATATTTAAAATTAAAATCTAATTAATATATTCAATCCTTTATATCAATATAAAAAAATCTTCACCATATATCAGTATTTTATTAAATAAGATTCTTTCTCTATGATGATGAAGAATATGTAATAAATTAATTAACATTTTTTGGGAAAGTAAAAAAAAAAAGAAATATCAAATTAAAGAAGAAGATAAAGAGGAGGAAATAAAATAAAAAACTTTTAAAAAAATTTTAAAATAATTAAAAATAAAAAAATTATATAAAAAAATATACTTATAAATAAGACATGGGGTATATTTATATATATTTAATAAAACATTTATTATTAAAAAAACTTATTTTATATCATCTTCATCTGATACTTCAGTTAGTTTAATTTTTTGATTACATTTAACTAAAATATTAAATGGCCCATATACATCTTTTGCATATGTTATTGGCATTAAAATATATCCTTTTGGATCTGCTTTTTTTGCAGTAAATTTAATTATTACTGTATCTTTTGTTCTAAAATCAATTTTATCCTTATTAACACATAATTTCTTCCATTTTCCATTTTTTTCATTTTTAAATATATAACAACTCATCATTGCATTTACTATATTTTGACTTAATCTATTTTTCCAAATAGAGTTCATTCTAGATAATAAAATTTCAAATTCTAAATCTTTAATCCATTGTTTAGAATCAAATTCTAAAATAAATTTAGGATTATCAAAATAAGTTAATTTTTTATATCCATTATCAACATTAAATTTAGATTCATTTTCATTTGCAGTCATATGACTTCCACCAGCATTATTATTATTCCATTCTCCAGATAAAGTAACACAATTTTCATTAAACAAAGGATAAATTTCAATTTGTTTATTAGAATAAATTTTCATTTCATAATCAAATGATGCATTTCTATCACTTAATGTAGGTATAAAAATCATTGGAGAATCTAATCTATTTAAAGTAATTTGAATAGAAGCACAATATGTATTATTATATGATGATTCATAAATTAATTCTGATTGATTTAATGAAAGCTTTGGAAAAATTTTATTTAAATCTACTTCTTTAAGTCTTAAAATATTATCTGTACTTTTTACTATTCTTTGAATTGGTGCTAATTTTATTTTTTCTTTGATATATTTTTTATGTTTTTCAATATTATTTTTAATTAATTTCTCCTTATCTTCATCATAATATGATGGTTTAGTTATTATTAAACCTACTTTTGTTTCTTCATTTGCAAAATGACCTCCTACTTTTTTTAATATAATTTTGCATTTTACATTACCTTTATATTTTATTAAATATTGAGGATTATTTGGCCAATGTGAATTTTCAACATATTTTTTCTTATTTAAAATAAATCTAGGTCCACCTGATGATATTCCATTAACCCAACTACCATTTATTTTATTCTCAAATGGCCTTTTTAATTCATTTATATAAATATCTTCATTTGCAAATATTCTAAGCCAATAATTTGCTTCTGGACGATATGGTTTAAATATTCTTTGATTACCTTTTTTTTCAATTTCATATTTTGCTGTATATTCAAGATATGGAATTAAATTTATATATATTCTTTCTTTATTAAATGATAATTTTTTCATATTTAAACAATTGTATCTTCTTATTATTTCTCTAAAATCTATATTCATTACAATTTCTCTTCTATTTCCATCTTCTTTATCATTTATTGCTTTTTTAATTAATCTTCTTTCATCTAAATCCCAAATTCTACTATATTTTCCTTTTGTATAAACAACAATAAAATTCATTTTAACATAATTTCCATTATTCATTTTTTGATCTTTTTGCATTAATGAAATAATAATTTTAGTAGTATTCTTAACTTCAATTTTATATTGTGGATTTAAAAAAAATGCTTCTTCAGTATCAATAATAATATTCCTTTTAAAATCACATTGAATAGCAATTTCTTTTTTAGGTGGTAATGGTATTTGAGAAACAGCACTTTGTACTTTAATAGGTGATTTCTGTCCAGTAGTACTCTTATCACTATTAGATATATTAGTAGTTTTTTTCATTGAAATCTTATTTTTAGGAACAATTGAAGCAGTAGCTAAATTAGAACTTAAATAAGTTGTACCTCTTCCAATTGGAACTTTATTTTGATTTAAATTTATTCTTTGTTCAGGAAACCAAGGATGAGAATTTTGAGGTGAACCACCAGAACTTTCACCACTCCATATTCCTGGTATAACATAATTTGCCCATTCTTCAGGAAATATTCTACAATAATATATTGTATTATAAGATATTATAAAATCATCAAATAACATCCAAAATGTACCATCTGTTGTTGATACTGTATATTCTAATTTTTCTGTTAATTTCTTATTTATTTCCCATATTTCATCTTCTGGTCCATATTTATATTGTAATTTACCTTTATTCCAATGATTACATAAAAATATTAATTTTAAATTTTCATATTCAACAATATTTAAAATAGTATAAATAGTATTTAATATAATTTTTTCTTCATCACTATTATCTTTATCACTTATTGATTCATTTAATTCGTCTTTTATCTTCTCTTCATCATATTTCATACAACCAATTAAATATCCTTGTCCAATACATCTCATAATTTCATCAAAATAAAACTTTTTACTTTTTTCATCTAAATTATCTTTATTTATTTTAATCATTTTACTCCAACCACCAGTAAAATCAACAAGATAATCTTTTAATAAATTATCATTTAAAACAGTATAACTTCCAAATAATTTAGCATAAGCTTTTTCAAATAAACTAATCCAAAAAGGACTTTTAGGAGTAAGTGCTTTACTTAAAGAAAATTCTCCTCTTTGATGACAAGGAAGTTTAGTATCAACTGTAACAGTTTTCCATTCACCATCAATAAAAAATTGAAATCCACAAAAACCTGCTTTTAAATTATCATTAACATGTTGAAAATCTAAAACTAAATTAGTAAAATATTCATTATATTTTTGAAAAAGCATTAAAACAGCACCAACAAAAAATTTATCATTTAAAATACCTCTACTAATTTTAAATTCATGTTCAATATTATAATTACTTGATGCATGTGGTTCAACTGAAAAAAAACAAATACCATCTTCTTCAATCGCAGGTCTTTCAAATTCTATTTCAAATTCACCATCTGGATTTTCTCTTTCATTACAAAATATACTTTGATTACAAGGAAAATCTTTATCTTCAAATAAAATTCCAGTTTTTTCAAAATCATCTCTTAATTTTTGATAATATGAATATATTTTTGTATTTGGAGTTTGTGGCTCTTTTTTATATTCATTTTCACTATTTTCACCTTCTATTATATCATTCTCACTTAAACTTATTTCTATATTTTTTTTCATTATTGATGAATTTTCAAAAAATGTTGTTGAGTTTTCAGTTTTACTTGTATTCATTTTTGGTTTTGGAATTTTATTTTTTGACTTTTTATAATTTTGTTCTTTTAAATTTGGGAAAATTTCTTGATGAGATTCTAAAAAGTCTTTTAAAGATAAACGAGTGTTTCTACGAGAATTATTTTGGGATTTATTTTTTTCTTTTGGTTCATTTGTTATTTCAATATTAAAATTAAAATTTGATGTTGTTGTTTTATTTTTTATAAAATTTACATTTACTTGAAATGAATCATTTGAATCTTCTATATCTGAAAAGTGGTCTTGTTTATCTTGTTTTTTTGATTCTTCTGTTAATGATATATTTTCTTCAGTTTTCATTAGTTTTTTTTTTAATTTAATTTTAAATTATTAAATTTTAATAATAATTTTTCGAATTTGTTAATGTCAAGTTCTATTCTTGATTATCAACAAAATTTAACTAATTTCTTTGATATTTCAAATGTTTCATATTCAAATTCAATTGATTTATTAAAAAAATCAAAAAAATTAATATTAAATACAAAACGTTATTCAAATTATTCAAATTATTATAATCAATTAACAATGAAACATACATTTAAATTACCAAATGTAACAAATTATCCGATTCAGATAAATGAAGGAATAATCCCAATAAAAAGATATAATAAAAGAAATTTAAATTTAAGAAAAGTATTAATAAAAGATATGAATATAGATAATATAAATGAAAAAAATAATAAAAATAATACAATAATTAATTCAGTTTCAAATACATTTTTAAATGATTTTGATAATTCAATTAATGCTAATAGATTTTTAAAATATATTGATTCATTTAATAATATGGATGATGTTGTACATAAATATGTTACTTATAAAGAAAATTATTTTGTTGATAGAAACAAAGATGGAAATAAGGAATTATTGGAAAATTATTTAAAAAATGAAATATTAAATTATAATCAAGAACAAAATCCTTTGGATAAAAATCCTATTTATAAAAAAGAAAATATTTTTATGATTAAAGATATTGAAGTTAAATTAAGATGTGATACATTTGTTCTTTTATTTACAGATGAAAATGGAAATAAGATTTCTAAGATTAAATTACCATTTTCTTGTATTCCTTTTTTTTATGGGATAAGTTTTGATTCATTAAAATTGATATTTTTATCTGTGATTGAATTTGATATAGAATCAAATATTTTTATATTAAATAAAGACAAATTTTCTAAAATATATAATAATATGATTAATACAAAGAAAATGTATAATATTAATTGTTTTTTATTAAATCATTCACAAATGTCTTATTTAAAATATGATTGGATAATAACAAATGAAGGAAAAATCAAAAAATTTACTTTTGAAATTTTTATGCCTAAAATTAAAATTAGATTTAAATATTTAAATGGATTTAAAACAACTATAACAAAGTCATTAGATACAAAACATATATCATATTTATTTTTGGAAAAATTTAAAGATTGGGATTTATTTTTAGTTGATTCATTTTGTTTAATCAAAGAATTTAGAAAAACTATAAATCAAGCATTAAGTTATACTAATATAAATAAAGAAAATATAAAAATTAATTTAGATGAAACAAAAATTAAATTATATAGAATAAAATTAAATAATTATTCTATCATATTTTTTGTTTCATTTTTAAATGAAAATGATATTAAAAATGGATTATTTGAAATTAAAACTCCAAAAATACAAATAACTTATAATGGAGAAAAAATTGAGCCATATGAAAAAATATATAATTTAAATTTGAAAGAAGCAATTCAATTAAATAAAATGAGAAAATCTTTTTGGCCTGAAGATTTAATAAATAAATGTCTTATAATTAAAGAATCATCAAGTCTTTATAAATATTATAACAAAAAGATTGATACAAAATTAGAATTAGATGAAAAAATATTTAATTTTGATTGTGATTTATTAAAATTTATAAAAAGACAAACTAATTACTTAAATATGAGTAAAAATAATAAAAATTTTTTAAAAATACATTTATTTTTCCCTACAATAAAATGGTTTAAAGGTTTAATAAATAATAGTGTAATTTATGAAAGAATATATAAAATGAAAAGAAATGAATTTGAAAATTTATTTGAAAAACCAATGAATGAATGGTATAAATTTATAATACAAAATGTACAAAAAATAAAAATGGAATCAATTATTTCAAATAATCAAGATGATATATTAAAAAAAGGAACTCTCGAATTAAATTCATCTAATGATATTTCAAAAATGAAAAAAGTAAGTATGAGACATTCTGTTAAATTAAAACCTCATTTCAATTTTTTAAGTCATGAAAATAATCAATAAAAATATTTTTATAAAGAAAAATTAATATTATTTTAAAATTAATTATGAGTAAAATTTAATGAGTATTAATGTTTTTATTTATATTTAATTAATTGAACAACATCTAATATTTTATTACAATGTACACATTTAATACTCTTTAGTTTAATTTTTTTTGAATTTATTTTGTTTTGTAATTCTAAATAACATTTTGAACAATAATTAGTTAAATTTTCACATTTTTCACATAAAATATCACAAAGATTAGTTTTACATTTAGTACATTTAAGTGAAAATCTTTTCTTATTAATATTAGTCCAATATTGATATTTTAAATAAAAATGTTTAATTCCAATTAAAAATAATAATCCACAAAAAGAAATTTTAATTATTGATTTAATTAAAGGATAAAAAGATAAAGAATATTTTTTCAAATCATCAAATGATGAATGAGAAATCATATATGGTTTTATATGTTTTAAATTTTGATAATTCTCAATTATATTTCCTTTATTATTTATAATTTTACCAAATAAATAAATATTATCTCCATTTGAAAGAATTTCTGATTTTGAAATAAACAATTTATTTACTTCTGGTAAATTATTTTTTTCATTTGTTATATAACTTTTTGTCAAAGAATAAAATTTAGTTAAAGGAGTCGGTTGAATTATATATTTTATTTTTTCACATATTAAAATAAAATTCTCAAAATAAGTTGAATTACTTTTTAAACCAATTAAATTTTCATTAAATGTATTTTTAATAGGAGAAATTAATTTTTTTGCTTCTCCTGATAAAAGATAAAAATTATCAATATTTATTATATTATTTAATCCAATTTGATTGAATAATTTTTTTGCTATTGAATATTTTTTATATTGTTTAATTAAAGATTTTGTAAAACCAATTGAAGCATAAGAAGATGATATTATTAAATATCCAAAAAAGAAATCTTTTAATGTTCTTTTTCTCCAATTATACATTTTTATATAAAAAAATTATTTAATAAAAAAATTTATTAAATGATTTAAAAATTTTTATAATTTTATAATAGAAAATATAAAAATTAAATTAAAACTTATTTTATTCAATTAATTTTTAATAATATTATAAATAATATTTATTTAATTATATAAAATTTTTTTTTTTTTTTTTTTTTTTTTTTTTTTTTAAATTATTTTTTTTTTATATTTATTTTTTTTTTTTTTTTTTTTTTTTTTTTTTTTTAATTAATAATTTGGGGGTTTGGGGATTGGGGATGGGGGATTGGGGATTGGGGATTGGGGATTGGG
>JAEEGK010003062.1_pt1 | contig 41832 bp, 27 predicted proteins | sample 8958771 | NCBI WGS metagenome assembly JAEEGK01 (sample SAMN16246547, study PRJNA631951) | gut metagenome | biome: gut microbiome; feature: rumen; material: SC-attached | host: Bos | place: Iran: Karaj | collected 2018-10
CCTGTGTTTATGGGGGTTCGCGCGGTGGCATTATGGTGGCATTAGTGGCATTTTCGGGCGAATCCGATTAATTTTCTCGCATTACAAATGCTTACACTCATTGTGGTCGGATTGCAAATCCGACCAAACGGAGAGGCCTCTCCCAAAGGGAGGGGAGTTCTACAAACGTCAAAATCCCCGACAAATTACCTGCAATAATCCGAAGGAAAGTAGCGCGGGATTTGGGCCTTCTCATCCCCTTTTAGGGATTTGATTAGCAGAAAACGGGGTTCCGTTTGGCAAAAGATAGGGATTTGAACTTCAAATAATAGGCTTTTGAAGTTTAAATGATAATGAATTGAAGTCAAAATAAAAGGCTTTTAGACTGTGATTGGGGCCTAATTACAGTCTAAAAGCCTATCTTTTAAAGTTCGGAAGATTATAAAAGGAAGTCTGAAAGCGGGAGCGTTCATCCAAAAGTCTCATTATCAACAACTTGCGGATAACGGTTCAAAACTCGCATATTTGCTTGCCATCATGCGTTTGATGACTTCCACGCAAGTCTCAGCGCACCAAAAATCAGAAATTTCTTGACGTTTCTTCGGCTTGCAATCGCAAGCATCTGACAAACAGCAGTACAAAGATAATGCTGAAGCGCCCAATGAGTTTGGACGGAAATAGAAATCCTTAGACTCGACAATACAAAAATAAACGAGTTTCTTTTTGGTATTGTTCTCGTTTATTCGTACCTTTTCGTCGTTCCTCCGTGAAGGTACTTGCGCTCGACAAAGCAAATTAAAACAAGTTTTATTTGCATTTGTGCTCGCTTATTCGTACCTTTGCCGAAAACTATCTGAACAATGGAAAGATTTATTGCTGACGAAAAGCGCTACGAGCGGATGAAATACCGCCGCTGCGGACACTCGGGCGTGATGCTGCCCGAAGTGAGTTTAGGATTCTGGCATAACTTCGGGGGTGTGGATGTTTACGAGCATTGCCGCGAAACGGCCCGCTATGCCTTCGACCACGGAGTGGTTCATTTCGACCTGGCCAACAACTACGGACCTCCCTACGGCAGCGCCGAGGAAACGATGGGACGGCTGATGGACGATGATTTCCGCCCCTATCGCGACGAGCTGTTCATTTCTTCTAAGGCCGGTTACGACATGTGGCCCGGTCCCTACGGCGACTGGGGCTCCAGGAAATACTTGATGGCAAGCCTCGACCAAAGTCTGAAGCGCATGAAGATAGACTATGTGGACCTGTTCTACAGCCACCGCTACGATCCCAACACGCCGCTCGAGGAGACGCTGCAGGCGCTGGTGGACATCGTACGCCAGGGAAAGGCACTCTATATCGGTATCTCGCGCTGGCCGCTGGAAGCACTGAAGATTGCCGACAAATACCTGTCGGAGCGCGACGTGCCGCTGCTTATCTTCCAGGACAAGCTGAACATGCTGAACCGCGAACCACAGGAGCAGGGCATTCTGGACTACTGCGCCGACAACGGCATCGGCTTCATCTCGTTCTCGCCCCTGGCACAGGGACTGCTCACCGACCGCTATCTGAACGGCATCCCCCAAGACAGCCGCATGAGCAAGGGCAAGTTCCTGAAGCAAGACATGCTGACACCCGAACTGCTCGACCAGCTGAAGGCATGGAACGAGGAAGCACAGCAGAAGGGCCAGACGCTGGCCGAGCGTGCACTCCGCTGGATTCTGGAACAGCGCGGCGTAACCTCCGTATTGGTGGGAGCCAGTTCGAAAGAGCAGTTGGCTAAGAATTTGAAGTGCGTGGAATAAGGCCCACCCCCTGCCCCTCCCGAAGGGATAATAGCCCACCCCCAACCCCTCCCGAAGGGATGGGAGCAATTTTCTCATAGAAACTCCCCGCCCCTCAAGGGGAGGGGTTAGGGGTGGGGTCTGTAATCTCTTTCTACTGCATAAAATACAGCCTTGATTCCTAAATACTGACCCCACCCCTGCCCCTCCCCTACATGGGAGGGGAGCAATAAATTCTTAAAAATATTTAATTTTCTAAATATTCTTCACTCTTCACTTTTCACTCTTCACTTTTATTCGTACCTTTGCACCCGCTAAAATGCAGGATGGTCCCTTCGTCTATCGGTTAGGACGAGAGATTTTCATTCTCTAAAGAGGAGTTCGACTCTCCTAGGGACTACAACGGAAGACCTCATCCGCGCAGTGATTGCGCTAACAAAGCCTCCGGGCCGAGGGAAAAGATGGGGAGCACTTCTTCAAGGCAGCCCTCGCGGCATAAGACCTCATTTCACATTAATAATTTAAACATTAAACAATTTAAACAAAATGGCAAATCACAAATCATCTGAGAAGAGAATTCGTCAGACCAAGACTCGCAACGAGCACAACCGCTACTACGCTAAGACCATGCGTAACGCCGTTCGCAAGCTCCGCGCTATGACCGACAAGGAAGAAGCAGAAAAGCTGTACCCAAGCGTGCAGAAGATGCTGGACAAGCTGGCTAAGACCAACATCATCCACAAGAACAAGGCTGCCAACCTGAAGTCGAGTCTTACAAAGCACATTGCGAAGTTAGGCTAATCCACTTTTTAAGACAGATTCACTTGTAAGAAATAGAAGTCGTCATCATTCCGATGGCGACTTTTTTATTTTTACCTTTTTTAGTAACTAAATACTACGTATTTAGAGATTTATTTTGTAACTTTGCACACTAATAAAACGGAAACTACAAAATGACAGAAAATCAGAACAACGGAAACAACTATTCCGCCAGTAACATCCAGGTGCTTGAGGGCCTGGAAGCCGTGCGCAAACGCCCGGCAATGTATATTGGAGACATCTCCGAAAAAGGTCTGCACCACCTGGTGAACGAGACCGTGGATAACTCTATCGACGAGGCAATGGCCGGTTACTGCACACACATAGAGGTAACCATCAACGAAGATAATTCCATCACCGTAATGGACAACGGCCGCGGCATTCCGGTAGATGAGCACGAGAAGATGCACAAGAGCGCGCTCGAAGTGGTGATGACCGTGCTGCATGCCGGCGGTAAGTTCGACAAGGGCTCCTACAAGGTGTCGGGCGGACTCCACGGCGTGGGTGTGAGCTGCGTGAACGCGCTCTCGTCGCACATGATGTCGCAGGTGTACCGCAACGGTCACATCTACCAGCAGGAATACGAGAAGGGAAAGCCGCTCTACGACGTGAAGATTGTGGGCGATACCGACAAGACCGGAACGCGCCAGCAGTTCTGGCCCGATCCCAGCATCTTCACCACCACCGTATATAATTACTCCACCATAGCCAAGCGCATGCGTGAACTGGCTTTCCTGAATGCCGGCATCACCATCACGCTCACCGACCTGCGCCCCGACGAGGACGGAAAGACCAAGCAGGAGGTGTTCCACGCCAAGGACGGACTTAAGGAGTTCGTGCGCTATGTGGACCGCCACCGCACGCATCTGTTCGACGACGTCATCTATCTGAAGACCGAGAAGCAGGGCACGCCCATCGAGGTGGCCGTGATGTACAACACCGACTATTCGGAGAACATCCACTCGTACGTGAACAACATCAACACCATCGAGGGCGGTACCCACCTGACCGGTTTCCGCATGGCACTGACACGTACGCTGAAGGCCTATGCCGATGCCGACCCGCAGATTTCGAAGAACATCGAGAAAGCCAAGATTGAGATTGCGGGCGAGGACTTCCGCGAAGGACTTACCGCCGTGATTTCCATCAAAGTGGCTGAGCCTCAGTTCGAAGGACAGACCAAGACCAAGCTGGGCAACAGCGAGGTGACCGGTGCCGTGCAGCAGGCTGTGGGCGAAGCGCTGACCAACTATCTGGAAGAGCATCCGAAGGAGGCCCGCCTGATTTGCGACAAGGTGGTGCTGGCCGCCACGGCACGTATCGCCGCCCGCAAGGCCCGCGAGAGCGTGCAGCGCAAGAACCCGATGACGGGTGGCGGTCTGCCCGGCAAACTGGCCGACTGCTCGAACAAAGACCCGAAGGAATGCGAGATCTTCCTCGTTGAGGGTGACTCCGCAGGCGGTTCCGCCAAGCAGGGTCGCGACCGTTACACGCAGGCCATCCTTCCCCTGCGCGGTAAGATTCTGAACGTGGAGAAAGTGCAGTGGCACCGCGTGTTCGAGGCTGAGTCGGTGATGAACATCATCCAGTCGATAGGCGTCCGCTTCGGCGTGGAAGGCGAAGGCGACAAGGAAGCCAACATCGACAAGCTGCGCTACGACAAGATTATCATCATGACCGACGCCGACGTCGATGGTTCCCACATCGACACCCTCATCATGACGCTCTTCTATCGCTTCATGCCGCGCGTCATCCAGGAAGGCCACCTCTACATCGCCACGCCACCTCTTTATAAATGCACCTACAAGAAGTTCTCGGAATACTGCTACACCGAGCAGCAGCGCCAGGCCTTCATCGACAAGTATGTGGCCGGCGACGAGAATGCATCGGCCCTGCACACACAGCGCTACAAAGGTCTGGGTGAGATGAACCCCGAGCAGCTTTGGGAAACCACCATGGACCCGAAGACCCGACTGCTGAAGCAGGTGACCATCGAGAATGCCGCCGAGGCCGACGAGATATTCTCGATGCTGATGGGCGACGACGTGGAGCCGCGCCGCGAGTTCATCGAGAAGAACGCGACCTACGCTAACATCGACGCTTAATCACTGATTCACATAAAAACGGCAGGTGGAACCATCCACTTGCCGTTTTCTAATCTGTTTAATCTACTAAATCACTAACAATGAAAAGATACTGTCCCTGCCTCGCTTTATTGGTAACTCTATTGTCTTTTGCCAACCTTCCGGCCATAGCCCAGCAACCGCCCATGCGCTTGTGGTACGACCGTCCGGCAGCATACTTCGAGGAGTCGCTGCCCATTGGCAACGGAAAAATCGGTGCCCTGCTCTATGGCGCTGCTGATACCGACTCGCTGTACCTGAACGATATTACCCTTTGGACCGGAAAACCCGTCGACCGCAACGAGGACGCCGGGGCATCACAGTGGATTCCCAAAATCCGCGAGGCGCTGTTCAACGAGGACTATGCCCTGGCAGATTCGTTACAACACTATGTGCAGGGACATAACTCGCAGTTCTACCAGCCGTTAGGCATGATTTATATCGATGACTGCAACGCAGGCAGCATCACGGGTTATCACCGCGAACTGAGTCTGGACAGTGCCGTTGCGAGCATTGCCTATATGCGCGACGACGTGCTCTACCGGCGCGAATACCTTGCCTCGAACCCCGACAAAGTGATAGCCGTGCACCTGACGGCCAACAAGGCGAAGTCGATTAACGTCAACCTCAGGCTCACCTCACAGGTACCCCACCGTGTGAAGGCCAGCCAGAACCAGCTGACCATGCTGGGACATGCCATCGGCGACGAGAAGAACAGCATCCACTTCTGCTCCATCCTGCGCGTTTTCAATACGGACGGCACGGTGACGGTGAGCGATTCAACGCTGCAACTCAGGGACGTGAGCGAGGCTACGCTCTGCTTTGTCAATGCAACGAGCTTCAACGGATTCGACAAACACCCCGTGACGGAAGAAGCCGACTACATCAACGATGCCGCCGACATGGCCTGGCATCTGGTGAACTTCAACTGGCCACAATTGCGCGAGCGCCATATCAACGACTACCGCCAATACTATTCACGGGTGCAGCTACGATTAGGAAAACCTACGGAACAGCAGGTGGCAGGCCGCACTTTCAGCATCTCCGACGATTACGAGTCGGAAGCCTTTACCACCGACGAACTGCTCCGCGCCTACAGCAATGGGCGCCCGAGTACCTATCTCGAGACATTGTATTTCCAATTTGGGCGTTATCTGCTCATCAGTTGCTCGCGCACGCCTGGCGTTCCTGCAAATCTGCAGGGATTGTGGACCCCGCATAAATGGTCACCTTGGCGCGGCAACTATACCGTGAACATCAATCTGGAGGAAAACTACTGGCCCGCCTTCACCACAAACCTGGCTGAGATGGCCATGCCGCTCGACGGTTTCGTGAAGGCACTGTCGGAAAACGGACGTTACACGGCGAAGAATTACTATGGGATAGACCGCGGCTGGTGCAGCAGCCATAACTCGGATATCTGGGCCATGACCAATCCCGTGGGCGAGAAAAACGAAAGTCCGATGTGGGCGAACTGGAACATGGGCGGCGCATGGCTGGTGAACACCCTATGGGACAGATACTTGTTTACGCAGGACAAGGAATACCTGCGCGACGTGGCCTTCCCGCTGATGAAGGGGGCTGCCGACTTCTGTCTTGACTGGCTCATTGAGAATCCTAAAAAGCCGGGAGAACTGATCACGGCACCATCCACATCGCCTGAGAATGAGTACGTTACCGACAAGGGCTACCATGGGGTGACCTGCTATGGGGGCACTGCCGACCTGGCCATTATCCGCGAGCTGCTCACCAATACCATTGCAGCCCACAAAAGCTTGGTAAAGCACGGCGACAAGCAAAACGGCTGGGGCATCGTCGACGATTGCATCCCCATACAGGTAACAATCAACAGACTTCACCCCTACACCATCGGCAAGAACGGCGACCTGAACGAGTGGTACTACGACTGGCGCGACTGGGACCCGAAGCACCGTCATCAGAGTCATCTCATCGGACTCTATCCCGGCAGCCACCTGTCGGAACCTTCGCTACTGAAGGCCTGCGAGCAGACGCTCATAGAAAAAGGCGACGAGACCACCGGCTGGAGCACAGGATGGCGCATCAACCTCTGGGCACGGCTCCATAATGGGGAGAAGGCTTACCATATCTACCAAAAGCTGCTCACTGCCGTGGCACCCGAACTGGATAAGACACCGAACTATAGACATGGAGGCGGCACCTACCCTAACCTCTTCGATGCCCACCCGCCCTTCCAAATAGACGGCAACTTCGGCGGGACGTCTGGCGTATGCGAAATGCTGATGCAGTCACGGATAACATCTTCCGACATTCATATCGAACTGCTCCCTGCCCTCCCCAAGGAATGGAAGGACGGCAGCGTAAGCGGAATCTGCGCCCGTGGCAGCATAGAAGTCAGCATGACCTGGGAAAACGGGAAGGTGAAGACGGCCTCATTCTTTAGCAAGAAAGGCGGGAAAGCCACCGTTCACTACAACGGCATTAGCAAAACCATAAAACTGAAAGCAGGCAAACGGACTAAACTGAAGTGATGAGTGATAAGTTTTTTAGCCCATCATTTTATCCAGTTCCTTGGCGATGGTTTCCAGTTCGTCGTACCATTCTTGTCCGAAACGGCGTATAAGCGGGTCTTTCAGGAACTTATATACGGGCAGGTCTAATTCCCTGCCCTTTTTTCGTGCACATTCGCAAACGCTCCATTTGTGGTAGTTCAGTCCAATCAGTCCGCTGCTGAAACGTTTCTCGCGAATGGGATAGAGCGCGCAGCTGATAGGTTTGCAGAACTTCGAGTGGCCAGCCCTGTAGGCCTTTTCCAATGCACAGAGGCAACAAGGAGACCCACCCCGACCCTCCCTGTTAGGGAGGGAGTCAGGAAAAATGTCTTCATAATAGGTGAACACGCAGTCCTTGCCGTTCACGATGCTTGTCACCAAGTCACCTTCCTGGTCGGTATAGGCCACGCCTTGCCTATCCACTACGGCCTGGGCCGAGGCCGTCATATCGCCCCACACTATATCCAATACGTTTTCAATTTCGCCGATTTCATCGAGCGTAACGGGTGCGCCTGCATCGCCCTCCACACAGCAGGCGCCCTTGCAGGATTCAAGGTCGCAGCAAAAGCGTTCGGTGATGATTTCAGAAGAAATCAGCACGCCGTTCACATCTATAATGGGGGGAATCTTATTCATCTTCGTAAAGCAATCCTACCACTGTATAGGCTCCTGGCCCGTCTGCTGGAGATATTGGTTACAACGCGAGAAATGATGATTGCCAAACCATCCGCCGCGGTTGGCACTCAGCGGCGACGGATGAGCACTCTGCAACACCAGATTGGTGGCCTGGTTTACAAAGGCCGCCTTCGTCTTGGCAAAGCCGCCCCACAGCATATACACTACATGCTCTTTTTCGCGGGCCACCGACTGGATGACGGCATCGGTGAACTGTTCCCAGCCACGGCGCTGATGCGAACCGGCCTGATGAGCCCTTACCGTGAGCGTGGCGTTCAGCAGGAGCACGCCCTGCTCAGCCCAACGGCGCAGCGAACCCGAGCGGGGCATGGCCGTGCCCAGGTCGGCATTGATTTCCTTGAAGATATTGATTAGCGAGGGCGGCATCATCACCCCGTCCTTCACCGAAAAGCAGAGTCCTTCGGCTTGTCCCGGCTCATGATAGGGATCCTGTCCGATAATCACCACCTTCACACGGTCAAACGGGCACAAGTTGAAGGCGTTGAATATCTCGCGTCCCGGCGGATAGCAGGCCGTAGTGGCATACTCCTGCCTGACGAAGTCAACCAGCTGACTGAAATACGGTTTCTCGAACTCCGCCCCAATATGCTGTTTCCAGCTCTCTTCTATCTGTACGTTCATATTGTGTGCAAATTTAGGTAAAATTCTTGAGAAACACGATTATCCTTCGAGAAAAAAAAACGTTACAGCGCGAACTCAGCGGTAAGGCCCCACTTCATCATGTTTCCGGTGCCTGAACCTTCCAGAGACTTGTACCAGTCGGCGTGCAGTCGGGCATAATGCTTGCCCACTGCCATCTGGGCGCCGCCACCGAGATAGATTCCATAGTGGGCGGTGTTTTCCCAAGTGATGTCCACGATTTGTTTTGACTGATATATACGGGTTTCATGGTTTCCATGATGAAACATGTAGAAACCGCCACCACGGACAAGCGGCACAATCTTCCCCTTGCCAAACCGCTTGACCACACCCAAGGCGAAGGTCAAACGACTCTTTTCGTATGTGGTATGCGACGGCTCGATTCCTCCTTTAACCTTCGTGTCGTGCTCGAATTTTGCCTTGGGAGAATATGCTACGCCAAGTTCCACGCTGCCGCCCTTCATTACCCGCTCGATATCCACCTCGGCACCGATACCAATTTCAAAAGTGCTGCCATGGTAGTTCTCGTCGGGCAAGTTCTGGTTTTCCGTCCGCTCATGCGAATAGTATGCATAGCCGGCGAATGCCTTCAGATGAGTCTTCATCTTGTCGGCCTCATCCTTGTATTCATACACCATGCACGAGCTGCCGTCCCTGCAAACGTCGCTGTGGTAGTCGCGCACCACCTTTACAAGTTTCTTTCTCGTCAGGGCCGTCTCATTCATGTCCTGACAAGCCTTCCAAGAGTCCTTCAGCAGGAGCTTCACTTTTCCGTATTGTTCCTTCTGCTCCTGTTTTATGTCGTTTGCCTCATGAATCGTTGATGATGACAGAACCGACCTGTTGGTCAGTCGGGCCATCTCGCCGTCTTCACGTTCAAAGAAAAAGTATTCGTCATAACTGTCAGCCACGCAGTACAGGTTCATCATACCTTGAACCATAAACTCGGCAAAGAATAATTCTGGATTGCCATACACATTGAGTTGGCGCGTGACAAAGTATTTACCGTTATTGTCGAACCTGAAGCCCTCTATCTCACCGGGCTTGTAGGTCTTGCTCTCTCCTACCCCATTAGCCCAGAACACGCATTGCTTCGACAGCTTCTTGTTGGTAAGGAAGTCGATAGTGCCCCTGATGGTATCACCATTGTTCGTGATGATATATCCTGGTTTAGGATTAGTCTGTGCCATTATCGCCGTTGCAGAAAATGCCAGCAGGACGAAAAGGAAAAACTTTTTCATCGTTATTAATAATTCTTTAATACTTAAATTGAAAATGAGTTCACCCACGGTCACATATCCCGCGTGAAGAGGGCCCGGTAATCCGCCGGTGTCATGCCTGCAACATCCATGATGCGGCGCTGCAGGGTGCGCACATGGTTGAAGCCAGAAGCCTCTGAAATGGCAGCAATGCTGTAATTGGGTTGCGTGCGCAACAGTCGCATGGCGTTCATCGTGCGCAGGTTGTCGATGTAAGCCTCGGGCGTGCGGTAGATAGACTTGTTGCGGAAAAGCCGCGCCAGACGCTCCTGACTGATGCCGAGCAATTCGGCCAGCTGCTTGCTGTCGAAGTCAGGGTTCAGGTGCCAGCGCTTCTCTTCGAGTTTCAGGTCTATCAAGGCCATCAGCTGACTGTCGTCCTGCAGGTCGGCATTGCGCTGCCGCTCAATATTCTCCTGCATCAACATCCGTGCCACATCGGCACGGCGGCGCATCTCCACATCTTCCTCCAACCGCTCGCTCAGGTCGAGGTTACGGCTCACCAGTCGTATCATTTCCGACTGCAGTCGCGCATTGTCGGCTCTCAGGCGCTCTATCTCGGCCTGCATCTGCTTAATCTCTTTTTCCGTCATAGCGTCGGGCGTATATCAAAAAGATTAATGAATCCCACCTCGTCGAACACTTCGTAGATTTCATCGTTAAGACCTACGAGCGTACACTTGCTGCCCTTGCTCTTGGCAACCTTCAGCAAGTCGAGGAAGAGGCGCATGCCGCTGCTGGTGATATATTCCAGATTGGTGCAGTCGAGTATAATGTCGTGGCCCTCACAGTCGTAGAGCACCCGCATGTCGCGCCCCACCTGGAGCGACGATGGCGTATCGAGTCGGCCTTCGAAGGTCATCACATAGTTTTGGCCTTCTTCTTTGAATTCAGTTTTCATCTTACTTGCAGATTAACAGATGTATTATTTTTGCTGCAAAAATAAGAATTTTTTTCTAAAACAACAATTATCGCGTTGTTTTTTTGGTGAGGGCAAAAGAAAAGCGGGCCTTTCGGCTCGCTTTTCTTTTTAAGAGAGAGTGTGTGTGGATTATTCCATCACCAGGCGCACTGGCATGCTGTAGTTACCTGCTTTGAAGAAACTGTATGAACCGTCCTTGTGGAATTCGACGTACTTGTCGTCGGAGGTGATGAACCATGCCTTGGTATCGCTCGTTTTCTCGACGTGTTTCTTTGATCCTACCTCCCAGCACTTCCCGGTGGGCTTGATATTGAAGAGCGAAACGCTATTCAGGTATATCGGACACCCGGCGTTTTCATCCCAAGGATCGGCATTACGTCCCCTGCAGTTAGGATCAGTACGTTCTGTCATCCACAAGCGCTTGCTGGGGTCGGGGTATGTATTGTTCTCGCTGACGTGCTTTATCATGTCCCTATAGTCCTGGCTGGTAGCTACCTTCCATCCGCGGGGGAACAGGTTTGCAAGCTTGCACTCGTTTTTGAAGTAGAAGGTCGTGCCGCTCTCGTTGTGAGCCCAGTATTTCTTGGTGTCTATCTCTCCGCTGTAGTTTACGGCCGTCCAGATCTTGTTGGCCACCTTGACGAGGGGATACTGACCATCGCACCAGGGTCCGTATGCAGATTTCATGTTGCAGAACTTGGCCGACAGGTAGAGGTTGCTGACCTTTGAGGCGCGTACCTTGTAGGCTTCCATGATGTCGCCGTTGAGCTCCTTGCAGAAGATTTGCTTATCCTTGATATATACGGTCTTGATAGCGCCCTTTGCTGCTCCAGGAATGCGTGTGAGGGTGAGGTTGGCACCTTCCCAGCTGACGTAGTGGGGAGCCAGGTCGTCGGTGCCGACGAAGAATCCATGCTCGAAGTTGGGCTTCTCCTGTTCTACGGGGTAGATGACGATGACAGGCTCCTCGACAGTGAGTTGCGGAATGTACTCCTTGCAGATGTAGGCTACGGTACGCTCGCCCACCTTGGCAGTCTTCACCTTGGTGTAGAAGCCGTCGAACTCGGCTTGTCCGTAGAAGTATGGCGCGGTATTGAATGTCGTATTGACGCTGACGGCTTCACCCATGTCGGGGATATTGGTGGTGGTGACGACGTTGCTCTCTGCCTTGCCGCCCTCGATGAATGCCTTGAGAGCCTTTGCGCGCTCAGGATATTTCTCGTCGACCAGTTCCCAGATACCCACCAACTCGGTATCGTCGGTATTGCCCAGGTCAACAACCACGAGGTTTTCCTGCTTGCTTAAGCTGTTCATCCAGTTCTCGACGTTTTTCTGTGTGTCCTTGGTGCTGCTGATGGCGAGAGCTGAGGCGAGACTGCCGCCAACGGCACTGGTCTGGACTGAACCTACCTCGTCGGTCATCTTGTGGGATTCCTTATCACTGTTGGAAACCTTTACGTCGGCCTCCACGAACGTGTTCTTATAGTTAGCATTTGCCCAGACTTTCATGTCATGTTCGTTGGCTACCTTCTCGCGCTTCACAGTGGTGGCGTAACGCAGCTGGCCGCCCAACTTACACTTCTTCACCAGATGGGTGCCATAGGTACGGATCACATTCTGGAAGTCGGCCTCGCTTGTCGAGCCATTACCATCGATGGCCTTCTTGGCATCATCGGTCATGTACTCGCGGATGTTGAAGTCGTTTAATCCCTCCAGATAAGCCTGAGTCATGGCTACGTTGACCTCACCGAAGGAGAACATGTACTCGCTACTGTACTGATCGGTGGAGTTGAAGGAGCCGCCGACCTCTGCCTTGAAGCCCTTGAACGAACCCTTGAGTGATGCTGATGCCTCCATCTTCTTGACGATCTCGTCGACAGAGGAACCGGTATAGGTCTTGACACGGAAACTGGCATTGGTACCACTGGTGAAACGTCCGTATCCGTCGGCCTCGTTAGCCTGGAGCTTGGCGATGGCGATGATTGGGTTTCGGCACAGGGCGTCGGGGCCGCACTGCGTGGCGATGTTGATGCCATAACCCACACCGAAGATAATGTCACCCCTGCATATTTGGGGACCATTATTCACTTCATTGGAGCCGGAGTCACTACCACGCGTGGCGTTGTCGAGGTTGCACTTCTGTGTAAGTTTGATGATCTTGCTGTTGGTGGGGTCGTCAGCGGTTGTGATAACCAACTCGCCAGAGTTGCGTACATCTGTCCAGTTGTCCAGCACGCAGAGTTGGATGCGCTGTGGACCTACACCCTCGCTGGGCAGGGCATAGCAGAAATGGTGGTTGTCGTCTTCGAACTTCACCTCTGCTTTCCAAGCTCCCTGGGCGTCGATCTCCACGGGTACGGTGTAACTGTACTGCTCGAGATTCATCATCTCGCTGCCGGTAACGTTTGCGGCATTGTTGTCTAACTCGTTCAGGTCATCGCTGCAAGCGGTGAAACCGAAGATACCTGCGGTAAGGGCGCTCATGAGTGCCAGCTTTACCATATTCTTCTTTGTTGTCATAATTGTTAATTTTTTAATATTGTAAATACATTGTTTATTATTAAAGAGTGATATCATTTCTGATCTCTTAGCAAGAGCAAAGTTAGGGCGTTTTTCATCACATTCCAAAAAGTTTAATGATTATCGTCCGGAGTTGTTGCGACACCGAGCCCATATTGTAACAACCCGTCTGAACCTTGCCACAGTTGTCGTAAACCAGGCGACAAAAGGCCAGAAAAGCGACAAATCGCCCTCATCTTTTCTGCTTTTGTTGTCTCAACATTCGGGGGAATAAAAAAGCGGGCCGTGAGGCTCGCTTCTTTTGTGTGAGAGGATTTGAAATTAATATTCTACAATCAGTCTTACTGCGAATCTGTAGAGTGTCCACTTGTCATTATCAGTATTTTCATCAGAGTGGTTCTTGATTAAGATTTTTCCATTGTCCGGGTCGCCGTTTTTGTTGCTGATGCGTACCTTCTTCTTGTCAGAAGTGAAGTACCACATGTAGCTATCGCTGCACCAAGACCCTTTTGTATAGCATCTCCACTTTGTGACAACGTGTCTGCCTTCCCAATCGCTATAACCGACCCACTCTCCGTGCTGCTCATGCCATCCCTTGTTCTCGGCGTTGAAGCCTGTCTTTCCGGTGTCGTAGAGGTCATGGGCAGGATAGAAGTTCCTGTTAGTGCTGAGCAATGAATCCAGCTTTATGAAGTCCTTGCTGCTGGCAATCCTTGACAGACGTGGGATGTGATAGCCCGAGCCTGCATTATCGAGTCTGTAGAAGGAAACTCCGTTATTCACATAGCTGTCGTCGTAAAGACACTGGTACTCACCGCGCGTCCAGATGGTGTTGCCGATCTTCACCACAGGGTATCCCTTGAAGCCCCATGAGCTGTCGTAAGTGGCATTTGGCTCCTCTAGTACCTTGTCCTTGATGTTTGCTTCTACCTGGTTGAAGGTGTTGACGATGGCAGCGTGGTACTCTTTGGCGACCACCATGTTCTCGCGTACAAAGACTGTATTGAGTATTGTTCCGCGTTCTGCTCCTGGGATGCTGGTGAACTCGGGCTTGTTGCCACTGTTCCAGCTGATGTACTGCGGGGCATAGTCGGCGTTGCCGATGAAGAGTCCGTTCTCGAAGTCGGGCTTGTAGTTCACCATCGGGTATACGACTGTCACACGGCTCTTGGTGGAGATCTGTGGAATATACTCGTTGCATATCATGGCTACGGGTCTGCTGCGGAAATAGGCTTCCTTGACAAGTGTCTGGCTGTTATCGAACGAAGGGATGCTGACCACGGCGATGTCCTCCGTGCGGACCGTCTCGGTAGCGGTGTTCATATCGTAGTCGGCCTTGCCACTCTCGATGTAGTTCTTTAGTGCCATGGCGCGCTCAGGATAGTTCTTGTCTACGAGTTCCCAAATGCCATAGACGGCATCTTTGTTCTTGAAGTTCACATCCACAACTACTGTGTTGGCAATGTCTGACATACTGGAAATCCATTCGCTGACGGTCGTGTCGTTGTCGTTGCTGATACCGCTCAGCCTGAGCACTTCGGCAGCACCGCCGCCCACGGCACTCACGCGTACAGAACCCTTGTCGCTGCTCATCTGATGACTCTCCTTGTTGCTGCCCGACACCTTCACGTCTGCCTGCACAATCTTGTTTTTGTAGTTGGCATTGGCCCAGAGTTTCAACTCCTGCTCAGTCTTGGCATACTTGCTGTCGATGGTGGTGGCATAGCGCAGGCGTCCGCCAAGCTTGGTGTCAAGCAACAGGTGGGTACCGAAATTCTTGATTACCTTCTTGAAGTTTTCTTCGTCGAGCGAACCGTTGCTGTCGATGGCCTTCTTGGCGTCGGCTGTCATATAGTCACGTACGTTATCGGGGGTGATACCCTTCAGGTAGGCACTGGTCACTGCAACATCGACTACGCCGAGGGCAAACCGGTTGGTTACCTTCGAGGTCTCTTCCTTGGTGAATGATGCGCCCACCTCTGCCTTGAAGCCTGCGTAGGATCCCTTGACCGATGCCGAGGCTTCCATCTTGCGGGCAATCTCGTCGGTGCTCTCACCAGTATGGGTGGTAATCATGGTATTCATTTCTACACCTTTGGTGAAACGACCGTAACCGCTTTCGCTGTTTGCCTGAAGTTTGGAAATAGCGATGATGGGACTGGTTGCCACAGCGCTCTGTCCTGGCTTCTTGGTGATGTTGTATCCGTAGCCCACACCGAAGATGATGTTGCCCTTGTAGATGGTGGCGTCGCCGGAACCTCGTGTCTGGTAGTCGAGGTTACACTTCTGGGAGAGCTTTACCACCTGTGTACTGGCGGGGTTTTCTGTCGAGGTGATCATCATCTCGCCCGTATTGCGCATATCGGTCCAGTTGTCGAGCACACAGAGCTTCACGGTAGTGTTGCCCACACCATGGTCGGGCAGGGCGTAGACGAAGTGGTGATCGTCGTCGTCGAAATTAAAGTCAATCTGCCAAGGACCTGTGGCATTCACCTCAAAGTTCTCTTCATAGCTGTACTGCTCCAGGTTCAGCAGTTTGTTACTATCGAGGCTGTTCAGTGCCTCAACATTGTTCAACTCGTTCAGGTCATCGCTGCAAGCGGTGAAACCGAAGATGCCTGCGGTAAGGGCGCTCATGAGCGCCAGCTTTACCATATTCTTCTTTGTTGTCATAATTGTTAATTTTTTAATATTGTAAATACATTGTTTATTATTAAAGAGTGATATCATTTCTGATATCTTAGCGAGAGCAAAGTTAGGTTGTTTTTCATCATATTTCAAATAGTTTAATGTTTATCGTTCGGAGTTGTTGCGACACCGAGCCCATATTGTAACAACCCGTCTGAACCTTGCCACAGTTGTCGCATCAAGCGGGAAAAAAAGATTCTCTTTTCCACTTTTTTATGCCCATATCCTGTTTTATTCTCTTTTTTTTGTATTTTTGCAGTCAAATCAATTGTTATTGACCGAAGTCTATGAAACAGCGATACCGTTCATTCTCCAAGCGGCTCACGCGCCGCATCATGCTCGCACTGACACTGGCACTCATCGCCGTGGCTGCCTGCTTCAACTGGTTAGAGGCCGACACCTTTACCCACTATTACAAGGTCTACTGCAAGATACTGCTAGATGTAAAGAATGAGACAGTTCGCAAGGCACTCTATGGTGTGGAGGTAGCCGTCATGAACAGTACCGACGAACTGGAGGAACGGCTCCAAAATCCTGCCACCGTCTTCAGTGCCCTGCGCGATGAGTTGCAGCGTAACCCGCAAATTGTGGGCTTCTTCGCCTGCTTCGAACCCAACTATTACCCCAGTCAGGGACGCAGCTTCCAGCCCTACGCCTTTTGGAGAGACGGACGGATAGACACCATGCAGATATCCAGGAAAGGGAACGACTACCTGGAAGACGACTGGTATCAGCGGGCTTTCGCTGTCGACAGCGGCTACTGGTCGGAGCCCTATATCGACGATGCAGGCAGTGGTGCGCTGATGTGCACCTACTCCGTACCCATCCACGACCACACGGGGCGCAAAGTGGGCGTCTTCGGAGCCGACATCTCGCTCGACTGGCTGCACAGTCAACTCACGGCCATCGACAAGGAGTACAGTTACTTCAAAGGATTTATTAAAAACACGAAGAGAATCGACACACTGAGCGTTTTCTCGTCGTCCATCATCATCGACAGCGTAGGGACATACATTGTCCATCCTGACAAGAAGCGTATCCTTAAAGACAATTTCTATGAGGAACTGCGGCAGCAGAAGGACACGGCAAACCTGCAGCTGCTGAAGGATATGAAAGCCAGAAAGAGCGGAACAGGCAAAGCGACGATTGACAAACTGACACACTACGTGTTCTATGCGCCACACGAACAAACCGGATGGACGATGGCTATTACCGTTCCCCGGCTTGTCATCATGCTGCCCGTCGCAATGCGTTGCTTCCTGCTCACCTTCATATTCTTCCTCGCCCTGATAGCCGTCTATTTCATTTGTCGCTCTACCATCCGGAGCTCCACACATCCGCTGCATAAACTGGCAAAGAGTGCCGACGAAGTGGCCAAGGGCAATTTCAACGCCCCGCTGCCCGACATCAGGCACAACGACGAGATACACATGTTGCGCGACTCGTTCGGCAACATGCAGCAGTCGCTCGGCCAGTACATCGAAGAACTGAAGACCACTACCGCCCAGAAATCGGCCATCGAGAGCGAGCTGTCTATTGCCCGCAACATCCAGATGAAGATAGTGCCCTCGCCCCATTACCCGGCACCCGGCACCCAACAACCGTCACCCATCACCCTCCACGCCTCGATGACCCCTGCCAAGGAAGTCGGCGGCGACCTCTACGACTATTTCGTGCGCGACAACCGTCTCTATTTCTGCATAGGCGACGTTGCCGGCAAGGGCATTCCTGCCGCATTGGTCATGACAACCATCTGCGGCGCCTTCCGCCTGCTGACAGAGAGTGAGTCGGAGTCGGAGCCACAGCGCATCGTCAGCCGGATGAACAACTTGATGACCCGCGACGCCAGCATAACCATCTTCGTCACCTTCTTCGTCGGCGTGCTCGACCTCGGCACCGGGCAGCTCAGCTACTGCAATGCAGGCCACAAAGCACCCGTCGTGATTCCCCAGTTCACGCTTCTCACACCTAAGCAGCGCAATCTGCCCGTAGGAGCCATGCCCGACTGGACGTTCACGCAGCAACAGACAACGCTCGCGCCAGGCACCACCCTCTTCCTCTATACCGACGGTCTCGACGAGGCCGAGAATGCCCAGCACCAGATGTTTGGCAAGGAACGCATTCAGGAAGTGCTGCAGTCCACGTCGCCCGAGCCACAGGCAATCATCAGCCAGATGACGCAGGCTGTTGCCCGCTTCGTAGGCGACACCGAGCAGAGCGACGACCTCACCATGCTAGTCCTGCAATTCGTGTAAGGGCAAAAAAGCGGGCCTCACGGCTCGCTTTTTTGCCCCTTTTCTGTTTTAGCCGGGCCAAGATGATGTAGTAAGCACCTCGCATGGTGCTGAAAACTAAACCATTATATTTAAACGTATCATGAAGTCAAAGAATTGAATCATTTCTGATGCAAAGTTATGACGCGTTTCGCCACATTCCAACTATTTTCATGTTTTTCGCCCGAATTTGTTGCGACACCGGACCCATATTGTAACAACCGTTCCGAACCTTGCCACAGCTGTCGCATCAAGAAGAAAAAAAGGCAGAACAAATGTCGAAACTTCTAAACTCCTATACTCCTAAAAAAATCCCTCCTCCTGCACTATAATTCACAGAAAAGCCCTATCTTTGTGGCGTAGTTCATCATAACACCTCCTTTTATATATGTTCGTATCAGAGATTTCCTTATGGGGTGCCGCCATAGTGGCGTGCGTTGTGATAGTAGCCATGATAGCATTGGCCTGCTTCGACAGGCAGATGCTGCGGCGCATGATGGTGATATTCGGAGCCACGGTGGCACAGATGGCCGTCGTCGTGGCAGTGGTGTGGATAGTCTATCAGACAAAGGCCTGGTGGTCATACCAGCTCTGGTACCTGCTGGTGCTGGTCCTGTCAATATGCTGGTGCCTCTATCCCCTGCAGTCATTATGGCGCAGGATGCTGCGGCCCGTCAGTGCGGCTATGCTCGTGGGCAGTATCGTGGTGGGAGGCAGCACCATGCTCATGCTGCCCGTCAGCGTCTTCCTGTCCATCTATTCGGTGCTCATGGCGTGTATGACCGCTTCGCTCATGCAGACCATGATGCGATACCAACGCAACCAGCAAAAGCCCGAGATGCTGCGCGAAGACATGTTCCATCAGGTCAGGAACCTGGCCCAGCCCCTGGTGATGGTCGTGCCGATGCTCTATGCCGGCATGCTGCTCGGAGGAGTCTCTGCGCTCCAGGGCCTGCTCGTCACCCTTTTGCTCGTAGCCGCCTCCTTCGTCGGCAATATATTAGCTGGCATTGTAGCGCTCGGGATGATCAAGAAAAACATGAAACCCACCCAAAAGACTATTATTTAGAACGGTGCAGCCTATTTGCACTAAAAGTGCAACCCTTTGGCACTAAGAGTGCAGCCTATTTGCACTTTTTGTGCCAAAGGGCAGCCCATTTTTATTAAAATGCCACTAATGCCACCATAATGCCACCGCCTCAGCCCCGATAAACACAGGGCAAGTGGCAAAGTGGCATTTTATTTTGAAAAAAAACTCACGCACACGCGCGCGAGAAAAGTTATTAAACAAAAATCTATATCTGCGCGCGTGTAATATAAAAGGAAAGAAAATTCTGTAACCTACATTATCCGAGCCTGGAAGTGCATCTTGGTGCGGCCAGAATAACGTGAATTACGGAAATTTCTTTCCTTTATTGAATGTATTTCTAAAATCAGGTTTAATCTGAAATCAGGTTCTCGCCGGTCATGTCGGAGGGCTGCTCCAGTCCCATGATGTGGAGGATGGAGGGTGCCACGTCGGCCAGGCGGCCGTCCTTCACCGTTGCAGAGTTGTTGCTGGTGACGTAGATGAAGGGCACGGGGTTCAGCGAGTGGGCGGTGTTAGGCGTGCCGTCGGGGTTGATGGCATTGTCGGCATTGCCGTGGTCGGCAATGATGATGGCCTCGTAGTCGTTGGCCTTGGCAGCCTCGATGACGGCCTCGACGCAGTGGTCGACGGCCCATACGGCCTTGGCAATGGCGTTATACACGCCGGTATGGCCCACCATGTCGCCGTTGGCGAAGTTCACCACGATGAAATCGTATTGCTGGGTGTTGATTGCTCCGACCAGACGGTCTTTCACTTCGTAGGCGCTCATCTCGGGCTTCAAGTCGTAGGTGGCCACCTTTGGCGAGGGCACCAGGATGCGGTCTTCACCATCAAATGGCTTCTCGCGGCCGCCGTTGAAGAAGAAGGTCACGTGGGCATACTTCTCGGTCTCGGCGGTGTGGAGCTGCTTCTTGCCCTGCTTTGAGAGGTATTCGCCGAGGGTGTCTTCGACGTTCTCCTTGGGGAAGAGGATGCTGACGCCGGTGAAGGATGCATCGTAGGGTGTCATGCAGTAGTATTTCAGTCCGGGAATGGTCTTCATACCATTGTCGGGCATATCCTGCTGGGTGAGCACGTGGGTGAGCTCCTTGGCGCGGTCGTTGCGGAAGTTGATGAAGATGACCACGTCGCCCTCCTCGATAACGCCGTTGACGCGGGAGTTATGGATAGGCTTGATGAACTCGTCGGTGACGCCTTCGTCGTAGCTTTCCTGCATGGCCTGCACCATGTCCTGTGCCTGACGGCCCTGTCCGGCCACGATGAGGTCGTAGGCTTCCTTGACGCGCTCCCAACGCTTGTCGCGGTCCATGGCATAGAAACGGCCCACGATGCTGGCAATGGCGGCATCGTTCTGGGCGCAGCAATCGGTAACCTGCTGGATGAATCCCTTACCCGACTTGGGGTCGGTGTCGCGGCCGTCCATGAAACAGTGTACGAAGAGCTGGTTCTTCAGTCCGAACTCCTTACCCATCTGGATGAACTTGAACAGATGGTCGAGGCTGGAGTGTACGCCGCCGTCGGAGGTCAGTCCCATGAGGTGGAGCTTCTTGCCGTTCTCCTTGGCATAGTTGTAGGCCTCTACAACGCCTTTGTTCTTCAGGATACTGCCGTCTTTGCAGGCACGGTTGATTTTCACCAGGTCCTGATAGACGATGCGTCCGGCACCGATGTTGAGGTGACCCACTTCTGAGTTACCCATCTGTCCGTCGGGCAGACCCACGTCTTCACCGCTGGCCTGAAGCTGCGAGTGTGCGCTCGTAGCGGTTAAATAATCCAGATAGGGAGTGGGCGTGTTGAAAATCACGTCGCCCTTCCCATGTTTTCCGATGCCCCATCCGTCGAGGATCATCAGCAGCGCTTTTTTTGCCATAATACTAAAAACTTTTACCTTAAACTAATTAATTTGGGTGCGAAGTTACAAAGTTTTAGAGAGATAGCAAAATTTTAGTTGCAAATTCTTGCATATTCGGGAAAAAACACTATATTTGCAAGCAGATTATAATATTACTCAAAACGCGATGAATGACCACTATTTAAAATTATGGCTGAGGAAAAGTATCAGCCTCCTGATATTCCTGGCTGCATGTGCCGTCGATGGGCGCGCACAGGTGGAGCCGTCGCTGCCTTATGTGGTGAACGGCATTGTGAAGGATGCATCGACCGGAAGAGCCCTGAAGTCGGTGAACATCAGTATTCCGGGCTCGCATATCTCGACCGTGACGAACGATGAAGGAGCGTTCAGCATCAAGGCCAAGGAGCGACCCAAGCAACTGAGATTCTCGCACATCGGATACAAGACCATCAAGTTGGCCACGCCCAGCGACGGAAAGGAGATGAGCGTAAAGCTGGCACCCAACACGGTGGTGCTGAACGACGTGGTGGTGATGATGGGCGACCCGGAGAGGATTGTGAAGATTGCCATCAGCAAAATACCCGACAACTACAGCCTGACAGCCGAGCAAGACCGCTGCTTCTACCGCGAGACGGCCCAGAAGCGCAAGAAATTCATCTATATCGCGGAGGCCGTGACCGACATGTACAAGACGGGCTACAACCGCGACATACATGCCGACCGCGTGGCTATCCACCGCGGGCGGCGCATTGTGAGTCCGAAGGCTTCTGACACGCTCAGCGTGAAGGTAATAGGAGGTCCGGTTCAAGCCACTATTCTCGACGTGGTGAAGAACCGTCCGTTCCTGCTCTGTGAGGAAGAGCTGAACCTTTACAACATGAAGATGGATATGCCGGTGCAGATTGGCGACCGCCCGCAGTACGTGGTTTCCATCTCGCCGAAGTATCACACAGACTACGCGCTCTACTACGGACAGCTGTACATTGACAAGGAAACGCTTTCGTTCACCCGCATCTCGCTGCAGCTCGACATGAGCGACCGCGAGAATGCCACACGCGCTATGCTGGTGAGGAAACCCATGGGCGTGAAGTTCCGCCCGAAGGAACTGTCGCTGCTCATCAACTACACCTACGACGAGGGCGTGACGCGGCTGAGCTACCTGAGCACGGTGTTCCGCTTCAACTGCGACTGGAAGAAGCGACTACTGGCCACCAGTTTCACGGCCATCAACGAGATGGTGGTGACCGACCGCTGCCTGAGCGGCTTCACACCCATCCGCCGCAAGGATTCGTTCAGCGAGCACGAGTCGCTGTTCGACCAGCAGACCAACTTCAGCGACGATAATTTCTGGAAGGACTATAACATCATTGAGCCCACCGAATCGCTGGAAAAGGCCATCCACAGGATTGTGAAGGCGAAATAATATAAATGATTAAGCCGGGCTCCGTGGAGCCCGGCTTAATCATTTTATGCAGCTTACTCATTCACCACTTTCTGTATGGTGCCGTCCTCGTTGTAGAACAGGCGCTGAATCTTGAGCGAGCGCAGGTGCGTGACGTCGTTGCTGGGAACGCAGTCGTGATAGCACAGATACCACTGGCCCTTGAACTCGACGATGCTGTGGTGGGTGGTCCAGCCTACGACGGGGTCGAGGATGACGCCCTGATAGGTGAACGGTCCGTAGGGATTGTCGCCGATGGCATAGCACAGGAAGTGGCTATCGCCCGTGGAGTAAGAGAAATAGTACTTACCGTTGTATTTGTGCATCCAGCTGGCCTCGAAGAAACGGTGTGGGTCGCTGGCCTTCAGGGGCTGGCCGTCCTTGTCGAGAATGAGCACGGGACGCGGAGCCTCGGCAAACTGCAGCACATCGTCGCTCATGCGCACCACATTGCTGGGGATGGCGAACGCCTCGGGCTTGGCAAAGAGTTCTGACTTATGGTCGGGAGCAGCACCCAGGTCTACGAGACCGTTCTGGTCGCCATACTTGCCGGGGATGGTGTCGAAGCCGTGGAACAGCGGGCGCCACCACTGAAGCTGACCGCCCCAGAGTCCGCCGAAATAGACGTAGATTTGTCCGTCGTCGTCCTTGAAGGCGCAGGGGTCGATAGAGAACGAGCCGCGGATGGGCTGCTCCATGGGCTTGAACGGGCCTTCGGGCTTGTCGGCAACGGCCACGCCTAGACGGAACACGCCGTCGTAGGCCTTTGCCGAGAAGATGAGGTAGTACTTGCCGTCTTTCTCCACGACATCGTTGTCCCACATCTGCTTCTCGGCCCAGGGCACGTCCTTCACGTCGAGAATCACACCATGGTCGGTGGCATCGTCGTTTTCAACATCTGCCCACGACAGCACGTGGTAGTCGCGCATCTGGAAGTGTCCGCCGTCGTCGTCGAAGCACTCGCCGGCATCCCAGTCGTGGCTGGGGTAGATGTATAGGCGGTCGTTAAACACATTGGCCGAAGGGTCAGCCATATAGTCACTCGGGAAAAGATACCTTGGTTTCATATTGTTTTGTTTTTTTCGTTATATCGTTATAACGTTATGACGTTGTTTTTATTATTTATAGAGCTTGATAATCTCATTGACGACCGGCTTTGCCTTGTACTGACGGTCGAAGAGCAGAGGATAGTTGGTGCGCCCCTTGATGGGCCAGCCGTTCAGCCATGAGTTGTCGTCGCAGACGCCCCACAGGGTGATGCGGCCAATCTGCGAGCGGTGCTTGTAATAGATTTTGAAGAGGTCGAGCCAACGCTGGTCGAGTTCCTTCTGCTTGTCCTTAAGCAGTCCGTCGACGTAGGGGTTGTACTTCTGCTGCAGTTCGAAGTTCTGGGCGATGTCGGCACCGCCGAACCCTTGGGGATTTGGAAGCACGTTGATGTCGAGCTCGGTAATCAGCACTTTCACGCCACAGGCAGCGAAGGCATCGATACTTTTCTCGTACTCCTCGAGGTTGGGATAGTCGAGTCCGTTATGGCTCTGCATGCCCACGCCGTCGATGCGCAGTCCCTTGGCCTTCAGGTTCTTAACCAGGCGGCACACGGCCTCGCGCTTCTTCTCGCCAGCCATGGAATAGTCGTTGTAGTAGAGCTCGGCATCGGGGTCGGCCTCGTGGGCAGCACGGAAGGCTATCTCGATGAACTCCTCGCCCAGCAGGTTATAATACTTCGACTTACGGAACGAGCCGTCGTCCTCGATAGCCTCGTTGACGACATCCCATCCAAAGACCTGACCCTTGAAATGGCCCACGACGGTCTTGATGTGCTTGATGATTCGCTCTTTCAGCACTTCCTTCGATACGGGACTGGCAGCATAGCCGTTGGTGAACCACCAGTCGGGGGCCTGCGAGTGCCACACCAGACAGTGGCCGTTCACCTTCAGACCCAACTGACGGGCATAGTTGACGAACTTGTCGGCCACGCGGAAGTCGAAGATGCCTTCGGCAGGTGCCAGCACTTCCGGCTTCATGCAATTCTCGGCCACCACGCAATTGAAATGCTTGCTGAGCACGACATCGGCCGCAGGCACCTGTCCGTCGCTCTGCCACTGGTTGATGGCGGCACCGATCAGACAATATTTGCCAACGGCATCCTTCAGGCCCTGAGCCTGAGTGGGGCTATATGCTGCGATGAGCAACAAAGCCGCTGATAACAGTTTCTTTATCATCTGATTATTTCTCATTTTTGTTACGGGCTTCAATTTCCATATTAATCTTGTCGATCTTCTCATCGGTAAGCTCGTACTTCGAGATGATAAACATAGCCACTAAGAGCAGGATGGCAGGAATGATGCAGACGAGCCAGCGGATACCCTCCTGGGCCAGCGGAGTCTGCAGCTCAAGGTCGTTCATGAAGTAAGCACCGGCAGCATTACCAACCGACATCATGGCGAATGCGGTGATGAAGAAGAGGGCGATGATGCGCAGTGGACGGTTGCGCATGAACTCCATCCACAGGTCGCTGACTTTCACGTTAGCCGATTCTGACTGATCCATCACCACGCGCTCCTTCGTCTGACTGAAGCAGAATATGAGCAAGGCAAGACCTACGAGCGAGTAGATCAGCATGGTGGTGAACCAAGCGCCTGAATCCTTAGGCAGCGTGGTGGCCTCTTCGGCAGGAACGTAGTTGCACATGGCCAATACCAGTCCGGGAACAACGCCGCCCAATGCCATACCAGCCTTGAAGAAGATACCCGTCAGGGCATTCACGATACCGGCGATGCGGCGGCCGGTGGTGTATTCGGCATAGGAGATAACCTCGGGGATGAGTGCCCACATGTAACCGGTGGCAACGATGACACCCGTTGATTTGATGAACTGTGCGATATAGACCAGGGTGATGTTCTCCTTCACGGTTCCCATCTTACTGATGATGTAGAGCAGGGCCATACCGATGATTGCCACCGAGAGGAAGATGTAGAACATGTTCTTCTTGCCCACCTTCTTCTTGATAGCGGGAACGAGTGGCATGAAAATGAACGAAGGCAGCGAACCGAGACCCATGAAGAGGGCCATCTCGATGGGCAGCGTCTCCGAAGAGGCGAAAATAGCCACGAGGATAGGCACACCAGCCGATACGGCCAGACCACCGACATTGGCCATGAACATACGGACGGAGGTGAGGATGGTGATCTCGTCGGTATCGCGCGTCAGTGAAGAGTTCAGGGCGCCGTAGGGCACATTAATCAATGTGTAGAGCATCGACATGCCCACATAGGTCAGGTAGGCATAGATGAGCGAAGGTGCAAAGCCGTCCCAGAAGCAGAGGATGGCCAGGATGGTCAAGGGGATACCGCCCGTGACGAGGTAGCTGCGATACTTACCAAGACTGGGATTGTGCTTGTCGACGAAGGTGCCCACAAGGGGGTCCCAAAGCACATCGACGAGACGGACCACGAGGAACATCGTACCGGCGAGTCCTGCTGATTTTGCTGCGTCTCCTCCGAGTACATACACATCGGTGTAGAAGAACAGCAGATACATACAGATGGTCTGATAGATAAGATTCTGTGCAAGGTCACCGGCACCGAAGCCGATGCGCTGCAGCCAGCTGAGTTTGTAGAAGCCCTTGGCTTCGTTAGTTGAATTGTTTGTTTCCATAAATACTTAATATGTTAATTAAAAATCATTTCTTGAAACTTCTCTGGCTCATCTGCCGGCGATGAGTCAGTTCGGCCTGCATCTTTTCGTTGTAGTATGTCGTAATGGGATAGAAACATAAAGTGACAACACCCATGACAAACAGCATGGCAGGAACTAGGCTCGACACCAAGCGGATGCCCCAGACGGCTGTCTCCGACTGAAGGCTACCAATGCCGGGAACAAAGCCAAACACCGACAGTATCAGACCTGCTATGGCGCCACCGATGCCCATTCCCGACTTCAGGGCGAAAATGATGCCCGAGAAGCAGAAACCCGTTGCCCGCCGATGGTTCAGATACTCCACATGGTCAGCCACATCGGCTACCATGGCCCAAAGCAGCGGTATCGTTGGGGCATAGCACAGACTCTTGAGCAAACAAAGCAGATAGACAAGTCCCACCTCGTTGGGCGAAGGCAGATAAAACATGGCCGTGAAGAACGCGCACAAGGAAAGACCCACCATAAAGGTGGTCTTCTTGCCGAAGCGGTTGGCCAAATATTCCGAAAGGAACAGCACACCCATGAACTGAACCACGGCATTGAGCGTATTGAACACGCTAAAGCCAACGGTATAGGCACTTGTAGTGGACAAATTAAAGCCAAAGACCTGCAGGAAATTGCCCAATGCTTCCTGGTCGAGATAACTCTGGAAATAGAAATTGGTTGACGAGCCCCACATGGCCAAGCCAATAAACAGCAAGAGCGTCAGCGTGAAAATCACCCGCCAAGGCACATTGGTGAAGGTTTCCCTGACGTCGTCGCGCACGCTCATCGTCTGCTGGGGAGGCGGCTGGATTCGCTCACGTGTACTCAAAAAAGAGATAAAGAGGAAAATGAGCGCCAGAATGGCAAACAAACTGATGGTGCATACCCATCCGTGGGCGGCATCGCCGTTGCTGAAGCGGTCGACAAGCGGCAGCGTGAACCCCTGAACAACAAACTGGGCCACACTGGTGCAGATGAACCGCACCTTATTAATACTGGTACGCTCCTGGATGTCGTTGGTCATCACACCGCCAAGCGAGGCAAAGGGCGTATTGTTGAAGCCGTACATCGTGAGCAGCAGCAGGTAGGACACCGTTGCATAGACGGCCACCAGCGTCTTATCGTGAATGCCAGGATTCCAGAACGCCAGCACATAGAACACGCAGAAGGGGATGGCCGTCCATATCAGCCAAGGGCGGTATTTACCCCAGCGGGTGTTGGTGCGGTCGGTGATGATGCCGATGAACGGATCGACAAAGGCACTGGCAATGGGCGCTATAAGCAATACGGTACCAGCGACGGCTCCATCAAGACCGAAGATATCAGTATAGAACTTCAGCTGATAGATCATCATCATCTGGAAAACGAGATTGGCGGCTACATCCCCAAGGGAATAGCCCACCTTCTCGCCCATCGTAATGCGTTGACCCATATACGTTTTGCGGTTAAGGAAGCAGTTTCTTTATTTGTTCGGCTGCATACTTGCCCATCTTCTCGTAACCAGCGGGATTCAGATGGAGCCAGTCGTCGCTGTAAGCTTCAATGAGTTGTGACGGATGCTGCGGATCACGCACCAGCGCATCGAAATCAATGAAGCCATCGGCCTTTTTGTTGTCTCTTATCCAGTCGTTGACCACCAGACGGGCAGCCTCGTGGAAGCGGGAGTCGTAAAAACTCTTTCCGAACGGGGTGATGGTACCCATCAGCACCTTGATGCCCTTTGCGTGGGCTTTATCGATCATCTCCCCATAGACCTTGATCAGTTCTTGTGCCACCTGCTCGGCATTGCCGATAGAACCGCCGATATCGTTGACGCCCTCGAAGATAATCAGCGCCTTCACGCCGCGCTGTCCTAGGATGTCACGGTCGAATCGTATAACGGCAGGGTCGGAAAGTCCGTTGCGCAGTACGCAGTTGCCGCCGATGCCCAGGTTCAGCACACCCATCTTGCCGTCTAATCCCTCAGCCAGGAAATCAGTCCAGCGGTTCTGGGCATTGGTGGTTGTTCCGCGGCCGTCGGTGATACTGTTGCCCAGACAGGCCACGACGGGAGCATCGACCTTCACGTCGAGCGCGGCAATGTTGTACCAATGGTCCACATCCTCGGTTCCCACGAAGCGCGTCTTGGGCTTCGCTGTGCCATTATATATATAAGAGGTGGTGCGCGAGCCTCGGTGCGAAGTTCCGCATTCGGGAACGGAATCGCCATAGCAAACGGTGATGGCAAGGCGCTGCAGAGGCTTGAGCGGATAGCTGAAGACATCACTGTAAATCGAATCACCGGCCTTTATCACACATTTCTGCTTGCCGTTGAACTTCAGATAGCGGGCCGAGCGAACATCGATCTCACTACCCTCTTTCGCATCGGCCACAAAGACCGACTTTATCTCTACCGGAACGGAACTGTAAACATTGCTCAACTGCAAACGCAGTTCACTGCCGCCGAGTGACACATGTACCACCTGACGGATGCTTCGGTTGGCCAACGAGAATGCCGGCATGTCCTTCAATGTGGTCGGTTCAACTGCAGTTGCCCACGTTCCCACCCAGCCGTCGTCGGCAAGAATGGGCTGTGAAAAACTGATAAATAGCAAAAACAGAATAAAACTAGTAATACGCTTCATGATGTTGAATAGTTAACTGTTTGCAAAATTAATCCATCTCATCGACAACGCCAATTAAATTTGTAACGCATACGTTTTATTATGTTTCATTTAGAAATTTTTCATCATTAGAATTAGTAAGTTTTTTACCAAAAAATTAACTTTGCAGGGAAAACTTATGAATTTAAACCTATGCGACTGACTTATTTCATTCACATCTCCATCCTACTTCTGGCGGCAACCACATGCCGTGCAGCTGCCGGATTCGTCGATTTCAACAATGGTGACTTCCAGCTTAACAAAGACAACCAGACGGTTATCGGAATTGCCGACAACGAACAGCGTGGAGTGCTCCGCGCAGCAAAAAATCTCTGTACTGACATCAAGGCCGTCTGCGGGGCCGAAGTGATGCTCGGAAACGAATCCTCGGCCACCATCGTGGCAGGAACCCTTGGAAGCAGCAAGATTATCGATGAAATGGCGAAAAAACGAGTCTTCGATGCAAAATCGCTGAAGGGTAAAAACGAAATGTACATCATTACGGCCACCGACAAGCAGCTCATCATTGCCGGCAGCGACCGGCGAGGAACCATCTACGGCATCTATGAACTGTCGCGCCAGCTGGGAGTTTCGCCCTGGTATTACTGGGCCGACGTGCCCATCGAACGCCACCAGTCGGTATTTATAAAGAAAGGAACCTACACCGACGGCGAGCCGGCAGTGCGCTACCGCGGTATCTTCCTCAACGACGAAGCACCCTGTCTGACATCGTGGGTGAAAAACACATTCGGTACCAACTATGGCGACCACCGGTTCTACGAAAAGGTTTTTGAACTCATCCTTCGACTGAAAGGCAACTTCATGTGGCCGGCCATGTGGAGCTGGGCATTCTATGCCGACGACCCTGAGAACTCGAAGACTGCCGACGAGATGGGCGTCATCATGGGAACATCCCACCACGAACCCATGGCACGCAACCATCAGGAATATGCCAGGAAACGACAGGAATGGGGTCCCTGGAACTATAACACCAACCAGCAGAACCTCGACCGTTTCTTCCGTGAAGGCATCGAGCGAATGAAAGGGACCGACGACGTGGTGACCATCGCCATGCGAGGCGACGGCGACGAGGCCATGAGCCAAGATGCCGACACCAAACTGCTGGAGCGTATCGTGGCCAACCAGCGGAAAATCATTGCCGACGTGACCAAGCGGCCCGCCGCTGAGACGCCTCAGGTATGGGCTCTTTACAAAGAAGTGCTCGACTACTACGACAAGGGGATGAAGGTGCCCGACGATGTGCTCATCCTGCTCTGCGATGACAACTGGGGCAATGTGCGCCGAGTGCCCAATGCGAAGGAGCGCAAACATAAAGGCGGTTGGGGACTGTATTACCATGTTGACTATGTGGGAGCACCCCGCAACTCGAAATGGCTGAACGTGACGCCGTCGCAGAACATGTGGGAGCAGCTCTCGCTGGCCTATAACAACGGTATCGACCGCATGTGGATTCTCAACGTGGGCGACCTGAAACCCATGGAATACCCGATACAGCTGTTCATGGATATGGCCTGGAATCCATACGCCTACGGCGCTGACCTGGCCGATACCCACACGCTGGCTTTCTGCGAGGAATGTTTCGGAAAGGAACAAGCTGCAGAAGCCGCACGACTGCTGAACCTGACGTGCAAGCTGAACGGACGAAGCACGGCCGAGATGCTGGACGCCAGAACCTATGCCCTCGACGAATGGCCACGCGTGATAAGCGAATACAAAGACCTTGAAATTGCAGCACTTAATCAATTTTCGGCCATTTCATCGGAATATAAGGATGCTTACCGCCAGCTGATTCTCTTCCCCATACAGGCCATGGGCAACATCTACCAGATGTACTATGCACAGGCCATGAACCAGCATCTGTTCAAGGAGCAGAACCCCGAATGCAACCGCTGGGCCGACGAAGTAGTCAGTTGTTTCAAGCGCGACTCCGTGCTCTGCAACTATTATAACAAGGTGATGGCTGGCGGCAAATGGGACGGCATGATGACGCAGAAGCATATCGGCTACCGTTCGTGGAACGACGATTTCGCCCCGAAAGACGTGATGCCGAGAGTAAGCCGCATTCCCGAGCAGGAAGACCGGAATGTATTCACCGAGAAAAACGGCTATGTGGCCATCGAAGCCCCCCACTATTACAGCAGGACCGACGGCGGCAACCTTGTATGGCAGACACTTCCCTACGTAGGACGCACGCTGGGAGCCATCACGGCCAACTATCCGCAGCCTGTCAGGGATTCGTCGGCCAACAAACAGAAGAGTCAGAAAAACCAGTCAGCCGGTTATTCCGAAGTGTCCTACCGATGGGAGCAGACTAGCGATGCCGCGCAGATGACGGTGACCATCGTTGTGAAATCAACGCTCGACTACCTTAACCAGGGAGGACTGCGCTATGCCGTGAGCATCGACGGCGGAGAGGAACAGACGGTGAACTTCAACGCCAATCTGAACGAAAAGCCAGAAAACATTTATTCCATCTACTATCCTACCGTGGCCCGCCGCGTGGTTGACCGCCAGCTGAACTTCCCCGCAGGAAAGGGAATGCACACGCTGGTGTTCCGGCCTTTAGACCCGGCCATCGTGTTGGAAAAAATTGTAGTAGACCTGGGCGGATATCATAAGCAGTTCCTTTTCGGAGAGGAATCTCCCCGAAAATATGAACAAAAATGAATGAAACATTTTGAAATCTCCGCAATATTCTGTAATTTTGCGGTTGAAAAGTTCCTGACTTATGAAAAAACTACGAATCTACGCCCTCACCATACTGGTCTGTTTCGCTATCAGCTTGATTCATGCTGACATCGGGCACCTGTACACAGGCAACCAGATGTCGAGTTCGCTGATAGAATGCGTGACACAAGACAAATATGGATTCATCTGGGTTGGAACGGAATACGGACTGAACAAGTTCGACGGCTACCGTTTCACATCCTATCTTTCCGACCCCAACGACAGCACGTCGCTCGTGGGCAACGAGGTGGTACGCCTGTTGAGCGACAGTCAGGGTCGCCTGTGGGTGGGCACCCACACGGGAATTGCCCGTTTCGACTACGAACACAACAAGTTCCAGCGATACACGTTCCCCATTGCAGAAATACCGCGTGTCAACGCCCTGACGGAATGCGCCAACGGCGACATCTTTATCGGAACGGCCGGTTTCGGACTTTTCAGCATTCGCAAGGGCAATGATTTCATCACGGAGGAGAAACTGTTCCGGAAACACGCTATCGATGATTTCTTCAGCCGGGTATTCGAAGACGACCAGCACAACATCTGGCGCAGCTCGCACCTGAACATTATCACGCGCTTTACCGTAAAAAACCGTGAACCCAAGGCGTACAAGGACTTTACCTCGCCCTATGGCTCCCCGAAAGACTATCTCAAGACCGACGACGGCGGATTCCTGGTGGTATGCAGCTCGGGCATCCTTCGCTACGATTACGCTACCGGCAGTCTGACCGATGCCGGCTTCGACCTTTCGGCCATGGACTCCCAGGTTTCCATCAAGCGCGCCCTGCGCAACAGTCAGGGCGACATCTTCATCACCACGTCGGGCAATGGTCTGATGGTGATTCCCCACAACAGCAAAGTGCTGAAACCGGTAGAGTCGTACAGCGGCCGTTTCAACCTCACATCTGCAAATATCGTCGATCTCATCGAGGATAAAGACCACAGTCTGTGGCTGGGATGCTATCAAAAAGGACTCTTCCAGCTGAATCAGGGCGAAGATGCCTTCAGCAGCTGGAACTTCTCCGAACAAAACTATTCCATCGGCAGCAGCGTTTCTTCGGTTGAAACCGACGACGCAACGGGCGACCTGCTCTGCACCGTGCAGAACAATGGTGTCTATCGCTTTAACCGCCAGGGAAAGATTACGGCTCACCTGCCTGCTCCGGTTGGCGTCACCTATATTTATCACGACCGTCAGGGACAATGGTGGCTGAGCACATCAAGCGCGCTCTATTCCTACAACCCCGTCACAGGAGCCTATCAGCACAAGCTGTCGCTCGACGGATGGGGCATCAACTGCATCACCGACGACGGCAAGGGACGGCTCTACATCAGCAACTTCGGAAAAGGAATGGTCATCTTCGACACCACAACAGGCGAGACCACCAAAGTGATGATGAGGACAAAAGAGGGCACCGGCAACTCGCTCAGCAACGACTGGATCAAGACTTTCCTTATCGACCGCTATGGCATGCTCTGGATAGGAACCTCCAACGGCGTCTCGTGCATGGACATCAAGACCGGACAGTTCCGTCAGTTCGGCAAGAATGTGCTGCTGAAAGGCCACCAGTGTACGGCTTTCGGCGAACAGCGCCAAGGCGACATCATCATCGGCACCAACAACGGGCTGTACATCTACAACCGCATCAAGAACCAGGTGACGGAGTTCCCCGACTCCAAAGAGATGAACAACAAACTGATTAACGGCATTCTCATCGACCGCGACAACGACATCTGGTTCAGTACGTCGATGGGCATCTGGATGTATTCACAGAAAACCCGGCAGTTCATTTCACATATCAACGGCAACGGACTGACCACCAAGGAATATGTTCTGAACGCCTTCTCGCAGTCGGCCGACGGAATGATTACCTTTGGCACCAACGACGGACTCACCACCTTCCATCCCGAAATAGTGAAGAAAAGCAGCACGGAAATGGGCGAGGTCTACCTGACCAACTTCATCGTAGGCAACCGTCTGCTGAACTGTCTCGACGACCATTTCGAGGTTCCTTACGACGAAAGCACCTTCACCATGGAGTTCTCGCTGCTCACCTATAAGAACACCGAAAACATCAACTACCAATACCGCATCAACGGCTCCGACGAATGGATCTCCACCAACGAGGGACAGAACGCCATCTCGTTCAACAAGATGAAGCCCGGAAAATACGTCATCGACGTGAAGGCCGTGAACAACGGAAAGGTTTCTGAGAACACCAAGACCATCACGGTCGTCGTGCAGAACCCGTGGTACGCCTCCACCTGGGCCTATCTGCTCTATCTGCTCCTGTTTGCCGGACTGGCTGTCCTTGGCATCTACTGGTTCGAGCGCCGCCGTAAGGCCGACCTCGAAGAGTCAAAGATGCAGTTCCTCATCAACGCCACCCACGACATCCGCTCTCCGCTGACGCTCATCATGGGACCGCTGAAGAAACTGAAGCAGCGCATCGACGACGAAGAGAGCCTGGAAGACATCGAGACCATCGACCGCAATGCCCAGCGACTGATGCTGCTGGTGAACCAGATTCTCGACGAGCGCAAGATTGACAAGAACCAGATGAAACTGCATTGCCGCGAGACCGACATCGTGCCTTTTGTGCGCGGCATCTTCAAGCTCTACGACTACAACGCCCAGCAGCGCGGCATCCACTACACCTTCAGCGTCGGCGAACAGCCGGCCGAAACGGGCATCCTGCCCAGGATTCCGCTCTGGATAGACCGCGTGAACTTCGACAAGGTCATCAGCAACCTGCTTTCCAACGCCTTCAAATACACGTTCGACGGCGGTGAAATCAACGTGGAGATTACCGAAGAAGAAAAGAACGTTATAATAAAGGTACGCGACAATGGCATTGGACTGAACGAAGACAAGCCCGAACGGCTCTTCGACCGTTTCTATCAGGGCAGCAACAGCCGCGACCTGCATCTAGACGGAACGGGCATCGGACTGAATCTCAGCAAGGCCATCGTCAACATGCACGGAGGAGAAATCACCGCCCAGAACCGTGAAGACGGCATGCGCGGCACGGTGCTTACCATCGTCATGAAGAAAGGCAACAGCCACTTGAAGGCCGAGGAAATCGAGACGGAAGAAGAGAAGGTGCCCTTCAGCCAGGGAGCGAAGAAGCAGCCTTCGAAGAACTTCAAGATTCTCATTGTCGACGACGATGCCGAGATTGCCAGCTACATCCGCAACGAACTGGGCTACTGGTACCGGTTCGATGCCGCTCCCAACGGCAAGGAGGCACTGAAGGCACTGCTCACCGGCACGTATAACCTGGTGATTTCCGACGTGATGATGCCCGAGATGGACGGTATCTCGCTGCTCAAGAGCATCAAGGGAAATCCCAACATCAGCGACATTCCCGTCATCATGCTCACGTCGAAGACCGAAGTCAGCGACCGTCTGGAAGGTCTGAAGCGCGGCGCCGACGCCTATCTGTCGAAACCGTTCAACATGGACGAGCTCCATATCCTCATCGACAACCTCATCGACAACGTGCGCCGCCTGCGCGGAAAATTCTCCGGAGCGCAGAAACAGGTGGAGAAACTGGACAAGGTAGAGGTGAAGAGCAACAACGACGCACTGATGGACCGCATCATGAAGTGCATCAACGAGAACATCACCGACCCCGATTTCAACGTAGAGAAACTCACCGAGCAGGTGGGTATCAGCCGCGCCCAGCTGCACCGCAAGATGAAAGAGATAACGGGCATCTCGGCAGGCGACTTCATCCGCAACCTGCGCCTTGAGCAGGCAGCACGGCTCATCAAGGAGCGCAAGATTAATGTCACGCAGGTGGCCTATGCCGTGGGATTCAACAACCAGACGCACTTCTCGACCGTGTTCAAGAAGCACTACGGAATGACGCCCACGGAATACGCCGAGCATCAGGACATTTAGCAACTAATAACATGAAGACAGTAAAGTTATTCTGGCTGTTTGCCGTAATGATACTATTCTCCGCCAATGTCAGCGCAAAGCATTCCGGCGGCGATGTGAACCGTCTGTTTATTCTCGGCGGCGAACTTTCAAACTCTGCTGCCACCTCCGTGGCCGACATCGACGAGGTGATGCCCCGCATGGCAGCACTGGGCCTCAACACCGTGCTCGTGCCTGCCTATTGGGACATGATAGAACCCGTGGAAGGAAAATACGACTGGACGCTCGTTGACCGCGTCATCGACAAGGCCCGCGAGAACCGTCTGCAGGTGGTCTTCCTCTGGTTTGGAGTGTGGAAGAACTCCATGTCGTGCTATGCGCCGCTGTGGTTCAAGCAGGACACCCGGAAATATCCTCGGGCGATGACACAAAACGGGAAACCGCTCGAGATTGCCTCGGCTTTCTCTGAAGAGGTGTTCCAGGCCGACTGTCGTGTGTTCACCCGTCTGATGGAACACCTGGCGGCCAAGGACAAGGGCATCGGCACCGTCTCGATGATACAGATTGAAAACGAAATCGGCATGCTCGAAGACGCGCGCGACCACTCACCACTGGCTGAAAAGGAATACCAGAAAAGCGGTCGGGGGCGCTATCCTGCCACCATCGAGGGCGACGAACAATGGATGGCCGAACACTATGCCCGCTACGTGGAGCGCCTGGCACAGGTGGCCCGCCGCATCTACGATGTGCCGCTCTATGTGAATGCCGCCATGAACAGCCGCGGACGCAAGCCCGGCGAATACCCTTCAGCCGGTCCGCTGGCCCATCTGGCACCCATCTGGAAGAAATACGCGCCTACGGTTGACATCCTTGCGCCCGACATCTACGACACTGGGTTCAAGGGCTGGGCCCGTCAGTATACACTGCCCGACAATCCTCTCTTCATCCCCGAGAGCCGCTGCTGCGAGAACAGCGGCGTGCGCGCCCTCTATGCCTTCGGACAGTTCGATGCCCTGGGGTTCTCTCCGTTTGCCATCGACGAGGCACCCGCAGCCGACACCCGCCATGTAACCGAGGCATATCGTCTGATTCGGCAGATGAAGAACTACATTGTGAACGCCCGCCAGAAGGCTTGGCAGAAAGGCCGCTGGCAGCAGGAAAACGGACAATGGGGTGTGCTTTTCGACCGTGAAGACCGCGAGGAAGTCATCAGTGACGGTTCCGTGGTGCTCACCTGCCGCCACTTCTTTACCCTTCCCTGGGATGCCCGCGCCAAGGCGGAGCAATGGGCCGAAGGCGGTGCCATCATCCACCGCATGGCCGAAAACGAGTATCTTATTGCCGGCAGCGGTGTGGTGGTTGAGTTTAAGACCAAGAGCGAGAAACAGCAGGAAGAGCAGAAAGTGCTGGGCGAAGACGGGTTTGCCGAAAAGGGCAACGCCGCGAAGACTGCCGCCAACGGAAAGCGATGGACAGGCCGCCGCTTAGGCATCGGCTATGTCGACCAAGTGGAGATAGCCGCCGACGGCACGCTGAAGTTTATCCGCCGCGACAATGGCGACCAGGACCATCAGGGCCGCCACGCCCGCATCTCTGTCGGAGAATACAAGATTCTCCACGTAAAGCTATACGAATACTAATACCCCCCCTCCAACCTCCCCGAGGGGAGGCTTCCAGAACTCTAAATTCTCAGATTATCCACATCTTTCAGGCATTCCTCGAAGATGGCCTCACGCTGGGCATCTGTCATTTCCGTCAGCGGCATAAAGGTGGTGAAGAGGCTGATTCTGATGACGGACTGGTCGTCCTGCACCTCTTCGCCCGACAATTTAAAGCAGAAACCGTCGGTCACCAGGAACCCTTCTGCAGCATACTCTCCATATTCGGCAATGCGCTTGCTGATGCGTTCGTCGACGGTTATCGGATGCATGTGCGTGTTGCGCGTCAGGTATCTCACGGCCACCTCGTTGGCCGACAGGTCGGGCTGCCTCAGGAACCGCTCCTTGTAGCGCTGAAGGAAATGGCTGGTAAAGACGTGGATTTCCGGTTTCTCCTCGTGCGTCCATTTCAGGATAAACCGTTTGGCCCCGTCGAACAGCACGCACAGGAAGCCGCCGAAGATGGTGCCCATGGGATGCTCCCGGTAGAAATACAGGATGTAGTGGTTGTTCGACGAGGGCAACTGATACTCGTACATCACCCAACCCGGAAACGTGCCTGCCCGGTTGATTTCCTTTCCCGCCTTGAGAAAGAGGGCATCGCGCTTCCATTCCAGCTTCTTTTTGTCGGCCATCAGGTTGGCGTAAGCCTCGTGGAGGTTCATGTTTGCTACGAGCATCGTTCCAGGGATTAATGAGTGAAGAACGTTATTTCCTTACTATCACGCTGCCGCTGGCCTGATGGGTGGCCAGTATCAGCACCTCGGCAATCTGCACATGGGCGGGAGCGTTGGCGGCATAGACGGCCACGTCGGCAATGTCGTCGCCCGTCAGGGGCTTGATGCCCGTGTAGAGTTTGGCGGCTCGGTCGGTATCGCCGTGGAAACGAATGTTACTGAAATTGGTTTCCACCAGTCCCGGCTTCAGGTTCGTAACGCGGATGGGCGTGTCGGCCACGTCAATGCGCAGTCCGTCGGTCAGCGCCTTCACCGCAGCCTTAGTTGCGCAGTACACGTTTCCACCGGCGTAGGCGGCATCGCCAGCCACCGAACCTACATTAATGATATGTCCACGGCCCCGTTCCACCATTCCCGGCACCACCAGCTTGGTCATCAGGAGCAGTCCCTTGATATTGGTATCAATCATGGTTTCCCAATCGTCTAGGTCTCCCTCATACTCCGGTTCCAGTCCAAGCGCCAGTCCGGCATTGTTCACCAGCACGTCAATCTCGCGCCATTCCTCGGGCAGTTCCGCTATCAGCTGCATCGCCTTTTCGCGGTCTCTCACGTCGAAAGCCAGCGTCAGCACCTGTGCCCCTTTCTCCGTCAATTCCCGTTCAATCTCTGCCAGCCGCTGTTCATTGCGCCCCGTAAGAATCACTTTATCGCCATTCTCGGCAAACTTCTTTGCGCACCCAAGTCCGATGCCGCTTGTTGCGCCCGTAATCAGCACTATCTTATTCATAATCTGTAATTTTTGGCAAAGGTAAGTAAAAACAAGAGCAAAAACAAATAAAATTTGCAAATTAGGAAGATTCTCCTTATTTTTGCGGTGTAATATCCAATTATTTAAGGAATGGAATTTATTTATATAATAATCGGACTGGTACTGATGTTGGTAATAATATTCGTTTATCGCTACCATATCATTAAAGTCAGATGTAAAGAGGTGGGCCAAGAACTGACATGGCACACATTCTGGAATAAACCACAACTATATGAGATGATTACCTCACGGGACAGGGGAACTCCAAGTGAGAGGAATCTTGTATCACGACTTCTTGCTTCAGGCTTTAAACCAACAGCTATATACCATGATTTAATAATAGGATCCGGCAATGGAAGAACTGCACAGATAGACATCGTAGTGGCTACCGATGTAGGACTGATAATTATTGAAATGAAGGACTATACAGGATGGATTTTCGGGAAAGGCAGTCAGGACTATTGGACACAAGTATCCGGATACGGAAAATACAAAAACCGTTTCTACAACCCTTTCAAGCAGAATGAGGGACACATAAAGGCTCTTCGGAAGTTATCGCCACAAATGGCAACACTGCCAATGTTTTCCCTTGTAGTGTTTGCTGGTGATTGTGAGTTGAAAGATGTTTCCTTCATTCCTCACGACAGCTATCTGGCAACGTTCAACAAGGCTACCTATGCAATCTACGACATCATAGAGTCAAACCCTGACGCAAATTATACGGACAGATGGGAGGTGGCAAATCTATTAAAAGCAGCTGTTGAACGGGGAGGTATTACATATCTACAAGACAAGCATGTGGATGATATTGAAGAAATGTTGGGAACAAACAGAAGATACGATTAAAGGTATATTGGGAAGAAGGGCATTAAGCCCATTTTACACTCAAAACTATAACAAAAATGGAGAAGAGCGAAACTAAGGGGAAGGTGCTGAAAAAGGCCGTGGTGTGGAAGGACCTCTACTTCTATCGCAAAAGCGATACTGTATTTCAGTTGACGGCGGAGTTCTGCAACCGCTTCCTACCTGCTACTGGCGACCGCACGGTGGACCAGATGGTGCAGGCGGCTCGCTCGGGAAAGCAGAACATCGTAGAGGGTTCGGAAGACGGACAGACCAGCTCGGAAATGGAAATCAAGCTGTTGAACGTTGCCCGCGGCAGTCTGCAGGAACTGCGCTCCGACTATCTCGACTACCTGCATACGCGCCACCTAAACGTTTGGGAAAAAGATAATCCCCGCCAGAAGCGTCTGCGCAAATTCTGCCACAAGCATAACGACTTTAGCGACTATGAGCCGCTATTGGGAAAAATGAACGCTGAGGAGATGGCCAACCTTGCGGTGACGCTCTGCCATCAGATTGACAAAATGATGTGCTCCTATATAGAGCGCCTTGAAGAGCGCTTCGTGAAGGAAGGAGGCATCAAGGAGCGGATGTATGCCGCTCGCACGGGCTACCGGCAGCAGCAAGATGAGCACATGAAGGCCTTGGAAGCAGAGAACGCGAGGCTGAAAGCCGAAAATCAGGTGCTGCGGAAAAGGATTGAGGAGTTGGAAAGTGAGTTAGGGATTAGGGAATCATAGGAAGGCCTAGGAAAGCCTAGGAGGTCCTAGGATATCTTAGGAGAACCTAGGGATTCCTAGAAAATCCTAGAATTTCTGTTTTCGCCCAAACTCATTGGGCGGAACTGTGTTATCTTTGTAGCGCATGTTTGCCGGATGCTTGCGATTGCAAGCTGAGAAAACGTCAAGAAAATTCTGAATTTTGGGGCGCTGAGAATCGCGCGGAAGTCATCAGATGGGTAATGGCAGGCAAATATGCGAGTTTTGAGCGGTTATCCGTAAGTTGTTGATAATAAGACTTTTGGGTAAAGAAAACCATCTCTGCGGTTTCTTTTATGATTTTCTGAACTTTAAAAGATAGGCTTTTAGACTGTGATTGGGGCCTAATTACAGTCTGAAAGCCTTTTGTTTTGACTTTAAATCATTATCTTTTGAAGTTCAAAAGCCTATTATTTGAACTTTAAATCCCTATCATTTGCCAAATGGAAACCCTTTTTCTACTCATCGAAAGCCTAAAAGGGGATGGAAAGGCTTAAATCGTGAGCCAGATTTCGGCGGATTGTTGCAGGGAATTTGTCGGGGATTTTGATGGGAAGGAAGGCGGCAATAATGAAACACAAAGACACCAAGACACGAAGACTCACAAAGAAAAAACATAATCTCTGTACCTCAGTAACTCTGTATCTTTGTGTTGAATAATTCACAAGAATTCGTTGATTTCGTTGTTATTCTTGTAAGATTTTTGAAGATTTGTGTTTAAAAAAGGGGTGGGACTGCTGAGTTACCGTGTGCTGCCAAAAAGTTAAACTGACTTAATTATTACTCTGTTCGGAAACAATTGTGTGGGAATAAGAAAGAAAACTTGTATCTTTGCGGAAAAGTCGGCAGGTGTCATGTACAAATCCCGACAATTTTCAACTATTCACCTCATCCGGATTATAAACGATTAAGGCTAAGAAAAACTATGACAGAAAACGGAATTATGCGCGTTGGAGTCGTTGGCGCAGGATGGATTGCCGAAAAGGCTGCCATTACCCTGGCCGGACTGTCCACGTGCGAGTGCTATGCCATTGCATCGCGCTCACAGGAAAAGGCGGACGCTTTTGCCGCCAAATGGAAGATTGCCAAGGCATACGGGTCTTATTCGGCGCTGATAGCCGACCAAGATGTAGACCTGGTATATGTTGCCACGCCCCATTCCCACCACTACGACGTAACGATGGAAGCGCTGCTGCACGACAAACCTTGCCTGGTGGAGAAGGCCTTCATGGCCAACCGCAGGCAGGCGGAAGAAATCATCAAGGTGGCCCGCGAGCGCAAAATATTCCTTGGCGAGGCCATCTGGACACGCTACCAGCCAGCCGTGGGCATCGTGCGCGACCTGATAAATAGCGGACGCATCGGAGAGCCGCACATGGTAACCGCCACGCTAGGCTACTCGATGGGCGACAAACCGCGCATTATGCGAGCCGACCTCTGCGGCGGCGCCCTGCTCGACCTCGGCGTATATGCACTCAACTTCGTGCGTATGTTCTTCAGCGCCGATATAGT
>JAEEGK010003063.1_pt1 | contig 41821 bp, 28 predicted proteins | sample 8958771 | NCBI WGS metagenome assembly JAEEGK01 (sample SAMN16246547, study PRJNA631951) | gut metagenome | biome: gut microbiome; feature: rumen; material: SC-attached | host: Bos | place: Iran: Karaj | collected 2018-10
AATAATTTTATATGTAATAAAAAATATATCATTTGAATGAATTGAATATTCATCTATAACCCCTTTTTTATTGTTAGTAATTTTTATTAAATCAAAATGAAAAATTAAATCTGTGGATAAACTATATATATTAGAAACTTGAAATATATATAACTGATTTAATTAAATTAAATATAAATATTTATCAAAATTATCAAAATTAATTACATCAGAATCATTTTTTTTAACTTTATTTTGTTTTAATTTTAAATTATTAAAACGTACAATTGCATTATTAATTACGTTTTTTTCAGGAATAATAGCAGTTGGAGGTTTAACACCCAATATTTTTTTCTTGAATTTTAGCTTCTTCTAAATCTTTTTTAATTTTTAAATTACTTCTTATACTATCATAACTTTTATATCTACCTACATTATAATTCATATAATCTTTTCCAATATATGGATTAATTGACATATATTTTTCTCTACTTTTATTATTTTTTTTTGAACTTCTATGATTATAATGTGTTTTTTTATAATAATCTTTATTTGTAAATAATACTAGATCTTTTGTTTTTTTAACTTTTTTTTTCTCTTTTTCTTTTTCTTTTTCTTTTTTATTATCTTTTTCTGTTTTTTTTTGTAAAAAATATGTTTTACTATATATTTTATCTGCTTTTTTTATATCAATTATTACTGGTAAATTTAAACAATTACCAATATCTTTTGGAATAGATTTTTTTGTATTCCAATTTTGCATTATTACTTTTCCTAAATGATTTCCTTGTAAATTTGGTTTTCTAAATGATACAATTTCATTTATTTCATTTGGGTCATTTATTTTTAATTCTTTTGGACGAAATTTTGTATGTGTTTTTAAAAGTGAATCTTGTGGAAAACTTTGATATACAAATTTTTTATTATTATCATTATTATTATTATCTTTGGTATTTTGATGAAAATTTGTTACTGTTTTCATTCCAAAATATAACTTTTCTATAAAAGCTTTGTTTTCCATTTTATTTATTTTTTTATAACATTTTTTTTTCAAATTAAAAATAAAAAAAACAAATAAATTTAACTCTAGAAATATATATTAAATATAAATAAATAGAAAATTAATTTAAATGACATTTACAATAATTTTTATTATTCCAATCAGAATAAGTATCACAATTTCTTTTAATATCTTTTAATTCAGAAAAAATATTTGAATGATTATTATAATTTTTATTTTCAATAATATTTAACAATGAATAATAAATATCATAAGGTGTAATCATTTTTTGTTCATTTTTTTCAATTTTTTCATGAGAAAAATTCTGTTTAGATATAATCAAAAATAAAGAATCAAGTGACAAAACTTTTTGTGATTCTTTTTTTACAAAATTTTGAAAATTATCAGTCATTATATAAACAATTAAATTATCAATATTAATAATATCATTTAAAAACAAACTTAATTGATCATCTAAAGCATTTATATTTTTTCTCATTATACTCAATCTCAAAAATTTTTTTTCATGTTTGTATTTATTAAGAAATTGTTTTCCATATTCAAAGATATAATTACTAGAATCAAAACCATATAAACAATTTTTATTCTTACCAAAAGTATTAAATAAAGAATTATGAATATTATCATCTTTAAATAAATTAGGATCACAAAACATTGCAAAATTTTCATGATCAAAATTTTCAAAAGTTGTAATATTAACATATTTATTTTCTATTTCAAATATTTCTCTTGAACATAAATTTCCACTTCCTCCTGTAATATAACCTTCTTTTTTAAATTGTTTTATTATATTATTTCCATTTCCTTTTTTAAATGATGTTCCATAAAACATTGGTAATATGTTTATTAATTGATTATTTTCATCAAAAACTTGATATTTTAAAAACTGATATGTTTTGATATTTTTTTTATTTTTCCAATAATATTTTTCTAGTAGATTTGATGTTTTTTTCATTTGATTTAAAAATTGTTGCCTTGATAATGAATTTATGTATATTATTATTATATTATTAAATAAATTTTCTTTTTTTGATAATTTTTTTCTTTCTTTTACTAATGTTTCGTTTTTTTCAATATTTATTTTAATTTTTCCATTATCTGTTTCTTTATTAAATTCTATAATTACTTCTTTATTTAACTTATCTTCATTTTTTAAAATTGGTTTTATTTTTGTAAATACTTCATTTTTAAATTTTTTTATAGTACAAACTTTCCAATCAAATGATATAGTATTAGGATAATAAAATAAATAACTATTATTAACTTCATTATTAAATTCTAAACTTTGAATAAATATATCTCTTTCATTTTCAGTTTGTTCACAATTACTATTAATAATTCTAAATAAATTAAAATTTTCAAATAAATCAATATTACAAGTATCAGGTCTTTTAATTTGACAATCTCCTCCTTTTTCATAATCTTCATCACTTTCAATAGAAATATTTCCTATTCCCATTTCAAAATTATCACAAGCACTTGATTTAATAATTAAATAAACAAAAAAAATCAATAATAAATAAGAAGAAAAAAGCAAAAATGTAGTTAATTTTTTCTTTATTAAAAATGAACAATATAAATAAAACATTTGAATTGATATTAAATCAAATATTAAAAATGAAATAAACATTTTTCTATTATATGAATTATGATCTCCAAAATCATTTTTAGATGCAAAAAAATATGGGAAATAAAATATAATTATAATATACCATTTTCTATCAATCCATTTATTAAAACAACTTAAAAGAAAAATTGATAAAAAAAAAGATGACTTCAATAAAGTATAAATTAAATTATTAAATATATCATTAGTCATAATAATTAAACATTCATCACTTGGTTCAAAACATCCTTTTAAACTTTCATTAAATAAATTAATTGAATTAATAAAAGAGAAAATAGAAATAACTAAAATTAAACTAACTTTATAATTTCTAATAGCTTCAATTATTTCATTAATATCTTTAAAAGTTTTTAAATATTCATAATATAAAATAATATAAGAAATAAAATTTTGAAAAAATTCATTTTTTTTAAATTTATCACAAAAATTATCTTCATTAATATTATCATTTTCTGTAAAAGGATCACTTTCTCTTGGAGAATCTATTTCAAGATTTAATATTTCTTGATTTTCATTATCAATTCTTTTTATATTTTCAAGTTCTAATTTCTTTTCCAATTTCAAAATATAAATATTAATTATTAAAAAAATAATTTTTAAAGAAATAAATTAATCCTTTTAATTAGTTAATAATTAATGGATTCACAAACAAGATATGCTTTAGTTACAGATATTATTGGAAGAACTGGTTCAAGAGGAGGAATTACTCAAGTTAAAGTTAATTTCTTTGATGATAGATTTAGATTTTAAGTGAGAAATGTTGTTGGTCCAGTTAGAAAAGGAGATATTCTTTATTTATTAGAATCAGAAAGAGAAGCTAGAAGACTTAGATAAAAATATTATATTATTTTTAATATTTAATCATATATTCATATCAATCAAATATATTAAATATATCTATTATTAGTTAATTAGGTATTTTTATTTAATAAGAATGAATTTTATTTTTAATTTAAACTCAATGTTTAAATTTATAAAAAGAGTAAAAATTTTTTTATCTATATTGAAATTCAATTTTTTGAATTTAAGTTTTTATTTACAAAAATCTCTACAAATTTTTATACCATAATACAAAATTATTTTTTATTTTTGAGTTAAATTATGAAAATATGTAACTTATATTTGACTCACTATCAGTTGTAGAATTATCATTACTATTATTCCCAAAAAGAATTAATCCTTTTTCATTTTCTTTTAAATATTCTTTTACTTCTTCTTCTTTAACTAATTTAGTTTCTATATATGTTCTTCCAATTTGAATTCTAAGATATTTATTTAAAATATTAATTGGTTTTTTTATTAAAATTAATGTACCAAATTTACTTTTTAAATCTCTTATTAATAATAATTTTCTAATCATATCAAAATGAATTAAAGAATGTAATCTTGAGACAGAAATATCATTTAATCTAATATCACATTCATGTCCTCTTCCAATTATATAATTTTCATCATTTAATGTAATAACATGAATTGATTTATAATTATTATTATCTTTTATTTGATCTAAAGTTTCTAAAATTATATAATTATCATTTTGAGGTATTTCAATATCAAACATATGAAATATTTTATTTTTTATTTTAAAACTAAATGGAAAAGGCATTTTACAAATTTTACAATTGAAATTATTAAAAATATAATTTTTAACATTTTTTCTTGAATTTTCTTTTATAATTAATTTTGTTTTAATCCATAATTTAATACAATTTACATGAGTATATTTCATTCCTCCATCACAAGAACATAAACTAACTAAAGGATTATTTTCCTTATTTTCTTCACTATAACAAATATTACATATTATTTTATTATTTAGATTATTATTTTCTAATGTTTGAGCATTAAATTCCATATTAAAAACTTTATCTGTTTTATTTAAAAACCAAAGGTTATAATTATTCTCTTTGTTTTCAAAATTAATATTATCACTTCCTTCAATATGATATTCTCTTAATATAAATTTTATTCTTCCTAATTTAATTATATCATTTTTATTTATGAAATAATCTTCATTATATTTTGAACTACTTTTATAATATTTTCTCTCATTATCTGAATTTATTACATACCATAAATTTTTTGTTATTAATTCTATATTTTTTATTGAAGGCTTTTGATTAAAATTTAATTCTTTATAAATTATGTAATTCTCATTTTCTTTTTTTACAGTAAATAATAATTCACTATTATTAAAATTGGTATAATTATCATTTTTTTCTTCAATTAATTTTTTTATTTTTGAAACTTTTGATTTTGTTCTTATTACATCACTGCTTTCATCAAAAAATAATTTTGTTTTTTCACAACTTCTAGATTCATAATTAAATAAACCATGAATTTCTTTATTCCATGTTTTTGTTATCATTCCCAAAATTAATATAGAAGAATTATTATTTTCCAAATTTATATCTGATTCATTTTTTTTCATTTTAATTTTATTTATAATTTAAGAATTATTTAATAATAAAAATATATAAAATACTAATAAATTATTAAATTTAAAGTGAAATATACATATAATCTTATTATAAGAAAAACTATTCTTTCATAAAAAATAAATAATAAAAATTAAGAATTTTAGAAATAAATTTCAATTTAAAAATAGAAAATTAAAAAAATAAAAATTAAATCAAATATTATTTAATGGATGAATTACCAGATAATTTAAAAGAACAAATCAAAGAAGTTAAAAAAAAGACAAATTCAAGAAACACATTACATTTTCTAAGTTGGATTTTAATAATTACTGGAATAATATCATGTATTATTAAAAATGATTATAATGTTTTTATAGGATTAATATTAGTAATATGCTTAAATAGACATTATTTTCAAAATAAAGCATATTACGTTAAAATTATGTTTCAATTTGTTTCATTATTTTGTATAGTTGATTTAATTTTTATGTTAATTTTATATCCTTTATGGATAAAAAAAGGTGATAAAGAAAATGAATATTGGAATAATTTAAGAGATTTACATTTATTTGGTATTATTATGGGAATTTTAGAATTTTTATTAAAAGCATTAATTGCTTTTTTATTATTAAGTGAATATAAAAATGAAAAAGGAAGTAGTGAAGGATTATTTAACTTTACTTATAAAGAGAGAGATGAATTTAAATAAATATGATTTTTTTTTATTTTTTTATTTAATCAAAATATAATAACATTTAATATTTTTTTAAGCATTTTAAATTTCACCTCATCAATACATTAAATATTGATTTAATCTTGTAATCAATTTAAATTAATAAATTATTAATTTTATTTAAAAAACACTTTAATTATTTCTTTTATAAGAATTCAAATTTTAAATTTTAGCATTTAAAATATTACAAATACTTATATATCTTTTATTCATCATTATTATTTATCCTATTAGCCCTAATAGAATATTGTTTAATAAGTAATTTATTTTTCTCTTTTAATTTTTCAATTTCTTCTTGATGATTCAAAATCCAATTACAAATAGTTTCATCAAACATTTTAAAAATAATCATTTCATTTTCTTTAGGTCTCTCAGTAACTTCACTAATAGGAATATTACATGCAATTTGTAATATACACAAAACATTATTATTCTCATCTAAAATAGGATAAGTAACCATTGAATCATTTGCATGTATATCAACTAAAACATTATAATATTGACAACTTGTAGCTTTAATACATCCATGACAAATTTTTTTATTAAAAACATAATAAGCAATTCCTAAATTATTATAACCATAAAATTTATTAGATGAATATTCATATAAAAATCCATTTAAATTAAATAAAATATGTGAATCACTTAATTCAAACATTCCAGAAATAGTTTTCTCAGTATCTTCAACAAAAGTTTTAATATCATTATAATCATGAATTCTAACAGAATAAGAATTAATACTTTTTAATCTATTAATTTGAACATAATATTCAGTTTTATTTATTTCATTTTTTAAAATAGCACTAGCTTGCTTAGAAAAAATAGATAATAATTCTTCATCATTATTATCAAAAGCAGCATCTTTTCCACCTAATTTATTAATAGCTTGAATAGCACCAAATATATCACCATCATTATCAATTAAAGGATAACACATAATATTTCTAGTCTTATATCCAGTTTTTCTATCAACTTCTTTATTAAATCTAGCATCTTGATATGCATTATCAATTTTTAATTTTTCACCATTCATAAAAACAGAACCAACAATTCCTTTATTTTTAGGAACTTTAATTTGATTTTTTTTTAATCCTTCTGCAGAATGTACAACTAACATATCAGTAATTCTATCATGAATAAATAAAGATGCTCTATCACAATTTAATATTTTACAAGTATTTTTAATTAAAGTATTAATTGAATCTCCTTGTTCAACACAACCAACTAAAGCAACTGTTGCTTGTAAAAATGATTTTATTCTATGAATTAAAGTAATTGAACAAATAAAATCTTTTACTAAAGTTCCTATTATATCACAATATCTATTCATTGTGTCTTTATCACTTAAATGTAATTCATTTAAAAATATTCCATCATCTAATGTTATTTTATATAATTGATTTATATTTTGATTTTTTATCATTTCTAATAATGCTTCATCTGTTAATGCTAAAAATGATATTCCTGTTGAATTTTGTAAATTATGTTTTTGAGTTCTTTGACTTAATGCTACTATTTCTGCATATGGATTTTTTAAAAAATGCTTTTTTCTTTTATTATTTTCTTCCTTTTTTCTTTTTTCTTCTTCTTTTCTTTTCTTTTCTTCTTCTTCTTTTTTTCTTCTTTCTTCTATTTCTTTTTCTATTTTTTCTCTTTCTCTTCTTAATTCTTCTTCTTCATCAATATTACCAATTATATCAAATTTATTTGAATCTAATATAATTTGTACTTTTTTTGATTTTCTTTTAAATCCTTTTCTTGAACCAAAATTTAAGTTAATTGAAGGCATATTTTTTGAAGATTCAATTTTATTAGTATCTATATCTAATTCTGTCTTTCTATGTCTTACATTCATTGTTTGTAATCTTTTAAATGTTCTTAATGGTTTTTTTTCTAGTTTTGTTTTTAATAATTCTTTTTCTTCTTCTTCATGATTTTCAGATTCTGAAATATCATCATCATATTCAAATAGATCATCATATATATTATTAAAATTAAATGATTTTGTTGCTTGAATTGTAGAACTTTGTTTTTGATTATTTTCTCCTATTATATTTTTTTTTGATTTATTAAAGGAATTTATCAAAATTTGTGAATACATATCATTTTGAATTTTTTCATTTTCTTTTAACATTTGTTTATACATAAATTCTTTTTGACTAACATTAAAAGAAAAATAATTATTTATTTTATTTAATTGTTCAATTGTTTTAGTAAGTCTTTTAACTTGAAATTCTAATTGAATAATTGTTTCATAATTTTTACATTTTCTTCCTCCTGGACATTTATTATTCCAAATATGTTCATAATGTTGTGAATGTGCATTTATATTTGAATCAGTTTTTAATATTCCTGAATCCTTAAATTTATTATGTTCTTTTGATAAACGTAATTTTGAATTAACAGATCTAATACTTAAATTATTGCTTGCCATTATTTAAAAAAAATATTTTAATTTATTTTTTTATAAAACGATGTATAAATATAAGTAAAAAATAATAAAAAAAAAAAAAAAATTAAAAATATTATAAAAAAATAAATAAAAAAAAAGAAAAAAAAAAAAGAAACTAAAAAACTATTCATCATCAACATCATTAAAATATTGATGTTTCAACAATTCATCACATTTAGCTCTTTTATCAGGATCAAAAATTAAAATTTTATCTAATATATCAATAGCTAAATCATCATTAATTTCCTTAAAATACTCTTTAAAATTTTTTCTATCAACTTTCATAAATCCATCACCATTATTTCCAGTATTCCATTCAGGAGATTCTTTAAGCCAATTAAATTCTTCTTCATCAGGAGTACCAATAACATTAAATATTTTTTCACATTGTTCACTTTCATTTTTACCAAAAAAAATAGGATGTCCTAATAACATTTCACCAAAAATACAACCAGCACTCCAAATATCACATGAAATATCATATATTTTACTTCCTAATAAAATATCAGGTGGACGATACCATAAAGTTACTACTTCATTTGTAAATGTTTTTACTGGAACTCCAAATCCTCTTGCTAAACCAAAATCACATATTTTTAATTTTTCATTTGAATTTATTAATAAATTTTGAGGTTTTAAATCTCTGTGAATTATTTTATTTTTATGTAAGTAATTTAAACCTTTTAATATTTGATAAAAATATTTTTTTGTTTTGGGAAGAGGAATTATTTTGTTTTTACTTTCATTGTTTTCATCCATTATTTTTTTTAAATCAGTTTCACAATATTCAAAAATTAATGTTAGTTTTGTTTTAGTGTGAATTACATCTATTAAATGTATTATGTTTTCTTGTTTGCATTCTTTTAATAAAGATATTTCTCTAATTGCTGTTGATGGAATTCCTTCTTCTTCTGGTTTTAATCTTATTTTTTTTAATGCTACTATTCTCTTTTTTTGAATATCTTCTGCTTTATATACTACACCATATGTTCCTTCTCCTATTTTTGAAAGTTTTTTGTATTTATTTACTTTTGTTATCATTTTTTTTTTTAAATAATTATTTTTTTTTAAATTTTATTAATAAACATTTATAAAATTAATTAATTCTGAATATTATTATTTATAAAAAAATAACATATTGTTTTTATCCAAATTATATAATCAATCAAATAATTAAAAAAACAGTTTAATTAATACATTTTTCTATAACTTACAAAAATATTATCATCAATTTCGACATTTAGGGATATATAATAATTCTTATTATACAAAAGAAAAGTAAGGCCTTTTATTATTTAAATACCAAGGTCTTAATTTTCTTTATTCTACATTCATAATTTATAAAAATTATTATTACATCTACTTCATTATTAATTATAATTGTTTTTAATAAAATCAATAATTTTCAATAAATCATCTTCATTTAAATTTTTCCAGTTTAAACATTTAAAAGATTTTATCAATATTTCAGTTTTTGCAATTATTTTAAAAATATAATTCAAATCCAAATTTGAAATATCGATATTTAGTTTATATAATTTCTTTATTTGTTTTTTTACTGACTCTTCAAATTTATTTTGATATTTATTTATAGTTTCACAATTAATATTATTATTTATAATAAGTTTTTTCAATGTTACATTTTTATTTTTCTCTTCTTCTTCATTTTTTGAAATAAAAAAATTCTCATTATTTTTTAATAATTGTTTAATATAAATAAGTGAATAATAACTTACTATAATATCTTTTAAATTTAAATCGAATTTATTTCGAACAACTTTCCTTAGAGTTTTAACAATTGAAGAATAAAAGTGATTCTTCATTTGTTTTGGAACTTTTTCTGGAAATAATTGACTTAAAAAAGTCCATTTATTTCCTATAATAAATTGACCTTGGAAAAAAATATATTCTTCTTCTATTGTCCAAGATGAATCATCTATATTTAATTTAAATTTAATTGGTTGAGAATAATTTATATTTGGATTATATGAAGATGATGAAGAAGAAGAATTATTATCTGATTCCTCGCTTAATAAAATATCATTTGAAAAAGATTCCATTTTGTTTTATTTTATTATATTTTTCGAATTTTTATTTTAAGATTAAATTTTATTTTTTGTATTATTATTTAGATTTTTAATGTATTTTTTAATCTTTAATTAGATATTCTAATTTTATTTAATATAACAATAATTTAATAGAAAAAAAGATTATATATAAATTATTTAGAAAAAATAAAATTACTTCTTTCTTTTGTTTTTTATTCTATAATAATAATATCTTATTATATTATTTTAAGAGTTAAAGTTTTGATTGAAAAGATAATAATTTAAAATAATTTAATATTTAATAAATGTAAATGATACCATATAATTATGATTATTGAACAAATTTCATTAAAAACGAATAAAAAAGATATTAATAAGTTTTCAAACAAAATTTATATATGTATTAATTTAAAGTAAATATGTAATATCTATGTTTTTCATTAATAATTTATAATTAGATTATATAAACAAAAATTACTGAATTACATATATCAAACAATCCATATTATCTAACAAAGCTATTATTTTCCCTAAAAGTTAACAAAGAACATTTATGAATATTACCAAAAGTTACTAAACTTCTTTATAAATTAATGTTTATTTTATATAAATTCACTTTTTATATAGAAATAAAAAACAACAACACCAACAAAATTTTTAATTATTGTTTCTTTAAATAATTTGAATATTGTTCATAAATGTTATCACTAACAAAAACATTAAAATTAATTATCTCAAGAAATTTTCTTTCCAAGAGTATTAATTCTTTAATATGAATTCCAAAAATTTTAGAATAATATTTTGTTGAAAATAAAATGTCTTCATTATATTTAAGACTTAAAAAAATACTAGCAAGTAAAATTCTATGAATATTATATTCTGATATAACAATATCACCATCAATACAAAATTTATCAATATAAATTAATGATAAAATTAAAGTTGATATTTCAGGTTCGCAATATTTATTTATTCTTTTTAAAAAATTTTCAATATTAATTTCAGGAATTGTTTTTAATGAAAAGCAACTTTTTGATTGGTGTTTTAATATATTTTTATAATTTGGTAATTTTTTACTTTGTTCTAATAATTGATTTAAAATTTTTATAATTGAATTTAATATTTTTTCATTTGAACTTAATTTATTTGATGATTTTTTTTTTATAGAAAAATCTGTTTCTTCTCCTGATGATATTTCTGTTAAACATGTTTCCGACATTTAATATATTATAATTTAATAAATCAATTATTAAACAATAAAAAATTAATTTTAACTTTTATTTAAAAAACTTTTAATAAATTAATTTTCTTCTTGAATAAAATATCCTTTTTAGAAATATTTAATTTGACGTCAATTAATGATTTTTAATTTTTAAAATGACATCATATTATATTAACAATTTAAAGATATGTATGAATGCACTTAAAATTAAAAATGAAAGAATATATAAATAAAAGAATATTTTAATGAAAAGATTAAATTTAAAAGGAGAAGTCATTAATAAATTTTAATATATAAATAGAAATTTAATCAATTATTAAATAACTTAATATATAATAATTTAAAATAAATTATCTTTTATAATTAAAATATGGGTGCATGTAATACAATAAATGAAAAAGAAAATATAAGAAGAAATCAAATACCAAATAAATATAAAAAAATACCAGATTTTTTCCTTCCAAAAAATTTAATAACTAAAGGAAATATAGAAGATAAATATATTATAACACAAGAATATTTAGGAAGAGGAGCAAGTGGAATAGTATCATTAGCAAAAGATAAAAATGGTAAAAAAGAATATGCAATTAAGACAGTTAATAAATCATTTATTTATAATATTGAAAATATTAAATCAGAATGTGAATTAAGTTTAAGTTTAAATCATCCTCATATTACAAAATGTTATGAAATTTATGAAGATTTAAAAACAATATCTTTTATTTTAGAATATATTAATGGTGGTGATTTATTAGAATATTTATCAAATTTACCTGAACATAAAGTCAATGATAATGAAGCATTAAATATTATTATTCAAATATTAGAAACAGTTAATTATTTACATAATGAAAAAAAAATTGCTCATAGAGATTTAAAATTAGAGAATTTTTTAATTATTTTTAATGAAAAAAATAAACCAATTATTAAATTAAGTGATTTTGGTTTTTCTTGTAAAATACCAGAAAGTGGTTTAATGAATGAACATTTAGGAACTCCAATTTATAATGCTCCTGAAATTTTATTAAGAAGAAAATATAATTGTAAATGTGATATTTGGTCAGTTGGAGTTATATTATTTAATTTATTAACTGGTTATCAACCATTTTCAACTGAAAATGAAGATGAAATGGATAATGAAGAATTAACTAAAGATATTAATTTTACTATTATTAATAATAAGAAATTGAAAGAATTATGTATGAAAATGTTAGAAAAAGATCCTAAAAATAGATGGAATGCTAAAGAGGCTTTGAATTATGCTAAAAAAATTGATTTGAAAAATGAAGTTTCTTCTAATGGTTCAACAAATGATGTTTAATCAAATCAAATAATAATAATATGTGCATCTCTTTTTGTATGATATATTATGTTGAATTTTTAATAATTAATTGTTTATAAGGCAATATAATATCATTAAAATTTAATTATTGTATTATTATTATATAGAATTGTTGAAAAACAATTTAATTTTTTTTACAATAAAATTTATTATATATTAATTATAATAAATATTTTATAATAATAATTATATATTATTAAATATTTGAAAAAACTGAGGCAAATCAATAATTAAAAATTAAAATGAAAAAAAAAACAAGATTTAATATACCAGAAAAAGAACCTGAATCACCAAGAAATAATAATGATAGGAAAAAAAATTATTTGATACATAAATTTAATTTAACAAAAGATTCAATAAAAATTGCAGATATTGAAGAATTAATTAAAAATTTAAATTCTTTGAATTCAGAAACAATAAAACTTGAAAATGCAAAAATAATATTTAATTTAATTGATAAAAAAAAATTAGGAAAAATTCCAACCAATGTTTTTTTAGAAGAAGTAATTAAAAGAAATTCAAATGATGCAAAAATTAATAGTGAAATAGATATATTTTTTACAGAAATGAATAATGCAGTTGCAACAACAAGTGAAGTCATAATTTCTAGATTAAAAAGATTAAAAAATCAAAATTGGTTAAATAAAGATAAAGAAGGAATTTCAGATTTAAATTGGATAATTAGTGTTATTACAGAAGAAAATTTATATGATTTAGACACTAATATTATTCAAAAACATTGGAAATCAAAACAAAAAGATGATATTGCTTATTTAATTAAATACTCTGAAATTGAAGGTAATACACAAAAACAAAATGATTATAAAAAAATAAGAAAAGTATCTAGAATTAATAGATCAGGATATTCAAAAAGAACTGTAAAAAATGATGATAATAATAATTTAAAAAATTTAAGAAGAAATACAAAATTAAATGAATTAATATCACCTTCAATAATATTAACATTAAATGAACAAATGAAAAAAATAAATACACCAGAATTTAACATTTTTGAATTAAATGAAGTATTAGAAAAAAAAACATCAATATATATAGCAACAGAAATATTATCTCCTTTTGAAATATTAGAAAATGAAACAATACCAAAATCAATATTTAAAAATTTTATAGAAAAAATAATATCAGGATATAATAGAAAAAATGCAATATATCATAATGATTTACATGCAGGTGATGTTATGCAAACATCATATACAATTTTAAGTCAAGGTAATTTAATACAAAAAATGAAATTAGGACAAATAGATTCATTTAGTTTATTAATTGCATGTTTATGTCATGATTTTAAACATCCTGGTCAAAATAATTTATATCAAATTAATGCAAAGACAAAATATGCAATGAGATATAATGATATAAGTGTATTAGAAAATTATCATGTTAGTCAAACTTTTAAAGTATTACAAAATAAAGAAACTAATTTATTTATTAATTTTTCACCTGAAGAATATAGAATTTGTAGAAGAAGAATGATTGATTATATTTTAAGTACTGATATGGCAAATCATCAAAAAGTAATTTCTGCAGTTAAAATTAAAATTGAGACTTATGATATTGAAAAAGGAAAAAATTTTGAAAAAATATTTGAAGATAATAATGAAGATGATTTAGGAAAATTATATGAAAATCAACAATGTATTTTAAATATGATTATTCATGGTTCTGATATTTCAAATCCTGCTAAACCTGATAAAATTTCTTCACTTTGGACTAAAAGAGTTTATGATGAATTTTTTATTCAAGGTGATTTAGAAAAAGAAAAAGGTTTAACTGTTTCTATGTTTTGTGATAGAGAAAATACTAATGTAAATAAAGCTATGATTGGTTTTATTAATTTCGTTGTTTTACCTTCAATTAATATTATAGTTAATTTAGTTAATGAAGTTAAAATTTATAAAGATTATTGTAAATTTAATTTAAAAAAACATCAAATTGGTTTTAAAAATGATGAAAAAAAAGAAAGAGCAAAACATAAAAATGATAATAAAAAAAAGAAATAAAAATATAAATAAATTTTTAAGAATATAAAATAAGTTTTTATTGTTTTTGAAATCAGAACTTATCATAATAAAAATTAATATCTTAAATAAGATTTATTTAATTAAACATATTTTTTTAAATTTGTTATAAACTTATCTGATTTGTTTAATAAAGAATAATTAAATATTAATATCTTACATATCTAAAATTCAAATATATAATAATTTAATTGACTATTTTAAAATAAGTAGGACATATTAAAACCTAAAAAAACCTAAATTAATCAATAAAAAAAATACTAAAAAAAATCATTAATTATTCTCATTAAATTTAATAGGAAACTTAATATTATTTTTCTCAATTTCCTCAACAAAAATTTCTTTTCCATTAATTTTTTGAAAAATATCTTGATAACATTTATTTAATTGTTCAATAGCTTGAACATCACCAGAGCTTTTAATAACATTAACCATATCACAAAATAAATCAATTAAATTATTTTTTTCAATTTTACAACTAGGTTCTGCTTCATAATGATGTTTCATTTTTTCTTCAATAGTTTTAAATTTTAAATTACATTTTGAATGAGAGCATTCATAAGGAAATTCTTTTTTCATATCAGGATGTTTTTTACTTTCATGATACTTTAAATTTCCTCTATGATAAAATTTTTTACCACAACCTGGATAAGTACAAACACATTCTTTTAATCCCATATGAGATTTCATATGAATTTTTAAATATGAATTTGTAACAAATGTTTTACCACAACCTTCAAATGAACATCTAAATCCTTCATGTGATGTATGAGATTTTTGATGTGTTTTTAAATTACCTCTTTGAGTAAATTGCTTACCACATATTTCACATTTAAATGGCTTTTCTTGTTTATGAGCCATTTGATGATCACGTAATACACATTTTTTTGTAAATATCATATCACAGTTTGGAAAGTTACATTTGAAAAATTTCTTGTTTTGTTGCTCTTCCATTTTATTAATTTTTGTTATTCTTTTTTTAATTGATTTTTTTATTTTTTTTGTTTAATTTTTTTTTGATAATATAATTAATTTTTCATGTTTTTATTTATTGTTTTTATTATTTTTTTTAGGAATTTTATTTTTATAAATAAAAATAATTAATAAAAAAAGGATTAAAATGATTTTTTAAAATATGTTTATAACATTAATTAAAAAATAATACCTGAAAAAACTATTCCATTTCATATAATTTCATTAATTTATGAAGAAATGTATTTTCATCTAAATTAACATCTTTATTAGTAATTAATGCATAATATCCTTCTTCAAAAATACCTCCTAAATAATCAATAAAAATACTTAAATCATCAGAATCATAACCAAACCAAATAAATAATAAATCATCTTTTTCTAAATTATTAATATTTCCTACTTTATCATTTATAGAAATCATATCAAAATCTTTATTATCAAAACCATTTATAAGTGATTTTTTTCTATTTACATTTCTTTTAATTAAAAAATTATATAAATTTTTATTATTAGCATTATTTACTAATTCACAAACTTGATTAAATTCATTTGATTTAAATTTAATAACTTTAGTGCAAATACATTTACATTCATTTTCCTTTAAATCATCAGGATTTAAAAATTTAATAATTTCATCTTCTGAAGCATCTTCACTTTTAAAAATTAATAAAATATTATAATAATTTTTTAATTGAACAGCTCTTCCAAAAGTATAAGGAATAAATTGATATTGATCAAAATTAACATAACAATTATTATTAAAACCAGCAGAAAACATATCAATAACATCTTTTTTAGTATTTTCATCAGCAAAAGATATATTTTTTTCAGAACCAAAAATATGAAATTGACTCCAGTGATTTTCCCAAATATTAATTTTACTATTTTTTAACATTTCAGATAATTCAACAAATTGAACACAAAACATTCCTAATTTAATATCACTACAAGTTTCAATTGCTGGTGAAGTCATAGAAAAAATAAATAAATTACCTTCTTTTACATTTGTTAATCTTAATTGTTGTGAAATACTTATTAAATTTATTTTCTTACAATTTCTCATTAAAATTGATGATGAACAAGGTCCTATGAAAATTGAACAATTTTTACAATTTTGTATTATTACTGATGATGATGCATCCATTATTATTATTATACATGTATTATTATTTGATATTCTTATTGCATCTCCATTTATTTGATTTATTGCTTTTAGTATTGTTGTATTTGTTTGATTTTCTATTATACTATTAGGATTTAAATGCTTTTGAAATTTTTCTTCTGGATTTAATATTTTGGTACTCTTCTTATTATCTATTATTGGCTCTGAATTATTTGTTAATATTCTACGATTTTTTTTTGTATTATTTGTACTTATACATGTACATCCCATTTATAAGAAAAATTCTTTATATTTATATTTTTTATTTAATTAAAACTAAATAAAGAGAAAAAGAAAATATATTCTAAAATTTAATAAAAATATAAATCCATTTATTTATTTAAAATAACATGAAAACAAACAATAAACTTAAACCAAATTTCAAAATATTAGAAGAAGATGTATGAGTATTTAAAATAGCAACTTTAATTCCAGGATATTCTTCATATCCACATTGATTTTCAACAATAACAGTATAAGTTTCATAATCAGCAACAGGGAATTGTGATTGTTTAATAGTACAAACAATATATTCACCTTCATCTTCATTATCACTATAAGCAATTTCATCACAATATTTAATTTCAGTACCATCTAAAGTAACAGTAGGACCTTCTCCCATAACAAAAGTATCAAATTTAACATAAATATCACCTTCATTTTTAACAGTATAATCAATTGAATAAGTATGATTTTGTTCACTTGATAAAATATCATATAAATTATGATAAGTAATAGAATCATCATAATCAAAAGCTTTTAATAAACAAGTTTCCTTTTTAGTACTTCCAGTAGCATAACAAGAGAAAGTATTATCACTTTTAACTGCTTTAACTTTAAATTCTTTATTATTTAATTTTGTTGTTGAAGGATCTTTATCTAAAACACATTCTAATGTATTACTTCCTGCACTTGCAGTACATGTACATGGAATATCATCTTCTGTATTATCAACAGATTGTAAGTAAATTTCGTTTGTTAATGATATTGGGTAATTATTTGATGTTTGTGATATATCTAATATAAATGTATATCCTTTTTCAAAAGCGAAACAATTATCTGTGAATGTAACTGAGTCTACTGTTACTGTGTTTGAATATGTGTCTTTTGTTGTTGATTTTTTAGCTTTTTGTATTTTTTTACTCATTTCTTTTCTTATTGAGAATGTTGAAGAGATTAAAAAGAGAATTATCAAGGTTTTCATTTTAATTTTTTTTATTTTTTTTTTTATTCTTAGCGTTTTATTTTAGAAAGATAAATTATTTATTTTTTTTTATTTTAATGAAGTGATTTAAATTATATTTTTTTTTTTAAATAAGAAAAATTATTTTCAATGACTTTTTTTTTCATATTAGAATTTTAATAGGTTTTTATTTAAGATTAAGTTTATTATTAAAAATTAATAAAATAACTTATAAATATTATTTTTACATTCCAATTTTATGCATTGGATATAATAAATCATTATATTAAAATAAAAATATATAAACTAAAATTTGTTTTATAAAAGTAAAGATTAAAATAAAATGAATAATTATTAATTAAATAAATTTATCTCATTATTTTATATTAATTTTAAATATAAAATTAGATAATACAGATAAAAAATGATTTAATATTTTTATTGTTCTTCTTCAACTTTAGTTTCATTATTTTTAAGAGATGTTTGCATACTATCTGTAATGTTATCCTTTGGATTGTCATCATTATTTTTTTTACATAATAAAGTAAAATATATAACCAATTGAATTATATTCAAAACTAGACAAATACACCAATTAACAACATTGAAAGTTTTATCATTTGAATATATTAAATAATAAATAAACCATGCGAAAGAAAAAAAAGCTCCTGTAAAGGGAATACTTATAGGAATTTTTGAATGTGTCCATCCATCTCCAAAAATCATAGGTAATAAAGAAGTTGAAAACATTATAATATTTAATATTAAATAAATTATATTCAATAAATTTCGGTTTTGAACCCAATTATATATTATTATTAATGCAATAATACAAAAAAAGAAAAAGATGATAATAAAAAACATTGAAGAACATTTTGAAGATGATGTATTAATAATATATAAAATTAACCATAATGATAGGAGCATTGAACCTAAAATTCCTTGCATTAAATGCATTTCTTTTTGAATATTCTTTTCTTCTTGTTTTATTTTTTTATCAGATAATAATCCATATACAATCCAATAAAATGAATTTAATGCTCCAAAAATAAGAAAAAATGCTGGAAATGAACTTCTTTTTTCTTTATTTTGCATAACTGATATTAAATTAATTACTGGACTACAATAATAAAACACTGAACATATAAATAAAATTAAATATCCATTTTCAGATATAAATGACATTTTTAAAGAATGAAATAATAATTATAATTAATAACTTATTTAAATTTGATTAAATAAATATATATATAAATGGGGAATCAAAATTGTTGTTCAGGAGTAAGATTTTGTTCAGAAAATTTAAAAAAACATGAAGAAAATCAAAATAATGAACCTTCAATGATAATTAGAAAAAGATTAGAACCTAAAAAATTATCAGATAAAGAAAAAAAAGCAATAAATGATGTTTTTAATATTAAAAATAATAATAAAGAAGAGATAAAAGAATATGAAAAATATAGTATATTAATTTTAAAAAATAAAGAAAATGAAGAATCAGAAAAAATAATTGATTACTTTGATAAATTATTTTTTGGTAAAGATAAAAAGGAAAATGCAAATAAAATATTATATATAAATAATAAAATACAATTACTTCTTTCATTTATAGAATATAATACAGAAATTAATTTTTCAAAAAAATACACTTTAGTAATATCATTTACAAAAGATAAAAATGAAGCAATATCAATAATTACAAAAATAAAAAGTAAAGGATTTATTTTTCCAAAAGATTCTTTTTCAAAAAGAGATTTACTTGAAAATGTAAATGATTTATTAAGTAATCAAATAATATTAACAAATCATTATCTTTCAAAAATAAAACAAATAATTTTTGGAAATGAAAATAATGAATTAAATAATAATTTATATGAATCTCAAAGTATAAGTTCAACAAGTATAAAAACACAATCAGATGCATTTTCTGAAATATTAAAATGTCCTATCTCAGGTGAAATTATGGAAGATCCTGTAATGTCACCTGGAGGACATACTTATGAAAGAAAATATATTGAAAATTGGATTCAAATAAAAAAAATTTCTCCTTTAACAAAAAAACCTTTAAATAAAAATGATTTAAGGGTTAATTTTGCTGTTAAAAATATGATTGAAACTTATAATTCTAATTGTGTTAATAGAAATATTAAAATTGATGATTTGAAAAAAAATTTAATTAATGATAATAAAGAATAATTATAGATTTTTATATTATAATTATAATTAAAAAAATTTTAAATATATTTTATATATATATAATATAATTGAAATATTTGAATAATGAAACAATTTTTAAATAACTAAAACAAATCGAAAAAAATGAAAACACAATTAATTAATTCTAATTTAAAAATCATAAAAACAATAAATGAACATAAAAAAGGAGTTAATTCAATTTGTCTTTTTCCATCAGGAAATATTGTTTCAGTTTCCGATGACAAATCAATTTTAATATTTGATACTAACTATTCAATAATACAAGAAATTAAAAATGCACATGATGGTTGGATATATTATGTTAAAGTAAAAAATGAAACTAATTTTATAACATGTTCATATGATAAAAGTATAAAATTTTGGTTTAAAGATCAAAATAATAATAAATTTAAATTAAATGAAATAATATATAATGCACATAAAGAATGGATTATAAAAGTATTATATCATCCAAATGGAAATTTAATATCTTGTTCAAATGATGAAACAATAAAAATTTGGGAAGAACAAAATAATAATAAACATGAATGTATTACAATAATTAAAGTTCCAATTAAAATTAAATCTATTTTATTATTAGAAGATAAAAATGTTTTAATTGGTTCTGGAATAGAAGAAATAATATTTTGGAATAGTAATAATTATGATTTATTATTTAAATTAAAAGATGCAGGATGTTGGAGATGGAATGCAATGTCTCAAATTGATGATAATAGAATTATTGTTGGAGGAATTAATAAATTAATGAAAGTAATTTCAATAAATGAAAAAAAAATAATTAAAACAATTGATAATATGTTTTGGTGTTATGGAATTTGTGTAATTGAAAATAAAGGAATTTTTTTAACTGGAGGTTGGAGTAATAAAATAAATGTTTTTAGAAGTGATAATTATGAATGTATTCAATCTTTAGATAATGCACATCATACTTGGATTAGAGGAATTATTGAATTAAATAATAATGTTATTGCATCATATTCTGATGATGGAGTCATTAATATTTGGATTTTATAATTATTTTTTATTTAAATTAATTTATATGTATTATAAATATGATTATTTTGAGTAATTTAATTGTTTAAGTATTTAGTTTATTTTTATTAATATAAATTAAATCTTATTAAATTATTCTAATTGAATTAATGAAAAAATTAATTAATATTATTATTTAAAATTTTTATTAATAGACAATAAAAATTCATAATTGAATAAAACAAATATCATAATTTTAAAACACTATTTTTAGTCATATTATATTTTTTCATTTTATTAAATTGTCCATCCCAATTATTATTCAATAATAATTTTGGAGGAATAAAATTTTCTTCAAGAATACTTTTTTTTGGTGTTTTTTGTAGTTCCTCAAATTTAGACTCTTCATCAGAATTATTCTTTTCAAAACTAATCATTGGTCCTAAAAATTCTGATTTATTTCTTTTATTTTTCATTTGAATCTCTTCAAAAATATTTTTTTCTTTATCTTTTTTTTGAAAATCTAAATGAAAATCAGATATAATAAAAGATTTTTGATGCTCTTGTAATTTTAAATTAGATAAATTTACAAATGATTCAAAAGTTTCTTCTTTCTTTTTTTTCATTTTAATATATGTTTTGTTCAATGGTTCATTCATATTTAAATCTTTTCCTTTTTGAATTTGTAAAAATTTTTCTTTTTGTAATTTCATTTTTATATTTCTTAATTCTGAATTTTCCGTTTTTTTATTTTCTTCATTATTTTTCTTATTTAAATTAACTTTAACAAAATCAGCAATAATTTGTGTACTTTGTTGTCTAATTAATTCATGATTTAATATTTTTTTATTTGAATTTAAAAACAAATAACTATCATCATTATTATTATTTCTAATATAATATTCACTTTTATTATCAAGATTAATACTATCATTTTTTTTTTGATGAGGAATATTATAATTCAAAATTTCATATTTTTTAACAAACTTTGAATTAAAAATATCTTCAATTTTTAATCTTTTATTAACATTATTATGTAATAAACCAATAATTAATTCTTTACATTCATAAGAAACTTCTTTATCAAATTTTAAATTATGAATTTTAATATTTTCAATAATTTCATTATCATTATTTTTTTGTTTAATAGCTCTAAAAGGAGAATAACCATGAATTAATTCATATAATAAAATACCTAAACTCCAAACATCAATTGATTTATCATAATTACTTTGAGAAACAATTTCAGGTGCCATATATTCAGTAGTACCACAATAAGTAGATCTTTTTTTAGATGATAATTCAACACACCAACCAAAATCACATAATTTTACTATATTATAATCTATTAATAATATATTTTCTGGTTTTAAATCTCTATGAATTAAATTATTTTTTTGCATAAAATAAATTGCATTTGCAACTTGTATAAAAAATTTAAATGATTGTTGTTCTGATAAACCTTTATTTCTTCTTATATGATGAAATAAATTTCCTGAATTTGCATATTCTAAAATTAAATCAAAGGATTTTTTTGTTTCAATTACATTTAATATTTTAATTATATTTGGATGATTTATTCTTGATTGTATATCTATTTCATTATAAATTGTATTAAGTGAACTTAAACAATTTGATAATCTATTTTTTTCCATATGTTTTATTGCATATAATTTATGATCAATTTTATTTTGTGCTAAATAAACTTGTCCAAATGTTCCTGCTCCTAAAATTATATCTTTACCTTTTGAAGTTAAACGAAAAAAATTATTTAATGAATATTTATTATCATATTTTATTTCTCCTTTTAAATAATTTCCTTCTGTTATATATGGAGATATTATAATAATATTATTTAATAATTTATCTGATAATTTTTGAATTAATAAGTCTTTATTTTGGTTTTCTATTCCTGTAATTTGATTTGTATTTGAATGAATTTTTGAAAAATGAGATATTACACAAATATTTGAACAAAAAATATTTTGACATAATCTACATTTATATTCTTTATCAATTTTTTTATTACAAAAATTACATTCCATAATACAAGTTTAAAATATTAATTATTTAAATAATAATAAAATAATTATTTAAAAAAAATTTCTTACATTTATTTAAAATTTAAAATTTGAAAAAAATTAATAATTAATAAATATAAACAAAAAAAGAAACATTATTTTTTAAACATCTTTACTTTTTTTTTCAATTTCCGTTTTTTCTAACATAATTCCATTTTTAACAGGCATAGTTGCTCTTTCATGTTCTTTATTAAATTCTTCAAAATTTCCTTCAACAAAATTTTTAAAATTCATCATCCAAATTTCATATCTTTTCTCATCATCATATAACCAAGAATAAATTTCATAAAAATCACTTAATCTTTTTTTAGTTTCCAATAAATCAACTTCAGGATTTTTTTGTAATAAATCATTTATTCTTAAAAGACAATCTTTCATTTCTTCTAAATAAGGAATTCTTTTTTTTATATCTTCATCTTCAAAACCTTCTATTGTTATTGTTGTTGGTTTTTGATTATGATTTTTTAAATATACTTTTAATTCTTCTTGTTCTAATGATGCTGTTTCTATTTTTTCTGATATATATTTTCTTATTTCTTCTAATGATGATGAATTCATTATTTCATCTGAAAAATTATCTCTTTCATTTGAACAACATTGATTACCCATTTTTTTAAGGATAAATATTTGATTTGAAAAATATTTATTATTTATTATTTTTAAATTAATAAATAATTCTAATTCCTTTTTTTTTTAATTATAAAATGAATAATTATTTTTAAAGTATTATTAAATAATTTTAACAAATAAAAAGTAATATAAAAGATTATTATTTATTAAAGATTAAAATTCAAAAAAAATTATAATATAAATGGTATTATTTTTAATACTTTTAAAATTATTTTCTCTCTTTTATTTTTTTCAAATTATTTTTATAAAATAAAATTTAAAGAAAATTATATTAAACTTCCTTTTCTTATAAAATAAAAAAAAAATAATAAATTAAAATGTTTATCAAGCATTTAGATATTTTATCGGATCCTTTATATCTTCATTATGAAAATTTTCATTCTCATTCATCAATCCCATCATCAATTCTTTCAATTTTAACCTTAGCAACTTGCATAGCATTTGCATTAATATTCATAAAAGATATATTTTATCATTTAAATCCAACATCATTTTGTTATACAAGACAAGTAGAAGATGCAGGAATTTTTCCAATAAATGAATCATCAATGTTTCATTTTTTTACATTTAAAAATATTCCAATAAATGAATCAACAGAAAGTTTAATTGAAATTTTTGGAATGATGGATAATTCAGAAACAATAGTAAATTATAAAGATAATTTAGGAAATAGATCACTTGTTTCACATTATACTTATAGTAAATGTCCACAAAAATCTTCTAAATATAAATATAATCATATTGAAAATTTAATTTTAGAAAAACCTTTAATTAATGGTTTTTGTATTAGTGGTTTTTATGATGCAAAAAATAATATTTTTACTTCTGTTAATGATAAAAATTTTATTCATCCTGTTGAAGAACATGGTACTTCACATCCTAATTATACTTCTTATCAAATCTTAATTCAAAAATGTCAAAATGATACTTTTAATAATTTTAATAATTGTAAATCTAGTGAATATATTGATAAAATATTAACTGAAAATCAAGTAGATGCAATTTTAGAAATGATGAATCAAGAAGTTGATGTTAATAATTTTTCAACACCAATTATAAATAAATTAATTCAAATAAGATTTACATTTGCACCTGGTTCTACAGTTTTTTCTTTAAGTAATTTAAATTTTCAACCTTTAAAAGTTAAAACACATAAATCTCTTGTTTTTGATGAATGGTATGAAGAAAATTCCTATTATTTTGAACAAAATGATATTAAAAATTATGCCTCTAATTTTCCAATTTATACTTCTTATCAATTTTGGATGCAAAATAAAATTTATATATATGAACGTTATTATAAAAAAATACAAAATTTTTTAGCTGATATTGGAGGAACTATTAAAGCTTTAACTACTATTGCTAGGGTTATTAATTTAATTTTTTATAAATATCAAACTTATAAAGATATTGAAAAAATAATGATGACAAAAATTAATAATATTAAAAAAAATGAATTTTTTTTTTTTAAAAATGATACAAGTAAAAGATCTTTTGAAGATAATAAAAAACAAATTCAAAAAATTAGTTTTTTAAATAATAGTGATGCTAAATTTAATAATTATGTTACTATTAATAAATCACTTGATGCTTCTCAGAATAAATTAAGTAAATTTCATGTTGAGAAAAATATCACTTACAAATTTATTCCTTTTAATTTTTTAAAAGATAATTCTAATTTAGGAACACATATTTCATTTTGTGAAATTTTATGGTTTTTAATAATTAGACCTGATCATCATAAAACGAAAAAAGGAAAATATGTTGATATTATAAAATGGTATTATAGACAAGTTATTAGTGAACAAAATTTATTTGATTTATACTTTTTTTGTTCTAAAATAGAAAAAAATGAGGAAACTTCATTTAGACCTTATGATTTTATAAAATATTTAAAATAAGTATTTGTCAATTTTTAAGCATAATTTATTTTTTAAATTTATTATTTTTTTGATATTCAAAAAAAAATTTATATATAAATTTGCATATTTAATATTTAATGAAAATTAATTTGTTTTTTTTTATTTTTTTTTAAATTAATTTATAAATTTAAAAAAAATGAATGATATTTATATTTGTAATTTACCTATAGAATGTATTAAACAATATATAATTCCAAAAGATATTTTAAATACTTTAATATGTTCATTATGTAATGGAATTTTTTATAAACCATTTCAATGTAATAAATGTAATAAAATATATTGTAGAACATGTATAGAAACTTATCAATTAAATAATAATAATAAATTACCATGTAATTGTAATATCAATAATTATACATTAGTAGAAAAAAAAACAAAAGAATTTTTATCAAAAATTTATTTTAAATGTCCATTTAATTGCTCAGAAGAAAAATTTGATTATATAAATATCATAAATCATATGTTTAATTGTGAAAATAAAAATATCAATTGTCCAAAATGTAATAATATAATTGAAAGAAGTGAATTAAAAAATCCAAATGAAGAAATAAGTAAAAGTATCAATATATCTATTTTAAAAGATGAATTATTTCAAACAAAAGATGAAATAAGAAAATTATTAAGTGAATTAAGTTTTTTAAAATCATTAAAAAAAAAGAATACAATTCCAAAAATAATAAAACCAAAAGAGGAAAAAATAGAAAAAGAAATACCAAAAAATATATTAAACCTACCTCCATTAAAAGAACAAAAAGAAAAACCAAAACAAAAAGTCCCTATAAAAAATATAATAAAAGTAGAACCAAAATTCATAGATAAATGTAAACATTTTTATGGTAATTACAAACCAATTTTTAAATGTTGCAAAAAAGCATATCCTTGTTATTTATGTCATAATGAAAATGAAAATCACAAATATGAATTTAGTAATAAAGTAGTTTGTTTAATGTGTAATACAATTTATACACAAAATATTTGTCCTAAATGTCATGTTCCACAAGTTTTTAAAAAGAAAACAAAATTAGAAGAAATATATAAATAAAAAAAAAATAAATATTTAAAAATATAAAATATATTTATAAATAATAAATAAAAACAAAGAATTTAAATAGTTAAGAAAAAAAATTTATAAATAAAATGTCTTCTAATATTTTTACATCAAGTATATATTTTCAAGATCAAAATATGGAATTATTTTTATCAATATTACCAGAAAACAATAATAAAAAGAAAAAAGAAATAATAGAAGATATGGATGATAATATAACATCAAAATATTTTGATGAATCAAATATAAAAAGAATAAAAGGTGAAAATTATCTTAAAATAGAAGATTATCCAGAAAAATTAATTGCAGAAGAATTTACTTATTCTGAAGCTATTGATTTAGTTTCAAATAATATTTTAAATATTAAAAATGAAATAGAAAAATGTGATTTAAAAAATATTCAAAAACAAGAAGTTTATGAAGTTAAAAATATTGAAAAATTAGTTGAACAATCATATCAATTTGATTATCAATTCAAAGAACAAATGATTGAAGAATGTTCTTATTTACAAAAAATAATTTATGCATGGAGACAAATTGATGGTGATGGTAATTGTTATTATAGAAGTGTAATATTTTCTTGGCTTGAATATTTAATATTTAATAAAGAAATTAAAATAATTAAAATTATTATTTCAAATCTTTATGTTAAATTCAATGATAAATATATTTATACTAAAAGACTTCCAAAAGATATTCAAAAAGCTTTTACTTCAGAAGAAAAAACAATTTCTATTATTATTTTAAATCTTATAATTGATTCTTTGACTGATGATTCAATTAATGAAAATGAAAGAATTAAAAATGCGTATACTATTTTAATTAAAGCATTTAATTTTTCTGTTAGTTTTGATAGAACAATGGTTTTATATTTTAAATATATTTTATATGAATTCATTTTTGAAAATCAAGATAAAATTTATTCAAATGATTTTAAAGTTTTATTAGGAAATTTATTACCTAATAAATATATAAAAGATAATGAACAATTTGACTTTGATTGTTATTTCAATCAAGATTTATTAAAATATTATACTTTTGCTGAAAAAATTGCAATTTATGTAACTCCATATGTTATAAAAATGAATTTAACTATTATTTTTTATGATTTTGGTGATGATTGTATTATTCAAAGGAAATTTTTAACTTCAAATTTACAAAATAAAGATACACTTTATGTTTTATTTAGAAAGGCTCATTATGATATTTGTTATACAGAAGAATACTTTAATTCTTATTTAGAATATTTTAATATTCATAAAAACTTTTCAAGTCAATTTTATATTCTTAATACAAATGATATTGAAAATTATAAAAAAAATATTTCTGATTTTAAAATTGACGAATCAAATATTTTTAATAGAAAACAAAATTTACAAAATATAAATGAAGGAAAAAAAGAAAATGATTTAAATTCACTTTTAGAAAAAATGAAAGATAAAATAGATAATCACATTTCATGTATTTCATGTAATAAATTAATACCAAAATCAGACAATGATAAATATGATATTTTATTACCTTGTGGCTGTAAGTTTTTGGTTTGTAATAATGAATGTCAAAATCAATTTATTAAAAATATAAAAGAATTTATAGAAGAATGTCCTATAATTAAAAATGATTGTTGTTTCAAATGTCCAAAATGTAAAAAAGATTTTACTCGAAAAGATTTAATTGAATTTGCAGATTTAGTTTTTGAAAAATTGCATAATAGTTCTTTAAAAGATTCTTTAAAGAAAGTATTAGAAAATTTATTTAATGATTATTGTATGATTTGTTTAAGTGAGCTTAAAAATTTTAAAAAAAAATATAGAATTTATTGTAAACAAAAAATTGTTTCTAATATTATTGATAGTCCAAAATTTATTCATTATTATTGTCCAACATGTAATAAAGAAAAATCAAGTGATTGTAAAATTTGTGGTATTTATCATTTTAAAATTAAAAATGGTTAAAAATAATTAGAAAAAAAAGATTTAATTAATTTATTTATATAGAATTTTATATTAATTAATTTATTTTTAATTAAAAATAGATTTTAAACCCTATATTTTTTATTATTTAAAATAAATAAAAAAATTTTGAATCAAATTAACTTTAACTCTTTATTCAAACCAAAAAAATAATTTAAAAAAACTTTTTATTCAATTTAAAAAGTTTTATGAAAATATATTTATAAAATAAGATTAAAAAGTTTCATTTTTAATCAAAAAATATTTTTTAATTAATTAATTCTATTAAAACAAAAATTGAAATAAATATAATAATTCATTATTTAGCTTTTTTAATTATTTTTGTTGATTCATTAGGTTCTAAAATTAATTTATTTAATTTTTTAAGAGGAATTTCAATAAATACAAAAATAATTATTTGAATAAAAAGAAGTACAATGAATATTTCAAAAGAAAAAAAAAATATATTAAATAATTGTAATTTAATTTTATTTTCAGATTGATATAAAATTAAAAAGGATAAAAGATCAATTAATAAAATATAAGTAAAATAAGGTCTAGAAATAAGTCCCCAATATTCATGAGAAAAAAATCCCATTATATAACTACTTCCTAATAAAAATATTTGAATAATTAAAAAAAAAGTTGCAATAATCCCAATGTCAGTATCATATAAAAAAATAATATTATAATAAGGATGAGTAAAAAAATTATTATCCTCATCTTTATTTATTAAAAAATGAAAAGTTAAACTACTCCCAAATAATAAAATAGGGAAAAAAATTAAAAGAATATATCTAATACAATCTTCTCTTTTAACAATTGAAAGAATTAATTTAGGAATTTTCAAAAATTTTTTAACATTTTCATTAGCTTTTCCACTATTTTGAATACAATAATTAACCATTCCAAATAATAAACCAATTAACATTGAAGGCATATTATATAATTGATTGGATGTAATAAATGAATAATAATAATCTTGAAAAAACTGAATTGGATAAAAATTCTCTTTTGTTGATTTTAATAAACTAAAAACAATAAATTTTCCTAATTCAAATATTATAAAAAGTATTATTATAATTATATCTAATCTAAATAAATTTTTATATGAATAAAAAATTAATATACTTCCAAATAAAAAAAAGAATATTTCATTATAAACAATATCAAAAGGATTATATGAAAAATAAGTATTTTTAGAAAAAGGGGAAAATAAAAAAATATTTCCTAAAATTTGAATAAAACTAAAATTATCAAGAATTTCTTTTTGACAATATGCCAATAAAGGACTTCCATATTCATCAAACAAATAATATTCATTAATTAAGCTAAATTTAAAAAACAAAACAGCAATAATAAACATAAAATATTTGTAAAATTGTCTAAAAATAAATTTAAATAAAACTTGATTACTTAATAATTTTCTATATTTATTATAATTATTTTCATCAAATGAAATATTATTATTACTAACTTCAATATCACTAATATTTCCTTCTGGTAAAATTAAACTTCCATTTATTAGTTTATTTAAATTCTCTTCATTTTCTTTTTCATTTTCATCATTTTCATCATCTTGTTTTTCTCTATTATTATCTTCATTTTTTTCTATTTCATTATCTAAATAATATAACATTTTAAAAGATAAAATAAATCCTGATATTCCATATAAAAGTCTAATTCCAAATCTATCACCAAATTGAACAAAAGTAAAAAAAATATTTTTTAATAAAAGTGAAAATTCATAAGATGTATAAATTTTAGTTGGTAATTGATTAATTTGTTGAAAAGATTCACTACATAAAACTAGCATTAAAGTTAAACTTCTTATTCCTTTAATTACTAATAAACCCATATCATTTGTTATTAAATTTTTCCCTGATTGATTTATTGATAATAATTCATCCATATTTTCAACAATATTAAAACAAGATTTTATTTTTTCTTTTGCATTATGTGATTTGACAGAACTTTGAAATAAAAATCCAGGAATAAATGTAAATAAACTAAATAAACTTATTAAAATAATTATAAAAAGTGGTATACATTTAATTAATTTTATAATTAGGTTTTTTTCTTCTTTTAAATTGTAAATATTAACTTTTATATTCTCACCTTTAATAAATTTAATATCATTATTTATTGATATTAATATTTGTTTATAATCTTCTTCACTACATCCATTAATAACACAAAAACCAAATAAATAATGCTCTTCTGAAATGTTTTTATTTGTTGTATTATTATCTTTAATTATTTTTTCTTTAATATATGCAACTATAAAAGTTATATTATTTTTTATTTCTTCTTTTTCTTCATAATGATATTCCATATTTCCATTTAAACAGTCTATATATGAACCTAAATCATTTTTACTTTTTGAAGAGTCATAATAAAAAATTGAATAATAATTACTTTTTGAATTATTATAAGTTATATTAATATTATTTATACATTTTTCAGATAAATTTAATTTTGTATTTGTTAATGTTTCCATTAATGCTGCTTGGGCTAATTTAATTACAAATTTAGTTATATTTAATGATATATTGTCTTCATCGATAGAAGTTAATTCTGTTTTTTGAGATTTTATAAAATGAAAAAAAAATGTAAATAATAATATGATTTCTATTTTATTCATTTTTGTTTATTTAAATAAAATAAATTAAAATAAGAATTATTAATAATATATTTTATATAAATTAATTTATTGATTTATTATTTATAAAAAAAAAATATATTTAAAAAAAAATTAATCCTAATTTATTACTAAATTATAAAATTAAATTTATCAATTTTCAATCTCTATTTTCCTTAATTATTTTATGGAAAATAGGGCACTATTATAATTATTGACCTTATTTCCCCCATCTAAAAGATTGATTTTTATATTTCAATAATTTAAAATTTTAAAATTGAAAAAATTGAAATTTCAATAACTTATAATATATAATCAACTTTTTCAAATAACATAATTCTTTCATTATATTTTTTATTATATACTTAATTAATTTTGTTTAAATTTTAAATATTATTGCCTTATATAATTAATTCTTTATTATTTTTTGAAAATTATTTAGATATTTTATTAGTTGTTTATATTTATAAATAAAGATTAGATATATATAAACTAAATAATAATCATATTATATAACACTTTCACTTTCCTTTGATTTAGAAATAAATATAAAAATGTTAAATTAAATTTTACAAAAGATTTTAAAATTTTATAATTCTTTAATTAATTACTCATTTTTTTATTTCTAGATTTTTTCTTCCAAGGAGTAGATTTAATATAATTAATAAAATTTTTTGAATATTCCATAACTTTTTGATGATAAATATGTTCTGAAGGATATTTTTTTTTGATATAATTTAAAAAAGATTTATGCATTTTTATTTTTGAACTTAACTTCAAATTAAAGATTTCTTCAAATTTTTTTCTGTTATTTTTATAATAATATTGATTATAAATATCTTCATATTTCATATCAAAAAATCTTTTATGTTCTTCATAATCAATTGTATTCATCAATTCTTTATTCTTATTATGATTTTTACATTTTCCAGAACATTCAAATTGTAAAAAAGTTTTTAATGTTTGATTTATTAACCAATTTAAATATTCGAGATTTTTATCAGAATTAAATTTACCAGAAACATTATAAAATCTTTCTTTAATCTTTAAATTTCGTAAATATTCATTTGCTAAGTCAATTAAAAATTTTTTAAAATTATTATTGATTTTCTGAATTATATTATCTATCGTATTTTTTGTATGAGGTTCTTTTGAATTATTAGTTATTTTTTTCCTTCCTTTTTTCTTTTTGGTAAATTCTTCTGTTTTATTTTCAGAATAATTATTTAAATGTCCGATTGAATCATTTTTCGAATGAAATTGTTCACTGAATGAAAATAAGTTAAAATCAGAGTTTTCTGTTAATAATAAATTATTGTCGTCGTTTGAATAAAAATCATCTGATATTAGTGAATGAATTATTTCTTCTAATGAATTTGAATCACTCATTAATTTTTTGTTTATATAAATTTTTTTATTTCTCTCTGATAAATAGATTATAGATAATTTTGATTGATTTTAGAAAATATTGAAATTTGTCCTTTCCTAAAAAGCTTAAAAAATAAATTTTATTTTTTATATTATTTATTTATTAGATTAAAAAAAATTTCCATTGATTTTAATAATTCAATATTTTCTATTATAGTTCTTTGATTTATTTCCTTTAAGTAATGGGATATAGGGCTGTTTTAGTAAAAATTTAAATAATAATTCAAAATAAATAATACTGATTATAATTAAAAAATTTAATTATTTTTTTTGAATAAATTTATTTATTTTTATAAAAAAAATATAAATTTATTAAAAATAATAATTAAATTAATTAAAGAAAAAAAATGTCAGTAAAAGAAATATTAGATAACTTAAATATTTCATCATATATTAATATTGATAATTTCTTTGAAATAATGTTAAATAAATATGGAGAAGTAATATCATATGTTTCATTAAAAGACAAATTTATTAATTATTTTTCAAAATATTCTAATTTCAATGAAAAAAATTTTGAAAAAATATCAAAAGAAACAAAGATAAATTCAAAAAAAGATGTAAATTTAATTGAATTTTTAATTTATATTAACAAAATTAGAAATAAAGAAATAATTTCTCCTTTATTATTATTTTATAATCTTTCATATCTATTTAATAAAAAATATAAAATTTATACAACAGCAGAATATGTAACAAGAAATTTAATATCAATAGATGATGAAATTAATATCAATGAATTTTTATATAAAATTACAAATAATTTAGGATTAAGTGATTTAATGTCATTAATAATATTTAAATCATTATTATTTGAAAAAAAAGGAAAAATAAAAGTTTCTGATTTTATAAATGTAACTGATTCATTTAGATATAATGATGCCAATAATCCAAATTTTAAAACATCAAAATATAATCTTAAAAATAATAATGAATTAATGAATCAAATTGAATTATTTTCAAATGAATGTAAAAATAAAAACATTAATGAAATCGAATTATTTCTAAATACATTTAAAAAAAATAATTCTAATATTAACTTTAATTCAATTACTGATGATAATATCAAAATTACACTTGATGATTTGAAAACAACAATAAGTGAACATTTATCAAATAAAAATTTAGACAATGAATTATTAATTAAATCAATTTATAATATAAATCAGAACAATATTTTAATATTTACTGATTATGTGAAACTTATTACTGAATATAAAAATGAAAAGTTATTAAGAACTACAAATACATTACAATTTGAAGAAAGTGAAAGAAGATTTTATTCATTACCTTATAAAGGAAATGATAATGTTTTTAATAAATTAAAATATGAAATAACAAAAATGATAAATAATTTTTATTTAAAAAGAAATATTAATAAAATGACAAAAAGTTTTGATTTTTCAAAAAAAAAAAAAAATGGAGTTAAAAAAGAAAATGAATTTATTTTACCTTCAATTAATCTAAAAGATAATAATATTGACCCTAATTATAATACATTTAATAATTTTTCACAAATAAAACAAAGAAGTGAATTAATTAAATCATATAAAAAAGATAATTTACCTGAATTATTTAATAGATGGAATATGATTGATTGTTTAGAAAAATATATTATTCCAAATGGTTTTTCAGGTTCAAAAACAGATTTAGAAAATTATATGATTAATAATTTAAATGATATTCCAAAAAATCAAATAAATAAAATTTGCTCTACTATTGATTCAGATAAGGATAATAATATTTCATATTTTGATATTATCAATGTTTTATTATTCAATTATAATTATAAATCTATTATTTTATGTTGGAGATATATTGCCAGTAATTTATTATATAAAAATCAAAGAATTGAAAATTTTTTTAAGAAAATTAATTTAGATTTAAAAAGTTATGTTGATTCAAATCAATTTAATGATGTTATTTTTAATGAATATTCATTAGATAAATCATTAATTGCTTTAATGTATGATAATTTATTAGAAATTATTATTCAAAAATTTAAAAGAAATGTTTTAGTTTCTGATGTAAGAGATAAAGTACAATCTGAAATTGATTATTTAAAAATGAGAAATGAAAAGACTAAAAATAATTATAAAAAAGATATGAAAAATGAAGAAGAAAATTTTCAAGATTATTTAACTGAACATTTTACTTATTTAATGAATGCTTTTTCTTCAATTGAAAATTTAGAACATTATTTAAATTTAAAAGAAAATATGTCTCTTAAAGATTATAAAAATTCATTTATAAAAAAATCTAATATTAAAGAAATTTATGGATTAAAATTATTTTTCCATTTAAAAAATAATGATAGTAAAATAACAAAGCAACAATTATATAATGAAATAATTAAAATAACTAAAACAAAGAAAATAAATTTTAATTTAAATAGTTTATTCAAAATATTAAATGGAGATAATAAAGAATTATATTTAATTAAATGTTTTGAATATCCTCAATATGAACCAAATGGAATATCATCTTTAAATTTTTTACAAACTTTTAAATATTTTTTTCCTTCATTCACAAATGATTTAATAAAAAAAATAATAATGAAAATAGATAAATCAAATCAAGGATTTATACCTTATATAAATTTATTACATATAATTAATAATAATACAAATATTAAAAATTCATATAATTTAGTAATAAAAGTAATTTGTAGCTACTTAGATTTAAATAATTATAAAACAGAAGAAACTTTACAAACAAATATTTTAATTCCTTTAAATGAAATAATGAAATATAATTCATGTGTTCTTTTCTTTAATAAATTAGGATTAAATACAAATGAAATAAATGTATTTATAAATAGGAATATTGTAAATTTGGAAAAGTTAATTAATGATATTAATTTTATAAGAAAAAATAAAAGTAATTTCAAAAATGAAATTGATAATAAAGAAATGTTCGAAAAATTAAGATATGAAATATCTTCATTAAATATTAATTTTGAAGATATTTCTTCACTTAATATTGATTCTAATTTAGAAATATCAGTTAATGAAATTTTTAGATATTTAAAAAAAAAAATAAATGAGTCAAAAACAGATAAAGAAACTAAAACTGAATTATTACATAAATTATTAATTCTTTTAAAATGTTATGACTATCAAAATTCAGGAATGATATCATATAAAAATTTCTATTTAATTTTTAAATTTACAACTCCTTCTTTTCATATGTCTTTTATTACTCAAAAAATATTAACTGATTTTAATGGAGATATTAATAATTATATTGAATATAAAACTATTGATGAGAATAAATATATGGATAAAAATGAATATGAATTTCTTTTCTTTGAAGAAGAAATGATTAGTGAAAATAAAATTAGTGATGATTTATTTGCATTTTTCCAAATTAAAAACATGTTCTATGTTAAAAATTATGTTAATTATATTAATTTTGAAAAGGAAAATATTTCTTTTAATCCAATTAATGAGGAAGATATTGATAATAATATTCAAAGAATTATATTAACTTATGAAAATAATTATAAACAACCATTTTATTTATTCTATAACGAAATTAAATTAGATAATAAGTATGGAAATATAAATACAGATATAATCAAAAAATTATTTGAAAATAAATTACAATTAAAGGAATATGATAAATATATTTTATTAAGAACTTTTTCAAATAAAAACTTAATCATATTTGATTTATTATCATTTACAAAAAAAATAAATTTATATTCAAATTACAAATTAGAAATAAAAGATCTAATTGAAAAAATAAAAAATAAAAGTGAAAATTATTATATATTTACTGAAACAAAAATGGATTTAAAAGATTTTCATAATAATTTAAATATTCATTATAATATGTCATTATATGAAAATATTTTATTATTCATTGAATATGTAAATAATAACGATAATAAATTTAAAAACACCTCAGAATTGGATATTGATTATTTCACATCATTGAATAATATTGAAAATTCAACAGAATCAAATTATCAAGAATCAGCAACTAATATTCAAAATGAAGAATTATATCAAAGTAATCTACTTCTTAAAAATTATAATAAAAAAATAAAAAAATTAAAAACTAAAGAAGTAAAAGAACAATTACTTCAAAAACAACAAAATGAAAAATTAATGAATATTTTTCATAAATTTGCTTTTAGAATTAAAGTTAAAGCAAAAGGTGATTTAGATTCATTTTTTGAAGAATACGATATTAATAAAAATGGTTTAATTTCAAAAGATGAATTTTTAATTTTATTAAATTCATTTGATGAATTTAATGAATATGAAAAAATGTCAATGATTAAATATGCTTCACAAAATAATTTTAATGAAATTCCAATTAGAAAATTAATTAATATTATTAATTCTGTTTCATTTGATGAAGAAGAATTAATATTATTAGAAAAAGAAATAGAAGAAGAATTAAAAAAATTTGAAAGTATGATTGACTTTAAAGAATTACAATTGAATTTTATTGAAAATCAAAGAATAAAACATGAATTAAAAAATAACATTCCAATCAAAAAAAAATTTTTATATCTTCTTCAAAAAAATCTATATTATGGACACAAAGATAATAATACTATAGAAAAAAAATTTTATGATATAGCAAAAAACACTGAAAGTAAAGTTGTAACAAAAGATGAATTTATTTTTGTCTTAAAGGATAATTTAAAAAATGTAAAAGATTATACTGAAAATGCAGAAGAATTTAATAATAATTGTATTGAATATTCATATTCAAATTCAGATAATAATATTAATGAATCATTAAAAGAAAATAATTTAATTCCTTATCAAGGTTTTATTAATTATTTAGTTAATTTTAGGATTGAAAATTAATTGAATTTTATAGTAAAAAATAAATAAAAAATTTTTTATTTTTTATTTTTCTAAAACTTCTTTTTAAATCCATTTTTTTATATTTAAAAAAATATTATATAATAATTTTAATAATGTAAAATGAAATTATTTAATTAAAAAAAAAACATTAAAAATAAAAACAAATATTGGTATAAATAATTAAATTCGAATATTTAATGGGAAATTCAATAGATGATTTTTGTAAATGTCAAAATAATGATATAATAACCCAAATGAAATTAGATCGTTCTGAAAAAATAGAAAAAGATTTAACAACAAGAACAAATTCCAATTCATATTCAAAATTAAAATCAAAAAATAATATTCAAAATAAAGATTTAATAAAATGTAATTCAATTAATTCTACTTTAAATTTTGAAAATAATCAATTGATAAATCAAATAAAACAAAATTCAGCATCAAGAAAAATAACAAATTTTTTTCGTTTAGTAAAAATAAAAAAAGAATCATTACACAAACTTTTATTATCAAATGAATTTTTCATAGATTTTAATAAAAATAACACATTTAAAAAAGAAAATAACAAAAATAAAAATATAAATAATAAATCAGAAAGACAAATTAAAATAATATCAGATTATATAAAAGAATATTCACCATCAACATATTTAGGACCTAAAACAAAAGAAGGAAAAAAAATTGGTTTAGGTTTTCAAGTTTTTTATACTAATAATAAGGATAATAATGATTTAAAAAATAATTTATTAAAATCAGCAATTTTAATTTGTAAATTTAAAAATAATATTCCTTTAGGAATAGGAAAAATATATTTTATAAATCAATATCATTGTTTTTATTATGGAGAAATAAATAATTATTCATGTGAAGGATATGGAATATACTATAATAATGAAAAGTGTTTTTATGAAGGTTTTTGGAAAAAAGATTCACCTTTTAAAATTGGAATTGAAAAATGGGAAGATGATTCTTATTTTGAAGGTGAATATTTTAAAGGAAAAAAAAATGGAATTGGAATTTATTATTGGAAAGATGGTTCTTATTATGAAGGTCAATGGAAAGATAATTTAATTAATGGATTTGGAATTTATCATTATCCAAATAAAGAAAAATTACAAAAAGATAATTTATCTTATGAAATAAATAATAAAGATAATAAAAATAATAGTAATAAAACTAAAAATAAAAAAAGTGATAATAAAACTAATAAAATTATTTCTGATGATATTTTAATTGAAAATCATAAAAAATATTTTATTGGTTATTTTAAAAATAATTTAAGAGAAGGATTAGGAGAAGAAATTGGAGATGATAAAAAGTATTTTGGTTATTTTAAAAATGATAAAAGAAATGGTTTTGGTATAATGTATTGGATTAATTCAAATAAAGCTTTTATTGGTTTTTGGAAAGATGGAAAACAAATTGGAATTGGGAAATGTTTAATTGATAATAAAGTTAAATATGGTTTTTTTAAAGATAATGAAAAAGTTTTTTGGATTAAAGAACAAAATCTTGATTCTTATATTAAATATTGGAAATTACAAGATATTTATTCTAAATATGAATATTATTTTAAATTTAAATTAAATGATGTTCAATATTTTTTTGAAGAAGAAGATTTTTCTTTAGTTTTATAAGAAAAAATTCAAAATATTAAATTTTTGTTATTTTTTCAAAAGATTAAACTCAGCTAATCTATTATATATAAATAACAAATCTTAATTAGTTTATTTTAAGTAATATTAATATATATAATAGGTTTTTATATATCAATTATTTATTTTCATTTAAAAATATTAAAAAAATATTTAAAAAAATTTTTATTTAATAAAATATAATTTAAAAGATTATTAATAAAAAAAATTAAAAAAAATGGGTTGTTCCTCAACAAAAGAAGTAAATAAAAATGTACATTTTGAAGAAAAAAATTCCCCATTATCATCTCGAGTGAATACTTTAGGAAATTCAACTCCTCAAAAATCATCATCAAAAAAGAAAAATTATAGTAAATTAGGTGCACTTCGTTTTAATTCAAGATCATATGTAAATACAAGAGTACCAAAATTAAATAATGAAACAGATGAAGATTCAAAATCAAATCTTTCAAAAGGAAATAAAGAAAATCATTTAATGCATTTAGTTTCTGCTTTAAATAGAGGAGCTTTAATAGAAGAAAAAGATAATTATGATAAAATAAGAGAATATATAAATTGGACTTTGACTAAAAAATCAAATGGTGAAAAATTATGGATTAATAAAGGAAAAATAATTTTAAGTAAAAGTGAATTTGAAAAAATTATACAAATTCCTTTTGATAAAATTAAAAATGAATCTTTTTTAAATAGAAGAATTTGGGTTAATAATTATATTCAAAATGTTATTTCTGATCAAATTGTTGATAATCCAGTTATTGTTATTTCTAGAGATAATATATTAGATGATGCATTTAATCAATTTAAAACTAATAAAGATATTAATTTAAAAAGACCAATTCATGTTCATTTTATAGATGAAAAAGAAAATGATGTTGGTGGAGTTTATAGAGAATTTTTTTCTTGTATTTTTAAAGAATTTTTTTCTTCTAAAAGGAAATTTTTTAAAGAAAATAATTATCAAGGATTAGGAAGAAATACAATTATTATTAATCATGATTGTGAAAATACATCTTTAAATTTAGAATATTATGAATTTTTTGGTAAATTAATTGCAAAAGCTTTAATTGATAGAATAAATCTTAATGAAAATTTAAATCATATTTTATTAAAACAATTAATGCATTTACCAATTATTTTAGAAGATTTAAAATATTTTGATATTGATATATATCATTCATTTATTCAAATATTAAATGCAAAAAATATTGAACCAAGTGATAATTTAACTTTTTCTTGGTCTATTAAAATTCCTAATACAAATAAATATATTAATGTTGATTTAATACCAAATGGTTCAAAAACAAAATTAACAAATGAAAATCGAAAATTTTTTATAGAAAAAGCAATTGAGTATATTTCATATAAATTTCAAAAAGAAAAAATTGATTCTATTATAAAAGGATTTAATAGTCTTATTCCAGAAGATAAATTAACTATTTTTAATGTTGATGAATTTGATTTATTATTAAGTGGTCAAGTTAAAATTGATATTAGTGATTGGAAAAATAATACTGAATATATTGAATATAAAGAAAATGATGATATAATAAAATGGTTTTGGGATATTTTAAATAAATTAAGACCTGAACAAGTTAATTCTTTTTTTACTTTTTGTACTGGAATGATTAAACCTCCTTTAAATGGTTTTAGGGTTTTACAAAGTTCAAGAAATCAAATTGTTAAATTTTGTATTGAAAAAAATCAAAGTGATTCTAATTTAATTCAAGCTAAAACTTGTTTTAATAAAATTTTATTACCTTTTTATAAAAGTTATGAAAAGTTAAAAGAAAATATTTTGATTATTGTTAATAATGATACAAATTTTTTTGGATTAGATTAAAAAAATAAATTATATTAAATTTTAAATGTGTATTTTTTTTAAATAATAACAATTATATATGTTTTAGATTTTAAAAAAAATTTTGTGAATAATATTATAATTTATTTTTGATAAACTTTAATTATTTTTTATATAATAATTAAATTTTAACATATAAAAAAATATAGTCAAAAACAGTAATGAAAAAATTAAATAAAAATATCGATTATAAAAATAAATTAAAGAATTTAAAAATTAAAATAAAAAGTTAGAAGTTATAGTAAATTAAAAAAAGGAGTTTATTTATATATAATAAATTCTAAAATAAAAATAAAAGACAAAAAAGAAAATGAAAAAAAAAAAAATAAATCGTTTTATATTAAATAAATAATAATCTAATATTTTATTAAACATTTTTTTT